>Ga0299912_10000387_pt1 | contig 38527 bp, 34 predicted proteins | sample RVTome_2_FD_207667 | JGI IMG/M metagenome (GOLD analysis project Ga0299912, IMG submission 207667) | Soil microbial communities from uranium-contaminated site in the Upper Colorado River Basin, Wyoming, United States - RVT95D214 (version 2) ... | reverse complement strand
GTCGGTGACCTTGGCGTTCTCGGTGTTCTGGTTGATGGAGGCGCTCATCTGCTCCACCGAGGCGGAGGTCTCTTCCACGCTCGCGGCCTGCTCGCTGGTGGCCTGGCTCATGGACTGCGCCGTGGCGGAGACCTCGACCGAGAACGACGACAACCCGGTGGCGGCGACTTTGACATCAGTGACAATGCTGGCGACGTTGCCGGCCATGGTGTTGATAGCGTGCATCAGCCGGCCGATCTCGCCGCGATAGTCCGCCGATTTCAGCAACCGCACATCGCCCGCCGCGATGGTTTGGCATGCGCGCACCGCGTCATCGAGCGACCGCAATACCTTGCCGACCAGCAGCCACCACACAGCGCCAGACAAGACCAATCCTGCTCCGGCCAGTGCGCCGCGCAAGGTCATATCCGCTGTGCTCAACACGCCCAGCGTCGCCACAATCCCGGCGATGAAGGCGCAGGCCAGCGATACGCGCGCCTTGATGCTCATGTTGGTGAGCGCATCCAGCCATCCGAAAATCCCTGTTCGCGCCACGCGGCCTTCCATGACCGTCAGTCCGCGCGCGGTTCCTTCGCGGAACTGGCGATAGATGCGCTCCGCCGCTTCCACCTGAGCACGTGCCGGCTTGGTGCGCAATGACATATAGCCGACGACCTGCCCGCCGTCCCAAATCGGGTTGGCGTTGGCCTCGACCCAATAGAAATCGCCATTCTTGCAGCGATTCTTGACCAGGCCGCGCCAGGGCTTCCCGGCTTGCAAGGTTTTCCACAAATCCTCGTAGGCCTGCGGCGGCATGTCCGGATGCCGCACGATGTTATGTGCTTTGCCCAGCAATTCCTCTTCGGTGAATCCGCTGATTTCCAGAAAAGGGCGGTTGACATAGCTAATCCGCCCCTTGAGGTCGGTTTTCGATACGATGAATTCGCCTTCTTTCAGATGCCGTTCTACATTGGTTACAGGCATGTTTACGCGCACGTTGTTTCTCCTGATTTATTTATTATTGAGCGTTGCAAGTTCCTGGCAGGGTGCAGAATTAACCCTGCCTGGACTGTGTTTGCCTTATGCCTGCTGTTCCGCCAGCTGCGGCACCCCCTCCCCCGCCGCATGTTCCAGAATGGCCAGATCGTCCAGCGACAGCACGTTGTTCACGCTCAGGATGATCACGAACTTGCCGCCCACCTTGCCCATGCCATGGATGAAATCGGCGCGGATTTTCGTGCCGAAGCTCGGGGCGGGTTCGATTTCGCCCGCCGCGATTTCCAGCACTTCCGACACCGCGTCCACCACCAGGCCCACGTCGTGCTTTTCTTCGTTGGTCTCGACTTCGATGATGACGATGCAGGTGCGCCGGGTGACTTCCGTGCGCTTGCGGCCGAAGCGCGCGGACAGGTCCACCACCGGCACCACCGCGCCGCGCAGGTTGATCACGCCGCGGATGAACTCGGGCATCATCGGCACTTCGGTCAGGCTGCCGTACTCGATGATTTCCTTGATGTTGAGAATGCCGATGGCGAACATTTCCCCGCCCAGCAGGAAGGTCAGGTACTGGTTCTGCTCCTCGGCCACTACTTCAACCGCCGCCAGGCGGTCGCTGCTTTTTACAAGTGCGCCCATGGCCGCTCCTAGAATTTGACGAATTCGGCTTCGGAAGGGGCCGCCGCCGCCAGCCTGGCCGCCGGTTTGGCCGCCGGGCGCGCCATGTGGGCCACGTTGACCTTGTGGGCAGCGGCCTTGCTCACACTGGAAGCTTCCCCGGAGCCCACCTTGAAGAAGCTCATGGTCTGCTGCAGCTGCTCGGCCTGGCTGCTCATTTCCTCGGCAGTCGCGGCAAGCTCTTCCGAGCTGGAGGCGTTCTGCTGGGTGATCTGGTTGAGCTGGTTCATTGCGGTGTTGATCTGCGCCACGCCGGAGGACTGCTCCTCGCTGGCGCAGGCGATCTCCTGCACCAGGTCGGAGGTCTTCTTGATGGAAGGAACCATTTCATCCAGCAGCTTGCCTGCCTTTTCCGCGAGGCCTACGCTGCCCTTGGCGACTTCGCCGATTTCCTGCGCCGCCACCTGGCTGCGCTCCGCCAGCTTCCTCACTTCCGCCGCCACCACCGCGAAGCCCTTGCCGTGCTCGCCGGCGCGGGCCGCTTCGATCGCCGCGTTCAGGGCCAGCAGGTTGGTCTGGTAGGCGATGTCGTCGATGATGCCGATCTTGTCGGCAATGCTCTTCATGGCGGCCACAGTTTCCTTCACCGCTGCGCCGCCTTCGACCGCTTCGGTGGAGGACTTGGTCGCCATGCCGTCGGTGACCTTGGCGTTCTCGGTGTTCTGGTTGATGGAGGCGCTCATCTGCTCCACCGAGGCGGAGGTCTCTTCCACGCTCGCGGCCTGCTCGCTGGTGGCCTGGCTCATGGACTGCGCCGTGGCGCTGACTTCTTCCGAGGCGCTGGAGAGGTTGTCGGATGCAGAACGCACGTCGGTGATGATCTGCGACAGCTTCTCCACCATGTTCTGCATGGCCGAGAGCAGGCTGCTCGTGTCCCCTGAACGCAGCTGCACCCGAACGGAGAGATCACCCTCCGATATCTGGCGCACGATGTTCACTGCATAGTCAGGCTCCCCGCCGATCTGACGCGTCACGCTGCGGGTAATCCAGAAACCGACGAGCGCGCTGACGACAATCGCCGCCACGATCAATCCGATGATCAGCATCAGCGTGTCCTGATACTGCTTCTGGGCACTGTCGTATACTTCCCTGGACACCCTGAGCTGCAACTCGATCAGCTCCGTAATCTTGCCGCCGATGGGGTCGATGGTCTTGTATAGCGGCCCGTCGAATTCGGCAAGCTGGCCCTGAATACTCCCGGTTCGCCCTTTCAGCACCGATACGAGGCGCTGAATATCCTGGTTTGCCGGCCCAAACAGTTGCTCGGCCTCGTGCGCCAGCTTTTCTTCTTCCACCGTCAGCGTGGTGGCCATATAGGCATCCCACTCCTTCTTGATTTGCTGGCTGGCGTCCTGGATGCCCTTCAGTGCGTCCTCGGCATTCATGACTCCGGCGTTGGTTTTGTTGACGGCATCGATGACGTTCACTGCATAAGCATCTGCAATGATCTTGAGGCCTTTCAGCGGAACGACCCGGTCGTTGTAGACTGTTTCGAGCCCTTGGTTAGTGGCTTTGAGGCTTGTTACGCCCGTTATGCCGACGATGATCAGAAGAATCACCGCGACCAGGAATCCCATCCCGAGGCGGGTTCCCAATTTCATATTCTTGAACATGCTTTTCCCATTCTAAAAATAAAGTTTTGAATCACTGAACAGAAGCGGTTGCCCGATCCGCCGATCTGGTACGCCCGGCCAATTCATTCAACCCGGCTTCCCGGGCCGCCGCCTGCTGCACCAGAGACGGCACATCCAGGATCAAGGCCACTTCGCCGGTCCCCAAAATCGTGGACCCGCTGACGCCCTTGACCCTCGAAAACATTTTCCCCAGCGGCTTGATCACCGTCTGGAATTCGCCCATCAACTGATCGACGACGAGGCCGGCCTTGTGCCCGGCGTAGTGAACCACCACGATGTTCTCGCGGCGCGAGCCTTTGCCGGCGACCTCGAAGTGGTCGTGCAGCCGCACGAAGGGCAGCACTTCGCCGCGCAGGTTGACGTAGGCGCGATGGGCCAGCGCCTGGCGGTCGGCATCCGACAGCTCCACGCACTCCAGCACCATGTCCAGCGGCACCACGTAGGCGGAATCGCCCACGCCCACCAGGAAGCCGTCGATGATGGCCAGCGTCAACGGCAGCCGGATGCGCACGGTGGTGCCTTCGCCCGGCGTGCTGTCCAGCTCCACCGTGCCGCGCAGCGCCTGGATGTTGCGCCGCACCACGTCCATGCCGACGCCGCGCCCGGAGAGGTTGCTCACCTGGTCGGCGGTGGAGAAGCCGGCCTCGAAGATCAGGTTGTAGATTTCGTGGTCGGAGAGGCTCTGGGTGGGCGAGACGATGCCGCGTTCGATGGCCTTCTTGAGGATCCTGTCGCGGTTCAGGCCGCCGCCGTCGTCGCCCACCTCGATGACGATGCTGCCGGAGTCGTGGTACGCATTGAGCTTGAGCTTGCCCTTGGCCGGCTTGCCGGCGGCCTGACGCCGCTCTGCCGATTCGATGCCGTGATCCATGGAGTTGCGCACCAGGTGGGTGAGCGGGTCGCCGATCTTTTCCACCACGCTCTTGTCCAGCTCGGTCTCCGCGCCGGTGACGACCAGCTCGATGTCCTTGCCCAGTTCCTTGCTGACGTCGCGCACCACGCGCTGGAAGCGGCTGAAGGTTTCGCCGATCTGCACCATGCGCAATCTCAGGGCGCCGTCGCGGATTTCCTCGACCAGGCGCGAGACCAGCGAGTTGGCCTCGATCAGCGCGCCATCGCCATTGCGCTGGGCCAGCAGGGTGGCGCCGGCGCCGGCGATGACCAGCTCGCCCACCAGGTTGATGAGTTCGTCCAGCTTGTCTGCCTGGACGCGCACGAGGCTGCTTTCGGCGGCCCGGTGTTCCTTGACCTGCTTCTGCTTGTCGAGCGCGGTTTCGACGATTTCCTTCTGCACGCTGTGCTGCTCGACCAGTATCTGGCCCAGCGGCTTGCCGGGCTGCTCGGCCTTGGCCTGCTCGGCCTGCTCGGCGAGGCCTTCGTCCAGCTCGTGCCGGGTCAGGGCGCCGCTTGCCACCAGGATTTCGCCGAGGCGTTTGTCGTCTTCCGGCAGCGACTGAATCAACTCGATGTATTTCGAGATCATGCTGCGCGGCGGCAGGATATGGATGGTTGAATCCTCGCGCACGAATTCGAACACGCTCTCGATGGCCGCCTTGTCGGCATTGGACTTGAGGTCGATCTCGAAGCCCAGGTAGCAGGACTCGGGGTCCATTTCGTCCGCGTCGGGCATGGCGTCGGCCAGGGTGGTGATGGACACCACTTCGCCCAGGGTGTCGAGGTAGCGGATGAAGGAGAGCGGGTCCATGCCGTTCTTCAGCACGTCGTGGCCAAAGCGCAGGGAGAGGTGCCAGTTGTCGGTTTCGACGGCGCCGCCGCCGCTGCTCTCGACCCGGGTCTCGTGCGGCACCAGGACTTTTGCCGCCGGCTCGGCCTGCGCGGACTGTCCGAGGAAGGGGCGCAGATTGGTGAGCAGTTGTTCGCCTTGCGCGCGGGTGTCGCCGTCCACGGCCATGCCCGGGATGAAGCCAACCAGATCCTCGATATGGTCGCGGCAGGGCAGCAGCGCGGCGATCAGGTCACCGGTGATCGCGATCTCGCCATTGCGAACCTTGTCCAGCACGTTTTCCACGACGTGCGTGAAAGACACGATGGCATCGAGCCCGAACAGGCCCGCCGATCCCTTGATGGTGTGCGCGGCGCGGAACATGGCGTGGACGAGTTCTTCGTTGTCCGGCTCCGTTTCCAGACGAAGCAGCGCGTCCTCCATATCGACGAGCAACTCGCCGGCCTCGGCCACGAAGGTTTGCAGGGCTTGATCCATGTTCATCAGCTTGTCCTTTTTGGTAATTTCAAAACTCATTCATTCAGCCTCTCTCCCGCGAGCGGGAGAGGGACGTGTCGAAACCATTTCAAGCCGCCCGCTGCTCCTGCAGCACGATCGGGTCGCCGAAATAGGTGGCCATGTTCAAGGTATCGATCACATCCGTGACGGCGGGACTGTGAGCGGTGAGCGCCAGTTGCGCGCCGCGCTTTGCCGCCTCGCGCTTCAGCAGGATCAGGAGCTGCAGGCCCGCGCTATCCATTTCGTTTACCTGGGAAAGATCCAGCTCCCAGTGCTGCGCCTTATCCAGGCAGGGAACCAATTCCTGCTTGAGTTCAAGCGCGGTGTAGATGGTCATGTCGACCTCTACCCGCAACTGGCACTTACCTTCTTCTTGCGTTTCCGAAGTCACTACCATGGCCATCTCCTGTTGTTCGTGGATTCTCTCTTTCCCCCTCTCACGCAAGCGGGCGAGGGGGAGTAACGCTTCATGCCGCGATCAATTTCGACACGGCCGCCAACATCTGCGCAGGCTGGAATGGCTTGACCACCCAGGCCTTGGCGCCGGCGGCCTGGCCAGCCTGCTTTTGGGATTCCCCCGCTTCGGTGGTCAGCATGATGATGGGCGTGAACTTGTAGTTGGGCAGTTGCTTGGCCGCCTTGACGAAGGAAATGCCATCCATGTTGGGCATGTTCACGTCGCTGATGATCAGGTGGATCTTTTGCCCGTTGAGCTTGGTGAGCGCATCCCTGCCGTCGCACGCCTCGATGACGTTGTATCCCGCCCCTTTGAGCGCGATGCCCACGACCTGACGCAAGGAGGTGGAGTCGTCCACGACTAAAACGGTTTTGCTCATTTTTCTGCTCCTGACTTAGAAGAACGTGATTTCGGGTTGGCTGGCAGGCTCTTGGGAAGGCGAGCCGCCATGTATTACGTGCTGTTCCGGCATGGTGTAGGTGCGCGCGAGCGCTTCGAGCCAGGCGGGGGCGTCTATGGGGCTCGGCGGCTGCCCCGGGGCAAGATCGCGGCCCACCTCGTCGAGATGCTGTTCAAGTTTGTCCAGATCGGCGCGAACGAGGCTGAGGATCTGGCTGACGCGGTCCTGGAACTGGAGGGCCACGATCACGTCGTCGATTTCGCCGCGGATCAGCGCGCTCTCCCGCCTCAGCACCTCGGCGGAGTCGCTGAGGCCTGAAGCGGTTGCCTGGAATTGCGACAGCACGCGCACGATCGTCTGCTCCGAACCGGCAACCATCTCCGCATCCTGCTGGGCGTATTGGCGGGATACCTGAAGGGTGTCCGAGATGGCCTTGTTGACCGAATCCACGGTTTCGGCGATTTTCTTGCCGGTCTCGCCGGAGAGCCTGGACAGCTTGCGCACTTCGTCCGCCACCACCGCAAAGCCGCGTCCCACTTCGCCCGCCCGCGCCGCCTCAATGGCGGCATTCAACGCAAGCAGGTTGGTTTGGTTGGCGATGTCGCCCACATCCTTCGCCATGTTTTTGAGTTCGTCGGTAAATCGGGACAGGGAATCGACCTGATGAAGAAGCGATTCCTTGTCTTCCAGGGTGGCGCGCAGGGATACGGTGATCGAATCAAGGTCTGCTTCGCTGCTGTGGAGAAGCGCAACGACCCCCTTGGCTGCATCGTCCCCGCTGCCGGCGGCCGTATTTTGCGAGGCGACCACCGCGGCCTCGATGCGCCGGGAAAGATCTCCGAAGCGGTTCGCCAGGATGGTGATGGATTCTTCGGTTTGGGAACGCGCCAGCTCCACCTGGCCGGACCAGACGGGAAGCACGCCTGCGCAGAGTTGATCCAGACCATCGATGTATCTGGACTTGATGGCGCGAAGCTCGGCTTCCGCCTGCTTCCTGGCCCCGACCTGGCCGGAAACCCAGATTGCGGAGGCGAGCAGCAGCACCGCCACGGATGCGGAAAGCCCCTGCGCATCGGGCTGCATTCCACCCCATGCGAGGCTGCCGATTGCACCCAGCGCGCCTAGCAACAGTGGCGGAAGCGCCAAACGCCTGCGCCCCGGCTTCACTTCCCTGGTTCCTTCGAACTGCATTCCCGACTCGCTCCTTATGTCTCAGTGTTTCTTGTCTCGCCGGTGCCATGCATCACGTTCGACTAATCCCGAAACCGCTGATCACCTGTGTGCCTGTGCACATCCCAGTAATCGGCAAGTCACGTCCGCGCCAGTAGTCAGATAATCTTGGTTTGCATGTCAGGATGACGGGGAAAATGGGTAGGGATATCCTTACTGGCGCCAGGGATGGGGCAAGGCGAAACCCTCGCTCGGCGGCAGGGTGCGGGTGTCGTTCTGGCGAAAGGATTGTCTGGACCAGGTTGAAGTCCCGGTTCAATTTGCGGGGGATGTTCGACCGAACCCCCTTCACGCTGGAACAGCGATCAGCATGGAGGACGGTATTGGCGCCGGGCGCCGCCCCTCTCCCAGCCCACCTTTCTATCCGGGGGAAGAAGGCTTGTCGTCGGAAGCGGGTTAGCGGGCTGTTAGGGAGACGCTGAACGAGTCGTCACCCCGGCGGTGCGTGGTTGTTACAGCTTTAGCTGTTTACAACCACGGCCTACCCCTTGCGGGTGAAAGCCGGGGTTCAGATGCTTGATTTCACTGGATTCCGGCTTTCGCCGGAATGACCAATATGGACTTGTTCAGCACTTCCTTAAGGAGGCGCTGATTAATTCAACCTGGTCATTGCGAGCGAAGCGAAGCAATCCAGAAAGCCAGCAATATCAAAGGACTCTGGATCGCCACGTCACTTCGTTCCTCGCGATGACCGAATAAATCAGGGCTTCCTTAGAGCGCCTATTCCTCCAGACCGTGGTCAATGGCGTAGTGCAGGAGTTCGGTGTTGCTGTTGAAATTCATCTTCTGCATGATCCGCATTTTGTGGGTGCTCACCGTCTTGTTGCTGATGGAAAGCTCATCGGCGATCTCGTTCAGGCTCTTTCCCCTGGCCACCCGCCGCAGAATCCCGGATTCGCGCCTGGAGAGCTGTTCATGGGGAAACCCGGCGCCGGCGGCGCCCACTTCAAACACCATGTGCTCAGCCAGCGCGGAATCGATGAAACGCCCGCCCGCCGCGACTTTACGCATGGCATCCAGCAGGATTTCAGGCTCGTTGTCCTTGGTCAGGTAGCCGTCCGCCCCGGCCTTCAATGCACGCATCGCGATCTGCGGTTCGTTGTACATGCTCAACACGAGGATCGGGAGTCCAGGATGCTGAGCGCGTATCCGCGTGATGAGGTTCACCCCGCTGACGCCGGGCATCGACATGTCGAGGACAATGAGGTCGACTTCTCTTTCGGCCAGGAACTCCAGCACCTGGCCGCCACTTATCGCCTCGCCCGCCACGAGAATGTCGTCGACAATGGATACGATTGTCTTCAGTCCCTGGCGCACGATACTGTGGTCGTCTGCAATCAGGATGCGGATCATGGCTCCTCCGAAATGTCACGGATCGGGACGATCGCCTCGATCATCGTTCCCTGCCCCGGCACGCTGAACACGTTGATCTCTCCTCCCAACGAGACGATCTGTTCTTGCAGCCAGGCCAGTCTGGCTACGCTGTTGTCGTACAAGCGCGTGAGGTCGAATCCATTGCCGTCGTCGCGCACCGCAAGGTAGCAATTGCCCCCACGCTGAGTCAGCGTCAGTTCCACCACGCCCGGATTGGCATGCTGGACGACGTTCGCGAGCGCTTCTTCGGCGACGCGAAAAATCATCGTGCCGGCACGTTCATCCATCGGCAAATCCTCGTCCGGCAGGGACAGTTCGCAGGGTATCCCGGTGTCCTCCATGAATTTCTCTCCGAGCCACTCCAGCGCCGCCACGATGCCCGAGTCGAGCACGGAAGGGCGAAGCCCCTCCGTTACCTCGCGTACGAGTTGAATGCTCTTTCCCACGATCTCGAACATGTTGCGGATGTGTTCACAGGATGCCGGGATGCGCTCCTGGCATCCGGATTGCCTGCTCAGCATCGAAAGGTTCATGCGCAGGGCCATGAGATACTGCCCGATTCCCTCATGCACGTCCCAGGCGAGCTGCTTGCGTTCGGCTTCCTGCTCGGAGTTCTGGAGGACGGCAAGCTCGCGCAAGCGGGCACGGGATGCCTCCAGATGACGCTGGGCATCCTTGAGCGCCGTGATGTCGCGGCTCAGGACCTGGACGTAAGCCACCTGCCCTGTTTCATCGCGCTCCGGGAAAATGCTGACGAGGCTCCAGACGGCCGTTCCATCCGCCGTCTGGACGGCATGCTCGAACTCGTCCGCGACGCCCGTGACCACGACTTCCTCCACCCTCTTCTGGAAAAACTCTGCCTTCGGCAGGCCGGGGACTTCCGTCGGGGTCTTGCCGTGCAAATCGTCCAGCCGGAAGCCCAGCAGTTTCTCGAATGTCGGATTGACGTACACGAAGCGGCAGCCGTGATCGTAGCGCACGATGGAATCGGGCGAATTTTCCGCCAGGGTGCGGAATTCGCGCTCGCGCGTGGCCAGCGCCGCTTCCATGCGCTTGCGCCTGGTGATGTCGCGGGCAACACTCAAAACGCCTTCAATACCGCCCTGAGCGTTGCAAACAGGCGTTTTGATGGTTTCCAACAGCACCCGCCGTCCGTCGCTGGCGAAGGTCACCCATTCTTCATTGACGCTGGGGCACCCGACCGCCATGGCCTCCAAGTCCTTCTGGTGGAAGAAGGCCGCCAATTCGGCGTCGACGAAATCGAAATCGCTCTTGCCGACGATGTCCGCTTCCGGGGCGCCGAAGAAATCTTCAAAGGTGGGATTGCAGGCAAGGTAAATGCCATCCGGATCCTTGATCCACACCAGGTCCGGAATGGTGTTGAGGAACGCCCTTAACCGCGACCGTTCGCTTTCCAGTATGGCTTCGGCCAGCTTGCGCTCGGTGATGTCCTGCACCGTGCCGAGGGAGCGCAGGGGCATGCCGTCGGCAGCGTAATGGGTTTCGCAGCGTTCGTGAACATATTTGACCCGCCCGTCCGCCATGAGCACACGGTGCTCGATCGCGTAGGGCGTGCGGTTTTCCAGCGATTCAGTGTAGGCACGATTCACCGCGTCTCGGTCGTCTGGATGGATGGCGTTGACGAAGGCTTCATAGGAGGCGCCAAATTGCTGCGGGTCGATCTCGAAAATGCGGAAGATTTCGTCCGACCAGGACAGGCTGTTGCTCACCAGATCCAGTTCCCAACTGCCAACCAGGGCGATGCGCTGTGCCTCGGCAAGGCTCTCCCGGCTGCGCCGCAACGCGTCTTCCATTGTTTTGCGCTCAGTGATGTCCTTGCCGATGGTGACGGTGCGGATGGGGTCGGTGCCCGGCACGATGGCAACAGCGGTCTCGTACTCGCGCCGCTCGCCCTCGCGCGTAACCAGCCCAAGCTCATAGCTGCCGGGCCCCGGCTCGCCGGCCAGCCGGCGAAGGTAATAATCCATGACCCTCGCCCGATCATCCGGATGGACAATGTCGACGAGTGCGGGGTGCGCATCGAGATCCGCGTCCGTGTAGCCAAACCGGCGCGCAAGTTCGCGATTGCCAACGTGGATGATCCTGCCGTTCTCGATCATCATCAACTGTATGCCGACATCGTTCAGGGCGTTCAGCAGGGTTCCCTGGAAATCCGCCTGGTGGCGCAGTTCGTTTTCCATGCGCTTGCGTTCGGTGATGTCGCGGCCGAAGGCAATGGTGCCGATGATGTTCCCGGCAATATCGCGCTCCGGCACGACGTAAATCTGCCCGACCACGAACTGGCCGGGGTCCCCCGGAGCCCAGACGAGTTCGGCGATCTCGGTATTGCCGGTCATGATCGCCCGCTTTGCAGCCTCGTCTATCACCGCAAAACGACCGTCCGGCCAGACCTCGATGGGCAGTCTGCCGATCACTTCGTCCGCGCTGGGAAGCTTCAGCGCGCGGACTGGTCCGCTGTTGAGATAGAGAATCCGGTGATCGAGGTCGTAGCGGATGATGGAATCCGGCGAACTCTCGGCCAGGCTGCGGAATTCCTGCTCGCGCGCGGCGATGGCTTCCTGCATGCGGTGGATATCCGTCATGTCGCGGCCGATGCCCAGCACGCTGACGACGCGCCCGGCCTCGTCGAACTCGGGCACCAGGCTGATGTCGTGTATTTCGGTATCGCCGTCCACGAGCACGGGTTGCCGTGTAGCCAGCACCGCCTGCCCGGTCGCAACGACCTGGGCGATGGCCGCCTTGACGTGTTCGTGCGTATCGGAAATGGACATCCCGATGACTTCATTCAACGAAGCCCCGAGCGTATGCTCGTGGGTCGGGTTGATGTACAGATAGCGGCCTGCCGTATCCCAACGGGCGATGTTGTCCGGCAGATTTTCCGCCAGGCTGCGGAAATCGCGTTCGCGCATCGTCAGCATCGCTTCCATCTGCCTGCGCTCGGTGATGTCGCGGACCAGGGCGAGGCTGAACCTGACGCCGCCATGCCTGGCCAGCGATGCGCTGATTTCGACCGGGAAGATGCTTCCGTCCTTCCTGCGATAGCGCGACTCGAAGACGTGCCGTTCGCCGACAAGGATCCTCTTCATCATCGCCAGGACCGCATCGCGGTCCACATCCGGGTTGATGTCGACCGGTGTCAGGCTCAGGAGTTCTGCCCGGCTGTAGCCCAGGGCGCGGCAAGCCGCGTCGTTGACATAGTTGAAATGGAGTTCTTCGTCGATCAGCAATACGGCATCGGAGGACTGATCGATGGCGTGTTCCAACAGTTCCATCGCCGCGGCGCTCGCTTTGAGGCGCTCGATTTCATTGCGTGTCGCGTCACCAACAGGCAGAACGTTACCGCGGCGCAGCATCCGGTCGATTTGCTCCAGTGGGGCCACCACGTGGCGCAGGACGTAACGGAAGGACAGCACGAGCAGAAACAGGATGGAGGCGGACCATGCGCCGTAGGCCAGCAGGCTCGTGCGGGCTTTCGCCTCCCCTTGCGCGGCCATGTGCACGGCCTGTTGCCCGGCCAGGATCATCAGGCCGGACATTTCGTCCAGCGCCGGCAGCGGTGCGGCGGCGAGCCTGCCGAGCGGGATGCGCGTCCGACCCGGCGCGGCCAGGTCGGACAGCCCCTGATTCTGCAGGGGCCGGAACACGTCGAGATGATGCTGTTTGACGGCCTGGATTTTCTCCTGAAGCGCACCGATCTTCACGGCCGCCGCCAGTCGTTCGATTTCATGCCAGATATGGGCTTCCTGGCCGCGCATTTCATGGATGGCGTACAGGATTTCCGCCTCCGGCGCCTTTGGCGATGCCAGGGCCTGCGCGATGCCATCGGCCTCGCTACCCGCCGTCAATCGCAGTTCCAGAACGGCGGCGGCCAGCAGCATCAGGCGCGTGGCCCCGCCGCCGGAAGGGGATTCGCCGGCAAGCCCTTCCACCGAGCGATGGATGCTGCCGATGGCCCCGCTGGTTGCGTCGAACCAACGGTCGATCAGGCGGCTGTCGCAAGACACGAGCGGGAGGGCCGTATCGCGGTCAATCCCCTGGCGCAGCCGGCCGATCTCCCGCCAGCGGTCGCGGAGTTCGGAATGCACCGCCTGCGGCAGCGCACCCGCCCCCTCCAGGGCCGAACCCATGGAAGCATCGGCCAGGCGCCGCCGTTCGTCGATGAATGCCCGGTTCCCGTCCGAGATCGGGCCGACGCTGCACAGCACGACGGCAGTGCGGCCGCGCTCGGAGGCGAGATGACGGGCGGCGGTGAGCAGGTGGCCGGCGAGGCGGGCCCGTTCGGAGATTTCCCGGCTCCGCTCGTAGTTACGCCAGCCATCCAAGGCATGCTGCAGCGACGCAACGAGCCCCCAGCCGCCGAGCACGGCCAGCATGACCAGCAGCACGGTTCGTATCGAAGCGCGCGATGAAATGGGAGGATGCTTCATTTCGCGTTCAGCAACCTAAAGCCAACGGCATGGGACGCCTTGCAGGCAACGCGACCGCGAGCACCTCGGCGGGACGCCGATCGATGCGGTGAACATGGCCTTTCCGATCCCTGCCCCAGGCCATCAGCGGCAGGCTCTCCAGCCGGCAAAAAAGAGTGCAACAAAAATTCCGTCAAACATGGGCTTCGCAGGGCCTTGGTTGGTAAACCTCGCTTGGCCGCCGGTATTCGGCAGCGGGAGTAAGCGGCATCATGCAAATAAGGATGGCAAAGCCCGCCCTAAACCACTATCAGGCAATCTTGATTCTGGGGTAAGGATTTCCTCACTTTTAGCGGGAAATCAATGAAAAACGAGGGTCTATCGAGATGCAGACCCTGCGGGCGAGCCGTCAGGGAATTTGGAATAGCCCAAGCCGGGGCTCAAGGGGCTCGCTGGCTATATTAGGGAAGCCCTGAACAAGTCGTCACCCCGGCAAAAGCCGGGGTCCAGATGCTTGATTTAACTGGATTCCGGCTTTCGCCGGAATGACGAAAGTGGACTTGTTCAGGGCCTCCTTAGGCACGGGTGGGGCGATCCATTCTCACCATCACCCCACGAGGCCGTTCGCCACGGCATAGCGCACCAGATCGGCGTTGCTGCTGAAATTCATCTTTTGCATCAGCCGCATCTTGTGGGTGCTGACGGTCTTGTTGCTGATCGCCAGTTGCTCCGCGATTTGGTTCAGGCTGTTGCCCTTGGCCAGGAGCAGCAATATTTCATACTCCCGTTCGGATAACTGCTCATGGAGGGCCTTTTGCTCGGGGTCGTTCGTTTCAAATACCATCTGCTCGGCCAATACGGGATCGATGTAACGTCCTCCCTGCACCACCTTGCGGATGGCCGTCAGCAGAATCTCAGGCTCGCGGTCCTTGGTCACGTAGCCCGCCGCCCCCGCATTCAATGCGCGTCTCGCGATCTGCGGCTCGCCATGCATGCTCAGGACGAGGATTGGGATCTGGGGACAATGGGTGCGTATGCGTGTAATGAGGTTTACCCCGCTGACGCCGGGCATGGACATGTCGAGCAGGATCATGTCGAAATCATCCTGGCGCACCCGGTCCAGCACCTGGCCGCCGTTCACCGCCTCGGACACCACGGAAATATCGCCGGTCAAGGCGAAAAGGTGCTTCAACCCTTCCCGCACGATCCCGTGGTCGTCAGCCATCAATATTTTGATCATGTCTCTGTCTCTATCGTTGAAATGGGGATACGCACCCTGACCGTGGTACCACGGTCAGGCGCACTGGAAATGGCGGCCTCGGCGCCCAGCAGCATCGCGCGTTCACGAAGTCCGACCAGCCCGAAGGATTTTTCTCTGGGAGCCGAGGAATCGAAACCCTTGCCATTGTCGTTCACTTCCAGGAGGAAATTTTCTTCCTCGCGCTTGAAATTAATTTCCACCTGGCTCGCTTCCGAGTGCCGGGCGACATTGGTGAGCGATTCCTGCACCATGCGGAAGATGGCGGTGGAATGCACGTCGTCCAGGGTAACTTCCTGCCCATCGGTGTCCAGTTCGCAGAGAATCCCCGTGCGCCGGGTAAATTCATTTGCCAGCCACTCCAGCGCGGAGATGACCCCCATGTCGAGCGGCGCCGGCCGAAGTGTCGCCGCCATGTCGCGCACCACCTGGATGGTTTTGTCCACCAGTACGCTTAGCGCCTGCGCCTGCTCCAGTATCGCCGGATCGCTCCCACTTGATTGCATGCGGAGAATGGATATCTCCAGGCGCAACGCCGTCAGGTACTGACCCAACTCGTCGTGCATGTCGCGCGCGATGCGCTTGCGCTCCTCTTCCCTGACGGCTTCCAGCCGTGCAGCAAGGCCGCGCAATTCGGCCTGGCTTGCCTCGAGGCGATATTGCGCCTCCTTCAGGGCGGTGATGTTGTGGGCGATCACCAGGGCGCCGACCACCTCGCCGTCCGGGCCGTGTTCGGCGGCGATCTGGACTGCGTAATCGCAAAGCCGGCCGGTCTTCACATGCCGCCAGCCGAGCTGGATTTCGAGCTGCTGCCCGGTTGCCATGACCCGCTCCAGCGCGGCCCGGTAGTCCTGGGCGGAAATGGTCATGCTCGCCGCCCACTGGGGGGCCGGCTCGGCGCTCAGGGCCTCCTCGGCGGAGAGGCCGGTCTCCCGGACGTAAGCCGGGTTGACGTAGACGCGCCGGCAATCCCTGTCGTAGCGGATGATGAGGTTGGGCGAATTCTCGGCGAGGGTGCGGTACTTGCGCTCCCGGTAGAGTATCTCGTCCTCCATGCGCTTGCGCTCGGTGATGTCGCGCGCAATGCCGAGTACGCTGACGACATTGCCGCTTTCATCCTTTTCCGGAACATGCAGGATTTCGAAGAATCGCTCCCCTGCAGGAAGCATCCATCGGGCTTCTGTGTGATTTGTCTTCCCTTCCGCGAAGACTTGTCGAATGGCATCTTCCAAATGGGTGTAGTGAAGGCGACGTTCAATGGGCTCCAGTTCACTAACCGTCTTTCCAATAAAATGCTCGGCTGGCGCCCCGAACGCCCGCACAATCGCTGGATTAACGTAAATATGGCGACACTGTGGATCAAAGCGGGAAATGAAATCCGGAAGATTCTCCACCAAAGTACGCAATTTTCGTTCGGCCTCGCGGATGGCGCTGACTTCGCGCCCAAAGGCGATGGTGCCTACGATCCGGCCAATGGCATCGCGTTCTGGCACGACGGTGATCAGATGGCAAAGGGTTATGCCGCCCTCAATGGGCTCAGTGTATTCAGCATTCGTCGCGCTGCCGGTCTCGATGGCGCGCGCGGCGGCCTCGTCGATCACCGCGTAGCGGCCATCAGGCCATATCTCAATGGGCCGCCTGCCAATCACTTCGTCCGCGCTGGCAAGCCCCAGATAGCGCACCAAGCCGCTGTTGATATAAAGGATGCGGTGATCGAGATCGTAGCGGATGACCGCGTCCGGCGAACTTTCCGCCAGACTGCGGAATTCCTGCTCCCGCCGCAGCAATTCTTCCTCCATCCGCTTGCGCTCGGTAACGTCGCGCGAGAGGACGATGAAACGAGGCTCTTCCTCTTGCCCCATGGTCTTGCGGGCAACGGACAGTTCAAACCAGAACTTGCCTTGGGGAAGCGACAATTCAAACTGCTTGCCGGTTGAGAAGCCGTTTTCATGCGCTTCGCGCAATGCGGACATATAAACATCCGCCGCTTCAGGCGGCATGATGTCAGACACCGTTTTCCCGAGAAGGTCTTCGGCGGGTACTGCCAGCAAATCGGTGCGGGGAGAATGATACTCGTAGCAGCGGCCATCCGGTCCAAGTTCGAACAACAAATCCGGAATGGCATCCAGCGTGGCCTGCAGCTTGTTTTGGGAGCGCCGCACCTGCGTATTGAGCGCTTCCAGAATACGGTTGGAGCGCCGCAAACGAAGCAAAAATAACCCCGTACTTGCCAGCAGGATGAGGCTGCCGCCAAGCAGGGTCAACAGCCAGCGGCGCTCCAGGGCTTGGCGCTCGTTGCGCCGGGTGAGCTCGTCGATCTCGCGCTGCCGGCTCTCGGCCTGGTAGCGCTCGGCAAGGTCGATCATGCGTTCGCCCGTGGTCTGGCGGGTGACCTGTTCTGTCATCTCCGCCGCCTCCACCGAGAAGGCGTAGGCCTGCCTGTGGTCGCCGCGGGCCGCGGCAAGCGCGGCGAGACGCTTGGCGCTGCCGCCCACATAGACGGGCAGACCGATTTCCTTGGCCAGGGTATAGCCGTGCTCTGCATCGGCCCGCGCGGCATCGAGCCGGCCCAGGGCCTGCCGGTTTTCGCTGTGAGCGTTGTACGTCCACCATAGCGCGATCTTGTTGTGGTAGCGCTCGTAGATGGCGGCCACCTCGTCGAACAATGGCAGGGCAACGGCATATCGCTGTTGCCGGCCAAGGGTTTCAGCCAGAATGAACAGGCCGTGGGCGACATAGAACGGGCCGCCTGCGGAACGGTAAATGGCCACCGCCTCCCGCAGCTGCATTTCACCGGCGCGGACATCGCCGAGGGCGGCCGTGGTGCCGCCAAGCCCGAGCAGCGCGCCGGCCTCCAGCAGCTTGGAGCCGGCGGCGCGCGCCTGATCGCGCATCTGGATGAAATACTGGCGCGCCTCCTGCTTGCGCCCGCTCAGGTCGTAAGCGATGGCCAGCCCCTGGTAGGCATAGGTCAGCGCGAGCGGATCATTGCCACGCCGGGCAATGTCCATCGTCTGCATGGCCAGGGTGACGGAATCGTCGAAATGACCCAGGCGCCGATGCATCGTGGCGGTTCGCAGCATGGCCTCGGCCAGCAGGTCCGGCCGGTCCACACCATCCAGCATCTTCATCGCGTCGGTGGTGGCGGCGACCACCTCGTCGATGCGCGCCTGGTTGACGGCGTTCAGCGCCACGTTGAGGTCGGCCTCGATCTGGCCCACGGCATCGCCGTGCCGTTTGGCCAGCGCCCTGGCGGCCCGGGCGTTTATGTCCGCCGCGTCGGTGAGGGCCAGGTAGACCTCGATGCGGGCCAGCAGGTTCAACAGCCGCGCCCGGTCGGCCGGCGTGGCGTCGGCCGGCAGCGCGGCCTGCAGGCGCTTGGCTGCCGCATAGGCGCGTGGGATGTCGTTTTCCGCGAGCTTGCGCGTGCCGGCCACCTCATCGCGCCAGGCATCCAGCGCGCTGCCCGCCCAAGCCGGGCAGGCCAGGAAGAGCCCAAGGAGCAGCGGAACGAACAGTCTGAGAGGGGTCAGGGCAGTGGCTGCCATCAAAGTTTCATCGTCACGGCGATGCCGATCTGACGGTCGTTGGTCCATGTGGTCTGGGGGTGCGTTCCGGCGCCATAGTACGAACGACGCACGGTCCGAAGCAAGTTCAGGCCGTCGACCGAGAGCGAGACCTGGTCGTCCAGCCGGTAGGCCAGCGAGGCGTCGAGCCAGCCATAGCCCGCGGTGTAGACGGGCAATGCGCCAACGCCGGCGATGTTGCTCACCCCGGTGAGGAATCGGTCGCGCCAGTTGTTGGCGATGCGCGCGGACAGCCGCTCCTTCTCGTACATCCCGATCAGGTTGACGCTGTTCCGCGAGAGGTTTTGCAGCGGCACGTTCGCGCCAAGGCTGCTGTTCGGGGTCTCGCTGTCGACATAGGTGTAGTTGGCCTGCAGGCCGAGGCCGCCCAGCCAGCCGGGCAGGAAGTCGTAGAACTGCTGGTAGCCCAGCTCGATGCCTTTGACGGTTGCCGGGTTGGCGTTGTGCGGCCGGCTCACCTGATAGGTCTCGCCGTCGTGGACCTCCGGGCTGCTCACGGTGGTGACGAAGCCGTCGACCTTCTTGAGGAAGGCGGTGAGGTGGGCGGAGGTGGTCCTGTCGAAATAGCGCTCCACCGCCAGGTCCAGGTTGTCGGAGCGGATGGGCTTGAGTTCGGGATTGCCCGCGCTGCCGGTGTGTTGCACGGTGTTGAGCGTGAGCGAGGGCGAAAGCTGGCTGAAATCGACCCGCGTCAAGGTCCTGGATGCCGCCGCGCGCAGGTACAGGGCCTTCGCCAGTTCGTAGCGCAGGTTCACGCTGGGCAATGCATCGAGTCGTGTCCGCTGTCGATGGGCAGCACGCCGCCTGACGGATCGGTCCGGTTGCCCGACACCCGCTCGCGCGTACGCACGATGCGAAGACCGAGGTTGCCGTCCAGGGGCAGCGGTTCGGCCTTGAACCTGGCCATCAGATAGCCAGTCAGGGTCTCTTCCCGGATCGTCCAGATTCCCAGGGGGTTGCTGCCGGGTATCGCCGTCGCGATGCCCAGGGTGTCGTGCACCGCCGAGACGTCGCGTGCCGCCGCCGGGTCGCCCACCGGGTAGCCGGTGTATGGGCTGGTGATGATCAGTCCCGCGGCGTTCGCCAGGGGCGCGTTCGCGGCGAACACCACCTGCCCCGGCGCATCGGTGGCATCGCGCCTGGCAAATCGCAGCCCCGCCAGAATGACTTCCAGAAAATCGCCGGCAAGCTGGTATTCCCCATCGAGCTGTGCCGCCGCCAACTCGCCGTCGAAGGGACGGGATGCGTAGACCATGCCCGCCGTGGTGAAGGCCGGCGCCGCCAGCACATTGCTGCCGCCAGCTACGTCCTGGCTGAGGACGGCCGCCGTGCCGTTCACGGTGATCACCGAGTAGAAGAGATCGTTGTGGCTCTTTGTATAGCTCACATCGCCCTTGAGGGTGAGCGTATCGCCCGTCCAGATTCCTCCTGCCGCCACCTGCGTGGTCCGGTCCGTCGTGTCCCGCGCCGAGCCCCATGAAGCGACCGCGGGGTTGGTCCAGGTGATGCCCAGGGCATCGCTGGTGCCGGGAAACAGCGTGACACTGCCGGCATCGAAGGTGCCTGACGGCGTGACGAACAACTGGTAGCCATCCTGCATGGTCTTGAACTGGGCATGATGGAGTTCCGCATACATGTCCAGCCGGGCTGTCGGCCGCCATTGCAGAATCGTGCTGGCGCCGATGCGTTCGCGCTCGCCGAGGGTGACCGTGTCGGTTGCGCCGTTGGGTGCGAGCACGGTTTGTCCGGCGACCGTGATGGCGACGGGATTGCCGGTGCCCTTCTGGTCTTCCCGCCAGGCGCGTTTCTGATAGGACACATTCAATAGCGCCCCGAACTCGCCCGCATCGGCCGTGTCCCAGCGGTTGCTCGCCAGCAGGGAGAATTGCGGCTTCGATGCGTCGACCAGATCGCCGTGTATCACGCGCGCGGTGCCGAGCAGCTGCGGGGCACCGAAGTCGAATGGCCGGCGGGTGCGCAGGTCGATCGTCCCGCCGATGCCGCCCTCGATCTGCTGCGCCGAGGACGTCTTGTAGACATCGACCGCCGCAAGCATCTCGGATGGGATGTCGGCGAAGTCCAGATTGCGGCCCCAGCCGGCAGTGAAGATCTCCCGCCCATTCAGCAAGGTCTCCATCTGGGTAAGGCCGCGAATGGCGAGCCGGTCCCTTCGCCACGGTCGCGGGCGATCTGGATGCCGGTGATGCGCTGCAGGGCGTCGCTCACGTTGTAGTCCGGGAGCTTGTTGATGTCTTCGGCGACGACCGAATCGACGATTTCCAGCTTGTCGCGCTTGATCACCTGGGCCGAGGCAAGGCTCGCGCGCTTGCTGGTGACAACGATTCGGCCAAGATCGAATGTCTGTAAATCCTCATGCCGGATGACCGCAGAGGAATTGCTCACGGAGTTGTACCGGGTGGACGCCGGCACGAGTGCCGCACTCACATCTGCCGACTTCAGCATCTCACCGCCCCACGCCAAGGCCGAGGACATGGTGAGCAGCCCACCAAACCCGCACATCGTCCTAAACACGCCTGTTCACCGACAGATACAGTGCGCTGGAAACGTTCTCGAACACGTCATGGTGCCTATTGCGGCACGGTTAAAGGCGACTTGGGGGAAATTGGTTTCCCGATGTGGATCAAACACTCTAATCTGCCGTTTCTTCTATTTGTTGTTCGGATTGCGCTGTAAACCTCCCCAGTCAGCCCCCCCCACGACCGAAAGGTTCGGGGTGGTGAAGCACACGGTACTCGACGGGGATGTTGCCGAGTAGCTCACGCTGTCATGCCTCCTCATTCGGCAGAACTTCCGGTTGGCCCGTGAGAATCGAGTAGTCCAACACACGGACTCTGTAACAGCATTAAATTCTTGGCGCCGCCATAAGCCAATGCCAACTCCACAACATCCCTAAAGGTCTCAAGTTCGGATGATAAGCGCCAACATCACGGCCAAACGAACACTATAGGTTGTAGTTTTATAGGACTCATTTTGGCTAGATAGGCCAACAAAAGCAAGGCATCGTCATTCAAATGTTCTGGCGAGAACACGCGCCTCCACACTTTCATGCGATGTATGCGGAACATGAAGCCTTGATTGACATCCGTACCCTTGAGGTGATCGGCGGCAGCCTGCCCAGGCGGGCGCTCAGCCTAACGATAGAATGGGCCATCGAACATCGTGAAGAATTGATGGAGGACTGGAATCTATGTCAATCCAAACAACACCCGAAGCGGATCAAGCCGCTGGAGTAATCCCCGCCGCACCCTGGCGGGTAAAAGCCCTGTCCGTGCTGCCGGATTATCGTTTGGCGGTGACGTTTCAGGACGGCACGAACGGCATCGTGGATTTTTCAGCCGTGCTGACTGCCACGGAGTGCGGAATCTTCGAAGCACTCAGGGACAAGCCCTTTTTCGATCAGGCGCGCCTCGATTTGGGCGTGGTGGTCTGGCCCAATGGGGCGGATATGGATCCGGGCTGGATGTACGAGGAGGTCAGGGCGAATAAATCGTGGTCTGTCCCCTTTTGATTGCCGCCGTGATGATGAGCGCGCTGGTGATCGTCGGCTTGATCTACCGCCCACGCGAGCGGGTCATGCTGGGACTGAGTTGGATCAGCTTCGGCCTGTTCGCGCTCTATCTGCTCAACACCTGACTGCTGTATCAGCATGGACACTGAAAACGCAGCCGCCAGTGTCGGAAATTTTTACACTCAGGCAAGGCAAGGCAAGGCAAGGCAAGGCAAGGCAAGGCAAGGCAAGGCAAAAAACAATTATAACACCTTGATTTTTATCAGAAATAAAAAAGAATGTAAATTGTGGAACGGGGCTTGCTTTGATTGGAGCAGACCCTGCATGGACTGGGTTACAGCGCCAATCAAACTTGCTCAAGGAGCCCCACATGAAAACAAAACGAATTTCCCACACCCTGTTGGCAACCGCCATGTTGCTGGCGGTTGCCGCGCCGGCACAGGCAGTGCCGTTCACTGCGAACCCGGCGGATACTCTCGGGCCGTTGAACGGCGGCTCGGTAACTCATTTGATCGCTTCGCCAGGGGCGTCGGCAAACGGAGCCGCTACCCTCACCTTCGATTTGCTGGGCTATCTTTCGGTTGATGGCAGCAGCTGTTGCACAGATACATTCAGTCTCACTGTGAACGGCACCACCCTGTTTAGCGGTGGATTCGTTATGGGTGGCATTGGAAGCAATTTCATCAACTTCATCGACCCTGGGGTCACCATTGTGTCGAGCGTATCCAATGGTTTCTTTGCCGGTGGTCTGACGACATTCAGTGTGGCCCACACACTTCTTTCCGGTACCAACACCTATGACTTTAACTACGGCTCGATGCAAGGACTCGGCGACGAAGGGTGGGGACTACGCTCCGTAGCCATTACGGCCGATGTCAACGATGTCAATGTTAATGGAGGCCAGATTCCTGAACCCGCCTCCCTGGCCCTGCTGGGCATCGGCCTCGCCGGTCTCGGCGCCATGCGCCGCAGCAAGGCCTGATCCGATTACTGTCGGAATTCTTCACACCCTCGCGGCGGCCACTGGCCGCCGTTTTTCATTTGGAAAGAACCGGGGACAGACCACGGTTTCCCACGTCACCCGCTGACCTCTGCGAGCACGGACAGGTCTTGCCTTTTGCATCCCCTACTTACGCTGCCACAGCCAGCGGTTGAATCGCCGCCAGATTCTCGGCCAGCGCCTCGCGCGTGTGCGCCAGGTCGTAGTGCGCCTGCAGGTTCAGCCAGAACTCGGCTTCCATGCCAAAGAAGACGCCCAGGCGCGCCGCGGTATCGGCGGTGATACTGCGCTTGCCGGCGACGATTTCACCGATGCGGCGCTGCGGCACGCCGATTTCCTTGGCCAGCCGGTATTGGGTGACGCCCAGCGGCTTGAGAAATTCTTCCAGCAGGATTTCGCCTGGGATGGTGAGCGGGATTTGACGTTTGGCCGATGGCTTGTGCATTTCGCAGCTTCGCTATGCAGCCTTCAGGTCAAGCAAGGCTTCAGGGTGCGCAATCGCAACACGAAGCAGCGTTTGCGCCGCGCCGGTGGGTTTGCGGCGGCCTTGCTCCCAGTCTTGCAGCGTGCGGGTAGACACCCCCATCAGGCTGGCCAGTTCGGATTGCGACATCCCCAGCCGGCTGCGTGCCTCGGCGATGGGCGACAGGGTCACCTGGGTTTTCCGGGCACCCTTGCCCGCCTTCATCTGACGGACGGAGTTCAGCAAATCCTTCTGGAACTGTTCCATTTCCTTATCCATGTTCTATGGCCTCTCGCAGTTGTTTCAAAAATGACACGGGCAGGTTGTCGAATTTGGCTTTCACATACACCATCAACAACCAGATTTCTCCGCACTCCAGGCGATTGAAATAAATGACCCGCGCGCCGCCGCGTTTGCCCATGCCGGGGCGCGTCCATCGGACTTTACGGCACCCGCCGGAACCCGGGATGACATCGCCCGCATCCGGGTTGGCCGCCAGCCAGTCGATGAATGCGACCCGCTCGGCATCCGTCCAGACCTGGGCTGCCGCACGCACGAAAACGTCCGTTTCGATGACGGTGTACATTGGACAAGGATACGGCAGTGCCGTATTGTAGGCAATATCGAAAAACAATCGCCCCGGGCGCAACGTCCGCGCTGCCCAACACCACCACCGATGAACCCCTCCACCGTCAAAACCTACCTGCCCTGGGTCGTGGCCGTGGCGCTGTTCATGGAGGGGCTCGATACCACCATCGTCAATACGGCGGTGCCGGCGATCGCGGAAGGCCTCCAGGTGACGCCCTTGAGCCTGAAGGCGGTGGTGACCAGCTACATCCTGAGCCTGGCGGTATGCATCCCGGTCAGCGGCTGGATGGCGGACCGCTACGGCACGCGGCGCGTGTTCGGCATCGCGGTGGCGGTGTTCACCCTGGCCTCGATCCTATGCGGCCTGGCGCAGAACGCGCCGATGCTGGTGGCGGGGCGCATTCTGCAGGGGGTGGGCGCGGCGATGATGATGCCGGTGGGGCGGCTGGCGATCATCCGCACCTTTCCCAAGTCTGAACTACTGCGGGCGATGAACTTCGTCATCATCCCGGCGCTGATCGGGCCCCTGCTCGGGCCCACGGTCGGCGGCCTGATCGTGCACTGGTTCTCGTGGCACACCATCTTCTTCATCAACGTGCCGGTGGGACTGATGGCGCTGTGGCTGGCGCATCGCTACATGCCGGACTACCACGGCGATACACGGCGCCCGCTGGATGTCGTCGGCCTGGTCCTGTTCGGCAGCGGCGCGGCGCTGCTGTCCTGGCTGCTGGAAATCTTCGGCGAGCATCAGATCGACGCGACCTCGGCGGCGGTGCTGCTGGTGCTCAGCCTCAGCTTGCTGGGCGCGTACTTCCTGCATGCCCGCGAGACGCCGCATCCGCTGCTGCGCCTGGCGCTGTTCCGGGTGCGCACGTTTCGCGTCTCGGTGGTGGGCGGCTTCGTCACGCGCCTGGGGGTGGGTGGCATGCCGTTTCTGCTGCCGCTGCTCTACCAGCTCGGCCTCGGCATGCCCGCGTGGCAGTCGGGCCTGCTGATGATGCCTACCGCTGCGGCCGCCATGTTCATGAAGTTCATCTCCTCGCGGGTGCTGGCGCGCTTCGGCTACCGGCGCATCCTGATCGTGAATACCGTGATGATCGGGATCGTCGTCTGCCTCTTCTCGCTGGTGACCCCGGCCACGCCGATCGGGCTGATCGTGCTGCTGGGGCTGGCCATGGGCTTCTTCAATTCGCTGCAATACACCAGCATGAATTCGATGGCCTTTGCCGACATCGACACGCCCGATTCGAGCATGGCCAGCACCATCTCCAGTTCGATGCAGCAGATGTCGATGAGCTTCGGACTGGCCTGCGGCTCGCTGATCGCGGGCTGGTATCTGGGCGACCTGCCGCAGACCGACCGCGCGGCGGTGACGGGCGCGCTGCACTACGCCTTCCTGACGCTGGGCGGGCTGACGATGCTGTCGTCGTTGTCGTTCTGGTCGCTGAGGCCAGGGGATGGCGAGAGCGTCAGCCGGGGGGGCGTGCGCGAGACGGTGTAAGCACCCTCCCAGCGCGATGTCGCTGGGGGTACGGGGCACGTCGTCATTTGGCGACACCCCCGTCCGCCCCTAAGCTTCTGTTTTAGCGAATCATTCTTCGGATCAGTCGGATTCAGCGTCGTCAGCAAGCGACGTTTTATCGGCTTTTTGCCCTGAGCCCATCCGGACAGATTTCATACCTGCTTGTTTAACAACAGGTTTTCAGTGCTGGCCCGCGTGTTGCTGTATGACGCTTGCGTCCAGTTCCGGGCGCAACCACACCAGAGCGTTTTACAACCAGAACCGAGAGAGACCCACCCCATGCTCAAATCCTTCATGCATCCCAGCACTTCCAGCAATATGAAAACCGACTTGACCCGGCCGGGCAGTTCAGGATACCCGGCCAAACCGGCCGAATCCGCCAAGACGGTTGAAGCCGCCAAGGTGGAATCCGCACCGCAGGTCACAAAATCCGCGCCGAACGATGAGGGCAGCAAGCTCATCGTCGGACCGAACATCAAGCTGAAGGGATCCGAAATCACCGATTGCGAAATCCTGGTGGTGGAAGGCCGCGTGGAAGCCTCGATGAAAAGCCGCGATATCCGCATCGCCGAAGGCGGCGTGTTTTCGGGCAAGGCGGAAATCGACGTGGCGGAGGTGCGCGGCACCTTCGAAGGTGAGCTGACCGCCCGCAAACGGCTGGTGATCTACGCCACCGGCAAGGTCACCGGCGTGATCCGCTATGGCGAGATGCTGGTCGAGGAAGGGGGCACGCTTTCAGGCGACGTGGAGCGGCTTGCAGCCGGCCCCAGCCTGGCCAAGGTGACGGATGCCTCCGCACAAACCACGACGCCCGACCCGGCTGAAAAGGATGTTCCGGAACGGGAACAGGTTCAATCTGGCTCGACCTATCTCCGCAACCAGGCGGGGAGACGTCAGGGTTGATCAAACCCTTGCCTTACAGGCGCTGTCGCCGTTTTGCGACAGCATGGCATCGGTGCCATGTCCTGCATCGCAGCATCCTGCGCGCCCGCACGCGCAGGCCGCGCATGGAAAGCGTTCTCGACTGTTTCGCGCTGCTCGCAATGACCCGGCCGAAGCGCTCAGAGCAGTCTACAGCTTCGCGTTACGCCCGCCGTCCACGGCCAGCACCTGCCCTGTCACATAGGGCGCATCGATGGCAAAGAAGCGCACCGCGCGGGCGATGTCGTCGGGACCGCCAGCGGTCTTGAGGATGGTGTGGGAGACGATGCGCTGGCGCGAGACTTCGTCGAAGTTGGGGTCGTCTTCCGGCCACATGATGGGGCCGGGGGCGACGGCGTTGACGCGCACCAGCGGCCCCAGCTCGCGCGCGAGCGACTTGGTGAGGCCGACCACGCCGGCCTTGGCGACGGAATACACGACGTAGCTTTTCATCGGCCGCTCGGCATGGATGTCGGCGATGTTGACGATGCAGCCGCGGCGCTTTTTCAGCTCCGGTGCTGCGGCCTGCGACAGGAACAGGGGCGCGATCAGGTTGCTGCCCATCAGGTTGTCCCAGTCCTTCATGGTGATGCTGCCGACCGGCGTCGGATAGAAGCTCGATGCATTGTTGACCAGCACGTCGAGCCCGCCGAAGGTGGCGACGGTCTGGTTGATGAGGCTCGGCAAGCCATTGACGTCGAGCAGGTCGGCCTGGATCAGGGCGACCGAATCGGGGCGGATGGCATTCAGTTCATCCTGCAGCGCACGCGCCTCATCGACCGAACTGCGGTAATGGACCATCAGATTGGCACCGGCCGCGTGCAGCAGGCGGCCGGTCGCCGCGCCCACACGCTTGGCCCCGCCCGTGATCAATACGACTTTGCCTTGCATCGGGGTTCGCCCTTATAGTCACTCGATTCTGGATTATCCAGCCATTCCGCATTATCCCTGAAGTCATCCGCTGCATGCTCCCAACTCCTACTCCTGACGCCCTTGCCCACAGCCAGCGCGTGACCGCATATCTGCGGTCACTGATCGAAGACGCGGACGGCTGGATTCCCTTTTCGCGCTACATGGAAGCAGCGCTCTACGCGCCGGGACTGGGCTACTATGCCGCCGGCGCGATGAAGTTCGGCGCGGCGGGCGACTTCGTCACCGCGCCGGAAATGACGCCGCTGTTCGGCCGCACGCTGGCGCACGCGATTGCGCCGGTGCTGGCGGAGACCGGCGGCGAGGTGCTGGAACTGGGCGCAGGCAGCGGGCGGCTGGCGGCGGATGTGCTGGGCGAACTGGAAAGAACGAATGCGCTGCCCGCACGGTATTGCATTCTGGAAGTGAGCGCCGACCTGCGTCAGCGCCAGCAGGAAACGATCGCGCGTGAGCTGCCGCATCTGCGCGAGCGGGTGCAATGGCTGGACGCGCTGCCCGGACATTTCAGCGGCGTCATCCTCGGCAACGAGGTGCTCGACGCGCTGCCGGTGGAACTGGTGCACTGGACGGAAGCCGGGCCAAAGGGACGCGGGGTGGCGCTGGATGGCGAAAGTTTTGTCTGGCAGGACCGCCCCATCGCCGACGCCGCTTTACGCGCCCGCGCCGAGGCATTGAATCTGCCGCCCGGCTATGTTTCCGAAATCAATCTGGCAGCCGAGGCGCTGATCGCATCGCTCGCGCAATCACTCGACCGCGGCCTGATCCTGATGGTCGACTACGGCTTTTCCGCCAGCGAGTACTACCACCCGCAGCGCCACATGGGCACGCTGCGCGCGCATTACCGGCACCATGCGCTGGATGACCCGTTCTACCTGCCGGGGCTGTGCGATCTGACTGCGCACGTCGATTTCAGCGCAGTAGCGCAAGCGGGAATAGCGGCGGGTCTGGAGCTTTCGGGCTACACCAGCCAGGCGAGTTTTCTGCTGAACAGCGGACTGACCGAACTGCTGATGCAGACGCCCCCCACCGATGCGGCGGCCTATCTTCCGCAGGCGAATGCGGTGCAGCGACTGGTGTCGCCTGCCGAGATGGGCGAGTTGTTCAAGGTGATCGGGTTCGGAACGGGCGGCATCGCGCCGCTGGCGGGATTCGCGCGCGGCGACAGGCGGCACGCCCTGTAGTTACAAAATCAGTCGTCACCCCGGCGAAAGCCGGGGTCCAGTTTAATTGTGCTGGATTCCGGCATCCGCCGGAATGACGGCCTTAAACCAGCGGCAGCTGCACGTCCTCTTCCGCCGGCAGGCGGGTCACGCGCACCGCATGCAGGCGGCGGCTGTCGGCACGCAGGATGCTGAACAGGAAGCCGTCGAACTTTACCGACTCGCCGCGCTTGGGCAGATGGCCGAAGCGCGAGACGACGAGACCGCCGACGGTGTCGAATTCCTCGTCGGAGAAATGCGCACCGAGGGTCTGGTTGAAATCCTCGATTTCGGTGCCGGCTTTCACGCGGAACACGCCTTCGTTTTCGCGGATGATGTTGTCTTCGGTTTCGTCGAAGTCGTATTCGTCCTCGATGTCGCCGACGATCTGTTCGAGCACGTCCTCGATTGTGACAATGCCCGCGACGCCGCCGTATTCGTCGACGACGATGGCGATGTGGTTGCGGTTGGAACGGAATTCCTTCAGCAGCACGTTGAGCCGCTTCGATTCCGGAATGAACACGGCCGGACGCAGCATGCCGCGGATGTCGTTGTCGGATTCGGCGTAATGCCGCAGCAGGTCCTTCGCCAGCAGAATGCCGATGACGTCGTCGCGGTCCTTGTCGATGACCGGGAAGCGCGAGTGCGCGGTTTCGATGACACGGGGGATGAAGACCTCGGGCGCATCGTTGATGTCGATGACGTCCATCTGCGCGCGCGGGATCATGATCTCTCCGACGCGCATTTCGGACACCTGCAGCACGCCCTCGATCATCGCCAGGGCGTCGGCATCCATCAGGTTGTTTTCGTAGGCGCCGTGCAGCAGTTCGATCAGCTGTTCACGGTCTTCGGGTTCGCGCATCAGCCAGTGGGAGATGCGCTCGAGCAAGCTCGGTTTGGGACTGTCGGACTCCATGGGTGGATAACGGTCAGTAATGATAGGGATTGGTAATACGAAAGCGCTTAAGTATAGCGGCTTCGCGTGATTCCATGGCCTCGGCCTCGGCGGGGTCAAGGTGGTCGTAACCCTGCAGGTGCAGCACGCCATGGACGGTCATGTGGGCGTAATGGTCTTTCAGCGGCTTGCCCTGTTCGCGCGCTTCGCGTTCGACCACGGGGGCGCAGATCACCACGTCGCCGCCGAGCACGCCGCGCCCCGATTCATCGCGGCTGATTTCGCCATATTCGAAGGTCAGCACGTTGGGGACATAGCCCTTTTGGCGGTAGTCCTGGTTGAGCGCCTGCGCTTCCTCGGCGTCGACGATGCGCACGGTGATTTCGGCGGCATGCTCCAGCGCGGCCGCCACCCAGCGGCGGACCTGCGCGCGGCTCGGCAGATCGTCCGCCGCGCTGGCGAACTGCACCGACAGGCTGAATTCAGGCCTCACGCTTTTCCGTTTCCGCGCGGCGCGCGGCGTAGGCGTCGACGATGCGGCCGACCAGCGGATGGCGCACCACGTCTTCCGACAGGAAGTGGGTGAAGGCGATGCCGCGCACGTCGCCCAGCACCTCGGTCGCATCCAGCAGGCCGGATTTGACGTGCTTGGGCAGGTCGATCTGCGTCGGGTCGCCGGTCACCACGGCGCGCGCGCCGAAGCCGATGCGGGTGAGGAACATCTGCATCTGCTCGGGCGTGGTGTTCTGCGCCTCGTCGAGGATGATGAAGGCGTGGTTGAGCGTGCGCCCGCGCATGAAGGCGAGCGGCGCGACTTCGATGGCGTGGCGCTCGATCAGCCGCGTCACCTTGTCGAAACCCATCAGGTCATAGAGCGCGTCGTACAGTGGACGCAGGTAAGGATCGACCTTCTGCGTGAGGTCGCCCGGCAGAAAGCCGAGCCGCTCGCCGGCTTCCACCGCCGGGCGCGTCAGCACGATGCGCTTGACCTGCTCGCGCTCCAGCGCATCGACCGCGCAGGCCACCGCGAGATAGGTCTTGCCGGTGCCGGCCGGGCCGACGCCGAAGGTGATGTCGTGGCTGCGGATCTGCTCGATGTATTCGCCCTGGCGCGGGGTGCGCGCGCGCAGGTCGGCGCGGCGGGTGCGCAGCGCGGGGCCTTCCTCGTCGGCGCGGCCGCGGGTAAGTTCGACCAGGCCCAGCTGGATGTCGTCAAGCGAGAGTTCGTCGTGCGCGCGGTTGTAGAAATGCTCGATCGCCTGCGCGCCCTTCTCGGCCTGGGCGGCATTGCCGCTGAAACGGAAGCTGGCGCCGCGGCGGCCGATGGTGACGTCGAACGCCGCCTCGATCTGGCGCAGGTTCTCGTCCATCGGGCCGCACAGGTTGGCCAGGCGCCGGTTGTCTTCCGGGGCCAGCCGCAGTTCAACGATGTCGGTTTTCAAGCGCTTACGGTCTCGGTGAGGGCGATTTCGCCGCGCAGGCTGTGCGGCAGGGCCTGGGTGATGGTGACGTCGACGAAACGGCCGATCAGGCGCGGCTGGCCGGCGAAGTTGACGATGCGGTTGTTGTCGGTGCGGCCGGCGAGCTCCTCGGCGTTCTTCTTGGCACGGCCTTCGACCAGCACGCGCTGCACGGTGCCGACCATGGCCTGGTTCACCTTTTGCGCCTGCGCCTCGATCTGCGCCTGCAGCCGCATCAAGCGCTGCGTCTTCAGTTCGGCGCTGACGTCGTCCGGATAATCCGACGCCGGCGTGCCGGGGCGCTTGCTGTAGATGAAGGAGAAGCTGGCGTCGAAGTCGAGTTCGACGATGAGCTTCATGGTCGCCTCGAAGTCGGCCTCGGTCTCGCCCGGGAAGCCGACGATGAAGTCGGACGACAGGCAGAGGTCGGGGCGCTGCTCGCGCAATTTCCGCACGATGGACTTGAATTCGAGCACGGTGTGGCCGCGCTTCATCGCCGCGAGGATGCGGTCGGAACCGGACTGCACCGGCAGATGCAGGTGCGACACCAACTTGGGCAGCTTGCCGTAGCACTCGATCAGCCGCTGCGTCATTTCGCGCGGGTGGCTGGTGGTGTAGCGGATGCGCTCGATGCCGGGGATCTCGTGCACCATTTCCAGCAGGAAGGCGAAGTCGGCGGTGCCGCCCTCTTCCAGCGCGCCCTGGTAGGCGTTGACGTTCTGCCCCAGGAGCGTGACTTCCTTAACGCCGTGTTCCACCAGGCGTGAGACTTCGGCGATGACGTCGTCGAACGGGCGCGAGACTTCCTCGCCGCGCGTGTAGGGGACGACGCAGAAGGTGCAGTACTTGGAGCAGCCTTCCATGATCGAGACGAAGGCGGACGACCCTTCGACCCGCGCCGGCGGCAGGTGGTCGAACTTCTCGATCTCGGGGAAGCTGATGTCGACCTGCGCGCGGCCGGTCTCGCGTCGTTGAGCGATCAGTTCGGGCAGGCGGTGCAGGGTCTGCGGGCCGAACACGACGTCGACGAAGGGCGCGCGCGCCACGATGGCGGCGCCTTCCTGCGAGGCGACGCAGCCGCCGACGCCGATGATGAGGTTGGGATTGAGTTGCTTCAGATGGCGCACCCGGCCGAGGTCGTGGAACACCTTTTCCTGCGCTTTCTCGCGCACCGAGCAGGTGTTGAACAGGATGACGTCGGCGTCTTCGGGGTTGGACGTCGGGGTGAGCCCCTCGGACGCGCCCATCACGTCGGCCATCTTGTCCGAGTCGTACTCGTTCATCTGACAGCCGAAGGTTTTGATGTAGATTTTTTTCATGATCCTAGCAACCGTGGTCGGACGCACCCGATGGTGCGTTTGGGCGGGTGTCTGCCGCATACGATTCCACATGGGCTTCAGCCCATAGTGGATCGGAGTCCTTTAGGGCGAAGCGACGACGCGGCCTACCACGGTAGGCAAGGAGGCGCGACAAAGGCAGGCGCGCGACCGGACGTGCCAGTGGGTGCGTAGCGTTGCCCGCTTCCAGCGGAGTGCCCGGAAGACCCATAACTCCGCATTCGTGCGGGCTTGATCGAGGTAGAAAGCGGTCGACTACGGTTGCTGGGATCATATGCCGGGACAGTGAATAGACTGGGGGCGGGGATTTCGCCGCTGCAATTGAACCGCAGCCACGAAATGGAATGTGGTGGTGATGAGTGGACTTGAACCACCGACCCCCGGATTATGAATCCGATGCTCTAACCGACTGAGCTACATCACCTTGGGGACTGCTTCCTCGGCTACCGACCGCCGAAAAGGCGCGCATTTTAGCTGATTGCAGCACGCACTGTCAAAACGCCCGTCCAGCGGGAAAGCGGCGAAGTCCGGTTTACGCGGGATTCACTGCGGTCGCAGCCTGGCCAGTTCGTCGAGCAGGCTGATCAGCAGTTCTCGCCCCAGCGGCCCCATGCCGGCGACCAGCTGGTCGGTGTCGCGCTCGCCGTTGACCAGCCGGCGCATGCGTCCGCCCAACAAGGCCATGTCGCCGCCCGCCTTCATCATCTGTTCGGCCATGTTTGCGAGTACTGACATCGCCTGCGAATCGCCACGGGCCGAGGCGTCGATCAGCGCGGCCAACCCGGGGGCGGCGCTGCTGCCGTCGGGCTGGGCGTCCAAAGGCGGCAGGGTTGCGGGGTTGTCGATCCCGCGCAGGACGGCGTCGAGCAGGATGCTGTCTTCCTCGTCCAGCCCCAGCTTGATCGAGGGATCGCGGCGGCCGTCAATGACGTGGCGCAGCGCGCCGACCAGCCGCGCCCAGCCGGCCTGCTCGGCGGCATCGAGCTGCTTCCTCAGGTCTGGCAGCTGGCTGCGGTCGCGCAGGGCGTTGACGACGGTGCGGATGAAGGACGCGTGGACGCGCAGGACTTGTTCGACGGCGGGGGGGAGCTGGGCCATGTTGGAAGCGGAGAGTCGAGAGCGGTGAGCGGATTGTCCGGTCAGGGCGCGGGGTTGGCAACTGTGGGCCGGGTTGGCACATTTTCGATGTGCCAGTGAGCGCTTGCCCACGCCAGCAGCTCGGGCGGCTCGGCCTCTGCCAGTTCATGCGGCGGCGGATGGCCGAGGGCGGCGAGCGCCTGCGCCAGCACGGCGCCGCGACCGGTCTCGGGCAGGGCGGGGGCGAGGGTCTGCTTGGACAGCTTCTGCCCGGCGGCATTGGTGATGAGCGGCACATGGGCATAGACCGGCGTCGGCAGGCCGAGCAGGGTTTGCAGATAAATCTGGCGCGGGGTGTTCCACAAGAGGTCGGCGCCGCGCACGACGTGGGTGATGCCCTGGAAGGCGTCGTCGACCACCACCGCCAGCTGGTAGGCGAACAGGCCGTCGGCGCGCTTGACGATGAAATCGCCGACGTCATGTGCCAGGTTCTGCTGCAGATCGCCGTGGATGCGGTCGATGAAGTGCATGCTCACATCCGGCACCCTCACCCGCCACGCACGGGCAATGGCACCGGCCGGCAGGCCGTTGCGGCAGGTGCCGGGGTAGAGTATCTCGCCTTCGTGATTGCGCGGCGCGTGGGCGAGCTGGCTGCGGGTGCAGGCACAGGGGTAGACCGCGCCCTGCGCTTTCAGCGCATCGAGCGCAGCGGCATAGGCATCGTCGCGCTGCGATTGCACCAGCACGTCGCCATCCCAGACAAGTCCATAGGCCTCCAGCTGGCGCAGGATGGTGTCGGCCGCGCCGGGTTCGCAGCGCGGGCGGTCGAGATCCTCCATGCGCACGAGCCAGCGCCCACCGGCGGCGCGGGCGTCGAGAAAACTGGCGACGGCGGCGACGAGCGACCCGAAATGCAGGGGACCGGTGGGAGACGGCGCAAAGCGCCCGACGTAGGCTGCGGGATTCACCCCGCAATTATGCCGCGCGCCAGCGCGAACAAAACACCCGCCAGCAGCAGGGCCGCGGATTCGCACCACTCGATGCCCGCCCCCAGGATGTCGCCGGTTTGTCCGCCCAGCTTGAGCCGCATCCAAAGGCCCCAGAGGAAGGCCGGAACCAGTGCGACGAAAGCGAGCGGCGCAGCGGCGCTGATCGCCGCCAGCGCCAGGCCGCCCGCGATCCAGCCCGCCCGCTTGCCGTGATTGGAAAGCCGTTCGCCCAGGCCGGGCTTCAGCGGCGGCAGCAAGAGCGCCCAGCCTGCCGCCGACCAGCGCGCCCAGGCCGGGATCAGCACCAGCACCAGCCACGGCAATTCGAGCAGCAGCAGCCAGTGCAGCAGCACCAGCTTGGCCGCCAGCTGCAGCACCAGCGCAATGACGCCGAAGCTGCCCACATGCGGATCGGCCAGCACCGCCAGAAAGCGCGCCGGGTCGCGGTGCGCCGCGCCAAGCGCATCCGCCGTGTCGGCCAGGCCGTCGAGATGCAGGCCGCTGGTGATCCAGGCCCACATCACCACGCCGGCCAGCGCGCCCAGCCACGGATCGAGCGCCGCGCCCAGGGCGGCGGCCAGCGCCACCGCCGCCCCCACCACCAGGCCCGCTGCCGGAAACCACACCAGCGCACGCGCGAGTTCGGCGGGCTGGTAATCGCGCACCGCAGGCAGCGGCAGCCGCGTCAGGAATCCGAGGGCGAGGATCAGTCCGCGCATCGCAAGGCCGTCAACAAGGGCGGCGCCCCGGCCAGCCACGACACGACGAAGCTGGAGCCGGGGGTCAGCGCCACGCGCGCGCGGTGGCAGTCGGTCAGCCCCAGCACCTGCGCCAGCACCGCGCGCATCGCGCCGGCGTGGGTGACGACGAGCGTGGGCGCGCGGGCGCTCTCGCCCAGCCGGCCCAGCGCTGCGCCCACCCGCGCATCCAGCGCGTCCAGCGTTTCGCCGCCGGGCGGCGCGCAACGGCGCGGATCGCGCACGAAAGCCGCATGCGCATCGGCGTCGCGCGCGGCGGCTTCATCCGGGCGCAGCTCTTCCCAGGCGCCGAAATCGAGTTCGTGCCAGTCCGCATCGACGCCGCAATCGATCCCCCGCTCGGCGGCGACCTCGCACGCGAAATCGCGACAGCGCCGCGCGGGGCTGCTCACGACCGCGCCCCAGGCCGGCATGGCGGCAAGCGCGGCGTGCATCTGTTCCCGGCCAAGCGGGGTGAGCGGCGCATCGCTGCGCCCGCGGTATACGTGCGCCGGCCCCGCCACTTCGCCGTGCCGCAGAAAACCGAGCAGCACCGGCTCAGCGGCGGGCTTAACCATTTTCCACCCCGGCTTCGGCAAACGTCGCCATGCCGGCATGCAGCGCGCACGCCAGCCGCAGCAGCGGGATGGCCGCCGCCGCCCCGCTGGCTTCGCCCAGCCGCATGTCGAGCGCGAGCAGCGGCTGCGCATCGAGTGCACGCAAGATCTCGGCGTGGCCGGACTCGGCGGAGGCGTGGGCAAACAGCATCCAGTCGCGCGCGCCGGGATTCAGGCGCACCGCCAGCAGCGCCGCTGCGCTGCAGATAAAGCCGTCCACCAGCACCGGCACCCCCGCCTGCGCCGCCGCCAGATAGGCGCCCGCCAGCGCGCCGATCTCGAAGCCGCCGACCGCGCACAGGGCCTGCAGCGGGTCAGACGGCGCCGCCGCCAGGCCGTGCAGCGCCAGCGCGCGGTCGATGAGGGCCGCCTTGCGCGCCACGCCGGCGACGTCGACGCCGGTGCCCGCACCGGCCAGCGCCGCGCCCGGCAATCCGAGCAGCGCGCACGCCAGCGCCGCCGCGGCCGTGGTGTTGGCAATGCCCATTTCGCCGCCGATGAAGAGGTCTGCGCCGCCGGCCCGGGCACGCGCGCAGGCGTCCGCCCCGGCATCGAGTGCGGCGTGCGCCTGCGCTGCGCTCATCGCGGGCTGCCGGCAAAAATTGGCGGTGCTGCACGCCACCTGCGCCTGGATCACGCCCGCCGCCGGAGAGGGGGCGAGCGTGCCGACGTCGATCACTTCAAGCGTCGCCCCGGCTTCGCGCGCGAGCACGCTGATGGCCGCGCCCCCGCCGACGAAATTGGCGAGCATTTGCTGGGTGACGCTCTGCGGAAACGCCGACACGCCCTCTGCCGCCACGCCGTGGTCGGCGGCAAAGATGCTGATCCACGGCTGCTGGATGCGCGGCAGCGGCCTGCCCTGCATCGCGGCGAGCGTGGTGGCCAGCGTTTCCAGCCGCCCCAGGCTGCCGGGCGGCTTGGTGAGCTGGGCCTGGCGCGCCAGCGCGGCAGCGCGCGCGGCTTCGTCCAGCGGTTTGGCGGCGGCGAGGGGGTTCATCGGGGGTTTCCTTTCAGGACGAGCGGCAGGCCGGCGGCCACGAACACCACGTCGTCGGCGAGCTGGGCGAGGTCCTGGTTCAGCCAGCCGGCCTCGTCGACGAAACGGCGCGTGAGTTCGCCCAGCGGGACAATGCCGAGCCCGGTTTCGTTGCCGACCAGGATCAGCTCGTCGTCGCGGCGCGCGGTCAACGCGGCGAGCAATGCGGCGCGTGCGTCGTCGAACGCGGCGGGATCCGGCTGGCACAGGCAGTTGGTCAGCCACAGCGTGAGGCAATCCACGACGATGCAGCCCGCCCCCGCCGCGCGGATCGCGCCGGCGAGGTCCAATGGCGCCTCGATCGTGTTCCAGTACGGCGGGCGCTCGGCCTGATGGCGCGCGATGCGGGCAGCCATTTCGGCGTCCTGCGCCTGGGCGGTGGCGATGAAGGAAACGGGCTTGCCGGTGGATTCGGCGCGTTGCAGGGCGAGGCGGCTTTTGCCGCTGCGCGCGCCGCCGAGGATCAGCGTCAGCATGGCGCGAGCCCCAAGAGGCCGCGCAGGGCATGCGTATCGAGGTGGGCCTCCACCGCGTCGGCCAGGCGGTCGATGGCGGCGTCGCGCAGCGCGGCGATGTCGGGGCTGGCGGCGCCGCGCAGGCCCGCCCATGCCAGCAGCGCATCGGCCGCGGCGGGGGTGTCGAACAGCCCGTGCAGATAGGTGCCGCGCACCTGGCCGTCGTCCGAAATGACGCCATCGGGGCGGCCGTCGAGCCAGCACAGGGGTTGAGCGAGCGCCGCGCCGCTGCTCACCCCGGCATGGATTTCGTAGCCCGCCACCGGCGTCGTGCCGTCGGCCAGCGTGCCCGCGACCGTGCGCAGCTGCTTGCCGCTGGCAAGCGTGGTTTCGAAGTCGAGCCAGCCGAAGCCGGGACTGCTGCCCGCTTCGCCTTCGATGCCCGCCGGATCGTGCAGGGCGCGCCCCAGCATCTGGAAGCCGCCGCAGATGCCGAGCAGCTTGCCGCCGTAGCGCAGATGTCGATCCAGCGCGGCGTCCCAGCCGTGGGCGGCCAGCGCGGCGCGGTCGGCGCGCACGGTTTTCGAGCCCGGCAGGATGACCAGATCGGCGGGCGGCAGCGGCTGGTCCAGCGCGACGAAGCGCAGGTCCACCTGCGGATGGGTACGCAGCGGATCGAAGTCGGTGTGATTGGAAATGTGCGGCAGCACCGGCACCACCACGCGCAGGGCATCGGCCGGGGCCGGCGCCGACGCGGCGGGCAGCGCATCCTCGGCTTCGAGGTGCAGGCCATGCAGATAGGGCAGCACGCCGAGCACCGGCTTGCCGGTTTTCGCTTCGAGCCAGTCGAGCCCCGACTGCAGCAGCGCAAGGTCGCCGCGAAAGCGGTTGATGACAAAGCCCTTGACGCGCGCCTGCTCGGTCTCGGACAGCAGGGCCAGGGTGCCGACCAGATGCGCGAACACGCCGCCGCGGTCGATGTCGGCGACCAGGATCACCGGGCAGTCGGCGGTCTCGGCGAATCCCATGTTGGCGATGTCGTTGGCGCGCAGATTGATTTCCGCCGGGCTGCCGGCGCCTTCGACGATGACGGCGTCGTGCCGCGCAGCCAGCCGGTGGTAGGAGTCGAACACCGCCGCGCGCGCCGTCGCCTTGTAGGCGTGGTAGTCCAGCGCGTGCATGTTGCCGATGGCGTGCCCCTGGATGATGACCTGCGCGCCGGTGTCGGAGTTGGGCTTAAGCAGCACCGGGTTCATGTCGGTGTGCGGCGGCAATCCGCTTGCCTGCGCCTGCACCGCCTGCGCCCGCCCGATCTCGCCGCCGTCAGCGGTCACCGCGCTGTTGAGCGCCATGTTTTGCGGCTTGAACGGCGCCACGTTCACTCCCTGCCGCGCCAGCCAGCGGCACAGCGCCGTCACCAGCGCGCTTTTGCCGGCGTCGGACGTGCAGCCCTGCACCATGAGCGTGGCGCAGCCTTGCACCATCGGCGTGTTGATGCCCTGCGGGGTGC
>Ga0299912_10000385_pt1 | contig 38553 bp, 35 predicted proteins | sample RVTome_2_FD_207667 | JGI IMG/M metagenome (GOLD analysis project Ga0299912, IMG submission 207667) | Soil microbial communities from uranium-contaminated site in the Upper Colorado River Basin, Wyoming, United States - RVT95D214 (version 2) ... | reverse complement strand
CCATTATTATGTTCAACAAGCCTTTTCTCAAGATGGTAAGTATGACCTACGTAAGAAGAGTTGGTTGATTCACTCTTGAGGACGTATATGAAGAAGGGCATGACAGGCTAAGGAAGTTATATGGTGGCCCCTGATGTGCTTAAAATAGAACTCCGTTCCCTGAGAAACATCAAATTTAAAATGACCTTATGATAATTGTCCTACTTCCCTAAGAGGAAATTCGGGTATGATCACTCTAACAATACAATCTTTTTTAAATTCTTTCATAATAACTTTACACCCATATTGGAAAATGGGGTTAAGATATATCATTCTACACCACTTTGTACCCATAGAGGCCTTCATGAAACTAAAAAAAGAGGTAAATGAAAGCTTAGACTCAGGTTATATTTCAGATGAACTCCAAAGAAACAAGTTCGGATATACCCCTCATCGATTACCAGTTGAAGTCTACACCTTCTGGTAAAACCTGTTAATTCTCACTTACAGGAAGAATTCACCTGAGAAGAATTGGCAACATCTGTAAGATCAAATCTTGACTACCACAATTTTAGATGTACTTTGGCAACTGAATATTGATTTTCTTTAGATAGATTCAAGTTGCACAACGATGAACTCTTTATTTGACCAGACTAACCGTTATGACTGCTTTGATAGGCGGCGTGGCGGGAATCAACGTAATTGAAAGACAGTGCAATTCGATCTATACGGGCACCGCGTTTTACAAAAGTTCAGCGGTGCTTTCATGCTTATTAGCATACGCCACTCTTTGGAAGTTCTCATCTCACCGTAATTTATTTCCAGGCCCTTCAAGATGATGCTATCCCATTTCCTGACAGCCTCCTCGTCTCCTTTTGGGCTCTGGCAACGTTCGTCCCGACAATCGGGGCACACCTGGCAGAGCCCGTCAATTCCTTCGATGACTTCCACTACGACATCATCTTGTCTTTCGATGGTATCCATTCTCTTTTGCGAGACCTGCTCGAATTCCTCGCCCCGGTCTGGTAGTGTGACCTTCAAGAATCTCTCGCAGAACATATGATGCGGCCGAAATTTTGCTTTTTCCACAGCGCTCCCAGCAATTATAGTTGCACTTAGGCCATTGTATGGTTATCTTCCTGAGCGTATGATAGTATGCCTGGTGACACGAAAATGGCAGAGATTTATTTTTTATCCTCCACCTATTAGTATTTTTTATTATTGCAGCAATTCATGGATATTTTGGCCTATGGTGAGTATAAACTGTGTTTTATCGTCAAAATACCCTTCTAAAAAAGAAATTGAGCAGTATTGAACTCATATAGAGATTATCATATCGAATATCTAATAAACCATATTATATTCATTTTAGACCAATCTCCAATAAGCGTCAATTGTTCTTTGTGCTGATTTGTCGACATGGGAGTTTCAGGAAAAAATAAGCAGTAAAGTAGGTATGCCTGTAAGATTTGATACTGAATTTCACGGTCATGGGGAACATTTGGTTAGGGGAACAAACATCACTCGGGGACATTCTGGTGATAAGATTCTTGTTCGGATTTGAGGAAATAGCACGGCTTGACTCAAAAATGATTGTTAGCGGTGCAGGGATTTGAACCCCGGACACTGCGAATATGAGTTTGAACCCGACGAACCTGCAAGATGTGAATTTCAAAAAAAAAGTAATAAATATTATAACATTTCTTGGCCGTGAAAAAGATTTTTTGCTTAACTTTGATTCGGAGATTGGAGAACAAAGAAGTCCAAATTAAAAACATTTTGGGACAGCCTCACAGGCCTGGATTTTTTTTCTTGACATAATATCGAACGTTTGATATATACAGAACGCCATAGAGATAACAACGAGGGATATTTAAGAATTAACGAAAGTTGGGAGTGAAAAGCCGAGAAGTTGTAAAGTTGGTAAAGCATAAAACAGGCTGAGATTGTTCATAGAGGTAAGATAAGTTTAAAGGAGTGTATGATTGAAATAACCAAGGCTCATAGTAGACTTCAGTTATGACTGTTCTACGAAATTATGCACTGTAAGTTAAAATTTGTCTAAGGCCAAAGTTGAAAAAACCAGTCAAGAAATTTATTCAGAGTCACCGAGAGGCTGGAGAAGGAGCAAGTTAGTATGGACGTTATGGCGGCTCTTGTCAATAACATACTAAAAACCGGATTCAATGATTTGCCACCTGAGTCGGTAACAGCAGCCAAAAAGGGAATTATTGACACGGTGGGTGTTATGATAGCCGGTTCTTCGATAAGAGGCTGCCAGTTGCTGATTGAAGCCATAAAGGAAATAGGGGGGAAGAAGGAAAGCACCATTGCCATTTTTGGTGAAAAGGCGCCATCGAACTTGGCAGCCCTTGCAAATGGTGCTATGGCCCGGGCAATGGATATCGATGATGTGAACGATGCGTTCCCTCTCCATCCTGATGTGGTGATTGTGCCCACAGCTTTGGCTATGGCAGAAGGGAACAGAGGAACCAACGGGCTTGATCTGATCACCGCAGTGGCCTTAGGACAGGATCTGATGGTCAGGATGGCGTATGCAACCAAAGTAAATCCTGTCATTTCAGGTCGCTTCAATCTGTTTAAGGTCTTTGCTGCTACTGGGGTGGCAGGAAAACTTATGGGGTTAAACGAGGAACAATTGTCGAATGCCATGGGCATTGCGTATTCCCATCTGATTGGCGATGCACAGTCAATGCATGAAGGTGTCATGACCATGTATATTCAGGAAGGAGAGGCTGCCAAATCGGGCATAGAGGCGGCAATATTCGCAAGCCATGGGATTACGGGTACACAAAACGTGCTGCAGGGGCGAAGGGGTTTTTTCCAAGCCTTTGAGCCAGATCCTAATCTGGGAGCTCTCACCAACGAATTAGGCTCAACATTTCGGGGGGCTGATATTGCAATAAAACCATATGCTTCGTGCCGGAGCTCCCACGAAGCAATCGATCTAGCCCTTAGCATGGTAAAGGAAAAGGGTATCGATCCTAATCGAATAGACCGGATTACCGTTAGAGTGAATGACATTACGTATAATCTAACCTGTCATCCTCTTGATCAGAAGCGGCGGCCGAAGGATCGGATTGAAGCACAATTTAGTATTCCTTTTATCGTGGCTGCTGCATTGATCAGGGGCGATTTTTTTATCAATGAACTGTCTGATGAGATCATCAACAATGAAGAGATCCTGAGGCTTGCCGCACGAGTTACACCCGTATTGGATAAGGAATGCCAGACAGACATTATACTTGGAGCAACTCTCTTGGAGATTGAGACCATCGATGGCCAAAAGTTTTCGGAGAGGAAGCTGTTCCCTCTGGGAAATCCTAAGAATCCAATGAGCATGGAGGATTGCTTAGAGAAAGTGGAAAAATGTGTCAAGTTTGCCTACAGACCTTTTCCGGATGACCAGATTGATAGAATCGTGAGTTTGCTGTCCGATCTGGAGCATCTGGAAGATGTCCAGCAATTGATTCAACATCTGGTACCACATTCAAGGTGGACATGATTTCGATTAAAGAAGCAAAGTTCACATTCGAACATCAATGAAAGGAGAAAGGGATGAGCGATCCAAAAGATGAAGTATTGATTTCCCGTACATATCCTCCCATCGGTATCGATGGTTTGAATGGATGGGTAGTGGTTGAGCCGGGGTTATTTGAATATCCTATTCCGAAAGTTGTGAGCCCAGCTCTGCTCGGGAGCCACTGTAAGAAGTGCGGGAGGACGTTCTTTCCGAGTCGCGCGCTCTGCCCCGACTGTTTCGATGAGGGAGGTATGGAGCCGAAACGCCTCGATTCCAAGGGCGTGATTTATTCGTCCACGGTCGTGCGCATTCCGTCGCCGGCAGGTCTCAAGCCGCCTTATGCATATGGATACGTCGACATTACTGCAGACAAAATCCGGATTCATTCCCTGCTTGACGGTACAAATCTTGCTTTGCTCGCTCCAGGTACAAAAGTGGAACTGATGATCGGGCCCTTTATGGTGAATAAGCGGGGGCAGCGGGTCATCGGCTACAAGTTTAAACCGATTTCATGAGGCAAAGGAATGAAAATTGACGATGGGTTATTGATGATTGAAAGTCATCTGGATTGACGATTGACGAAGGATGATTGAGGATCGAAGGTTTTCCAATCAACAATCATAAATAAACAATCAAAGAGTACGAATAAATCCTTAGAAACTGTAAAGGAGACCAACCATGAGAGACGTCTTTGTAATAGGTGTGGGAATGACGGTGTTCGGCAAGCATGAGAGGAGTCTTAGAAGTCTCGGGTATGAAGCGTGTGTGAGTGCCCTTAAAGACGCGGGGGTAAAACCCGATGAGATCGAGGCCGGGTACTGCGGCAACGGTCTTGCCATTGCCCTTCAGGGGGAGGCCGGGATTGGTCAGCATGTATTCTGGGAAGCAGGCATCCGGAGTATCCCGATCGTGAATTTGGAAAACGCTTGTGCCTCAGGATCGACAGCGCTCAGGGAAGGCTGGATGGCCATAGCAGGGGGTTTTTACGATACGGTCATAGCAGCAGGTGTTGAAAAGACTGTTATGCCTAAGGGCACACCCCTTAACGTGGGTATGGGGGAACTTGAGGTGAGGCTTGGAGATGTCTTTCCTGGTTACTTCTCCTTTGCCGCACAAAGACATATGGAACAATACGGTACTACCCGCGAGCAGCTCGCGCAGGTCTCGGTGAAAAACCATTTTAACGGGACTCTCAATCCCCATGCGCAGTTCAACAAGCCGCTCACCGTGGAAGAAGTCCTCAACTCGCCCATGATCGCCGATCCCTTGACCCTTTTCTCCTGCTGTCCCAATAGCGACGGAGCTGCTGCTGTTGTCCTTATGAGCGGGGAAAAGGCGAAGAAGCTGGGGAAAAAGACTGTGAGACTTGCAGGGTCTGCCCTGACATCTGGCACCTATGAAAACCAGAAAGACTTCACCGGCTGGGAGATGGAGCGACGGGCTGCCAAGCAGGCCTATGAGATGGCTTCTATCGAGCCGAAGGATATAGACGTTGCTGAAGTCCACGATGCCTTTACGATCTGCGAGATCATTCACTACGAGGGTTTGGGACTCTGTCCGGTAGGGGAAGGTGGCCGTTTTATCGAGGAAGGGCATACTGCGCTTGGCGGTAAGGTTCCTGTGTGCCCGAGCGGCGGCCTTTTGGCCAAAGGGCATCCAGTCGGCGCCTCTGGCGTGGCCCAGATCGTTGAGCTCGTGTGGCAGTTGCGCGGCGAGGCAGGCAAACGGCAGGTCCCCAACGCCCGGGTAGCCGTCGCCCATATCATGGGCGGAAATAAGGGTTCCGACACAAGGGCATGCACGGTCCATGTGCTGATGAAAGACTAATCGGATGGGTGATTGACGAAGGAAGATGAGAATTGAAGGATTAATAAAATAGATCATAGGGAGGTCACGAGATGATTGAGATCAAGAAAGTTACAGTGATAGGTGCAGGGACAATGGGAAATGGCATCGCTCAAGTTTTTGCACAAGCTGGATTCCAAGTTGCTATGGTAGAAATAGAGGATAAGTTCCTCCAACGCGGTTTTGAAACTATTAGGAAGAGTCTTGGACTGATGGTAAAGAAAGGCAAGATAACGGACGACCAGGCCAACGAGGTGGTTTCAAGGATCAAAGGGACCTTAAACATGGAGGAGGCTGTCAAAGAAGCGGATCTCATCATTGAGGCCATACCCGAGCTGCTTAATCTGAAGCAGGAAATATTCAAGAGGCTCGATGAAACATGCCTTGCTCATACGGTTCTAGCCACAAATACATCTACAATTAGTATCACGGCCATAGCTTCGGCCACAAAGAGACCGGCAAAGGTTATAGGTATGCACTTCGCTGCCCCTGTTCCTGTGATGAAAGGGGTGGAGATCATAAGGGGTATGGACACATCGGAGGAAACATTGGAGGTTGCAAAAAAGATGGTGCACGCCATAGGTAAAGAGTATTATGTTGGCAGAGACGGCCCGGGATTTGTCGGCAATAGGGTCTTTCCAATGTTCCTGAACGAGGCATTCAATCTTCTCTGGGAAGGGGTTGCTTCAGCAGAGGATATTGATAAGATGGCGACACTGTCATTAAACCATCCCATGGGACCACTTGCACTGGCTGATATGATCGGTCTCGACCAGCTACTCAACGGGATCGAGTACCTTCACCGGGAACTGGGTGAAAAGTATCGCCCAAGCCCTTTACTGAAACAACTCGTTGCCGCAGGATATTACGGAAGGAAGACAGGCCGCGGGGTGTACAAGTACGAATAGAAGGGATTTCTAAGAAATTTCATTAATCTCTGAAATCTTTGTAGTTAAGAGAGCGTAAAGCTTTTTCCAGAGCTCTCATAGAAAGGATGCTCATATGGATTACAAGTTCATTCTTTTCAAGAAGGAGAACAGACTTGCCAGGATTGTTTTTAACCGACCTGAAGCTGCAAACGCCCTCCATATGGACATGGTAGAGGAGATCAGCATAGCCCTTGACGATGCGGAACAGGACAGTGCCGTCCGAGTGGTCATCATCACCGGAAGCGGAAAGGCTTTTTGTGCTGGAGCAGACCTTAAATATTTCAAAGCCAACATCTCAACGTTGTGGCAGCAAGAGGAGTGGTTTCGCAGAGCCAACAGGATTATGATGAACCGATTGGCTCAGTTGAGGAAACCGGTCATAGCAGCAGTAAATGGTGCTGCCTTAGGCGGCGGTTATGAAATCATGCTTGCCTGCGATCTCGTTGTTGCAGCAGATGATGCTGTGATTGCGGATCAGCATCTCAACTTCGGAATTGTGGGACCAGGTGGCAGCACTCAGAGAACAACTTGGCTTATAGGTGCCAGGAAGGCCAAAGAGATCATCTTTACGGGGAAGAGGTTGTCAGGGAAGGAAGCCGAGCGGATAGGATTGATAAACCTCTCAGTGCCAAGAGACCGATTGGAAAGTGCCGTCAACGAGTTAGCAGCCCAATTAGCTGAGAAAAGTCCCGTGGCACTCCGCATAGCCAAAACGTTGATTAATAGGGCGCTTCAGGTCGATCTCTCTGTGTCTGAAGAGCTGGAGATTATGGCGGCCATAGTCAACAACACTTCCGAGGACTATGTGGAGGGGATGCGAGCATTCGATGAGAAGAGGAAGCCTGTGTTTAAGGGTAGGTAAACGAACTGAGTGAATACGGAATGCAGAATATCCCAAATTTCAAAAAGGGAATGGAGAACGGAGTTCAGGTTTTTTTATGAAGAGGAGGGCATAAGTAGAGCGGTCAGTGATATTGTGCAGAAGGAAATAACGGTAAAGGAGTTCGACAAGCTTGAAAGTGTACCCGCATCCAAGGATGCACTTCTGATCCATGGTCACTCGGATTATAGCGATGATCATCCATTTCAATAGATGTTCAGGGATGTATTGGCTTTTTAGATGATTGCAGGGACAGGACAAGTATTGAAGCTCCTTATCACGCAGGATGTGATTGAGAGAGTGGCTATACCTAAGGAAATGGCGGGTACGGTCGGGTGGGATGTGCTGGAAGGTAACTTGAAATGATATACTTCACTGAATCTCAAAAAAGATTTCAAACCTTTGTTCACGATTTTGCCCATAATGAGCTTTTGCAAGGTGCTCAAGAACGGGCCAAGTTAGATCACACAACAGAGGAAGTCCTTCAGAAACTCGCAGGTGCTGGGCTATTCAGTTTGACGACACCGGTTAAGTATGGTGGTAGTCCTCGAGACTGTGTATCGATTGGAATAGCCTTCGAGGAGGTGTGTAGCATAGATTTCTCTGCCTTTTCCTTCATGTTGAGCCATGTCCTGATCCCCCTAATGATGGAATGGGCAGATGGACACTTAAGAGATGAATGGTTACCCATTATGGGGAAGGCTAAAAAACTTGTATGTTTCGCAAATACGGAGCCAGATTGTGGTTCAGATGCTAGTGCCATCAAGATGAGTGCAGTCAGGGAAGGAGACTCTTATGTGATAAACGGCGAAAAGACTTCAATAAGCGGAGGGATGCAGGCTGATGCTGTTCTTGTGACAACGAAAACAGATCCCGAAGCAGGAGCTAAGGGGGTTACATGTTTTTTTGTACCATTCAGTCTGCCAGGTATCAGCAGATCGCGATTTCAAGATATGGGAGGGATTCCTTCAGGTCGTGCATCAATCACTTTCAGTGATGTAATCATCCCTGTTTCTTACCGTATAGGCCGCGAGGGTGAGGGATTTATAAAAGTCATGCGTAGTTTTGATTTTGCCCGTGTCCTCGTCATCTTGGCAGGGGTTGGAATGGCTAAGCAGACGCTCAGCGAAGCCATTGAATACATCAAAAACCGTCCAGCATTCGGTGGTCCTATAAGCAGATTTGAAGGTGTTTCCTTTAAGCTGGCGGAGGCTGCAACGCTGATTGAGGCTACCAGATTACTCTGCTATCAGGCATTGAAGCTCAGGGATGAAAACCTTCCCCACACGAAGGAGGTTGCTATGGCCAAGTGGTATGGAGGTACATGTGTTAGCAGTAGCATTCATGAGTTATTATTGTTGTTCGGCTGGAGGGGTTACAGCGAAAAACTACCCATCGAGCAGCGCTTAAGAGATGTCATTGGCCTGAGGATAGGTGATGGAACCGGTGAAATCATGAAACTGATTATCGCTCGTGAAATCTTGGGAAGCCGGTTTAGGCCCGTTATATAAACAGACTAAATCAACAATGAGGAAAGGACCAATTATGATTCTGGATAGATTTAGTTTGGAGGGATATGTGGCGATTGTAACGGGAGGGGGAACGGGCTTAGGTAAAGCCATGTGCCATGCATTAGCCGAGGCAGGTGCAGACATAGTTGTTGCTGCCAGAAGCAGCGGACCCATTCATAAAACGGCAGAGGAGGTTATCAAACTCGGAAGAAGGGCAATGGCAGTTCCTACAGATGTATGTGAATCACAACAGGTCAATGGCCTTGTAGAGAGAACTATTAATGAATTCGGTAAGATCGATATACTGATTAATAATGCCGGAATAGCCAGGGGGATTGAGGCTTCACCCAGAGACCCGGTTCATAAAGAAATGGGACCTATTTGGGAGATCACGGATGCTATGTGGCATCAAGCCATAGACGTTAATCTCACCAGTGCATTTTACTGCTGTAGAGCCGTAGCCAGACACATGATTGAGAGAGGAAGCGGGAAGATCATTAATATGGCCTCTGTCGGCGGATTAAGGGCTGTTCGAAATAATTTTACCTACTGCTCAGCGAAAGCAGGATTGATCATGTTCACTAAAACTCTGGCTGTTTCCTGGGCAAGGAACAATATTCAGGTAAACTGTATTGCTCCAGGGGTCTTCCCGGGAGTTGAAGTGTTACCGAGCACCATACAGCAATTTGCAAGGTTTATGCCGATGGGACGTTGCGGGGAACTTAGAGAGATTGGACCATTGGCAGTATTCCTGGCGTCGCAAGGATCAGATTATATTACGGGGGAGTGTTTTGTGGTGGATGGCGCTGGAAGTATTGGATACGCACCGACCGGTTACGCCCCCATTCTTCCTATTGAAATTTTTAGTAAAGAATGAAGTTTTATCAAATGAAGGCATAGCTTGAGTATCCCACCTTCGATAGGATACCTTTTCGTTGTTGGGTGTATATGGTTATCGACCAATTTAAGCTTGATGGAACTGTGGCCATTATAGCAGGCTGTGGCAAAACTTGGCTTGAAGAGATAGCCTCCGCTTTTGCAGAGGTAGGTGCTGACATTATTGTCGCAGGACCAGATTTACAAAGGATTGAGAGAGCAGCTAAGGCGGCAAGATATTTCAGTAAAGAATCGCTATCTGTACTTACAGATCTTTGCAATGCTCAAGAAGTTCAGACCTTAGTGGGCCGAATTTACTCTCAGTTTGGAAGGATTGATATACTGGTTAATAACTTCAACCTCGAATTTGCAAAACCCTTTCTTGACATAATGGAAGAGGAGTGGAGCCAAGTCATCGATACTAATCTTACATCAGTATTTCACTGCTGCAAATCGGTTGGAAAATACATGGTGGAGCAGAAAGCAGGCAGGATTGTAAATATTGTTTCCGGATTAGGAGAGAGAGGCTTACCAAACGGAGCAGTTTATTGTGCCAGCATGGGCGGCGTAATTCAGCTAACTAAAGTCTTGGCATTAGAGTGGGCACGAAAAAACATAAGGGTCAATACTATAGCAATAGGCTGGATGGAGAATGACAATGCGGGAACAATGGAAGACCCGATTGTTAAATACATACCGGTACAGCGCCGTGGTAGCGCTGAAGATATTATCCCGTTAGTAATATTCCTCGCCTCAGAAGCTTCATCCTATTTAAGTGGAAATGTTTATGCGGTGGACGGGGGATTGATGGCCAGGGGCTAAGAACCAATGTCTATAAAAGCTGGAAGTAAGGAGGACTCATTGGAAAGAGATCAGTCATCAAAGATCGACAGGCGGTGGCAGAAGTTCCAAAAGCATCTTGGGTTCACGGATGAAGAATTGGCTATCTATATGTCAAACCCGAAGCATATAAAGGCCATGGAAAACGCATCGGACTTTTCTACCTATAATATTGTCGTTGAAATCATAGAGTCAAAGAACTGTGGTGCAGGTTATCGAGTAGGGGATAAATTTGTTATTGGCAGCGATGGATGTTTGATGAGCAATGAAAGCCCACCGAAGCTGTGTCTTGCAGCCCTCTATGCCATGAAGCCACTGGTAGATCGTATGTGGCAGGCTTTTTACCATGGTAGTACCGAGGTATTGCATGACACAGTCCACTGCCCTGATGTGGGCGTAGAGAATGGCGGGTGGGGGGAGGTTCTGATGAGGGTTCATGCAGTACTAAAGAAAAATAGCGGTTAGGCGATTTGCATGGATGCAATAGAAACGTTGGTAAAACATATTATACACACTGCGGTTGAAGATTTGCCCCCAGAGGTCGTCTCAGTCACGAAAAAATCTGTTATCGATACCCTTGGAGTAATCATCGCCGGATCACCGGTCAGTGGCTGTAAATTACTGGTTGACTATATACGGGAATGGAAAGGTTGCGAGGAAAGTACCATCGCTGTTTAAGGAGATAAGGTGCCGTCAAATCTTGCAGCCCTGGCAAACGGGGCGATGGCACGGGCACTGGAGATTGATGATGTTATTGATGCCTTTCCCCTGAAACACTCGTCAGGCGAGTTGATTATCCGAAAGGAAACCCTAAGAATCCCGCGAGCATGGATGATTGTATAAGGAAATTTAGGAAATGCAATAATTACTCGGCTCGGCCATTCCCGAAGGTACAAATCGATCATATTGTGGAATTGGTCAACGACTTAGAGAAGGTGGAGGATGTAACCTTTCTAACAGACCTGCTTAACCCAAAGGCCTAACCTCGCCTTAGGCTAAGGGGAGGTTAGAGTGGAATGAAACGGGAATTTTTAAATATTTTTAGCTTGTCTCGTTTGTGATCTGATCCGAGAAGGAGAAGACATGAATGTTTTTGGAGATATTATTCGCCTGAATGCCAAGCGGTATCCTGACAAGAAGGCTGTCATCATGGATGACAAGTACTTTACCTTTAGCCAACTCAATCGCCTCTCGAATCAATTGGCTTATGGACTTCTTTCGATCAACGTCAAGCCGGGAGACAGGGTGGGCTTATTGGCCTATAATTGTTTGGAGTATGTGATTATTAATTTTGCTGTCGCCAAGTGCGGGGCAATCCTGGTTCCTATTAACTTTCGTTTCAAAGAGAGTGAGCTAACTTACGTTATCAATAACTCTCAACCTAAAGTTCTATTCTTGGGCTCGCAATTCCTGTCATTAGTGGAAGACGCGAAATCACAGTTTTCCACACAGTCACAACTAGTACCCATAGAAGGAAAGCCTTTAGAGTCAGGCCATAGTCTATCAACTTTGATGGATGGCAGGTCAACATCAGATCCGGCCATAAAGGTAGATCCTTCCTCGGCTGCATCCATCATCTATACGGCAGGTACAACGGGTTTCCCAAAGGGCGTCCTTGCTTCTCATTCCAGCTTCCTGTCCACCAATACAGGTCTTATCGTGGAAGGAGATATTTGCCATCATGATATCGTCTTGGTGGCGCTCCCTCTGTTCCATGCCGGAGGGCTTCATATGCTGGTGCAGCCACCGCTTGAGATGGGGGCCACGGTGATCCTTATGGGGAAGGGATTTGACCCAGATGCATTCTTGGATGCAATTGAGCGTAATGGCATTACATTAACCATGTGCGCACCGACACAGCTTGCCATGATAGCAAACCACCCGACTGTAGGTAAACACAACCTTTTAAGACTGACAAAGATGTGGTATGGTTCCTCAGCCATTAGTCCATCGGTCCTTGAAGCCTCACGAAAAATCTTCCAGGCAGGGTTTTATCAGTGGTATGGGCAGACCGAAGCAGGCATTGTCATGGTGCTCCGGCCTGAGGATCATACGGAGCACGCCCATTGCACCGGTCGTGAAGTCTTCCACGCAGATGTCCGGGTAGTGGATGAGAATGGAAACGACACACCGGAGGGTGAAGTAGGAGAAATTGTGAGTTCTTACGAGTCATTGGGAATGATGGGCTACTACGGAAATGAGGAGGCTACACGGAGGGTCAAACGAAATGGCTGGATACACACGGAAGATCTGGCCAGGGTGGAAGGTGATGGGTACTATACGATCGTTGACCGCTTGAGGGATATGATTGTCAGCGGAGGGGAGAACATCTATTCAAAAGAAATTGAGGATGTGATCGTCACTCATCCTGCTGTCAAAGAGGTGGCAGTTTTTGGCATCCCCGATGAAATATACGGGGAATCGGTTTGTGCTGTTGTTGTCAGAAAGAGTGGATTCGAGCTCAGTCAGCAGGAAGTCATTGATTTTTGTGAATCAAGAATCTCGGGTTACAAGAAACCAAAACGGGTAGACTTTACGGATGAGCTTCCGAAGAATCCCACCGGCAAGATAACAAAGAATGTTTTGAGAGAGCCCTATTGGGCGGGTCGAAAAAGGCGTGTTTAGATGGGGCACGAAAGGGGGAAGGAAAGCAAATAAGGCTTCAACTGTGGGATTCATATCGCCAATAGAATTCCATAAAAGGAGGTAATACAACAACATAAGTGAGGGAAATTTTTGCTTGACACAATATCGAACGTTTGATATATACAATTCACTAATTGATAGAGAAATTGGTGATATGGAGGTGATAGCATTGGAGCTCACTTATGACAATATGATGGATTTTATGGAAAGATACTTTGAGGCATACAGTACCATAGCACAAGATCCTAAGACGACCCATAAAATGAGGGATTTTTACTCACCGGACTTTCAACTAACTCAGTACTTCCCTCGACATGCAGTTTCCGATCTGGAGTTGTTTTTGGAGATGAGCTCATCTCATCCTGGCATACAGGAGACGCTTCGGCCAGAGTATATCATGGTGGATGATAGACAAAAGAAGGCTGCCGTGTATTTAAGAGCAGACTTTGCCATTAAAGCTACGGGAGAAGTCGTTTCAGAGATGACGAGTGCCCATTACCACCTCAAGTTAGACGAGAAAGGCAACATTAAAATAAAGGATCTGATACTTTTCCAGGCTTACCCGGAGCCTGGAAAGAAAGGTATTGTTGAATTGTATGCAGAGGTGTTTAAGAGCCTCAAGTAGTAGAAGATCTCATATCAAACAATGCTTTGGTTCTGTTGATCGAGGTAAATATGAAAGCCCTTAGATGGTATGGTCGAAAAGACCTCAGATATGAAGATGTACCGGAACCATCTCCGAAGTCAGGGCAGGTAAAAGTGAAAATCAATCTGGCTGGCATCTGCGGTTCAGACTTGAGGGAATATGCTGACGGTCCCTGCATGATTGACGTTGACAAAGGGCCCAGAATTATAGGGCATGAGTTTGCTGGGAGAGTTGTGGAGGTAGGGGAAGGGGTAATAGATATTAAGATTGGGGAGCGAGTTACAGGATTAGGTTATTGGGCCTGCGGTAAATGCTATTTTTGTAAAAGAGGCATGTACAATATTTGTTTGGACTCGGGCTTTACCGGTATTAGTGTAGATGGATGTATGGCTGAATATATGACTGCCCCGAGTTATTCATTCTACAAGCTTCCGGAATCGGTCTCTGATGAAGTAGGGGTTTTGGTTGAACCTTTGGCAGTCGCCATTCATGCTGTTCATCAAGGCAACGTTCGGATGGGGGACACAGTGGCTATTGTAGGCGATGGCACAATCGGTCTTTGTAGCCTGTTGGCAGCCAAGGTTGCAGGGGCAGATGTTTATTTCGTGGCCAAGCATAAATGCAGAGGAGAAATCGCCTCAGCAATGGGAGCTACGGCAGTCACTTATCTTTACGATGGGAATCCAGTCCAGTTGATTGGGAAACTGACCAACGGATTAGGTGCGGATGTATCTATTGAATGCGCTGGCCGCCCGGATACCCCTCAAATAGCTGTAGATGTAACTCGAAGAGGTGGAACCACTGTGATAGTGGGAGTTTTCGAAAAACCTATCCTGTTTAACTTTGGCAGCGTGTTGTTTGGTCAAAGAACCGTAATAGGTAGCCCCATTTATGTTGATGAAGCAAGAGCCGCTATTGCTCTGTTAGCGGATGGCAGAATTGACCCGGGTTTTTTAGTTACGTCGAAAGCACCACTTAAGGATGCCGTAGAAATGGGGTTTGAGAAACTGCTTGCCAATAAGGAAGCCAATGTCAAGATTTTGCTTCAAATTCCTTGATGATGGTTCCGTTGGAAAAAAATAAGAAAGGAGGAGGACAAATGAAAAAGCTGAGATTAGGAGTATTTATTGTGTTGGTGTTAATGTTGGTATTTACCCTCTCATTCAGTCCCTTTATTAAGCCGACGACAGCAGCAGAGAAAGAAATAAAAATCGGTGGTCTTTGGGGGTTAAGTGGGCCTGGTTCAGAGGTTATGTCAACCACTGCCGATGGAGAAAAAGTGGCAGCAGATTGGATCAACAATAAAGGCGGACTCACTATAAAGGGAGAGAAATACCTTGTCAAGCTTATTGGTGAGGATATGAAAATGAGCCCAGACGGGACGGTAGCTGCCACCAATAAACTGGTGTTTAGTGATAAGGTTAAGTTTTTGTTAGGAACCCCCGTCGCTCCTTTCAAGTTCGCAGCTGAAACAATAACCGGGCCTAACAAGGTGATACGAATGGATATGTCTAGTCTCGGGGCACAACAAGAGCTAAACGCCAACACTCCCTATACCTTCACTGGCATATCAACCGTAGGAACCTACGATCCAGCACTTGACTATTTCTTGCAGACATACCCTCAAGTCAAAAAGATGACAGTAGTAGCTCCGGATGACCCGGGTGCACATGAGGTCAATAAGGACCTCAGGCCACGGGCAACAGTGCGCGGCCTAACAGTGGTAGCTGAGGAGTACTACCCCTTCGGCTCAAGTGATTTTTACCCGATGTGGACGAAGATATTAGCTGCCAAACCAGACGCAATACTGATAACCGTTGGATTTTCAACCTGGAATGGGGGTGTTTTGAAACAGGGACGAGAGCTAGGCTTTAAGGGTCCTATGCTCCAAATTGCCTATCCAGGGGGTGAAATATCCGACATACGGAATGTTGCTGGTAAGGATTTCACAACGGATTATGTAGTCATCGGTCACGCCCTAAACAAACCGGAAGCCATGACACCCATGATGAATGAGATAGCCAAAGAGGTAAAAAAGAAATTCGGCGTTGAACTAAGGACGGACCATCTTCTTGGCTTTGAGGCTCTCTGGTACTTGTCACAGGCCATTGAGAAAGCACAAAGCCTTGACCCCACTGCAGTAATGAATTCCTTCGAAAAAATGACAAAAATTGAAACCCCATATGGAACTGGCACGATGGGTGGACTTAAAACTTTTGGGATTAACCATGTCGTAGTCAGGCCCCTTTCCCTTGTCAGATTTATGAATGGGGAGCCGAACTTTATCAAGTGGTATACTCCGGTTCTACCGTAAGAACTAATTTTGGGGGAGTAGGAGGCAGCTAATGAATTCTGGTAAAAATGCAAATGAGGAGAGTCTTATTCCAGAAGTATTGGTCATTGGCGGGGGCGGGACTGGTCTAGCTGCAGCCGTAACAGCGGCAGAAAAAGGGGCAAAGGTGATAGTACTGGAAAAAAGAGGCGCTCCGGGTGGAAACACAGCTATGGCAATTGGTCTTCTTGCTGCAGACAGTGCGGTACAAAAACGGATGAGCATCTCTGCTCCAAAGGATGAGGTTTTTAAAGCCGCCATGAATTATTCTCACTGGAGAATTAACCCGAGAATCTTTCGTGCCTTTGTGGAAAAATCAGGTGATACAATTCAGTGGCTTGAAGAAAAGGGGCTAAAGTTCAACGAAATTCCGAGTATGTATCCCGGTCAGGTTTTCCGAACCTGGCACTGTGCAGAAGCTTCCAGAGGGACAGGTGCCCTATTGATTAAATTGTTTCGCAAACAATGTGATGACCTGGGCGTACGATTGCTTACGGGATGTCCAGTAAAAAAAATATTGACTAGCGAGAAAAGGGAGGTAACCGGGATTCTGGCAGAAATGAAAGGTCAGGAACTTAAAATCGCCGCTAAAAGCGTTATTATTGCTACAGGCGGGTACGGAGGAAACAAAACATTACTGAAGAAATATTTTCCTGCTTATCATGATAATATGTGCTATATAGGGGTCCCACATGTTACGGGGGACGGGTTACTGATGGCTATTGAGATAGGTGCTGCTACTGAAGGATTGGGAACACTTATGTTACACCCCCATTGTTATCCAGGTCCCGTGCATATTAATGCGGTCGCTGCCCAACCTCTCTTGGTCTGGGTGAACAAGAATGGAGAACGATTTACCGATGAAACCATTACTTTCCATTATACTGAATGTGGAAATGCCGTAAATAGGCAACCAAACAAAACCGTATACACGCTCTTTGATGAGAAGATTAAAAACAGGATAATGGAAGAAGGGATTCTCACATTAGGGCTACGGGAGACGGGTGTTTGGGCAGGGGCTAAGCTGACCAACTTGGGCAAGGAACTCCAATTAGAAGGAAAGAAGGGAGGTGTTAAGATATCAGGTTCCTGGGACGGGATTGCGAAATGGATGGGAGTTGCTCCCCAAGTCCTGAAAGCCACGATAGAGGAATACAACTTATTCTGTGACCGTGGGTATGATGCAGTTTTTGCCAAAGACCGGAGGTACCTCCAGGCTCTGCGTACCCCACCTTACTATGCCATCAGATGTTACCTGAGTTTCTTGACCACATTAGGTGGCATCAAGATTAACCAACATATGGAGGTTCTTAATAACCAGGATAACCCTATCCCTGGACTTTATGCTGGCGGTGACACCACCGGGGGCTGGGAATCGGATACGTATTGCATGTCTCTTGCCGGGAGCGCATTTGGCTTTGCTATTAACTCCGGTCGTATAGCTGGAGAAAATGCAGCAAAATATGTATTGGGAAAATAAGTTAATTAGGAGGTGGATAAATGAAAAAGAAAGGAGAAGATCAAATGAAAAAGCTGGGATTTGGAATGTTTATTTTGTTAGCATTAGTGTTGGCACTTAACCTGTCTTTCAGTCCATGTGTTAAGTCAGCGACAGCAGCAGAAAAAGAAGTGAAAATCGGAGCCCTGATGGGGCTAACTGGGCCTGGTTCAGACGCTATGGGAAGAGTTGCCGATGGAATAAAGGGAGCTGCGGATTGGGTTAATGAAAAAGGTGGGCTCAATATCAAAGGAGAGAAATACCTGATTAAACTTATTGGTGAAGATTATCAAATGAGCGCCGACGGGACAAAAGCCGCAGCCACCAAGCTGGTATTTGATCATGGGGTAAAGTTCATGGTAGGACTGCCCATACCCCCCTTTAAAGCAGCCGCTTCAACGGTTACTGAGCCTAACAAGGTGCTACGTATGGATGTTACCGGTCAGGGGGGGCCAGACGACATAAGTCCCAAATGGCCTTATACTTTTGTTACTTCACTGGACTTTGAATTGCAGGCCACCGGTTTGGACCATTTCTTAAAGGCTTACCCAGGAGTAAAAAAAGTGGGATTAATATGTCCGGAAGATCCGGGTATAATCTTTGTGATGCAAAACGTCAAGAAACTGGCCGCTGCCCATGGCCTGACAGTGGTGGCTGAAGAGACCTATCCCTTTGGTACAAGTGATTTTTATCCAACGTTGACCAAGATATTCACTGCTAAACCGGACGCCCTGGTGTCAGGTGCTGCATTTCCCCCATGGTTGGGGGGTATCTTGAAGCAAGGGCGAGAGTTGGGTTTCAAAGGTCCCATGCTTGTTCTTTCCCAGGGCGCTGATCCATACGTTGTGCTGGGCATTGCTGGTAAAGATTTTACTACAGATTTTATGGCAATAAGTTACGCTCTTAAGGACCCGGAGATGACACCCATGATAAAAGAAGTAGGTAAAATAATAAAAAGTAAGTTCGGGGTAGACATTACGTATGACCAATTGTCTGGTTTTGAGGCTATGTGGATATTGACACAGGCAATTGAGAAGGCACAAAGCCTTGACCCCACCGTGGTAAAGAATTCCCTCGAGAAGATGACAAAAATTGAAACTCCAAATGGCCTTGGCAAGATGGGAGGACTGAAAACTTTTGGGATTAACCATGCATTAGTCAGACCTTTTCCTGTAGTCAGAATTATGAATGGGATCGTGAAACACGTCAGCTGGTTCACACCAGAGTTGCCGTAATCTTGATCGGAATGACCCCCGCCTGTTTGTGGCTTGGGAAGTCCCTTTTCGATCAAGAGTCAGCATAAGAAGTAAGAATGCAGCACGCAGTAAGTTAATCAGTGGACAAATGAAAATAAATATAATAGGGGGGTGTCATATGAAAAAGCTGGGATTAGGAGTGTTTATCCTATTGGCATTAATGTTAGTACTAACCCTATCATTCAGTCCTTGTGTCAAGTCTGCGACTGCGGCAGAAAAGGAGCTCGTAATCGGTGGCATATTCGGGCTATCCGGGCCTGGTTCGGAAAGTTTCTCGCGCCTTTATAGTGGTGTGAAAGGAGGCATAGCCTGGATTAACGGGAAGGGCGGCATCACCATTAAGGGAGATAAATACCTGATCAAGATCATTGCGGAGGATTCGAAGATGAGTCCTGATGGGATGATAGCCGCTGCCAATAAGCTGGTTTTTCAAGACAAAGTGAAGTTCATGATCCAGGCGGTGCCGATACCGCCTTTCAAGGCAGCGATAATCAAATTACTTGAGGATAACAAGGTCCTTTCCGTAGAGACTGATGGTATAGGGGTGAATGCGGAGTTTTCTCCCCAAATATCCTATTCCTTTGCTATCACGGTCGCGCGAGCAGCCTATGACATCGGGTGGAAAAACTTCGTTAAATTTTACCCCCAAGCAAAAACGGTGGCAATAGTCCCACCAGAAGACCCGTCTACAATTGAGGATGCACAACACCTCGGGAATGCGGCTAAAGCATACGGCCTGAAAGTGGTAGCTGAAGAGCACTACCCTTTTGGTACAGCCGACTTTTACCCGCTGTGGACCAAGCTATTAAGTATCAAACCAGAAATCGTGGCGGCAAGCGCCGGACTCCCAGAATGGATTGGGGGTGTCATTAAGCAGGGGCGAGAGCTCGGCTTCAAAGGCCCATTTTGCCTCATTATGCTTGGTGCTGACCCGAACGTCATCATCAAGATTGCCGGGGATAAATACGCTACAGATATCTTCGCTGTCAATTTCGACTTTGCTAATCCAAAGATGCCACCCATGGTAAAGGAAATGGCCCGTGTAATAAAAGAGAAGATAGGGGTAGAAATGGGAGTGGATGCATTTATGGGTTTTGAGACTCTTTGGGTCCTGACACAGGCAATTGAGAATGCACAAAGCCTTGACTCCACCGTGGTAAGAGATGCCTTCGGGAAGATGAAAAAGATTGAAACTCCAACTGGACCTGGCAAGCTTGGAGGACTGAAGACTTATGGGATTAACTGTATCGTACTTAAGCCTCTTCCAATGGTCAAAATCATGAATGGGAAGATAGAACACCTCGGATGGTTCGACCCGGTTCTACCTTAAGATTTGATGATGTGACCAGTGACCCGCAAGGAGCGAAGGGGCACCAGGAAGCTTTAAGACCACAAGATAGCAGATGAGAGAATTTCTCGAGCCATACAGACAAGAGTGAGGCTGTATGGCTCGAGAAACTGCCAGTATTTTAGAGGAGATAATAATAATGGAATTTAATTATGACAACATGGTTGCTTTTATGGAAAGCTATTTTAAAGAGTTTTCCATATACGGACAAGACCCGAAGACTCAATATCGGCTAAATGAATATTTTGCACCGGAATTAGAATTCGTCCCATATTTAAAGGACCATCCGCGAATACAGAGCCGTGAACATTTTTATAAAGCTATGGTACACCCAGCTATTCAGGAGACATTGACACTTGGGGAGTTGGTAGTCGATGATAGGCGAGGGGTAGTCGACGCCCTGGTAAAAACCGAACTTAAACACAAAGAGACAGGAGAAGTAAAAGTATCGGCATGGTTTAACGCCATTTACCAGCTCAAGCTTGACGAGAATAAAACCATTAAGATAAAAAAAATATTATTCTTCTTTGAATGCAAGCCTGAGACTGCCAACGTTTTAGAAATAATGAAGTCGGCGTAGTCACTTTTCCCTCATTCGCAAAAGGTTGCACCTGCATACCGAAACGCATCTCGGTATAGCATGCAACAACGAAGTATTGAAATTGCATGCATATTTTCCCTCTCCCTTGATGGAAGAGGGTGGGGGTGAGGGTGATGCAAGAGTTTCCCCCTCATCTCAATCCTCTCCCTCAGGAGGAGAGGAAGTATTTGGGGTGCTTCTTTTAATTTACAGGGATAGAGGCTATGCAGGCAGTCTCAAGAAACAAAGGTTTCAGGCACGTAGGAGGTGAAATTTGACAGGATCCGCTCTGGTAGCACAAATCATACTTAATGGATTGATGGCAGCGAGTATCTATATATTAGTCGCCCTTGGGCTGGCGCTCGTGTTGAGCATCATGGGAATTGTCCAAATGGCACATGGCGAGATATACATGTTGGGTGCTTATGGCGCCTATTACTTTTGTGTCGTCCTTGGTCTTCATTATTTGCTGGCACTGGCCATAACAACGCTACTTGTGGGGCTGGCAGGGATACTTATCGAAAAAATTTTCTTCCGTCCCTTTCGTCATGTGGAGGATTTCTTGCCAAGTGTTATCATGGCCGTGGGGCTGATGATCATGCTGCAAACGACAGCTATAGTGAGTTTCGGCAGTTCCATAAAAGTTGTTACCACACCGTTTCGTGGTGTCATAACCGTTGCCGGTGCCATCCTATCCTGGGAAAGACTTATCGTCATTGTGATTAGTGTCATCTTTGTAGTGGCACTTTTCCTCTTGCTTCGCCTGACTACGATCGGTCAAGCAATGATTGCAGTTTCTCAGAACCTACAAGGTGCTGCACTGCAAGGAATAAGTGCCGACCATGTTTCCTCTTTTGCTATGTTCTTCGGTAGCGGGCTGGCTGCGGTAGCAGGGGGATTAATGGGAGCCATATTTAATTTGAGCCCGTCTATGGGAGGATTTGCCTTGATGAAAGGGATCGCCGTAATAATTCTGGGAGGTCTGGGAAGCCTTCCCGGAGTCGTAGTAGGGGGTTTAATTCTAGGTTTCATAGATGGTATCGTTCCCCCCTTAATGAGTATCCAGATGGCCAGCCTGGTTGGTTTTATCTTTATAATTCTTATTTTGATATTCAGACCCCAAGGGATTATGGGGCGTCCAAGCCAATGAGCAGAAGAAAATTGGTTAAACTTTTAAGCTACAGCGCTTTGATCATAATCCTCTTCCTGGTACCGCTGTTTATTAGAGGGCCTTACCAGCTTCATATTTTTATTACGGCCGGGATTGCAGTTATCTTGACGAGCAGCCTTCGCCTCATATTTAATTCGGGGCAGTTATCTTTGGGGCAGGGGGGGATGATGACCCTCGGTGCCTATACATCCGCTTTGCTAGTCATGAAGATGGGCTGGCCAACTTGGGCGGCTCTGGGGGCAGCTACAGCAGCAGCCGCGGTTCTATCACTTCTCGTCGGCTACCCTTTTGTTAGACTCAAAGGGATATACTTCGCTTTGATCACTGCCTTTTTAGCAGAGGTTATAAGACTCATAGCAGAACAATGGCGGACGGTGACTGGTGGGTCTCTTGGCATATCGAATATACCTCCACCCGACCCAATTGTTATTCCTGGGCTATTACATATAAGTTTTGTTTCCAAAGTTGAGTTTTATTACCTTATCCTAGTTTTGGTACTGGTAACGCTTTTAATTCTTTATGGATTTGAGCATTCCCGCATCGGAGTGACCTGGTTTAGTATTAGCGAATCTGATTTTCTTGCAGAAAGCATTGGCGTAAATACAGCCAAATTCAAAGTTCTTGCCTTTTGCATCGGTTCTCTCTTTGCCGGACTAGCCGGGGGCTTATATAGCCAGTACAATTCGGTGATCACCCCCTCTTCCTTTGGTTTCGTTTACGCTGTGTATACGGTAATTTACATGATAGTGGGTGGAGCGCGAAGGTTTTCCGGTCCTATTATCGGAGCTGTTATCCTAACCTTCGTCCCCGAATCAGCCCGGATATTAAAAGGGTATCAACCCTATATTTTCGCTGTGGTGGTAATATTGATAATCGCTTTCATGCCTGAGGGACTGGTCAGTCTGCCTGAGCGATTTATAAAAATTATCAGAGAAAGGCGGGGCCATGCTTGAAATCAAGGGGTTGAGCAAGTATTTTGGCGGGCTGGCGGCTGTCAACGAATTCGACCTGAATATCAACAAGGGGGAACTAGTAGGTTTAATAGGTCCCAATGGCGCAGGGAAGACAACCACCTTCAATCTGGTAACCGGCTTCCTACGGCCAACGCGGGGAAAGATAATGTTAGAGGGCAATGACATTGTCGGGAGAAAACCACACTCTGTAGCTGAGAAGGGAATGGTTAGGACTTTTCAGGCAACCAGTATTTTTCGTAATTTCACCGTCCTACAAAATATCGTGGCAGCGAGTCATTTAAATCCGAAGGTCGTTTTTTGGGAGGCTGCGCTTCATACCTCTAGCAGCCGCAAGCAAGACGAACATATTTTAAGCCAGTCCCTTGAAATCATTCGATTCATGGGCCTGGAAGGTGTAAAAGATACACCCGCTAAAAGCCTACCTCACGGGCATAAAAGGATACTTGGAATTGCTATCGCCTTGGCTGCCGAACCCAAATTACTTTTACTCGATGAGCCGTTGAGTGGAATGAATGCGGAAGAGGTCTCTGAGACGGTGGGGCTTATCAAAAGAATATGGCAAAGAGGGATCACTATTCTATTGATAGAGCACAATATGAGAGCGACGATGAGCCTATGCCAGAGAATCGTTGTGCTCAATTTCGGAAAGAAGATTGCGGAAGGTTCTCCTGAAGAGATAAAAAGAAACAGCGAGGTCATTCGAGCCTACCTTGGAACGAGCAAATATGCTACTTAAATTGGACAATATAACAGTCCATTACGGAACAGCTGAAGCGGTAAAGGATATCACGATAGTGCTCGAAGAAGGAGCTGTGGTCAGTGTGATCGGTGCAAATGGCGCTGGCAAAAGTACGATTCTAAAAGCAATATCTGGACTCATACCATTGTATTCAGGGAAAATTGAATTCTTGGGTAAAGAGATAAATGGTATGCCGACCAATAAAATCGTTGGCCTTGGCATTGCCCATGTTCCAGAAGGGAGAGATCTTTTCCCGTATATGAGCGTCATGGCAAATATCAGACTCGGAGCTTATCTACGAAAGGATAAGGAAGGTATAACAGCAGCTTTGGAAAGAGTTTTTACTCTTTTTCCTTTGCTTAAGGAGAGAAGCAATCAGAAAGCGGGTAGTCTAAGTGGTGGCGAACAACAGATGCTTGCCATCGGTCGTGCTTTGATGGCCAGGCCGAGATTGCTCATGATGGATGAGCCCTCCTTAGGATTAGCCCCACTCATAATCGATCTTCTGGGGGATGTAATTAGTGATATCAATAAAAGCGGGATTAGCGTCCTTTTAGTAGAGCAGAATGCCGGCCTGGTTACACAAGTTGCTGAAAGGGGATATGTCCTGGAGGTTGGTAAAGTTGTTCTGGAGGGGAACATTAGGGAATTGATGAGTAACCAGCTTGTGCAGCGAGCATTTCTTGGGTTGTAGGGGCCGCATAGGGATGCGCCAAGGGGGGAAAGTTTGGCCTGCACGCAAAAAGGCCATGAAACCTTTAGGGAAGTGGGAGAGTATACGAGAATTGAAGGTGACGTATTATGAAAAAGAATAAAACAAAAAGGTTGAAAACGCTTGTCATCTACTTTTCACAGGGAGGGAACACACAAAAAATTTCCGAAGCGATTTATATGGGAATAAGGAAGAGCAACAATCAATGTGATATTGTCCGTATGGAAGATGTAGAGATAAGAGATCTAAAAAAATATGACATTATTGGTATAGGCTCTCCGGTACATTGTATAACTCCTCCAGCCAACGTCAAAATTTTTGTTTCGAGCCTGTTAGGCAATGTGGATGGAAAATTCTGTTTCACCTACAGCACCCACGGTGCCTTGCCGGCATTCTTCCTGTCGACCATGGTCCCTGCACTGAAACAGGCAGGGATGGAAGTAATCGGCTGGAACGACTGGTTTGGCGATCTGTATGGTTATGCGGTCGTACCCAAACCGTATTTTACCGGCAGGCATCCGGACGCCATTGACTTAAAGGAGGCGGAAGAATTCGGGAAGGAAATGGTTGAAAGAGCGTTCCGGATTTTACAGGGAGAGACCCACCTGATTCCTGAGCTTCCAACAGGGAAGGCGTATAGGGATTACTATTTTCCTATCCTGCCGCCGGAAGGACAGGACGAATGGCACAAGATTGAAAGAAGACTCTATTTTTCGATTGACAAGGATAAATGTAAGAACCCCTACTGCAGTATCTGCGTGGATAATTGTCCCATGAACGCTGTCGACTTTACTGTCGATCCTCCTCACTTTGACCATGAATGCATGTTGTGCTACAGGTGCGTGCTGAATTGTCCCCAGAACGCAATTGATATCGGTTTCGAGGCAAAAAAGAGGGAGGTTATAGCAGGAAAAAAGAGATCCACGATGGCCTTTTCTACATCCACAACCGATGACGCAGTTGGATTGAAGTTGAAAGAGGCGGGAGACACAGCGCAGTCGAGCCATGATAAGTTAGCAGAGATCTGGCTGCGGACCTCCCTACGGGAATATGCAAAGACCGGATACTACAGACAATTGGTTCCGGATGAAGCGATCGGATGGGAGACTCCAATTTGGAAGTGGCATATTTCCCCATGCAGGGCATTCTGCCCGTCCATGGTGGACGTTGCCGGATGTAATGCTTTGATCGCCGAAGAAAGGTTTGAGGATGCCTATCAGTGGATTAAGCGTGACACCCCGTTCCCGTCAATCTGCGGACATCTCTGTACGCAAGAATGTGAAGAGAAATGCAACAGAGGCAAGCTCAAGGATCCCTACAATGAACCAGTTTCCATCCGTGGACTGAAACGTTTTGTATCGGATTATGCCCTTAACGGCAAGACAACGCCTGTTGAGAAAATCCCCAAAAACGGGAAGAGTGTGGCAATCATCGGTTCCGGTCCCTCTGGCTTGAGCTGCGCGTATTATCTTGCCCGCCTGGGTTATGCCATAGATGTCTATGAAGCCGAGAAAGTAGCCGGTGGCATACCGGCCTGGGCTGTTCCGGAATTCAAGATTCCCAGGGAAGTCCTGGCGAAGGAAATCAAAGCCATTGAAAACCAGGGCGTGAAGATCCACCTGAACACAGAAGTCGGCAAGGACATTACATTAGCGGAGCTGCGGAAAACCCATGACGCCGTATATATTGCGACCGGCGCCAAGGGGGCCCGAAAGCTGAAGATCAAGGGAAGCGAACTGGAAGGTGTTGTGGGAGCCATTGATTTCTTGAAGGAAGTTGCCATGCAAGGCAAACGCAAAGTCGAGGGGAACGTGGTTGTGATCGGTGGGGGCGGAGCTGGTATGGATGCGGCGCGGACTGCTCTGCGCTGTGGTGCAAAGGATGTCCGACTCTTATGCGTGGAGCCGGAGGGTGAGATGCTTGCCACAGAAGAGGACATCGGATTGGCAAAAGAAGAGGGTATACAGATTACAAACTCGGTCGGGCCTGTTAAGTTTATCGGCAAAGACGGACATGTGTCCAAAGTGCTCTGTGCCCAAGCGGAAATCTGGTACGACGAACTGGGTTGCCTTGCACCTGAAGCAGTGGATGGAACCGAATTTTCTGTGAAAGCGGACATGGTTATCGTCGCCGTAGGGCAGAAACCGGTTCTTGACTTCATCGGGAGCGAGAATATCGGTGTTACGGAGCTTGGCATGCTCAAGACGGATCCGATTTCAATGCAAACGGATGAGGAAGGTGTTTTTGCCGGCGGCGCCATTGCGAGAGGTACTGACATTGTTATCAAGGCAATCGCTGACGGGAAGAAGGCTGCCCGCAACATTGATAAATACCTCGGAGGAAGCGGCGTGCTCAACAAGGGGCCTCAGATAGACATTCCTGAAAAGGTCTACAACAATGATATTGTAAAATATGGAAGGGTTGAGATGAATAAGCTTGACCCGAAGGAGCGTATTTCCATGTTCCAGGAAGTTTCCTGCGGTTATTGCGCAGAAGACGCTGTCAAAGAAGCGAAAAGGTGTATGCGCTGTGATAATTCGTATGTTAGCAGCGAGAAGCTGCTAGACGTGTATTAATCGAACGCGATACTTGAGTTGGCACATGGCTGATTTCAGCATGGATTTGGTCAGGTTTGACACCAAAGTGGTGGTTCTGCAGGGGAATATAAAGGAATTGATGAGGAACCAGCTTGTGCAGCATGCATTTTTTGGGCGCATAGACAGGTATTTTAGAACAGGAGGTTGTAGATGTCCATTCTAATAAAGCTACCACAACTGGCATGGTATGAACCAAGTGAACTTAAACTGCCACTCCCTGACGGCTGGCGGGTTGAGGTATGTAACATGGCTGGTTACGACCGTCCGGTCATGACCGATGACCAGATCAGACATTCAATAACCCATCTCATAGGTTCACCACCTATTAGAGAGATAGCCAAGGGGAAACAAGAGGTCGTCATCATATTCGATGATATTGCCCGTGTAACTAGAGTGGCGCGCATCGTACCTTTTGTGCTTGAAGAATTGGCAGATGCGGGCATTCCGGATAGAAGAATCAGGTTTATCGCAGCTACGGGAACACACGGAGCAATGACTCGGGAGGACTTTGCCAAGAAACTGGGGGAGCCCGTTCTAGCGAGATTTAGGTTTTACAACCACAACCCCTTTGATAACTGCACCTATGTTGGAACGACAAGTCGCGGAACAAAGGTTTCTTTAAATTCTGAGTTTATGCAGTGCGATTTCAGGATTGCTATTGGTTCCATTACCCCTCATTTATTCGTTGGGTTTAGCGGAGGCGGTAAAATCATTCTTCCCGGAATATCGTCTTTCGAGACGATCTTGTATAATCATCGCCTCCCATGTGATGCCGCTGCAAAAGCAAAATATGAGACGAATCCTATTCCCCTCGATATGAGCGAGGCTGCTGATTTTGCCCATTTGGACGTGAATATAGAAGGTCTGGTTAACCTTTGGGGAGAGACGGTTGACCTTTTTGCCGGAGAATTAAAACAATCTCACGATATCGGCATTCTGGCAGCCAAGTCGCATTACTTAACAAAAATGGCAAAAAATAAGGATGTGGTTATTGCCAATGCTTATGCCAAGGTCAGCGAGGCAGGCGCCGGTTTAGGCACGGCTTATCCCTCAGTAAAACAGGAGGGTGGAGATGTCGTCCTTATTTGTAATGCTCCTCAGGGCCAGGTAGTCCATTATTTAGGTGGACCGTGGGGTGAGAATTTTTGTGGTAGACAAAGTATAAAAATCCCGGTACCTCCTCACATTAATCGCTTGATTGTGTATACGGAGTATCCCGATTTAACCGGCTTGGGATTTATTGAACAGTCAGAAAAAGTAATGATGCTGAATCAATGGGATGATGTTTTAAAGGTTCTTCAGGAATCTCACGGCAACCATGCCGAAGTAGTGGTATATCCAAATGCTGATATTCAACAATACTCCGGCGAATAACCCGAGATTAATGAAAGGAGTTGATTCGATGAAAAGTATATTCATTTACAATTCAATGTCAGGGAACTTGTCTCGCTCCCGTTTTAAACGCCGGTTCAAAGCGGGTTCGAGGCTTTCCGGTCTATCGAAATCAACAGGGAAAAGGAGGGGTTGACATGAAGAAAAGGGTTACTTGGTGTGCAGTTTTCTGTTTGTGTCTTGTTTTCGTTTTGTATGGTGGGGTCTCGCATGCTGCCGAGAAGGTCTTCAAGAACCTGAAATTCTCCACCTCTTTCCAGGCGGTAGAGTTACCGGTCATTGTTTCCAACCGCTTTATGGACAACATTGAGCAGAAGAGCGGGGGCAGAGTTAAGTTTGAACGCTTCGTGGGGGGTGTGCTGGGTAAATCTACTGAGCAACTGGCGCTGGTCTCCAGCGGTTCGGTTGACCTGGTTACCGTCAATATCTCACCTTATAGAGACAAGCTACCGCTCCATTCCTACATGAACTGGCACCGGGGCGGTCCGGAAGCCAGTGTGGCCGTGCAAAATAAGCTCATGGTTGAGATACCGGAAACTAAAGCCATCCTGGACAAGGAAGACCAGGATAATAATATGAAAATCCTGTTTGCGATGAGTACCGGTATCTGTGGGTTACCTGCCAGGCAGCCGTTTACCAGTCTGGCCGATTTGAAAGGGAAAAAGATAGGTGCCTTCCCGAACTACGGGGCGCTTACGGAGATGGGTTACAACGTCATCAGTGTGGACGTAAGCCAGGTTTACGAATCACTTAAGAATGGAGTCATCGATGCCATGGCACTGACACTAGTTCCCGCGGTTGGTCTTAAATGGTACGAGGTCGCTAAAATTTGGATGTCGGATGGTATGTCTGCTTCCGGGCAATTCATCTTCATTAACTTAAAGACGTGGAACAGTCTACCCCCGGATATCCAGCAGCTATTTATGGACGAAGCGAGGGCAGCCCAGGCTTACAGCATTGAAAAGGATAAGGCAGACACCCAGAAAGGCCTACAGCTTTTCCAGAATTACAGGCAATTGCCCGATGCGGATGGCAGGGAGCTGTGGGAGCGGCAATACCGCATTCTAAATGGCAATATGCTGGACACTGCCACAAAACAGGGCAAGGAGAGGGAAGCAAAGGTTATCCTGAATACTCTGGACGGACTTGTACTTGGCAAATAACGCCTGAATTAGCTATCCGTGCTCAAGTCCTTCAACTGAAGAACCCACAAGGAGGACTCAAGCTACAGGCAACATATAGGAAATTAGTTGAGTTCCCCTTGTGTTAATCATGCAGAATGCTTATTAACCGGAGGAGTAAAGGAATAAGATGGGCAGGAGCCTGCGGTCAATCGCCGATTCTGTAATCACCAGGGTTACTAAATGGTTTGCTATTATGGCCGCAGTGGCGGCAGGGATTATCATGCTGCTTTCGGTAGTGGATGTGGTAAGTGTCAAATTATTTAAATGGGGCATACCCAGCGCCATCGAGTTCATCTCCGCACTGAACGTGCTGCTGATCTTCGGTGCCCTTCCGTTTATCGAATTGGAAAGAGGACACCTCCGTATGGAAGAACTGCACTCCTATTTGCCTAAGGGTTTTAGCCATGTCTTGAAGCTGGCTGCCTATGTCATCGAAGCTTTGGTCTGTGCTTTCTTTAGCTGGCGGACGATTTTTTTGATACAGGAGATGGTTGCGGGTATGGAGAGGAATCCCGGAACAGTGAGGTTTCCTTTATGGCCCTTTGTGTTAATCGTGTGCCTGGGTTTTGCCCTGTTAGCGATTGCATCCATCGTGGCTTTCGGTAGAGAGGTAGCGCCCTACCAAAAGCTTAAGCTGGAGTCTTCCACTACATCTAACCCGGACAAGCCGGAACCTAAGTAACCAATATATACCATTTCGTCGAAAGACGGAATCCAGTTTTTGTTGTTAATCGAACAATAATATCGTCTTTGAAATATGATTAATCAAATAAGGGAGTTAAATTAAATTGACACCTAATGCATGGATAGGCGTGTCGTGTTTTGCCGGTATGCTTGCCTTACTCGGTATGGGGATACCAATCTATATCGCGATGTTGTTGCCCAGCGTTGTGGGTCTCTGGCTGATCGGTGGTTTTCCTTTTGTCATGGGGCAAGCCGCGAACGCCCCCTATAGCATTACGTCCGATTATACCTTTGCTGTCGTTCCCATGTTCCTGCTGATGGGTATTTTAGCCGGAGAAAGCGGGATAGCCGAGGGCGCTTATCTCTCCATGAAAAACTGGGTATCGAGAATGCGTGGCGGCTTATTGATGGCAACCGTAATCTCGAATGCCATCTTTGGCGCAGTCAGCGGCGTTACCCTGGCCTCTAACGCCATTTTCGCTAAAATCGCCATGCCGGAGCTGAATAAATACGGCTATAATAGGTCGATATCTACCGGTTGTATCGCGTCTGCATCGGTCCTATCGGTCTTGATACCACCCAGCATTCCGATAGTTATTTATTCAATTTTAACCGACCTTTCGATAGGTAAGGCACTGCTTGCCGGAATTATCCCCGGGATAATCCTTACAGTGTCACTTTGTTTTACCATATGGCTCATCGGCATCATTAGACCCGGTCAAATACCGGCGGCGGATCTCCGGATATCCTGGCGGGAGAGGTTAAGCTCGCTGAAATTGATGGGACCGATACTGGTCGTTTTCCTGCTGATGATGGGGGGCATGTTTGCGGGGTTTTTTTCATCAACGGTAGCTGGTGCCATAGGTGCTTTTTGTATTCTGATATACTCGCTGGTACGCCGGTTGGGGAAAACCAGAATACTGGGATCTTTCCTGGAAGTGGTCTTGATGAGTGCCTCCATTTTTATCCTACTGATTGCCGGCTTTATCTTCAGCCGGCTGATGGCACTCTCCGGCCTGGCTACCTCATTAGTTGTCTGGATACAAGCCCTGCAACTACCGCCGATAATAATATTGAGCATAATCATCATCGCTTTTATCCTCCTGGGAGGACCTCTGGAGAATATTACCATACTTATCATTACATTACCCATCGTTTTTCCCCTGGTAACCTCGCTCGGATACGACCCTTACGCTTTTTGCATCGCCAATGTTTTACTGGGACAGATCGCCAGTTTATCACCGCCTGTGGGCATAGCAGTTTTCACGGTGGCGGCTGCGTCAAGGGTCCCTACCGGCGAGATATTCAAGGGAGTCTGGCCCTTTCTCGTTGTAGAGGTTATCATGGTCTGGGTCATCATGCTCGTCCCGGCTTTGTCCACCTGGTTACCTAACATGGTCTTTAAAAGTAACCTGTAAGATTGCAACTAATTTGCTAAACTCAACCTTAAAAGAGAACGGGAAATGGAAGTTTAAGAAACTTCATTGGAACCGAATCTTCTTAAGTCCATACGAGGAAGGTTGGGTAAAGATCCCCGTGTTAGGGGGCCCATTATCTGAGAAAGAGAAGAAAAGCGACCAGCCAACCACTGTCTACAAACCCTATCCATCGGGTTATGTCGCACCCTTTCACTTCAAGCATCCTATTTACGGGAAAGTAAAACTGTCATTTTCTTTCGTAACCATATAACACCCTTTTCTTGACATAAGATTTGTTGTCTGTTATTTACTGGGGTACATATCAAACGTTCGATTTTATAAAAATATACCAGAATACCCCTCAGCTTTGCTGGGGGGATGAATGACCTACCCTCTCCCTTGGGGGGAGAGGGGTAGAGCCTGCCCCGTACTCGATACGGGGGTGAGGGGGAAATAATCTTGTAATCACCCCCACCTTAGTCCTCCCCCATCAAGGGGGAGGAGATTTTTTTATAGAATTAGATGCCCCGCAGCTCTGCTGCGGGGTACTTCACTTATGAAGAAAATCAGCCTTTACTGACTAAGGCATAAAAGTTAATAACAAAAAATCATGGAACAATGATGAGGGTTGTTTTAAGAATCGAGTGGGCTTCAATTGAATTGGTCCTGGCTCTATCACGATGCATAAATGCATACTATTTTGTATTATATCGTGCATTCCTTTGGTAACTTGGCAAATCCAACACGAGAAAGGGCAGAATGGCATGATTGAAATAATATTCTACGGCAGGGGAGGCCAAGGTGCTGTTACGGCTTCAGAAATACTTGCAAAGTCCGCTTTCCGTGAAGGGAAGTATAGCCACGCCTTTCCATATTTCCAGGGAGAGCGCAAGGGAGCTCCAGTCACAGCATACGCGAGAATCAGTGAGGCACCCATTGAGGTTAGAGGGCCGATTGCAAAGTCGGACATTGTTTTAATATTGGACTCTGCTTTAGTAAAGACGATTAATCCTTTAAATAGCTTAAAAGCAAATGGCTTGGCAATCATCAATACAAACAAATCACCCGAGGAGATTATGAGCTTTTCGGTGAATAAAGATATTCAAGTGGATACCATAGATGCAACAGCCTTATCAGAAAAAATATATGGCAAATCTTCGATTCCGAAAGTAAATGTTGCTATGTTAGGGTTCTTTTCTGCACGCACAAAAATTATAAAGGTTGAATCAATATTGGCTTCTGTCGACGAATACTTCACTGGTGATAATGCTGCCCAGGCCAAAGAAAGTGTGAAACTCGCTTACAACTATGCTGCAAAGAATAAAGAAGAGTGATAAATAGATTTAACTGTGCATGGAGGCAATAAAGATAAAGCGATGGAAAGAAAAAACATTTTAGGACCGGACCGAACATTATTATTGGATTACACTGAGTTGCCTATAGGCGCATCGGCAATCGGATTTGATCCAAACCTGATTAAGACAGGCACCTGGCGGTTTGTCAGGCCAGTGATGAAACCTATGATGGCTCCATGTAACGAGTCATGCCCGGCCGGAGTTGATGTCCGGGGATTCATCGGATTCATCAACAATAGACTTGTGCTAAAGGCTCTTGAACTCTATCTGGACGAGAATCCATTCCCTGCCATATGCGGGCGTGTCTGCTTTCATCCTTGTGAGACTGCTTGCAACAGAGGCTTCTACGACGAGACTGTAGCGATCAATGGTTTGGATTATTTCATCGGAGACCGCAGCCACAAAAGTCCACCGTGTCAGGAAGATAATGGCAAGAATATCGCCATCATAGGGTCAGGCCCTGCCGGCCTTTCCTGTGCCTATTTCTTGAGGCGGCTGGGCTACTCAGTGAAAATATTTGAAAGAGAACCAAAGCCCGGAGGGGTATTGAGGTACTACATTCCGGAGTATCGCTTACCTAAAAAGATATTAGACAGGGAGATTCAAAAATTGACTGCCATGGGCATAGAGATTCAGACCGGCAAGAATCTGGGGCAAAACATGAGTATTGAGGAATTGAGTACATTCGACGCTTTATTTTTTGCCACTGGGGCCCATGTTCCTGTCAGACCAGGTATCCCGGGGGAAAAAGCAGATGGGGTCTACGTTGGGTTGGACTTCTTAAAAAGAGTGGCGACAGGTAATATGAAAGTCTTTAAAAAGAAGGTTGCCGTGATTGGCGGTGGAAACACGGCTATAGACGTAGCCAGGACTATCCTACGGTTGGGGGGCAAGCCAGCAATATACTACCGGCGTACTATAGAGGAGATGCCGGCGATGGAAAGCGAGGTTTCTGACTGCGAGAAAGAAGGTGTTAAGATACATTATTTGACCACACCGATAAAGATCCTATTGAAGCAAAATAAAGTCATCGGAGTTGAATTTGTCAGAAATGAATTGGGCGAACGTGATGGAAGCAACCGTCGCGTGCCGGTGCCTGTCAAGGGAACGAATTTCCGGGTTGACGCTGATGCAGTGATTCTGGCAGTTGGTGAAGGAACCGACCTCTCACCGTTTTTGGGTTCTTCGGAGATGGAGCAGCAACTCCTAAAAATCAATGAATTCGGTCAAACGTCGAATAGAAAGATATTCGGCGGTGGTGATGTTACACACTATCAACGTACTGTTGTTGACGCTATCAAATCCGGTAAGAGGGCGGCCATTGGCATCGATTGTTACCTGGGAGGTATTAACGAAAAAGAGATTTTTAAAATCATGGGTGCCATCGCTTTCAATAAGCAGGGGGCCTTGTCCTTCCATAAATATATTCAGAAGGATTTCACATCTATGGATACAGACGGCCAGGTAATTCATTTCGAAGACTTGAATACCAGCTATTTTCAACACGATAAAAGAAATAAGAGGATTGGATTGCCATTTGAAACAAGGATCAAGAATTTTAAAGAAGCACGAGGAGGATTCACGTCAAAAAAGGCACAGAAAGAAGCTGACCGTTGTTTCAGCTGTGGTCTTTGTAATACCTGTGGCAATTGTTTCATCTTCTGCCCTGATAGCTCCATCTGTTTCGATGAAGATGAGACGAAAATGCTGATAGACTACGACTATTGCAAAGGTTGCGGTATTTGTATTGAAGAATGTCCAAGGCACGCGATGAGTATAGTGCAGGAGGAATGATTCAAATGAACTCTGAAAAGAAGATGTTGACAGGGAACTACGCAGCAGCCCACGGAGCGAAGCTGTCTCGGGTCAGAGTGGTCCCCATCTACCCCATAACCCCTCAGACGACCGTCATAGAAAAACTGATTGAGTTTATCTCTAAAGGCGAGTTGGACGCCGAATATATTCCAATTGAGTCGGAGCACAGTGTCATGGCTGCAGCCATAGGAGCCGAAGCAACAGGCGTCCGAGCATTTACAGCTTCATCGTCTCAAGGTATTGCTTATATGCATGAGAATCTGTTTGTTGCCTCTGCTCTGAGACTGCCTATCGTTATGACAATGGTTAATCGCACGATGAATCCACCTATTGCCGGTGGCCCTGATCATTCTGATTCAATGGCACAGCGGGATACCGGGTGGCTCCAGATATATGTAGAGAATGCTCAGGAAATCTTGGATATGATCATCCAAGCCTATCGAATCGCCGAGGACAAAAATGTTCTTCTTCCAGTGGCCATATGCTATGAGGGGATGGTAATTTCACATTTTCTGGAAGCGGTAGAGATCCCAGACCAAAACTTGGTTGATAAGTTTCTCCCCCCGTACCATGCTGACCATGTGGTGCTTGACCCGAAACGTCCCATGCACTTTGCGGTTATCTCTGATGAATACCTTCCGGAATACCGGTACCAGCAGGAAGTGGCTATGGAGAACGCTAAAAAGGTCATTCAAAAAGTAGACCAGGAATTCAGAGACCTATTTGGGAGAGAATACGGCGGTCTTTTATCCACCTATAGGATGGAAGATGCCGAGGTTGCGCTCGTATCAATGGGCAATATTTGTGGGGTGGTCAGAATGGCTGTTAGGGAGCTTAGAAATGAAGGCATTAAAGCGGGGGCAGTCAAACTGAGAGCATTTCGTCCTTTCCCTAAAGAGGTATTAATAGATGTCCTTAAGAATATGGAGCTTGTCATCGTACTTGATCGTGCTGTATCGTCGGGATACGGAGGGATTCTCTATTCTGAATTGGCTTCAACACTTTGCAACTTGGACCATAAACCTTACATCCTGGATTATATCATAGGTTTGGGAGGTCGTCAGGTAGCAGTTCCACAACTGTGTTCACTGGTAAAGAACAGCCTATCAGATCATAAAAAAAGTAGCATCAAACAATCCATTCAGTGGATTGGAATTAGAGGACTGTCATGAAAAAAGAAGCAAGAAACGAGGTTATTTTTAGCCGAGAAGATTTATTTAAACCAGGACACATGCTCTGTCCGGGCTGTGGTGGTGGAATAATCTGGAGAATGATTACAAAGGTTCTGGGTAAATCTACCATAGGTGTTACCAGTGCATCCTGTTTAGGTATGCCTGCCATTATTTATCCAGCTGCACTGGTTATCCCTTCACTTTACGTATCCTTTGCCAGTGCCAGCGCAGCCATTTCAGGTGTTAGCGCAGCATTAAGGACGATGGAAAGGGAAGGAAAGCTAAAGGAAAAAATCAACTTGTTTGTCTTGGCAGGGGATGGCGGCACAGCAGATATTGGTTTTGCCTCGCTATCTGCTGCAGCAGAAAGAAATGAAGATTTCATTTATTTCTGCCTTGATAACGAGGCCTATATGAACACCGGAATCCAGAGGAGTAGCCAGACTCCTGTAGGAACATGGACAATGTCTACACCTCGGGGGAAGGGCGAGGCTAAAAAAGATATGCCGCTTATCATGGCAGCCCATAAGATCCCTTACGTTGCCACAGCGTCGGTTTCATATCCCCATGACCTGGTTAATAAGATTACAAAAGCACGTGATATGGGAAAAGGCTTCAAGTACATCCATGTCCATTTACCCTGTCCAACAGGATGGAGATTTCCCGAGAATAAGACCATTGAAATAGGAAGACTCGCTGTGGAAACCGGGATGTGGCGACTTTTTGAAGTTGAAAATGGAACCAAAACAAGATTAACCTTCAAGCCAAAGCCAAGAAGACCGGTAACGGATTATTTGAATCTTCAAGGAAGATTCCGTCTCCTTAAGGCACATGAGATAGATTCTATCCAGAAGGATGTGGATAAGCAGTTCCATAAATTCATGTCTTAGCGTTCCCATCAGGGATGGCGGAAACCACTCGCCTTCAGGCGAAGCGAAAATTTGAGAAAATGTTAGCTAATCACTGTCGAGTTAAAAACCTATTGCTTAATTTCAGTGGTGAATAGATGGTTGAGGAAATCTTAAACAATATATACAAAATAGAGATTCCTTTGCCCAACAATCCCTTAAAAACCGTGAATTCTTACCTTGTAAAGGGTCCGAAGAAAAATTTGATTATTGATACAGGGTTGAATCAAAAAGAATGTATGAATACAATGCAAGCCAGTTTGCTTGAACTTGGAGTCGATCTAAAGAGAACGGACTTTTTTATTACCCATTTCCATCCAGACCATCTTGGTCTTGTCTCGAAACTCGCTAAAGATACCTCGGTCATTTACTTCAATGGGCCGGAAGCTGATTTGATTAGATCTGGCATTCACTGGGATCATTTATCTGACTTCGCTCGCTTGAATGGTTTTCCTGAAGAGGAGCTTCAATCTGCAATTCGTAAAGATCGTGATTTTGAATTTGCATCTAATTGGCATCCCTCTTTTCATATTTTACGAGAAGGTGACACCATCAGCATAGGGGATAATGTTTTTAAGTGTATTGAAACACCTGGTCACTCCATTGGGCATATTTGTCTTTACGAATCCAACAAGAGGGTTTTCATGTCAGGAGATCATATTCTTGGTGACATTACTCCTGGTATTCAATTATGGCATTATGAATGGGATCCATTAAAGGAGTATTTAACCAGTTTAGAAAAGGTCTGGGGGCTTGATATTGGGCTTGTATTGCCTGGCCATAGAAATGTTTTCAGAGGCTTTAAGGAGAGAATTGAGGAATTGAAAAATCACCATCAAAAAAGGCTTGATGAAATTATTTCCATTTTAGAAAAAAGTGAAAAGAATGCTTTTCAAATAGGGTCGCAGATGAGCTGGGATATTGTGTTCGATTCCTGGGATTTATTTCCTGCTTTGCAGAAAATGTTTGTTTTGGGAGAGGCCATTGCGCACCTAAAATATCTTGAAGGAAAGGGAAAAATACGAAAGGAGATGTATCAGCGGAGGATTGTATATTCATTGAGTTGATTCCACAGGGTAAGAGCGACAGGGCGAAGAGATTCCTGGGAATGGTGATTCTGTTAAACTACTAACAAGATATGCTTTGATGGGTGCTAAAATGCTGGAAATTGAGAAGCTAAATGGAAATATCTTATTTTAAATAGTTACACCTTAAGAAAGAGGCAAAAAAGGATCTATTGAGTGTCATACAATAACTCAATAAGGAGGAACCACATGAAAGGCGGATATACGGGTAAACTACTCTTCGTAGATTTGACTAAAGGAACTCTCAAGGAAAAAGCACTTTCAGAGGAATTAGCCAGAAACTTTATCGGCGGATACGGCATCGGAGCTCGGCTTCTCTACGAAATGATGAAGCCGGGGGTTGATCCCTTGGGTCCCGACAACATTTTAGGTTTTGTTTCCGGTCTATTGAATGGAACAGGAGCCCTATTTGGTGGTCGATACATGGTCGTCTGCAAGTCTCCGGTAACAGGGGGTTGGAACGACGCAAACTCAGGTGGATTCTTTGGACCGGAGCTAAAAAGAGCGGGTTTTGATGGGGTCTTTGTATCCGGTGCTTCTAATAAGCCTGTCTATCTTTTTATCAAAGATGGGAAGGCAGAGATAAGAGATGCGAGGGGGCTTTGGGGGAAGGACTGTACGGAGACGGAAGAGGCTC
>Ga0299912_10000383_pt1 | contig 38824 bp, 38 predicted proteins | sample RVTome_2_FD_207667 | JGI IMG/M metagenome (GOLD analysis project Ga0299912, IMG submission 207667) | Soil microbial communities from uranium-contaminated site in the Upper Colorado River Basin, Wyoming, United States - RVT95D214 (version 2) ... | reverse complement strand
TTTTCTCTTCCTGTTTTCTGGCTTTGCGGTGGCGGCGTTCCCCCCCCCCCCCCCCCCCGGTGGGGGGGTGGGGGGGGGGGCGCCCCCAGTCCAGCTGCGGCCCCCTCTCCCTCCGCCCCGGACAAGTCCGGGGCTCCTCCCTCTCCCCTGAAGGGGAGAGGGCAAGCTCTGCACTGACCCTCGAAGCACCTAGCCCTCCAGGCTCAGCAGCGAGGGTTCGCTCGCCGCCTTCGACGCCTTGGCCTGGCCTTCGGCGCGGGCGATGTAGCCCTTCGACCGTTCGACTTCCTGCCCGAGCGTCTCGACCGTCTGCTTCATGCTGGCGAGCGCCTTGACCTTGAACTCGTCGACTTGGTCCATCGTGTCGTAAATGTTCTGGAACGCGCGCTGGAGCGTTTCGAGCGGGATCGTGCTCGACGCGGCCTGTTCGTGGATCCGGCCGGTCTGCTCGCGCAGCAGCGTGCCGGTCGAATCGATGATCCCCGCGGTGGTTTCGTTGAGCGCGGTGATCTGGCCCAGCACCAGCCGCTGGTTGGTCATCGCCTCGGCCACCGTTACCGCGGTGCGCAGCGCGCCGACGGTGGTGGTGCTGGCGCGGTCGACGCCCTTGACCAGTTCGACGTTGTTCTTCTTGACCAGGTCGAGCGCGAGGTAGCCCTGCACGCTGACCGCCATCTGGGTGTAGAGGTCCTGCGTCCGCTGGCGGACGTAGAACAGCGCGCTCTCGCGGATCGCCTTGGCCTTGGCCGGGTCGGTCGCATCGAGCTCGGCGGCGGTGTCTTCCAGCTTCTGGTCGAGCGTCTTGGCGATGTGGACCATCTGTTCGAGGTTGCCCATCGCTTCCCACAGCTTGTGCCGCTCGACGTCGATCGCGGCATTGTCCATCAGCAGCTCGTCCTTGCCGCTCGACAAGTGGCCCAGGATCGACTGGATGTGCGTCTGCGCGCTCTGGTACTTGCGGAAGTAGCCGGTCAGCCGGTTGCCGAACGGGATGATGCCGAGGAATTTCCTCTGCCCGCTCTTGGCGCCGCTCTTGCCCGGATCGAGGTCCTCGACCACCTTGCGCAGCTCGGACAGGTTGGCGCCGACGCCCGAATCCTTGTCCATCGCCCGGATCGGCCGGTCGAGGAAGCGGTTGGACATCTGCGAGGCGGCGGCGATTTCCTTGCGGCCCATGTTGGTGATCTGGTCGACCTTCTTGCCGAAATCGGGCGAGTTGGCGTCGAGTGCGACGAGCTCGCTGACGAAGCCGTCGACCTTCTCCGCGAGCTTGGACCTCTTTTCGGCATCGACGGGCACCAGCCCGGCGGCCTTTTCCGGCGCGACCATCGGCACCGGCTCGGGCGGAGTCAGGTGCAGGTCGGTCGCGCTCTTCGTCGCAGTGGTCGTCTTGGGGGATGCGGTTTCGGCCATGGTGATCGTCAACTCCCGTCGCTCTCGCTACTGTATTAGTAGCGCAAGACACGTGTTTCAAGCCGGAGCAGTATGGGGGCACCGGCGTGACGGGAAAAGCGCTTTTGCGAGGGGTCCCGGGGCGGGGAAAAGGCGCCCGCGCGAAACCGGCCGGCTCAGGCGGCCAGCTTGAACGGCTCGATTTCGCCCGAAAGGTAGAGCTTTTTCGCCTTGGCCCGCGAAAGCTTGCCCGAGCTGGTGCGCGGCAGGGTGCGCGGCGGGACCAGCTCGACCACGCAGTTCATGCCGGTGATCGAGCGGACCTTCTCGCGGATCTCGTCGTGCAGCCTGATCCGCTCCTCGGGATCGGACACGCGGCAATGGACCAGCACCGCGGGCACTTCCTCGCCGTTCTCGTTCTCGACCGAGAAGGCGGCGATGTCGCCCTGGTGGAAGCCCGGCAGCTGCTCCACCGCCCACTCGATGTCCTGCGGCCAGTGGTTCTTGCCGTTGATGATGATCATGTCCTTCGCCCGGCCGACGATGAACAGGTAGCCGTCGGCCATGTAGCCCATGTCGCCGGTGTCGAGCCAGCCGTCGACCAGGCAGGCCGCGGTCGCCTCCGGGTCGCGGTAGTACGAATGCATCACGCTCGGGCCCTTGCACCAGACCTTGCCGATCATGTGGTCGCCCCTGGCCTTGCCGTCCTCGCCGCGGATCTCGACCGCCATGTCGAGCACCGGCTTGCCGCAATTGACGATCGCCCGGTAGCGCGCCGGGCGCGACAAGTCGCGCGGGGAGCCCGACAGGCGTTCTTCCTCGACCAGTTCGACCCGAATTCCGTCGCCCGGCGGCATCAGGGTGACGGCGAGCGTCGCTTCGGCCAGGCCGTAGCTCGGCAGGAAGGCATTGGCCTTGAAACCGGCGTCGGCGAAGGCGTTGACGAAGTTCTGCATCACGTCGGGCCGGATCATGTCGGCGCCGTTGCCGGCGAGCCGCCAGCGCGACAGGTCGAAGCGGTCGGCCACGACCGACTGGCTCGAGATGCGCCGGGCGCAGATGTCGTAGCCGAAAGTCGGCGAATAGGAGAGCGTCGTCCCTTCGTTGCGGCTGATCAGGTCGAGCCAGGCCAGCGGGCGGCGGGCGAAATCCTCGGTCCTGAGGTAATCGGTCGAGACCTGGTTGGCGATCGGCGACAGCAGACAGCCGACCAGGCCCATGTCGTGGTACCACGGCAGCCAGCTGACGCAGCGGTCGTTGTCGACTAGCTCCATGCCGATGCCATGCCCGCGCAGGTTGTTGAGCAGCGCGCGGTGGGTGACCGCGACACCGTGCGGGAAGCGGGTCGAACCGGACGAATACTGCAGGTAGCAGATATCCTCGGGATCGGCCGCCGGCAGTTCGGCATCGCTTTCGGGCAGCGCCGCGAAATCCTCGAAGCTCATGCCGGTGCAGCCCTGCCGCTCGGCGGCGGCGGCGGCCATTTCGGCGAGTTCCGAGGGGAACAGGAGCATCGACGGGTCCGAGCTCTCGAGCTGGACGCCGAGCTGCTCGATATAGCTTTCCTTGCCCCCGAAGCTGGTCGGCAGCGGCAGCGGCACCGGCCAGGCCCCGGCATAGATCGACCCGCAGAACAGCGCGGCGAATTCGGGCCCGGTCTGCGCCACCAGCGCGATCCGGTCTCCCGGCTTCACGCCCCTGGCGACCAGCCGCCGGGCCATCGCCAGGGCATCCCGGCGCAGCTCGGCGAAGGGATAGGCGCGAACCAGCCGCCCGCGCGGGTCGTGGAAGTTCAGCCCGCGCGACCCCTGCGCAGCATAATCGATCGCCTCGCCGAAAGTGGCGAAGTCGGAAAAGCGGCGCGGCAGCGCACAGAGATTCGGCGTCGGCTTCAAAGCGGCGTCGTTGTCCATGTTTTCTAGCGGATTACCCGTTCGTTCTATTTATCGCACACGCTTCTTGCGCATACGGGTGAATGCAGCATGAGCAGCTGAAAATCCTCCCGATCACCCGATACGGCCTTCCCCCTTCATGCGTGACTGTGGCACGAATAAGGCCGATGACTGACGGATGGCTGACGATGGTTCCCGGCCCGCGCGCACAAGGCGCATCCCGAAACCGCTCGATTCGGCGCGGCTGGAGGAAATCGCGCTGGCCTATGTCGCGCGATTTGCCACCTCGGCGGGCAAGTTCGAGCGCTATTTGCGGCGCAAGCTGCGCGAGCGCGGGTGGGAGGACGAGGGCGATCCGCCGGTCTCCGCCCTAGTCGCGCGCTATGTCGAATGCGGCTACATCGACGACGAGGCCTTCGCCCGCGCCAAATCGGGCAGCCTGCTGCGGCGCGGCTACGGCGCGCGGCGCGTGCGCCAGGTGCTGGGCGAGGCGGGAATCGCCGAGGATCTGCGCGACCGCGTGCGGCCGGGCGAGGCGCAAGCGCGCGGGGCCGCGCTGGCGCTGGCGCGCAAGCGGCGCTTCGGCCCGTTCGGCGGCGGCGGGCTGCCCGACAGGCCGGCGCGCGAGAAGCAAATCGCGGCGATGCTGCGCGCGGGCCACGCACTCGACAGCGCGCGGCAAATGGTCGATGCACCAAGCGTCGCCGAGGCCGAGCAATGGGTCGCCGAGGCGGCGGATGCCGACGACGACATGGAGCCCTGACGACGATGCGCCGCCCGTTGCCCATCCTCCTTGCATGCCTTGCCCCGGGGTTTGCCTCGTGCTCGCCGCAGGCGGCCGAACCCGCGCCCGCGCCCGAGACCGGCACGCCTGCGCGGCACCCGGTTTCGGGCCTCGAGGTGATCCCGCTGACGATCAGCCAGAACGGCAAGGTCCACCGCTTCCGGGTCGAGGTCGCCCGGACCGACGCCGACCAGGCGAAAGGCCTGATGTTCCGCACCGAGATGGGGCCCGACGAAGGGATGATCTTTCCCAGCCCCTATCCCCAGGCGCGCAGCTTCTGGATGAAGAACACGGTCATCCCGCTCGACATCGTGTTCATCGGTCCCGACGGCTTCATCAGCAATATCGCGGCCAATGCGGTGCCTTATTCGCTCGACCCGATTCCGTCGGCCGGCGCGGCCTCGGCGGTGCTCGAACTGAACGGCGGGCGGGCGGCCGAGCTCGGCATCATGCCCGGCGCGCGCGTGTCGTGGTGATCGCCCGCTTGCCATCGGCGGCCCGAAACGTCTAACGGCGGCGCCATGGGAATCCTCTCCAAGATCTTCACCTGGTGGGACGGCGCGACCATCGGCACCGCCCTGTTCAGCGCGCTGAAGGGCGAGCACGTCGGGACCGACGCGCAAGGCAACAAGTACTACCGCTCGAGCGCGAAGACGGTCGACGGGCTCGAACGGCGCTGGGTCATCTACAACGGCGCCAACGACGCCAGCCGGGTGCCGGCCGAATGGCACGGCTGGCTGCACCATTCCTACGACGAGCTGCCCGAAAGCCACCTGCCGCCGCCGAAGATCTGGGAAGCCGACTACGCGCCCAACGCCACCGGCACGCTGGCCGCCTACCGCCCGCAGGGCGCGCTCGAGCGCGGCGGGCGGCGCGCGGCGGCGACCGGCGATTACGAAGCCTGGACCCCGGACGCCTGACCATGCGCGTTGCCGCGCTGCTGCCCGCGCTCGCGCTGGCTGCCTGCAACAGCCAGGCCCCGGAGCCCAAGCCGGTCGAGACCGAGATTCCCGACGAGCTGGCCGGATCGCCGCCGCCGGTTGCCGCCGCCGGCGATTCGCTCGGCACGCCGATGGCCGAGCGGGTGGCGACGCTGGGGCTGCTCAACAAGCGCAACAACATCTCGCAGGACCTTCAGATGAAGCCGGGCGAATCGCGCCGCGTCGGCAACGTCATCGTTCGCCTGTCGGCCTGCGAGAAGTCCGCCCCGTGGGAAACCAACCCCGAGGAAGGCGCCTTCGTCCAGGTGCTCGTGCAGGAACGCGCCGACGTCAACAGCAGGCTCGAATGGCGCCGGATCTTCTCCGGCTGGCTGTTCAAGAACTCGCCCAGCGTGAACGTGGTCGAGCACCCGATCTACGACGTGTGGGTCAAGAGCTGCGCGATGAGCTTCCCGGGCGAGGAAGCGCCGGTGCCGGACAGCAGCGCGAACCCCGCGGGCAGCGGCAGCGGGCCCGCGCCGTCGCCGTCGCCCGCGGCAACGCCAGCGCCGGCTCCCCCGCCCGCGGCCGGCGCCGACACCTGAGCCCGGGCGAGCAGCTCGCAGTATTCGTCCTGGCTGATCTCGACCGCGCCGAGCGAGGCGAGGTGCCCGGTCATGAACTGGCAATCCAACAGGCTCATGCGTGCCAGGCGCATCGCCGCGACCAGCCACGCCAGCGCCAGCTTCGAGACATTGCTTGCCCGGCTGAACATGCTTTCGCCGCAGAACACGCGATCGAAGCCGACGCCGTAAAGCCCGCCGACCAGGTTCTCGCCGTCCCACACCTCAATCGAGTGCGCGTAGCCGGCGAGATGCATCAGGCGATAGCTCGCTTCAATCCGGCGGCTGATCCAGGTCTCGGCATGGTCGGGGCGCGGTTCGGCGCAGGCCGCGATCACGCGGGCGAAATCCTCGTTGCAGGAAACGCGATAGCGCTCCTGGCGGATGAGCTTGGCGAGCGAGCGCGAGCAATGGAACCGGTCGAGCGGCAGGATCGCCCGCTCGCGCGGCTCGACGTAGAAGATCTCGGGATCATCGCGCCCGTCGGCCATCGGGAAGATGCCGCTGCGGTAGGCCAGCAGCAGCATTTCCGGGGGGATCGTCGGCGTGGCCGGGGCGTGCATCGCGGGCGATTTAGCACATTCGCGGCCCGCGTGCCTTGCCAATCTCCGGCGCTGCCCCTAGAGGCCCCTCGGCCCGCAGGAGTGTAGCTCAGCTGGTAGAGCATCGGTCTCCAAAACCGAGGGCCGTGGGTTCGAGTCCCTCCACTCCTGCCAATTCTCGTCGGCGCCCTCAAACGCCGGGCGCGAGCCATCCGGCTCGCTTGGCTTTCCTCCCCCGGATCAAGTCCGGGGTCCGGGCGGCCGGTCGGCCTTGCGGGGCTCCTTGTCGGAGCCCCGAACCACTCCAGGCCAGTCAGGTCGGCGATGATTTCGGTCCGCGGCTAGCGGACCGCAAGGGCGACTGCCCGCCCGCAGCCGCCCCGGACCCCGGACTTGGTCCGGGGGGAGGGAATAGCGGCGAGGACGCGCGCCCGGATGGGCGTGCGGAAACAAAAAGAACCTCCGCGATTCTCATTCGCGCGCCGCCACGCTATGCCGGTGCCATGAGGGGCGGCTCCATCGACTTCCTGCGCGAGGCGGGCTGGCTGAATGCCGGGCGCGTGCGCGGCTATGCGCTGCTCGTCGGCCTCGCCAGCCTGGCCCTGCTCGCCGCCGCCTGGGTCAAGGCGCAGGGGCCGCTGGGCAGCGACTTCCTCGCCTTCTGGGGCTCGGCGCGGGCGGTGCTCGAAGGCGTGCCGGCGGCGGCCTACGACCTCGCCTGGCAGGAGCGGGTCCAGACCGGCGCCGGGTTCGAGGGCTGGTACGCCTTCGTCAACCCGCCGCCGTTCCTGTTCGTGACCGCGCCGTTCGGCCTGCTGCGCTACCCTGTCGCATGGATCGCCTGGGTGGCCGTGACCTATGCCGCCTGGGCCTGGGTTTCGCTGCGCGCCTTTCCCCGGCTGTGGCCGCTGGTGCTGGCATTCCCCGGCGCGTTGATCGCCGCCGGGCACGCGCAGAACGGCTTCGTCACCGGCGCGCTGCTGGTCGGCGGGGTCATGCTGCTCGACCGCAAGCCCGTGCTTGCCGGGGCGCTGTTCGGGGCGCTGGTGGTCAAGCCGCACCTGGCCCTGCTGGTGCCGTTCTGGCTCGCCGCCGGCGGCCGCTGGCGCGCCTTTGCGGCGGCGGGCGCGAGCGCCGTGGGCCTGTTGGCCCTGTCGTGGCTTTGCTTCGGGACCGAAACCATGCTTGGCTATGCGTCGAGCTGGGGCGCCAGCGCGGCGATCATGCGCGCGGGCGATACCGAGTTCTTGCTCAAGATGGCGACGCTCTACGGGCAGGCGCGCGTCCATGCGGGCGAGACGGCGGCAATCGCGGCCGCTGCTTTTGCGGCGCTCGCGATGGTTGCGCTGGTCACACTCTCGTGGCGCCGCTTCGGGCAGGACGCCATGGCGGCAGGGGCGCTGATGCTGGCGGCCACCGCCATCGCTTCGCCCTACCTGTTCAACTACGACCTGCCGTTCCTCGTCCTGCCGATCCTGTGGCTGGTCCGCGAGGGCCTGCGCGAAGGCTTCCGCCCGTGGGAGAAGGCGCTGCTCGTGGCGCTGTGGTTCGCGCCCTATGCCACCCGCGCCGCGGCGATCCCGCTCGGCCTCAACCTGATGCCGCTTGCGGGGCTCGTGCTCGTCTGGCTGGTCTGGAGCCGCGGCAACCGGGCCGGTTAGCGTGGTTCGCGGCAAGCCTTGCCTTGGCGCGGCACCGTCGCTATCTGGGGGCCGACTTCCGACATCGGAGCCGCAAAGCCCCTCCCGGTCAGGCTCGACCGGGGCGGCGATGAGCCCATGGCGGAAGCGACGAAACGCGTTCGAGAAGAGGCGAGACAGTTCATGGCCAAGACCAGTCCGGGCGAATTTTTCCGCCAGGTCCGCGCGGAAGCGACCAAAGTCGTGTGGCCGACGCGGCAGGAAACGGTCACCACGGCGATCTTCGTCGCCATCCTGATGACGATCCTCGCGGTGTTCTTCCTCGGCGTCGATTCGCTGTTCGGCGCGGTGGTGCGCTGGCTTCTCACCCTCGCCTGACCGCGGCATCCAGGATCAACGGAAAGCAATTCATGGCTCGCTGGTACATCATCCACGCCTATTCCGGCTTCGAGAACAAGGTTCGCGATTCGATCATCGCCGAGGCCGCGCGCATGGGCCTGAGCGAAGCGGTCGAGCAGGTCGAGGTCCCGACCGAGACCGTGACCGAGGTCAAGCGCGGCAAGAAGGTCCAGGTCGAGCGCAAGTTCATGCCCGGCTACGTCCTCGCCAAGCTGAACCTGACCGACGACGTCTACCACCTGATCAAGAACACCCCGAAAGTGACCGGCTTCCTCGGATCGGGCGCCAAGCCGCAGCCGATCTCCGAGCGCGATGCCGCGCGTTATTTCGGCGGAGTCGCGGAAGCCAAGTTGGCGCCCAAGCGCGAGATCCAGGTCGATTACGACATCGGCGACACCGTCAAGGTGCTCGACGGGCCCTTCGCCAGCTTCAACGGCGTGGTCGAGGAGCTCGATTTCGACAAGAACAAGGTCAAGGTCTCGGTCTCGATCTTCGGCCGCGCGACGCCGGTCGAGCTGGACTTCGAACAGGTCGAGCTGGTCAAGTAGGCCAGTCCGGCGCGAGCGCCGCCCGCCGTCAAATCGCTGCCAATCGTCGTTTCGTCCGGTCTCCCTCCGGCGGGCGAGGCAGATTCGCCACATGCGCCGACGAAATGTTTCAGCTGGAAAAACTGAGAACTTGAGCGAAATGGGTACTGTGTTAACTTAATCGTCTGTGCCGCTATTCCGGCAACCGCTTGTCCGGGGGGATGAGACATGACGAATTGGCCAGCTGTTTCTCGCACGAGTATTTCGGCTCGTCGTGGAATCTTGCTCGTTACGACTGCGACGCTCGGCCTGTGCGGCGCGAGTGTCGCCCATGCCCAGGATGCTGCCGGTTTCGCGCCCGAGCTCGAGGCCCAGGCCGAGCGTCCCACTGTTACCCTGACCACTCCACAGATCGTCATCGGCTATCCGGGAACGCCGACCACTGCGCTCGACCCGGTCGACGTCAACGGAGTCGGCCAGATGATCGTCGACATCGGCGGCGGGTTCATCGGGCTGTGCACCGCTTCGCTGATCAATCCGCGCACGGTCATCTTCGCCGCGCACTGCGTGAACGAGGAGGCTGCCACCGACTACGGCGACGCGACGGGAGGGACACCGATCGGCTTCGGCTTCTCGAACGACACTTTCGCGGGCCTGATCGACTGGTACTTCTCCGCACCTGGCGAGCATGGATCGAATCCGGACCTCTATTTCTACAACGGCAACTACGTCGCCTACCATCCGGGCTCCCTCGATCCCGCTGCCGCCGGTTTCCTCTTCAGCGATATCGCGGTCGCTTCGCTCGACACACCGGCGGCGAACGTCCCGACCTGGGCGCTGCTGTTCTCGCCGTTGCCCCCGGTCGATGTCGACGCCAACGGCACAGGTTATCACGTCACGATCACCGGCTATGGCAGAAACGGCACCGGTTCGACCGGCTCGACCGGCGGCATCGACTTCCGCCGCCGCTCGGCCGATAACATGCTCGGCGCGCTCGCCTCGCTCGACGATTTCGAGGGCTTCCTATTCGGGTCGCTCCCAGGGCTTTACCCGCAGAACCTCTACTGGATCGACTTCGACGATCCCCGCCGCCGCACGCCCTCGGCCAGCCCGTTCGACTTCAACGCCTGGCGCGACAACCCGCAGCCGACCGAGGGTATCACCGCCAGCGGCGATTCGGGCGGTCCGCTGATCCTCGACCAGACGTTCGGCATCGACGTCATCATCGGCACGCTGTCGGGCGGCTACACCCGGTTCTTCATGGGGCAGCCACCAAACGGCTACGGCACCGCGTCATTCTACCAGCCGCTCTATCTCTACTGGGACTGGATCGCCGGGAATAATCCCTACCACTATGTCGGCGCGATGGCCGGCGACGACAACTGGAGCGATCCGACCCACTGGCAGACCGAGCTCGATCCCAACTACATGGTGATCGATGCCGGCGGGAACCTGGTCAACGGCATCCCCGATTCGCCCGGTGGCGGCACCGCCGATCCCAGCGGCAAGTTCGGCGAAGTCTGCTTCGAAGGCTTCGGCATCGCCGTGTGCCAGGACTTTTTCACTGGCGAGATCACCATCGAAATTCGGCCGATCGGCACAGGCGGCGCGGAAGATGTGGGCACCGCTCAATCGCTGCCCGCGACGGTTGCCGCCGGCACGCTCAGCGCCGACGATCTGGAGACCGGCGCCGCGATCGTCTCGTTCGGCGGGCCGTCCGGCCAGGCCGCCGGCACGGCATCCGCATCGCCAGCGGCGCTTCCGGCGGCGACCCTAGCCAACGGGCTTCCCGGCGCGACCGGTTTCGTGCCGAACAACTACGGCGGCGATCGTCTTTCCGGCACGGCGCCGCGCTATTTCGATGTGACGCTGTCGGCGACCGGCACGACGACGCTCGATTCCGCGGTCACGATCGATCGATTTGCCATTGCCGGCGCGGGAGCTGCCCTCGACATAACGTCGACCGGCTCGCTCACCAGCCTGATCGACATCAACCAGTACCAGGGCATGATGCGGGTCAACGGCACGCTGACTACGGGGGGCGACTATTTGCTGATGACCGGCGGCTTGCAGGGCAGCGGCACGATCAACACGCCCTTTTTCACCAACGTTGCCGGCGCGATCGCGCCCGGCGGCATCGGCGCGACCGGCACGCTGACCTTCAACGGCAACGTGATCCTTTCGAACGGCAGCACCTACCTGATCGACCTTGGCGTGAGCGGGTCGTCGGACCTGATCCAGGTGTTCGGCACGGGGTCCGACGGCGTAGCGTCGCTCGGCGGCAACCTCATGTTCGGGGCCGCGGGCGGCACGATGATCCGGGACGGTTACGCCTACACGATCCTGACCGCGCAAGGCGGCATCACCGACACCTTCAACACGCCGTCATCGATCAGCGCGATCCTGACGCCGACGCTCGCCTATACGGCAAACTCGGTGCTGCTCGAGATCGAAGCGGGAAGCTACGCCGACGTGGTCGACCCGAGTTCGCCGGTGCAGCCGGCTTATGCCCAACTGCTCGACCAGAATCGCGCAGCGTACGGCAGCTTCGCCGACCTCTACGGCCCGCTCGACCTGCAGGATGCCGCCACCATTCGGGCGACGCTGCAGGGCATGGCGCCGCGAGCCCAGGTGTTGGGCGGTGCGCTCGGGCTGGCGGCGGTCGACGCTCTCGCCCAGCTCAACCGCGAACGGCTGGCCGGGTTCGACCCGAACAAGTCCGGCGGCACGTTGACGATGATCGGCCGCCCGCTCGAACTCGCCTCGCTGGCGGTTCGCGGAGGGTCGAACGTCGGGGCCGACGCCAGCGAGATGCTGGTCGATGACGGTGCCTTGCCGAGCAACATGAACGCCTATCTCGCAAGCGGCTACATCGATGGCGACGCCGCGCCCATGACGGGCTTCAGCGGCCGCAGCCAGTTCGATGGCTGGTTCGTCGCCGCGGGCCTGGAAATCGATGTCGGGTCCAATGCCATGCTCGGCATTTCCGGGGCCTACAGCGACCTCGACGGCGCGGTTTCCGGGGCGCCCCAGGCGGCCGGCGGCAAGCTCTACCAGGCGACGCTGTACGGAAAGGTCGAGACCCCGGGCAAGCTGATGATCGACGGCCAGTTCACGGCCGGCGCGCTCAGCACCGACACGACCCGCGTGGTCGGATTCCCGAGCGGCACCTTTTCGCTCGAGACCGACGACAGCGCGAATGTCTATGCCGGCGAGTTCGGTCTCAGCAAGGAGATCGGCGCGGGGCCCGTGACGATCACCCCGCGGGCCGCGCTGCGGGCGAGCGCGATCCATTACGGCACCACCGCGGAAAGCGGCGGCCCCATGGCGCTGGTCTACGCCATCGGCACCTACAAGAGCGTCCAGGGCCGTGCGGGCGCGATGCTCGAATTCGGCAAAGGCGCCGTGAAGCCCCACCTCACCGCCACCTACGTCCATGACTTTGAGGACCGGCCGGCGGTGTTCGGCGCGAATTTCGCCGGGGGCGTGGGGCCGACCGCGCCCTTCCCGTTGACCGGAACGGACCAGGATTGGGGCGAGGTTTCGGGCGGGCTGACCTACAGCACCGGCAACGTCGATCTCTCGGTCGCGGCGCAGACTACGTTGTGGCGCTCGGACGTGTCGATGCAGAACTATCGCGGCTCGGTGACCGTCCACTTCTGACCCCAGGCGCGAGGGGCGCTCCGCCGGGGCGCCCCTCTTCGCTTGAAATGGCCGCCCCTTTCGACTAGGGGCGCCGCTTCTCGCGCTTCGGCACGGGATTCCACGCGGGAGGACGGCGAAAGCCCTCCGTTTGCACCGCTTACCATGAGCCGTTCGCAGGAATGCGGCGGCGACAGTGAGAAAGGAGGCCAGCAATGGCCAAGAAGATCAGCGGCTACATCAAGCTGCAGGTGCCCGCCGGCACCGCCAATCCCAGCCCGCCCATCGGCCCGGCGCTGGGCCAGCGCGGCGTCAACATCATGGAATTCTGCAAGGCGTTCAACGCCGCCACGCAGGACCTTGAAAAGTCCATGCCGATCCCGACCATCATCACGGTCTACGCGGATCGCAGCTTCACTTTCGTGACCAAGACCCCGCCGGCCGCCTACCTCTTGAAGAAGGCGGCCAACCTCAAGTCGGGCTCGAAGGAGCCGGGCAAGGTCAAGGCCGGCACGATTGCACGGAGCAAGGTGTCCGAGATCGCCGAGATGAAGATGAAGGACCTGAACGCCAACGACATCGAAGGCGCGACCCGCATCATCGAAGGCACTGCCCGCGCGATGGGCCTCGACGTGGTGGAGGGCTGATCCGATGACAAAGCAGAGCAAGAAGGCAAAGCTCCTCGGCGAAAAGTTCGACGGCGAGAAGTTCTACGGCCTCGACGAGGCGCTGAAGGCGCTCAAGGAGTACGGCAGCAAGAAGTTCGACGAAACCGTCGAAGTGGCGATGAACCTGGGCGTCGACCCGCGCCACGCCGACCAGATGGTCCGCGGCATGGTCTCGCTCCCGGCCGGCACCGGCAAGGAAATGAAGGTCGCCGTGTTCGCCAAGGGCGACAAGGCCGACGAGGCATTGAAGGCCGGGGCCGACAGGGTCGGCGCCGAGGACCTGATGGAGGACATGCAGGCCGGCAACCTCGATTACGACCGCGTGATCGCCACGCCCGACATGATGGGCGTGGTCGGGCGGCTGGGCAAAGTGCTCGGCCCCAAGGGCCTGATGCCGAATCCGAAGCTCGGCACCGTCACCCCGAACGTCGCCCAGGCGGTCAAGGACGCCAAGGGCGGCCAGGTCGAGTTCCGCGTCGAGAAGCAGGGCATCATCCACTCGGGAATCGGCAAGCTGTCGTTCTCCGACGAGCAGCTCAGGCAGAACTTCCAGGCGTTCACCCAGGCGATCGTCAAGGCCAGGCCGAGCGGCGCCAAGGGCAAGTACGTGCGCAAGGTCACCGTGACCAGCACGATGGGCCCGGGCCTGAAGATCGACACCGCGGAGGTGGAGGGGGCATAAGCCTTCTCCCCCTCCTCTTCAGAGGAGGGGGCCGGGGGGGTGGTGGCGCGACGCACCAGCGTCGCGCTTGCCGCCGGCACCACCCCGCTGCGACTAACGCCCGCTTCGCGGCCGTAAGTCTCGCTGCCCCTCCTCTGGAAGCGAAGCTGTCCCGCAGGGACAACAGGAGGGGGACCAGATCACCAAGAGGGCCGGTGGAGCGATCCGCCGGCCCTTCTTGCTTGCGCGTTCGAGCGGCCGGCTCAGCCGATCGCGATCTTCTTCACGCGGCTTGCGGCCTTCGCGTCCTTCTTCAGCTTCAGCTTGAGGACGCCCTTGCTGTATTTCGCGTCGATCGCGTCGGGATCGACGTCGGCGGGCAGGGTCAGCTGGCGGCGGAACGAGCCGTAGCTGCGCTCGCTGACCAGATAGCCGTCGGTCTTTTCTTCGGTTTCCTCGCGCTTTTCGCCGGAAATCGTCAGGACGCCGTCGGCGCACTCGATATCGATGTCCTTTTCTTCCATCCCGGGAAGCTCGACCGACAATTCATAGCGATCCTTCTTGTCGGTCAACTCCATTGCCGGGCTGAACTCGACCGCCGCGGGAAAGGCGAAGATGCCGCGGCCCGGCCGGACCAGGCTGAAGTCGTCGAACAACTGGTCGATCTCGTCGCGCAGCCGGCCGAAGACGGCGGGCACGCTCGGCTCGGAACGAGTCCTCGATGGAAGGGGGGTCTGCTCGTTCATCTGGGGGTCTCCTCGTTACAAAGGCAGCCCCGGCGCCGAGCCGACGGCCGGCGCCGGGCTGATCTGTGCAGATAAGCCCGGCGTCGGGCGCCTCGATATCGGGAAACCTACGGAGAACGTCCCCGGCCGGTCAGGCCTCGGCTTGCCTCGGCCAGAGCACGCGGATGCTCTTGCGCAGGGCGTTGCGGATCTTGTCCGCTTCGCCTGCGGAAATATGCTTGTCGAGCACCGCGAAGACCGCCGCGACCGCGTCCTTGGGGTCGACGCCGCGGGTCGCCGCAAGCCCCCCGGCAATCCTTTCAAGGAACTCGTCGCCGCTGGACACGTCGCTCGGCAGCCCGGCCGGCTCGTAGTGATCGTAGTATCCGCCGCGAACCAGCAGCGGCAGCTGCGCGGACAAGTGCGCCGCCAGATCGGGCTGCAACAGGTCGCGCAGCGCTTGCAATACGGTGGTGAGCACCTTCCAGGCGAGTTTCCTGTCGGGGCCGATCCTGTCCGAAATCTCGTCAAGCCAGATGTTGGTGGTGTGAACGGTGTGATCGAACACATCGAGGCCGGTCGCGCTCATCATGCTGCTCCTTTTCCTTTGGGGACTTGCGGCGCTTCCGCGACGATCGCCGCGATCACGTCGTCCGTCGTATGGTGCACCATGTCCTTGTCGATCTCGGCCAGCAGCCGCTTGCGCGTTTGCAGGCCCCAATGCTTGCGGAGATTGCCCAGCGTGCGCGGGGGCGCCAGCACGACGATGCCGGCGTCGGCCCGCGCCGCGACGCCTTCCAGCACTTTGGCCGCATGCGTGGCGAAGCTCTCCTCGTCCTTGTCGTGCCAGTCGGTGTCGCCGTAGCCGCTGCGCCTGGCGCCCAAGCTGGCGTGGGTTCGCCCAGGCCTGTCGCTACCCTGGTCGTGAGTGGCGGGAGACGGGCTTTCCTCGTGCGACACGGTCTTGAGAACGGGGTACGTCTCGTCGCCTTCGTTCCTGAACAGGAGCAGCTTTTCGCCATCGACGACCATCACGAGCGTCCCGTGGGTAATCTTCATATAATCCTCCGAAGCATCGAACGGTTGCGTTTTCGTCCAGACCCGAGCGGTCCGGTATTGCGAATCTTACGGAGTCCGGCCGGATGCAATTTGTGCCAGCCCCTGACGAGCTCCGTAGCGGGCGCACCTCCTGCCGCCAATCCTTGCGGCCGGTTCGCTGGCAAGGGTGGGCGCGCTCTGGTAACCGGGGAGCGCGCCCCCGACGAAAGGCCGCCCCCATGCGCCACCGCCTCTACCCGCTCGAAGACCTGGAAGATATTCCCGGGACCACCGTGTTCACCGCCAAGCGCAGCCGGCAGGCCTATCACCTGCACAAGTTCTGCATGTCGCTGATGGACGCCGCCAACCGCGAGGCGTTCAAGGCCGACGAGCGCGCCTATCTCGACCGCTTCCGGATGAGCGAGGAGCAGAAGCAGGCCGTGCTCGAGCGCGATTTCAACCGCCTGATCGAGCTGGGCGGCAACATCTATTTCCTGGTCAAGCTGTCGAACACCGACGGCTGGAGCGCGCAGCAGGCGGTCGGCTCGATGACCGGGATGACGCCCGACGAATACGCGGCGATGATGCGCGCGGGCGGGCGCTCGCCGGTCGGGCAGACGTCGAAGAGGGAGCAGGGGGAGTGACTGCGGCTCTGTCCCAAACTTTCCCGTTCGTGGTTCGACAGGTTCACCACGAACGGATCAAGTCTGGACCGGAAGGTTCGGGGACAGCGCCACGGAAGGGCAAGACCTGATGGCCCGGATCACCGCCGGCATCGCCACCAGCCACGTGCCCGCGATCGGCGCGGCGATCGATCTCGGCAGGACCGGCGACGATTACTGGGCGCCGGTCTTCGCCGGGTACGAATGGGTGAGGGAGTGGATCAGGGACAACACGCCCGACGTGGTGATCCTGTGCTACAACGACCATGCCAGCGCGATGATGCTCGACATCGTGCCGACTTTCGCGCTCGGCTTCGCCGAGGAATTCGAGCCCGCCGACGAAGGCTGGGGCAAGCGCCCGGTGCCCACCGTGATCGGCGATCCCGACCTGGCCGGGCACCTGGCCGAACAGCTGGTGATCGACGAGTTCGACCTGACCATCATGAACGAGATGGACGTCGACCATGGGCTCACCGTTCCCCTCTCGCTCGTGTTCGGCCAGCCGCAGGAATGGCCGTGCAAGGTCATCCCGCTCGCCGTCAACGTCACCCAGTTCCCGACTCCTTCGGCCGAGCGCTGCTGGAAGCTGGGCGAGGCGATCCGCGATGCGGTCGAGGCCTACCCGGAGGACCTCGCCGTGCAGATCTGGGGCACCGACGAGCTGCGGGCGATCACCCGGCTCGACTTCCTGCGCGAGGCGGGCAGCGAGGGGATCGAGCTGATCATGTGGCTGATCATGCGCGCGGCGCTGGGCGAGAAGGTCGAGGAACTGCACCGCTTCTACCACGTCCCCGCCTCCAACACCGCGGTCGGCCACGTGGTGCTGCGGCCGGTGGAGACAGTGCCGGCCTAGAAAGCTCTCTTCGTCATTGCGAACCCCGCGCAGCGGGGTGAAGCAATCCAGCGGCTGCGCAAGCCGCCCTGGATTGCCGCGGTCACCGGATCAGGTCCGGCGCCCTCGCAATGACGACTTTATGAAAACGATCGCAACCTATGGGTACACGCCCTAGGCCGGCCAGCCGGGCTTCATCCCGTAGGGGCACTCGGTCATCAGCGCCTCGATCCGGGTGATCAGGCCCCGCTCGATGCGGAAGGCTTCGGCGATCATCCAGCTGAACGGGCGGTCGATGCCCTTGCGCGGGGTGCCGTCGGCAAGCTGGTAGTCGCGCACCGTGCCCGAATGGTCGAAGAAGGCCAGGGCGAAGACGAGCCCGCGTTCCGGGTCGATCACCGGGAAGCGGCGGTCGCGGATGCGGTCGACGAAGCGGAAATAGCCGGTCTCGAACTGCTCCTTCGCCGAAAGCGCCCGGAACGCCTCGGCATAGGGCGTCTTGCCCGCGCCGGGCGCGGGAGCCACGCCGGTGGTGCGGAAGCCGTTCTCGATGCGGATGCAGTCGTCGGAAAACGGATAGTCGCCCTTGCCGTCGTTGCGCTCGAGCCCTGCGAAATACATGTCGGCGACGCGGCGCAGCCCGGCGCGGTCGATCCGTTCGGACGGGTGGATGACCTCGTTCCACGCCGGGTCGGCACCGCCGCTGGCATCGAGCGCGCCGGGCCCGTCGCCGAACGCCCCGGCGCCGCCGAACAGCGCCGGGCGGGCGACGATCGCTTCGATCTCGCCGACCTCGGCCCCCGTCGCCTTGACCCGCAGCGCCATGATCGAGCGGGTCCGGCCCTCCGTCAGCGTGGCGAAGCAGGCCGCCTGGCCGGCCTCCGGGTCGAGGAACAAGTGGCAATAGGGCCCGACCTTGTCCGCCGTCGCCCACAGGCCTTCGCCGACCGGCAGCTCCTGCCCGTTTTCGGTGTAGCGCGCGCCGCCGAAGGCGCTGGCGGCTTCGTCGCTGCCGGCACGGTCGAGCACGCGGTCGATCGCCGCCTGGAGGCGCGCGCGCTCCGGCATCAGATCCCGCCCGGCGTGAAGTCGTGCCCCGCGTCGCCCAGCGCCTCGCACAGCGTGTCGACGCAGCTCTTCAGTTCGCTCTCGTCGGTCGAGCGGACCACGAAATTGGCGCCGGTCCGGCCTTCGCGGAAGAACGGGTAGCTGCCGATCTGGCAGGCCGGATGGCCCTGCTCGACCTCGCGCAGGAGGTCGGCGACTTCGCTTTCGGCCACCCAGCAGCCGACCGTCTCGGAAATCAGCGGCGCGCCGCCTTCGAGCGTGCCGGTCAGCGCATCGAGCATCTGCGCGGCGATGTGCGGCACGCCGGCCATCAGGTGGACGTTGCCGATCCGGATCCCCGGCGCGCCCGACATGCGATTGGGGATGAGGTCGGCGCCGTAAGGCACCCGCGCCATCCTCAGCCGCGCCTCGTTGAGGCCGCCGCGGGTGGAATAGTAGTCCTCGAGCACGGCCCGCGCTTCGGGGTGGACGACCACCGGCACGCCGAGCGCCGCGGCGACCGCGTCGACCGTGATGTCGTCGTGGGTCGGGCCGATCCCGCCGGTGGTGAACAGGTAGTCGTGGGAAGCGCGCAGCTCGTTGACCGCGGCGACGATCCTCGCTTCGATATCGGGCACCACGCGCACTTCCATCAGCCGGATGCCCTGGACCTGCAGCCAGCTCGCCACCTGGGCGATGTTCTTGTCCTGCGTCCGGCCCGAGAGGATCTCGTCGCCGATCACGACCAGCGCGGCGGTCCAGATGCGCTCCGCCTCGGCCGTCATGCCGCCTCGGCGGCGCTGGAGGGCAACTTGGCGAACCGCAGCACCCCGTCGTCGACCGGGCGCTTGCGGAAATCGCGGCAGTCCTCGAGGTAATCCTGGTTCAGCCGCCACGGCAGGCTGGCGGCGCTTTTCGGGATCATGTGCCGGGCGCGCTGCAGGTAGCCCGACGAGAACGGGAACGGCTCGACTTCCTCGAGATCGTGGTCTTCCGGCAGGTGGGGTGCCACGACATCGGCGCGCTTGTCGGCCATGCGGTTGAGCACCCGGCAGACATATTCGGCGTTGTTGTCCGCGCGCAGCGTCCAGCTGGCGTTGAGGTAGCCGAAGACGATCGCCAGGTTCGGCACGCCCGAGAACATGCATCCGCGGTAGAACCACAGCTGCGTCCAGTCGACCGGCCTGCCGTCGAGGCTGACGGCGATCTTGCCGCCGAGCGAGAGGCGCAAGCCGGTGGCGGTGACGACCGCGTCGGCCGGGACCAATTCGCCCGATTCCAGCCGCACGCCGCGTTTCTCGAAGCCCGCAATCCGGCCGGTGGCGATCGAGGCCTTGCCCGCCTTGACTGCCTCGAAGAAATCGCTGTCGGGCACGAGGCACAGCCGCTGGTCCCACGGGTCGTAGGGCGGAAGGTAATGCTCGGGCGAATAGCTGTCGCCCAGCTCCTCGCGCAGCAGGCGGGTCAAGTACCCGGCGACCTTCTCCGGCTCGCCGCGCGACTTCCTGAAGAAGTGGTGCCTGAGGCGGATGTTCTTCTGCCGGACGAGCCAGTAGGCGAGCCATCCGGGCAGCCACTTGCGCAGCCGGTTGGCCAGTTCGTCGCGGCTCGGGCCCGCGGCCATCCAAGTCGGCGTGCGCTGGAGCATGGTGACGTGCGCCGCCTTGTCGGTCATCGCCGGGACGATCGTCACCGCGGTCGCGCCCGATCCGATCACGACCACGCGCTTGCCCGAATAATCGAACCCTTCGGGCCAGAATTGCGGGTGGATCACTTCGCCGCCGAACTTGCCGAGCCCGGGCAGCTGCGCGTCGTGCGGATCGTCGTAATCGTAATAGCCCGAAGCGAGGTAGAGGAAGCGGGCGGTCACTTCCTGCCAGCCCTTCGCGTCCTCGACCATCAGGTGCCACAGCGCCTCGCCGGCGCGCCAGTCGGCGGACACGACCTTGCTGGAGAAGCGGACGTGCCGGTCGATCCCGCGTTCGGTCACCACCCGGTCGAGGTATTCGCGGATCGCCCCGGCGTCGGCGATGGCCTTTTCGTCGATCCACGGCTCGAAGCGGAAGCCGAGCGTGTGCATGTCGCTGTCGGACCGCACGCCGGGATAGCGGAACAAGTCCCACGTGCCGCCGATGTTGTCGCGCCGCTCGAACAGGGCGAAGGTTCGGCCGGGGCACATCGTGCGCAAGTGCGCGGCCATCGAGATGCCGGAAATCCCGGCGCCGACGATGGCGACATCGATGTCCGGCTCGCGCGTCATTCCCGCCCCTTCCTGTCGAGTACGGACCCTAGGGTCCAGACCCATAACCGGCAATGGCCTGGATCGCCCGCAGGAAGCCGCTGGCAAGGAGCGCGGCGCGGTCGCGTAGCCGTGGCTACGCGCAAGCAAGCGACGCCGTCCAGCGGCTTCCTGAGGGCGACCGCTTCGCGGCGGGCGGCTTTTGGCGCATGGCGGCGTCGCTCGTCGGTCACGATGCACACGGGCATCGCTCCCTTCTCGTTCCTTGCCCTGCGCCAAAATCCGCTCCGTCAAGGCCGTTGCCGGTTATGGGTCTGGACCCTAGTCAATCCGCGGGCGATTGCCAGCCCTGCGGCGCTCTGCAAGACAGGGCGCCGCGGCAACGCACGGAGGGCAAGTGGCAGGGCACGCGGCGAACAGGGTGATCCTCACCGCGCTGGCGGCCAACCTCGGCATCGCGGTGGCCAAGTTCGTCGCCGCGGGAATCACCGGCTCGTCGGCGATGATCACCGAAGGCGTGCACAGCCTGGTCGATTCGACCAACCACGTGCTGCTGCTCTACGGCACCAGGCGCAGCAAGCTTCCGGCCAACGCGACCCATCCGCTGGGCTACGGGCGCGAGCTCTATTTCTGGTCGTTCGTGGTCGCGATCCTGGTGTTCTCGCTCGGCGCCGGGGTGTCGATCTACGAAGGCGTGCTCCACCTGATCTACCCCGAGCCGACGCGCGACGTGCTGATCGCGTTCGTCGTCCTCGGCGTCGCCGTCGCGCTCGAGGTCTGGTCGACGCACGCCGCGCTGAAGCAATTCAACGCCGGGCGCGGGCGCAAGGGGCTGTTCAGGGCGATCCGCGACACCAAGGACGCGCCGACGCTGGTCGTGCTGCTCGAAAACGCCGGGGCGATCGCCGGCCTCGTCATCGCCGCGATCGGCATCGGCCTGGCCGAGCTGACCGGCAACCCGCTCTACGACGGCGCCGCCTCGGTCCTGATCGGCCTCGTGCTGGCGGGCACGGCGGTGATGCTGCTGGTCGAGGCCAAGGGCCTGCTGATCGGCGAAGCGGCCGATCCCGAACTGGTCCGGGCGCTGCACGATTGCGCGGTGGGCCACGCCGGGGTGGTCGCCGTGCGCGAAGTCCTGACGATCCACCACGCGCCCGAGATGGTGGTGGCGGTGATCAGCGCCGACTTCGAGGACACCATCAGCGCCCGCGACGTCGAACAGACCGTGGCCGATATCGAGCGGGCGATCGCCGAGCGATTCCCGGTGGTGACGCGGGTCTACATCCGGCCGGTGGGCGGCGAGCCATGACGATCATCGCCGAGCGCCGCTATCGCCAGGGCAAGCCCGTCGGGCCGGCGCTCGGGGGCGCCATGCCGCAAGCGGGCGAATTCGACTGGATCGGGCTGCACGAGCCCACCGCCGACGAAATCGCCCTGGTCCAGCAGCGCTACCACCTGCACCCGCTGGCGGTCGAGGATGCGATGGGCAGCCACCAGCAGCCCAAGGCCGAAAGCTACGGCGACCAGTTGTTCGTGGTCGCGCGAACCGCCGCTTTCGCCGAGGGCGAAGCCATTGCCTACGGCCAGACGGCGATCTTCCTTGGGACCGACTTCATCGTGACCGTGCGCCAGGGCAGCGCGCGGGCGCACGACGAACTGCGCCAAGCGCTGGAATTGCACCACGAGCGGCTCGCCGAAGGGCCGGACTTCGTGCTCCATGCGGTGCTCGACTTCATCGTCAACGGCTACATGCCGCTGCTCGACCGGCTCGACCAGATCGTCACGGAAATGGAGGAAGGCGCCGTCGGCGCGTTTCCCGACCAGGCTCGCATCCGGCGGATCTTCCGCCTGCGCCGGGCGATGCGCCGGCTGGAGGCAGTCGCCGGCCAGATGGAAGAAGTCGCCGCGAAGGTGGCCTTGGTCGAGATGCCCGCGATCGACGTACGGGCGCGGCCCTATTTCCGCGACGTCTACGATCACGCGCGCCGGGCCGCGATCCGCGCGAAAGGCCTCAACGACACGCTCGGCAGCATCCTGGAGGTTGCCGGGCTGCTCGAGCAGAGCCGGCAGGGCGCGATCACTCGCCAGCTCGCGGCGTGGGCGGCGATCCTGGCCGTGCCCACCGCGATCGCCGGGATCTACGGGATGAACTTCGACTTCATGCCCGAGCTCGAGTGGCGCTACGGCTATTTCGCGGTGCTCGGCGTGACTGCCTCGATCTGCGCGGGCCTGTTCGTGCGCTTCCGCCGGATCGGCTGGCTCTAGGCGTTCGCTTCGCCGGTGAACATCGAACGGTCGGGCAAGTCGTCCCAGTCGATCGCGAAGCCGTCGCTGCTGGTGCCCTCGATCTGCTCGCGCGCCGCCTGGACGGTATTGGCCAGCAGGCACGAAATCGTCATCGGGCCGACGCCGCCCGGCACCGGGGTCACCGCGCGGGCGTGCTGGACCTGGTCGAAGGCGACGTCGCCGACCAGGCGGGTGGTGCCGTCCTCGTTCTTGATCCGGGTGATGCCGACGTCGATGATCACCGCGCCCGGCTTGACCCAGTAGCCCTTGACCAGCTCGGGCGCGCCGGCGGCGGCGATGATCACGTCGGCCTTGCGGCAGATGTCGGGCAGGTCCTTGGTCTCGATGTGGGTGACGGTGACGGTCGCCTCGCGCTCGAGCATCAGCATGGCGATCGGCTTGCCGACGATGTTCGACTTGCCGATCACCACCACGTCGAGCCCGGTCAGGTCGTCGAACACGGTATCGAGCAGCTTGAGCACGCCGAGCGGGGTGCACGGGATGATCCCGCCGGTGCCGGTCGACAAGCGCCCGACGTTGACCGGGTGGAAGCCGTCGACGTCCTTCGACGGGGCGATCGCGCGCAGCACCAGGCCGGTGTCGATGTGCCCCGGCAGCGGCACCTGGCACAGGATGCCGTGAACCTCGGGATCGGCATTGAGCCGGGCGATCAGCGCCAGCAGCTCGTCCTGCGTGGTCTCGGCCGGCAGGCGGTGCTCGAAGCTCCTGATGCCGACTTCGGTGCTCTTCTTGAGCTTGCGGCGGACGTAGACTTCGCTTGCCGGATCGTTGCCGACCAGGATCACCGCGAGGCCGGGGCGCGGCATGCCGGCCGCGACCATCGCGTCGATTTGCGCCTTGGTTTCCTGGTCAAGCTTGCGGGCGACAGCGCGCCCGTCGATCCGTTGGGCCATCGGTCCTCAGTGCTTCGCGTTGTAGGCGTTGATCCACTCGGCCGAGGCGGTCAGCGCGCCGAACGGGTAGAAATGCAGGCGGACGCGGCCGTGCGCCGGGGTCAGGCCCTTTTCGAGCGCGGCGACCAGCTTGTCCGGGCCGGCGCTACCGATGAGGTTGGTCAGCGACACGCCGTACTTCTTCATGACCGAAGCCGACGCGCCGACGCCGCAGCGCTTGGCGAAGCCGAGCAGGCGCTTGATGCCCGCCGGGCCGGGCACGCCCAGGCGCACCGGCACGTCGATCCCGCGCGCACGCATCTCGGCGATCCAGCCGACGATCGCGTCGTCGTCGAAGGCGAACTGGGTGACGACCAGCGGCACCATGCCGTGCGCGCGGATCGCGGCGAGCTTGCGCTCCATCCACACCCACAAGTCGGCCTTGGAGACGTTCGGGTGGCCTTCCGGGTGGCCGCCGACGCCGACGATCTCGATGCCGTGCTTCTCGAGCAGGCCGGTCTCGATGATCTGCAGCGAATCCGAATAGGGGCCCTCGGGCTCCGGCGGGTCGCCGGCGATGATGAACACCCGCTTCACCCCGGCCCTGGTGGAAATGTCGGACAAGTACTTGTCGAGCTGCGCCTCGGATTCGAGCCGGCGCGCGGAAAGGTGGACGATCGGCTCGAAGCCGAGCTCGCGCACCAGCACCGCCGCCTCGACCCGCTGGTCCATTTCCTCGCCGGGCAGGAAGGTGATCGCGATCTGGGTGGCGGGGCGGATCAGCGGCGCGGCTTCGCGCAGGCCTTCGATCTCCTTCGCGGTCATTTCCAGCGAATAGCCGTCGACCATGTTGTGGCGCGGCTGCTCCCAGTTCGGGTGGATCGCGGCGTACGACATGACTGGTGAATCTCCTCTCTCGGCGGGGCGGCTCTTAGGCGCGTAGCGCCGCCGCGAAAAGCCCCTAGCGCAAGCGGGTTTCTTCGTATAGACGAAAATTTCATACCTGCGAATTCATGGGAGAGGCGATTCTTCATCGCCATGTTGCTGTTCCTGCCTGGGCTGGCGTGCGACGCACGCATCTATGAGCCGCAATTGGCGGCTTTCCCCGATTCGCGCGCGGTCGACGGCTATGGAACGGCCGACACGCTTGCGGCGATGGCCCGGCTCGCGCTCGAGCAGGCGCCCGATTCGTTCGACCTGTTCGGCCACTCGATGGGCGGGCGAATCGCGCTCGAAGTCTGGCGCCTCGCGCCCGAGCGCGTGCGGCGCCTGGCGCTGGTGTCGAGCGGCGTGCATTCCTTGCGCGAAGGCGAGGCGGCCAGCCGCGCCGCGCTGCAGGCGATCGGCTGGAACCACGGGTTCGAGGCGCTGATCGACGAATGGCTGCCGCCGATGGTCGCCGAAGCCAATCGCGGCAATGCCGCCATCTACCAGCCGCTGCGGCAGATGAACGTCGAGGCCGGGCAGGAAGTGTTCGACGCGCAGATCCATGCGTTGGTGGGCCGGCCCGAGGTCGAAAGCCTGCTGCCGCGGATCGAGTGCCCGACCCTGGTGATGACCGGCGAACTCGACACCTGGGCCCCGCCGGCGCAGCAAGCGGCGATCGCCGCCATGATCCCGCATTCCGAACTGGTGATCGTTCCGGGGGCTGGGCACATGCTCCAGCTCGAAGCCCCAGCCACGGTCAACGCCGCCATCGCCCGCTGGCTCGCAAGGCCGGCGCGAGATTCAACCCCGAACCTGCAACCCACCTCAAATTTTTGATCGGAGAGGCAAGTCCATGAGTGAACAGACCCTTCAGCAGAAGCTGGACGCGGCCGGAAACGTCGTCGATTTCCTGCGCAACCAGCAAGTCGGCCCGAACCCCTATCCGGGCGTCCCGGCCGAATATTCCAACTGGCGCGACGAACAGCGCGCCTGGGCCAAGACCGCGGTGCTCTTCAACCAGAGCTACCACATGGTCGAGCTCTACGTGCGCGGTCCCGACGCGTTCAAGCTGCTCGAATACCTCGCCATCAACTCGTTCAAGAACTTCACGGTCAACAAGGCCAAGCAGTTCGTGCCCGTGACCCCCGAAGGCTATGTGATCGGCGACGTGATCCTGTTTTACCTGGCCGAGGAGGAATTCTCGCTGGTCGGCCGCGTCCCGGCGATCGAGTGGGTCGAATTCCACGCCCAGTACGGCGACTGGAACGTGACCGTCGAGCGCGACGAGCGCACGGCGCTGCGGACCGACGGCAAGCGCAAGAACTACCGCTTCCAGCTGCAGGGTCCGAACGCGATGAAGATCCTCGGGATCGCCATGGGCGAGACCCCGCCGGACCTGAAGTTCTTCAGCATGGCGCATATCGACATTGCCGGTAAGGACGTGATCGCGCTCCGCCACGGCATGGCCGGCCAGCCGGGCTACGAGCTGTTCGGGCCGTGGGAAGACTATGCCGCCGTCCACGGCGCGCTGGTCGAAGCGGGCAAGAACGACGGCCTGACCCTGGTCGGCGGCCGCGCCTATTCGTCGAACACGCTGGAATCGGGCTGGCTGCCTTCGCCGCTGCCCGCCTTCTACACCGGCGCATCGCAGATGATGAAGGACTTCCGCGCCTGGGCGTCGGGCAAGTCCTATGCCGGCATGTGCTCGATCGGCGGTTCGTACGTCCCCGACAGCATCGAGGGCTACTATCTCACGCCGTGGGACATCGGCTACGGCCACATCGTCAAGTTCGACCACGACTTCGTCGGCCGCGAGGCGCTCGAGCGCATGGCGGGCGAAACGCACAAGACCAAGGTCACGCTCGCGCTCGACCCGGAAGACGTGCTGCGCGTGATGAGCTCGCTGTTCGCCACCGGCGATCGCGCCAAGTACTTCGAATTCCCGAGCGCGGTCTATGCGATGCACCCGTTCGACGACGTGAAGTGCGACGGCAAGTCGATCGGCGTCTCGACCTGGATCGGCTACTCCTCGAACGAAGGCGCGATGCTGTCGCTCGCCATGATCGATCCGGACTATGTCGAATTCGGCAAGGAAGTGACGCTGGTGTGGGGCGAGCCCAATGGCGGCACCACCAAGCCGACCGTCGAGCCGCACGTCCAGACCGAGATCAAGGCGATCGTTTCCCCGGTCCCCTACTCGGCGGTGGCGCGCAATGCCTATGCGGACTCGTGGCGCCAGACCGGCAAGGGCGCTTCGTCCTAAGCAACCGGCCCTGGATTGCCGCGGGACCTTCGGTCCCTCGCAATGACGAGGTAAAGGTTGGAGAGGGCGGCCCCTTCGCGGGGGTCGCCCTTTCCTTTTGCTCGCCGCGGATTTCCGGTAAGCGCGCGGCATGCTCCACCGCCTGCTGCTGCTGTTCGCCCTGCTCCTGCCCGTGCCCGCCGCGGCGCAGACGGTGGAAGGCCGAACCCTTGAGGGTTCCTGGGCGTTCGAGATCGGCGGGGCGGTGATCTTCCGGTTCGACATCGCCCCGGTCGAAGGCAAGGCCGGCGAATGGCGCGGGACCTGGAGCAAGCCGGCTTCGTTCGCCAGCGACGGCAACAACTTCCAGAAGCTGACCGGCCCGCCCGTGCAGGTCAAATCGATGGCCGGGCTCGCGTTCGAGGACACGGTCGAGCTGAGCTTCAACGATCCGCGGCCCGGCGCGATACCTGACATCTTCAATTTCCGGCTGGTCGATCCCGATGCCGCCGAGATGACCTATGTCGGCACCGGGCTGGCGCCCTACCTGCTCGAACGCGTCACGCCCGACACCACGCTCGGCCCGTGGAACGCGGCGGCGACCTATTCGCGCGACGTCCCCGACGAGGCGCCGCCGGCAATACCGGAAGAGGAAGTGCCGCCCATCGCCCCGCCGGTCGATCCCGACGGCTTCCGCCTGCCGCCCGGCGGCGTGCCGACGCGTTAGAGCGGGATGACATGGCAATGATCTCCCCTCCCCGAGGGGGAGGGGTCAGGGGGTGGGGGTTCCCACGCCCCGATGGGGCAGTACACCCCCACCCGGCCTCCCCCTCAAGGGGGAGGAGAATGGTGGATCGATCAAATGTCATCGGACCCCGGCGGGTCCCGAGAAAAAGGGCGGCTCCCGGGATGGTGGGAACCGCCCTAGAGAAGCCGGGGCTGCGTATCGGGGACCCCGGCTGAAGTCAGAATGTCTTCTTCAGCCCGATCCTCAGCTGGCGCGGTTCGACGATCCGGCTGTTGCGGTCGAGCACGCCCTCGGCCGGTTCGCCGGGGAAGCGCGTCTCGTACCAGTAGTCGATGTCGTCCTCGTTCGAATCGAGCGCGTTGAGCACTTCGCCGTAGATTTCCCAGCCCTCGAAGCGGCTCGGCGTCCAGGCCGCGCGCAGGTTGACGAGGTGCGTCGGCGCGCCGCGCTGCGAATTGTCCTCGACCAGCGCGTGCGGGCCGAGGTAGCGGAAGCGCACCGCGGCGTTCCACTCGGGAAACAGCGCCGATACGCCGAGCTCGCCCGAGCTTTCGAGCGCGCCGGGCACGTAGTTCTGTCCCTCGGGCAGGCCGACGTAGCGCGAGCGCGAGCCGGTGATCACGCCGTCGATCGCCAGCCAGCCGTTGGGCTTCCAGAACGCGGTCAGTTCGTAACCGCGGCGCTTGCCGGGATCGCTCGGCTCGACCGCGCCCGAATCGCCGACGTAGATCAGCTCGCTGTCGATCCGGCTCCACCAGTAGATTGCGGTGAAGATCAGCCCGCCGCGCTCGAAGCGGCCGCCGATTTCCCTGAAGTCGCCTTCGACCAGGCCGGGGGCCGGATCGGTCGGGCTGGTCACGCCGCGCGCGTCGTTCGAATGGAAGCCCTGGCCGTAATTGGCGTAGAGCGCGATGCCGGGAGCGACCTCGTAGTTCACGCCCAGCTTGGGCGAGACGATGTGGTCCCTGACCGTGCCGCCCCAGCTGCCCGCGCCTTCGAGCGGGGTGGTGCGGAAGCGGTAGAAGTCGCCGCGCAGGCCGCCGATCACCATCAGCCCGTCGATCGGCCGCCAGGTCGCCTCGCCATAGATACCGGCGCTGGTTTCCTTCACGCCGAACGCGCCCTTGGTGAAGTCCTTCGCACCCAGGATCGTGTGGTCGAGCCCGACGCGGCCGATCGAATCCTCGCGCAGCTCGGTGCCGAGGCGCAGCGACCAGTTCTCGCCCAGGTGGAAGTCGCGCTGGATGCGCCCGCCCCAGGCCCACAGCCCGTCGAATTGCCGCAACTGGTCGCCGTTGACCGGGTCGCTGAGGAAGTAGGTGAAGTTCGACAGCAGGCTCCAGTCGTAATGCTGCGCCCAGCCGGTCACCTTCCAGTCGTCGTCGATGTAGTTGACCGTCAGAATCTCGCGCTCGGTCCGTCCGCGCAGCGTCTTGTCGAGCGAACCGAAGCGGTCCTTCACCAGCACGCCGACGGCGCGCTCGGGCAATTGCTCGGTCGGCGCCCAGCTCGACCAGTAGCCGTTGAACGTCGCTTGCAGCATGCCCATCCCGAGCGGCACCGAGTATTTGGCGAAGGCCGAATAGCCGTCGAAATCCTCGGGCAGCTCCCACGGCCCGTTGCTGAACTTGGCCTGGCCGACGAGCAGCAGGTCGCCCGGCCCCAGCCGGGTCGAGCCGCCGGCGACGAAGCGGTAGTAATCGTACGACCCGACCTCGGCGAGGGCGAACGGCTCCATCCGGTCGCGCGTGGTGATCATGCTCGCGCCGACGAAGCTGAAATCGCCGGTGTCCGCCCGGTAGGGGCCCTTGCGGTAATCGACCCGCGCGACGATCTCGGGGATTAGCCCGTTGACATCGAGGTAGCCCTGGCCGTGGCCGTGGGTGCGGAAGTTCATCGGCACGTCGTCGACAAAGGCGGCATAGTCGGTGCCGTGGTCGAGGTTGAAGCCGCGCAGGAAGAACTGGTTGGCCTTGCCGCCGCCCGAATGCTGGGTGACGATCATGCCCGGGGTCGCTTCGAGCAGTTCGCCCGGGCGCAGCAGCGGGCGGATGTCGATGTCGGCGCCGGCAACGCCGCCCTCGCTCGCCGCGCCGGCGACGCCGATGCGCTTCTCGCCGCGGCCGTAGACGACGATCTGCGACTTGTCCTCGGCGGCCGTCGCACCGCTCGCGCCATCGTCGCCCGCTGGGTCGCTCTCGTCCTGCGCGACGATGCCTTCGGCATCCTGGGCATGAGCGGCAACCGGCAGCGTCGCGCCGAGCGCCGCGCCAAGCAGGAGGGTGTACCTGTTACGCCTTGTTGCGTGCTGGAAAACTGCCAAATTCAAATCGGATTCCGATCGCCGAAGCTCAGGTCCGGCGCTGTTTCGGCACACAGCCTCGCCAATCCAAGTTAATTACGGTAATAGCCCGTAACAGCGCGTTACATCGGCTGGAGGGGGCAAGTGGACGGGTCGCAAGCAAGCTTTGCCGAGGAAGTCGGGCGAATCCGCGAAAGCGGGCTCGTCGGCCGCTCGGGCCGGCTGCGCGAGTTGTTCGACTTCCTCGCCGCGCGCGGCCCCCACGCCGACCCGGCGACGCAGGCCGAGATCGCCGAGACGGTGTTCGGCCAGGCTAACGCGGAGGCCGATGACGCGACCGCGCGAGTCTACGTCCACCGCCTGCGCAAGCGGCTCGACCAGTTCTATGCCGGGGCGGGCCACGAGGCCGCCCGGCTGGTCCTGCCCGCGGGCAGCTATGCCCTGCGCTTCGAGAAGGGCGGCAACGTGCCTGGCGCGCCGCCGGGCCGCTCGCTGCGCAGGCTGTGGCCGGTCCCGCTGGCACTGGCCCTGCTCGCCGCCTTCGTTGCCGGGCGCGAGTTGCCCGGCGGCGGCGGGCCGCAGGTCAACGCCATCTGGCGGCCGTTCCTCGAATCCGACCGGCCGATCATGGTCGCGGTCGGCGACTATTACATCTTCGGCGAGCTCAATCCGTTCGATCCCGAAAAGAGCCGCCTGATCCGCGACTTCGCGATCGATTCGCCGACCGATCTGGCGCGGGCGCAGGAAACCGACCCCGAGCGCTACGAGCGGGCCGAGGACATGGGCCTCAACTACCTGCCGTTCTCGAGCGCCTATGCCTTGAGCGCGCTGATGCCGGTGCTGGCGCAACACTCCAAGCCGGTCGGGGTGATGCCCGCCTCGCAAGTGAACAGCGACACTTTCCGCAACTACAACGTGGTCTATGTCGGGCTGGTCAGCGGCATGGGCCTGGTCGAGGACGTCAACTTCACGGACTCGGGCTTTGCCGTCGGCGAGAGCTACGACGAGCTGGTCGATCTCAAGTCGGGCCGCCGCTACGTGAGCGGCGAGGCGCTTTCGCTCGCCACGCCGCGCTACTATCGCGATTACGGCTATGTCGCGCGGTTCCGCGAGCCCGGCGGGGCGCTGGTCGCGGTCGTCGCCGGCGAGCGCGACACGGGCCTGCGCGGCCTCGCTCCGCTCGCGGTCGCGGCGCAACTACCGGACGGGGTGGCCAAGATCGCGGCGGGCGGGCAGCCGTTCGAGGCGCTCTACGAGATCACCGGCCAGCAGGGCGCCGACCTCGACGAGAAGCTCGCCGTGGCGCGCGCGCGGCCCTGACCGGCCGCAGTCAGGCGGTTTCGAGCAGGCCCGAGGTGCGTTCGAGCAGGTCCTTGACCCGGCGGCGCACGGTGTCGTCGCAGCGCACCTTGGGGATCGCCACCGACAGCGCGCCGGCCGGCTCCCCGCCGATCGTGACCACCCGGCCGATGCCGACGATGCCGAGGCTGAATTCCTCGTCGGTCTCGGCAAAGCCGGTCTGGCGGATCTCGGCGATCTGCTTGCGCAGCGGCTTTTCGCCGGTGACGGTGGACGGCGTGAAGCGAATCCGCTTGGCCTCGGCGAAATAGCGATCGAGCTCCTCGTCGGGCAGCGCGGCCAGCAGCGCCTTGCCCGACGCGAGCGCGTGCATCGGCAGGCGGGCGCCGGTCGGCACCGCATAGCGCAGCGCCTGTTCGCTCGATTCGGTCACCAGCGCCTCGATTTCCCAGCCTTCGCGGACGAAGAAGCTGGTCGTCTCGTTCAGCTGGACCCGCAGCGTGCGCACCAGCGGCGCGGCGCGGTCGGCCAGCGAATAGGCTTCGGCCCGCATCTGCAGCTTTTCCAGGCCCGAACCCGGCGAATAGCGCCGCCCTTCGCGCACCAGGTAGTCGCGCTCGACCAGCGTGGCGAGGAGGTACGACAGGCTCGAAACGGGGATGCCGAGCGCGGTGGCGATCTCCTGCGCCACCAGCGGGCGCGGGTGCGCGACGACATATTCGATGATGTCGAGCGTGCGCGTGGCCGACTTGACCTGGCTCGACTGGGCGAGGGGGGTTTTTTCGGGCATCGTCCTATCCGATCCGCCGGTCGGCGATGTCGGCGCCGTCGCGCAGCGCCCTCAGCTTCTTCCATGCGACCGCCGGATCGATCTTGCCATAGCCGGCGAACGTGCCGAACCCGCAGTCGCTGCTGGCGATCACCCGCTCCTTGCCGACGAACGAGGCGAAGCGCTCGATCCGCTGGGCGATCAGTTCGGGCGTCTCGATGTAGTTCGAGCAGGAATCGACCAGGCCCGGGGCGAGCACCTTGCCTTCGAGGTCCGCGGCCTTCCACACGATCCATTCGTGCTCGTGGCGCGGGTTGGCCGCCTCGAACAGGATCGTCGCCGGCCGCGCCGCGAGCACGACGTCGATGATCTTCTCGAGCGGGATGTCGAAATCGTGCGGGCCTTCGTAATTGCCCCAGCACACGTGCATGCGCAGCCTTTCGGGCGGGATGCCGGCCGTCGCCGCGTTCAGCGCTTCGACATTGGCCCGCGCGACCTTCAGGAATTCCTCGTCGGTCAGGTCCTGGTAGCCGGTGTGGCGGCTCATCGCCAGGTCGGGGCAATCGAGCTGGAGCTGGAACCCGGCCTCGACGATCGCTTCGTATTCGGGCCGCATCGCCGCGACGAGGTCGGCGAGATAGGCCTCGTGGCTGGGATAGAACTGGTTCGGCTGGAACGCGGTGATGAGCCCGGGGCTGGCCGAGTTCATGAACGCTTCGGCGCCCTGGCCATGCCTTTCGAGCGCCGCCTTGAAGCGGCGGATGTCGTCGTGCAGCGGCTGCAGGTTGACCAGCTCGACCTTGGCGATCGCGCTGGCGCGGGTGAATTCCTGGGCGCCCATGATGGCGCTGAGCTTCTTCGCCAGCTCGGGCACCTGGGCGAGGTCCTTCGCCGGCTTCCTCGGCGAGTGCCCGCCGAAGCCGGACAGGCGCTCGATCACATAGGTCGAATAGCCGACCTTGCCGAGCTCGCCGTCGCTGACGATGGAGACGCCCGCTTCGACCTGCTTGGCCACCGCCTCGTCGACCGCGGCCTGGACCACGCGGTCGAATTCGGCGGCGTCGTATGCCTCGCCTCCTTCGACCTTGCTCAGGACATGCTTGTCGCGCGCGAGCAGCAGCGGCACCAGTTCCGGTCCGCGCGGCAGGCTGCCGACATGGGTGGTCTTGATCATCCCTGACGTATTTCAGATATGCGAAATTTCCGCAAGGGTGAAATCCCCCCTCCCGCTTGCGGGAGGGGCCGGGGGTGGGCGCGTCAGCGGTCGGCGCACTGGCCCACCCCTAACCCCTCCCGCAAGCGGGAGGGGGACTGATCCCGCTATTCCGCCGCGGCCGTTCTCTCCCACCCGCTCGGCGAATTGAGCGGCGCGAGGAAGCCCATCGCCTCGATCTCGTGGACCTTGCCGTCGGCGCCGACCTTGAACACGTGCGCGGCGGGCAGGTCGAACGGGTCGAACTTCATCTGGTTGTCGGTCGAGTACATGATCTTGGTGCCGTCGGCCGCGGTCACTTCGTAGGGCGCGAAGTCCATCGGGTGGCGGAAGTGCGACAGGCCCATGACGAGGCCGGTCTGCGGATCGGCGGCGAACACCCGGCGATCGTCGATCGTGGTGATGTAGGTCATCACCTTGCTCGACAGCTGCCCCGCGCAATCGCGCGCGATCGGGTGCGGGGTCGGGCCGTTCGGGCCGGGGCCGGCGTTGGCCCCGGCGGTGATCATGCCGTTCTCGTGCCGCTCGCAATCGGCGGCGAACGGCATCTTGGTGCCGTCGTTGTCGTCGAGCGCGTCGTAGTAGCTGGCGCCGATCCGGATCAGCTCGTCGTGGCCAAGGCGGTTGGCTTCGGGCACGTCGCTGACGAGGCCCGCGCGCGGCGTCTGCACCTGGGCGAGCTGTCCTTCGCGCACTTCGGCATAGAGGTGCTCGGCTTCGACGATGCTGCCTTTCGGATCGAGCTTGAGGCGGATCGCGACCATCGTCGGCTTGCCGTCGCGCTCGACCATGCCGAGCCAGCCGGCCGCCTGGTTCGCTTCGTCGGGCACGTGGATCTGGAACTGCGTCGGGCCGGCGGTCACGTCCTTCCAAAGGCCTTCGCCGGTCCTGATCGGCTTGATGTTCTCGACGATCCTGATCTCGTCCGACAGCGGCAGGCCCTCGGCGCTGTGCCTGGCCAGGCTGGCGACATAGTCGTCGGTCAGCTTGACCAGGCAGGCGCGGTCGCACGCGGGGCCTGCTTCGACCTTGGTGCAGGCGCCGAGCGCGCCCGCCAGCATGAGGGCCGCGAGGGCCCGAGGCATCAATCCGGTCATCGTCGTCTTCTCCCCCTCGTGTGTCTGCTACCAGCCGCTCGGCATGCCATAGGGCACCGTGGTCAGCACTGCCTCGATCTGGCGCAGCTTGCCGTCTTTCACCTTGAACACTTCGGCGATCATGAAGCTGATCGGCTGCGAAAACACCCCGGTCACTTCCTGCTGCGTGCCGTCGGGCCGGCCGTAGCTGGTCGCCGTGCCGTTGTGGTCGAAGAAGGCGAGCGCGTAGATGAGGCCGTGCTCGGGATCGATCACCGGGAAGCGCCGCGCGCGGATGTTGGTGACGATCACTTGGAAGCCGGTGTCGAACTGCGCCTTGCAGTCGAGCCTGGCCATTTCCATCGCCTTGGGATCGGGCGAGCTTGCCGTCCAGCTGCCGTTCTCCATCCGCTGGCACGCAGGATCGAACGGAATGCCCGCGCCGGTGGTCTCCGAATCGAGCCCGGTGAAATAGGCGTTGGCGATCGCCTGGAGCTGGTCGCGCGCCAGGCGCCTGGCTTCCGGCTCGACTTCGCGCAACAGCGGGTGCGGCTCGGTCAGCGCCACGCGGATGAAGCCCGGTCCGCCGCCGCCGGTGCTGCGCACGACGAGGTTCTCGATCTCGGTGATGCGCCGGTTCTCGACCTTCAGCCGGGTGCTGATGAAGTTGTCGTTGCTGCCTTCCCTGACGATGCCGAGCATGGCGATCTCGCCCGCGACCGGGTCGACCACGTCGAAGCGATAGCTCGGCGCCGCCTTGACCGTGCCCCACAGGCCATCGGTCAGCGCCAGCGCCTGGCCGTTCTCGGTGTACTTGATGTCGTTCGACAGCGGCAGGCTGCGCGCATCGTGCGCCGCCAGCGCGGCGAAGTACTGGTCCATCAACCCGGTCAGGCAGGCGCGGTCGCAAGTCGGCGGCTGCTGCGCGAAGGCTGGCTGCGGGGCCAGCAAGGCCGCCCCCAGCACCACTCCGGCCAGCCGAAAGGGTCTCCATGCCACGACGCTCTCTCCCCCAAATGCCCCCGAGTCTTTGCGCTCCTTGCACGCGATAGTAACGAGCGTTAGCAAGGCCGCAAGGGAGAGCGGGATGCCAGGCGGTACATTCGACTACATCGTCGTCGGCGCGGGCAGCGCCGGGTGCGTCGTCGCCGCGCGGCTTTCCGAGGACCCGAACGTCAGCGTGCTGCTGCTCGAGGCCGGCGGGCGCGACGGGCATCCCTACCTCAGGATGCCGCTGGCGTTCCTCAAGGCCATGCCCGACCCGCGCTTCAACTGGACTTACTGGACCGAGCCCGAGCCCAACCTCGACGGGCGGCGGATGCCGCTGCCGCGCGGGCGGGTGATGGGCGGTTCGGGCTCGATCAACGGCATGTTCGCGATGCGCGGGCATCCCGGCGATTACGACCAGTGGGCGCAGATGGGCGCGCGCGGCTGGTCCTATGCCGACGTGCTGCCCTATTTCCGCAAGCTCGAGGATTCGTGGCGCGGCGAGGGGACCTGGCACGGCACGGGCGGGCCGGTGCGGGTCAGGCCGATCGACCTCGGGGTGCTGCACCACGACCGGATGATGGCGACGGCAAAGGCGGCCGGGTTCGCGAACAGCGAGGATCTGGCGGGCGAACAGCCCGAAGGCTTCGCGCGCGGCGAGATGACCGTCGATTCGCGCGGGCGCCGGGTCAGCGCGGCCACGGCCTACATCAAGCCGGCCGTGGGGCGGCGGAACCTCGACGTGCGTTCGGGCGTGCTCGTCCGCCGCGCGCTGTTCGAAGGCAAGCGCTGCGTCGGGGTCGAGATCGACGCGCCCGGCGGGCCGCAAGTGGTCCGCGCGCGGCGCGAAGTGATCCTCTCGGGCGGGACCTACAATTCGCCGCACCTGCTGATGCTGTCGGGCGTCGGCCCGGCGGCGCACCTGGCGCAGCACGCCATCGCGGTGGTCCACGACAGCCCCGGCGTCGGGCGCAACCTGCAGGAGCACCCGACCGCCAGCCTCGAATGGAACGCGACCCGGCCGGTGACTTTCCTCAACCAGCTCAGGTGGGACCGGATCGCGCTCAACTCGCTGCGCTGGGCGCTGTTCGGCACCGGGCCGATGGCCTACCAGGTCAACAGCTGCAACGTCGTCATCCGCACCCGGCCGGAACTCGAGCGGCCCGACCTGCAGATCATGGTCAACCCGATCCGTTTCGACGCGCAGACCTGGTTCCCCGGGATCAAGCCGGGGCAGGAGCACGTGTTCTGGGCCGGGCTGGTCCAGCTCCACCCCGAAAGCCGCGGCTGGGTCGAGCTGAAGAGCGCCGACCCGCGCGAGGTCGCCGCGGTCACGCTCAACATCCTCGACACCGAGGCCGACCGGGCGCAGCTGCGCGATGCCGTCCGCCTCGCCCGCCGGATCTACCGCACCGCGCCGATGGCCGAGCTGGTCGGCAGCGAAAAGAGCCCCGGCGAGCAGGCCCGGTCCGACGACGAGCTCGACGCCTATATCCGCGCCTCCTGCTACGTCGCGCAGCACCCGGTGGGGACCTGCGCGATGGGGCTGGGCGGCAAGTCGGTGGTCGACAGCGAGCTGCGCGTGATCGGCGTCGAGGGCCTGCGGGTGGTCGATTGCTCGGTCATGCCGACGGTGCCGGGCGGCAACACCAACCTGCCGGCGATCATGGTCGGCGAACGGGCGGCCGACCTCATCAAGGGCAAGGTGCTGACCGCCGCCGAGCTGCCCCGCAAGCCTTCGAAGCGGAGGGCCGCATGAGCCGGACGCCGCAGGAAGAAGCCAACCTGGCGCTGGTGCTCGACATGTTCGAGGCGGTGCTGGGCCCGATGGATTCGGCCGCGGTCGACCGGTTCATTGCGCCGGGTTACATCCAGCACAACCAGTCGGCCGAACCCGGGCGCGAGGGGCTGAAGAAGTTCCTCGACATGATCCGCGCGCAGACGCCAGAGGCGGTGCACGACGTGAAGCGCGCCTTCGTCGACGGCGACCACGTGACGGTGCACTATCACGTGCGCCGCTGGCCCGGCGACACCGGCTGGGCGGTGATCGACATCTTCCGCATCGAGGACGGGATGATCGCCGAGCACTGGGACGTGATGCAGGACGTGGTCGAGGGCGGGCCCAACCCGATCGGGCCGTTTTGATTAAATCCTCCCTGTCCCCGCGAAAGCGGGGATGGGGAGGGGGACCGCGACGGCAAAGCCGTCGTGGTGGAGGGGCTCGTTGCGCCATGGCCCCTCCGTCACGCGCCTGCGGCGCGCGCCACCTCCCCATCGCTTCGCGACAGGGAGGATTTGGAAGGGGGTTGGAATGAGGTTCAAGGACAAGGTCGTGCTCGTGCTCGGCGGCAACAGCGGGATGGGCCTCGCGGCGGCGCAGGCGTTCGCTGCCGAAGGCGGCAAGGTGCATCTGACGGGCCGCGACCGGGCGACGATCGATGCCGCGGTGGCCGCCATCCCGGGCAGCACCGGCTACCGGTCGGACATCGCCGATCCCGCTTCGACCGAGGACGTGGTCGCCAAGGTCGAGGCCGCCGACGGCCGCATCGACGTGCTCTACATCAATGCCGGGGTCGGCGGGTTCGCGCCCCTGCGGGCGATCACCGAGGACGCGTGGGACCAGGTCCATTCGATCAACCTCAGGGGCTGCGTCTTCGCCTTGCAGAAAGCCGTTCGGATCATGGCGCGGGGCGGCTCGATCGTCGTCACCGGATCGATCGGGGCGCACGGCGCGCTCGAAGGGAACGGCGCCTACGCCGCGGCCAAGGCCGGGCTCCATATGGCGATGAAGGTCTTCGCCAAGGAGCTGGTCGGCGAGGGCATCCGGCTCAACGTGGTCAGCCCCGGACCGATCGAGACGCCGCTGCTCTATCGCAATCCCGGAATGACCGAGGAGGACGTCGCGCGGCTCAGGGAAATGATGATCGCCAACATTCCGATGCACCGGATGGGCCAGGCCGAGGAAGTGGCCAAGGCCGTGCTGTTCCTCGCCAGCGACGAGGCCGCGTTCATCACCGGCGCCAACTTGTTCGTCGACGGCGGCCTGATAGAGCTGCGCTGATGAGCACCTTCAACGACACCACCCCGTTCGCCGCGCCGTTCTCGCAGGTCGACAACCCGCGGCTGGAATTCGTGATGGAGGTCCGCCTGACCTTCCCCGAGGTTTACACGATGGCGCCGGTTCCCTCGGGCGGCATGCGCACCGCGGTGCTGGTGCAGGGCGGGACTTTCGAAGGGCCGCGGCTGAAGGGCCGGGCGATCCCCGGATCGGGCGGCGATTATGCCTATTTCCGCCCCGACGACGTCGCCGTGTTCGACGCGCGCTATCTGCTCGAGGAGGAGGACGGCACGATCATCCTCCTGAACAACAAGGGCTTCCTGTGGGGCCGCAAGCCCGACACGATGCAGCGCCTGCGCGACTGGGCGTTCGGCGGCGGCGAGCCGGTGCCGCACGAGGACTACTACCTGCGCGGCAACCCGACCTTCGAATGCCCGGTGGGACCGCACGACTGGCTGACCAAGCACGTGTTCGTCGGCGTCGGCGAACGCCGCAGCGACGGCAACCTGCTGCGGTACTACGCGCTGGTCTAATTCCTCCCCGTTCCGGGGAGGGGAACCGCGACGGCGCAGCAGTCGTGGTGGAGGGGGCCTGGAGTCCGATGACATTTGATCGATCAACAATTCTCCTCCCCCTTGAGGGGGAGGCCGGGTGGGGGTGTACTGCCCTCGCGGGGGCGGGAAGGGGCCCCCCCCCCCACCCCCCCCCCCCCGCCGGGGGGGCGGGGTGGAAAGAGAAAACACCCCACCCCCCCCCCCCCCCCGGGCGGGCGCCCCCCCCCCCCCGCGGGG
>Ga0299912_10000382_pt1 | contig 38870 bp, 29 predicted proteins | sample RVTome_2_FD_207667 | JGI IMG/M metagenome (GOLD analysis project Ga0299912, IMG submission 207667) | Soil microbial communities from uranium-contaminated site in the Upper Colorado River Basin, Wyoming, United States - RVT95D214 (version 2) ... | reverse complement strand
CATGAGGATCAGCCCCAACCCCAAAAACTCCCGGCCCGGGCTTAGTCCCGGCCCGGAAAAAAATCGGATCGGGCTGCTCCGATGGACTTCCTGATCCGTGGTCCTTTCCGGCATTCTCGTTCTTCCTTGGCTAATCTCGTGAAGTCTCCGGGGTATTACTTAATAGAAATTAGGCGCCGAAGTCAAGCCGAATTATGAAAGGATTAAAGGGAAGTCTTGGCCCCTTTAGAGGTGGGCTGGCGGTCAGCCGGAGCGCCGTGCCTCGACTAAACGCTTCAGCTCCAAGGCATTGGCCGGCGCATGGCCGCCGAGGTCGTTGTTGAAGTAAGCATAAACGTCTTTCCCCTGCCGCAACCACTTCCGAATATGCTTGGCGTCGGTTTCCAGTTGCTCTTTGGAATAGCAGCCGCGGTAGGCCTGGCCGGCCGGGCCGTGGCGGCGGAGGTAGAGGAAGGGGAAGTCGTCCGGCGGCTCGGGCAGGCCCTGGGGCTGGTCGGCGCGGCACACGGTCATACCTGCGTCCGCCAAAATTCGATAGGTCTCGGAATCAAACCAGGTGGGGTTGCGGAATTCGAAGGCGTGGCGGGTGCCGGGGAAGCCGGAGAGGATCTGGACAAACGCCTGGAGCCGCGGGAGGTCCTTTTTGAAGCTGGGCTTGGTCTGCCAAAGGATGGGGCCGAGCTTTTCCTCCAGGAGCATGCCCCGCTCCATAAACTGCTTCACCAACTCCGAAACATTTTTCAAATCGTGGATATGAGTAATCAGCTTGGAGCCCTTGAGCACGAACACGAAACCCTTGGGCGTCCGCGCCTGCCAGGAAATAAAATTAGCCGGCGGCGGCAGCCGGTAAAAGGTCACGTTCAATTCCACCGTGGAAAATTTTTCCGCGTAATACTCGAGCCATTGGCGCTGGGCCAGGCCCGGAGGATAAAACACCCCGTCCTTCCAGTGGGAGTAACTGAAACCCGAGCAACCGATCCAAACCCGGCCGGACTTTCGGGGCATGGCTTTCTCACTATAGCCGGAATTTTCCAGCTTGGGAAGGAGCCTGACCTTGAGCGGGCAAGTGGATCAGAAGGCTTTTTCCGCGCTTGCGCTTTTTCGGTGAACTCGATAAAGTTGGCAGGATCGAAGAGCAAGCGCTCTTCAGGAGGGAAGGATGAGAGTCTGGGCGGCATGGGTCCTCGGGATGGCCGTGGCGGGGAGCGCGCCGGCCGCGGATCCTCCGGCTCCGGTCAGCCTCCGGGTCGAGTATCAGATCGCACCTTTGGCGGTGGATGCGCGCCAACCCCGCTTTTCCTGGGAGCTCGCCAGTCCCGAGCGGGGCACGCGACAGACCGCTTTCCAGATCCTGGTCCGGGAAGGCGGCGGGGACCCGGGCGGCGCGGGCAAGGTCTTCTGGGACAGCGGCAAGGTTGCTTCCTCGGACAACGTGGCCGTTCTTTACGCCGGGCCGGCGCTCAAGAGCCGCACGCGCTATTTCTGGCAAGTGCGCGCCTGGGACCAGGAGGGCAGGGCGAGTCCCTGGAGCGAGCCGGGGACCTTCGGGACCGGGGTGCTCGATCCGGGCGAATGGATCGGACAATGGCTCTGGGAAGATGAGGAGGTCACGCCCAACGACTACGCCTGCTTCCGCTTCACGGTGGACTTGCCCTCCGCGCCGGCCGAGGCCATCGCCCTGGTCTCGGCCCACAACTTCTTCACCTTGTTCGTGAACGGCCAGCGGGTGAGCGGCTACGTCAATCCCGGCTCCAGCAATCCTTATCAGCATAAACTCTACCTCGCTTATGCGATTGCGCCTTACTTAAAGCAGGGCCCCAACGTGATCGCGGCCGTAGCGGCCTACAAGGGAGGGATCAGCGCCAACTATGTCAAAGCCACCCCGGGGTTTTTGCTGGAGGCAAAAATCCGCGGCCGGGATGGGTCCGAGGTCCAGGTGGCGACCGGGCCGGAGTGGAAGGTGCTGGCCGATACGCCCTACGATGAGTCGGCCCCCTTCCTCAGCCGGCGCCAGCACACGGCCGCGGAGTTCTATGACGCCGGCAGAGAGTCCCAGGGTTGGACCGGACTCGGCTTCGATGACTCCGCCTGGCGCCCGGCTACGGTGGTCCACCCGAATTTCAAGCTGGCCGGCCAGATGATGCCCGAAAGCGGCATCGTCGAAATCCTGGAGCCAACCAGGATCACCCACCCCTGGTTCGGGGTTTACGTGGCCGACCTGGGAAAGGAAATTTCCGGCTGGCCCAAGCTCACGGTTTCCGGTCCGGCCGGGAAGACCGTGAAGCTCCGCTATTCCGACCGCCGGCTGTTCGGGCGGGTAATGCGGGCCGCGGCCGAAGAGCCGACCCGGACTTATTACGATCGTTACACGCTGGCTGGCCAGGGGACCGAGGTCTGGATGCCGCAGTTCGGTTTTCGCGGCTTCCGCTTCATCGAGGTCACCGGCTTTCCCGGCCGGCCGACCGCGGAAAACGTCCAGGGGGTGTTCGCCCGGACCCTGCTCCAGCCGACCGCACAGTTCCAGTCCTCCAACCCGTTGCTCAACCGGATTTACGAGATCTCGGTGCACACCCAGGCCATGGGCATGGTCGGGCAGTTGGTGGACTGCGTGCACCGGGAGCAGAGCCAGTGGCATGCCGACGCGGAGATCGAGTCGGGAACGGTATTCTACACCTTCTTCGATCCCCACATCGTGCGCAAGACGTTGCTGGACCTGAAGGACGGGCAATTTGAGGACGGGCACATGCCGGCCAATTATCCGGGCGATATCAAGTGGCAGTCCATCATCCCGGAATGGGATCTGCGCTATTTCCCGATGCTGTGGCGCGCCTATTATTATTACAACGACCGCGCCATCCTGGAGGAATGTTGGCCGGCGGTGAAAAAGCTGATTGCTTATTTCGAGAGCTTGCGCGACGAGACCGGCTTGGTAGTCAAGCACCCGGCCTGGCACATCAACGATTGGCCCGAATTCTTTGCGACCATGGATAGCAGCGGGAAATATCTGACAGTGGAAAATTGTCTCTACGCCTACGGCCTGGTCCTCGCCGCGCAGATGGCGGAGGTGCTGGGTCTGCCCGACGAGGCGGCGCGCTACCGCCAAATGGCCGACCAGCTCAAGGCCGCGATCAACCGGGACCTCTACGATGCCCAGGCCCATGCCTATCGCGACTGCTCCGGCTCGAAGAAGCGCCACGCCGGGGCCTCCGTGCTCGCGCTCCAGTTTGGGATCGTGCCCGAGGCGGACCGGGAGGCGGTGCTCGAATATGTCAAGAGCCAGGGCTTCTCCACTTCGGTGGTGCTCACCTATAACCTGATCGAGATGCTCTACGATTTTGACCAGGGCGAGTTCGCCTATTCTCTCATCAACCGCACCGACTTCCCCGGCTGGGGCTACATGCTCAAGAAGGGTTCCGGCACCACCTGGGAATCCTGGTATCCGCTGGTTTCCCTCTCGCATCCCTTCAACGCCTTCATGGCCCGCCTCTTGATCAGCGGGCTGGTGGGCATCCAGCCGGCCGCGCCGGGCTGGAAGACCATCGCGGTCCGGCCCCATCCTGCCGACGACCTGGAATGGGCCGAGGCCGGTTTGCAGATCCCGCCGGGCCGCGTGTCCGCTTCCTGGAAAAAATCCGGCGACGGCTTCTCCCTCTCGGTCTCGATTCCGGGCAATACCGAGGCCAGGGTCAGCCTGCCGCTTCCCGGCCCGAGAAGCTTTGAGGTCTATGAAGGCCAAAACCTGGTCTGGCCGCAGGAGGGCACCGAGCCGGATACGTCTCTGCAATTCCTGGGCAGGGATCCGGGTTACCTCAACTTCCAGGTCGGCTCCGGGGAGTGGAATTTCAAAACAGTGGTTTCCACGTCTGAATAGAAAGGATTTCACCTGATCGTCCGCGAGGTTCCTTATGCTTCGGGTCGCTGGCCCGCCCCGGAGAGGGCCAGGCCGCAAGCTCGCCCTGGCCTTGTCCCGCCTTTTTCAGTTGTGCTACAATAGCTTCGCTTTCCATGAATACTGAGCCGTTCCAGCATACCCCGCTGTTCCCGGTTTATGCAGAATTAGGGGCCAAGTTGATTCCTTTCGGCGCCTGGGAATTGCCGGTCCAGTTCCGCGGCATCAAGGAAGAGCACCTGGCCGTGCGGAGCGCGGCCGGGATCTTCGATGTCAGCCACATGGGCGAGATCCGGCTGCGCGGGCTTCACGCCCGGGCCGAGCTCCAGCGCCTGGCCACCAATGACGCCTCCCGGCTCAAGCCTTACTCCGGACAATACTCGGCCCTGCTCGATACCCACGGCGGGATCATGGATGACATCATTGTCTATTGCCTGGAGCCGGAGGACTACCTGCTCTGCGTCAACGCCAACAACACCGAGACGGACCTGCGCTGGCTCCAGGACAAGGCCGGCTCCAAAGCCGAGGTCCTGGACGAGAGCGCGGCCTGGGCCCAGGTTGCGCTGCAGGGGCCGCGCGCGCTCGAGATCCTGCGCAACTGCACCGATCGGCCCGAGCTGATCCAGCGCTTCATGCTCCTGCCCCGGCAGGTGGCGGGCGTGACCGTGCTTGCCGCGGCCACCGGCTACACCGGGGAGGACGGCTTCGAGCTTTTCATCCCCGCGGAGTCGGCGGTCGCCGTTTGGCGCGCGCTGATCAGCGCCGGCGAGGGCCTTGGGCTTATGCCCTGCGGCCTGGGCGCCCGCGATACCCTGCGCCTGGAGATGGGCTACCCGCTCCACGGCCATGACATCTCGCGCGAGACCACCCCGCTCGAAGCCGGCCTGGAATGGATCGTGGCCTGGAACAAAGGCGATTTCATCGGCCGCGAGGCCCTTCTCCGGCAAAAGCAGGAGGGAGTGAGGAAAAAGCGGATCGGGTTTAGCATGGTCGAGCCGGGCATCCCCCGCGAGGGTTACCCGATCCTGGTCTCGGGCCGGGCCGTGGGCAAGGTCACCTCCGGCACGCGCACGCCCTCGCTCCCCGCGGCCGTGGGCATGGGCTATGTCCCCATCGAGTTCAGCCGGCCCGGCCAGGAAATCATGGTGCAAATCCGCGAGCAGCCGCGGAAGGCGCGCGTGATCCCCTGGCCCTTTTATCGCAAGGAGTCTTGATCCGATGTTGTTCCATCCGCAATCGGAGGCGGATATCCGCGCCATGCTCGAGGCCATCGGCGTGAAAGATATCGAGGAGCTTTGGGCTCAAGTTCCTGCCCGGCTCCGCCTGGGTCGTGACCTGGAGCTCGGCCCGCCCTTGTCGGAGGCGGTAGTGGAGCGGGAGATGCTCGCGCAAGCCGAAGCGAACCGGGACCTCAAGCACACGCTTTGTTTCCTGGGCGCCGGCACCTATTTCCACCATGTGCCCAACCTGGTTCCGGCGCTCCTGTCCCGCGGAGAATTTCTGACCGCTTATACTCCTTACCAGGCCGAGGTGAGCCAGGGCACGCTCCAGGCCATGTTCGAGTTCCAGACCCTGATCGTCGAACTCACCGGCATGGAGGTGGCCAACGCCTCCATGTATGACGGCGCCGAGGCCACTGCCGAAGCGGTGCTCATGGCCGGCCGGATGCGGCCCAAGAACACCAACGGGCCGGTCCTGGTTTCACAAGCGCTTAACCCCGCTTACCGCGCCACGGTGGAGACCTATCTCCGCCACTCCGGCCGCGAGATCAAGACCATCCCTCTCAACCCCGACGGCGCCACGGACCTCGACCGGCTCCGGGCCGAGCTTCCCGGCGCGCTCTGCCTGGTGGCGCAGAGTCCCAACTTCTTTGGTTGTATTGAAGACTGGCCGGCAATCATGGCCGCGGTCAAAGACTCGGATCTGGTCCGAATCGCAGTCGTTACTGAGGCTCTCTCGCTCGCGCTCCTCAAACCGCCCGGCCATTGCAGCGCGGACATCGTCGGCGGCAGCGGCCAGAGCTTCGGCATCCCGCCCGCGCTGGGCGGCCCGCACCTCGGCTTCCTGGCCGGACGCGACGCCGACGTGCGCCGGATGCCCGGCCGCCTGGTCGGCCAGACCGCGGACCAGGAAGGCCGCCGCGGCTTTGTCCTCACCCTCTCCACCCGCGAGCAGCACATCCGCCGGGAAAAGGCCACCTCCAACATCTGCACCAACCACGGCCTGATGGCGCTGGCCGCCACCATCTACCTGGCCCGGCAAGGCGGCCACGGGCTTCTCCGACTGGCCAAACAAAACCATGAGCTGGCGGAGAGGCTCAAGCAAAAGCTCGCGGCCGCCGGTTTCAAGCCTCGCTTCTCCGCTCCCGGCTTTAACGAGTTCACGATCGAGCTGGGGGCCGACGCTCAAACCGTGGCCGAACGCCTGGCCGGGAAGGGGATCCTGGCCGGCCTGCCCCTCGGCCGCTTTTTCCCGGAGCTCTCGACCTGTCTCCTGATCGCGGTGACCGAGATGCTGAGCGAAACTGATCTCGACCAACTGGTCGCGGCCCTGGCCGAGGTGAAACAATGAATCCTCCGGGCAAACGCACCGGCTTAATCTGGGACGAGCCGCTTCTGTTCGAACTGCATCCCGATCAAGCACCCGAGCCGACTTTAGGGGCGCGGGTGCCCTCACCCGCGCGATCCGCTCAATCCGCGCAACCTTCCACGATTCCTTCCGCCTTGCTCCGCGAAACTCCGCCCCGCATCCCGGACCTCAGCGAGCCGGAAGTGCTGCGCCACTACAGCCGGCTCAGCTCCTGGAACTACGGGGTGGACCAGGGCTTCTATCCTCTCGGCTCCTGCACCATGAAGCACAACCCCCGGCTGAACGAGGCCGTGGCCGCGCTCCCGGGCTTCGCTTTTATCCATCCGGAACAGCCCGCGGATCAGGTCCAGGGCGCACTCCGGCTCATGCACGAGCTGGCCCGCGCCCTGGCCGAGATCAGCGGCATGGACGCGGTCTCGCTCCAGCCTGCGGCCGGCGCTCACGGCGAGCTCTGCGGCATGCTCATGATCCGCGCCTATCACCAGGCCCGCGGCGACGCGCGCAGGAAGGTGCTCATCCCGGACACCGCCCACGGCACCAACCCGGCCAGCTCCGCGCTCGCCGGCTACGAGGTGGTCGAGGTCCCGACCGGCCCGGACGGGTTGCTCCACCCCGACACGGTGGAAGAGTTCATGGACGAGAGCGTGGCCGGGCTGATGCTCACCAACCCCAATACCCTGGGCCTGTTCGAGAGCTACATCGCCGAGCTGGCCGAGGCCGTGCACAAAAAGGGCGGGCTGGTTTACGGCGACGGCGCCAACCTCAACGCGCTCATGGGCATTGCCCGGCCCGGCGACATGGGTATTGACGTGATCCAGTTCAACCTGCACAAGACTTTTTCCACCCCGCACGGCGGCGGCGGGCCCGGCTCCGGGCCGGTCGGAGTGAAGAAACACCTGGAGCCTTATCTGCCCGTGCCGATCATCACCGAGCGCCAGGGCCGCTATGACTATGACTGGGACCGGCCGCAGAGCATCGGCAAGGTCGGCCAATGCTACGGCAACTTCGGGATTATGGTCCGCGCCTGGGCCTATATCCGGCGCCTGGGCGGCCAGGGGTTGGCCGAGGCCAGCCGGCTCGCCATTCTCAACGCCAACTACCTGCGGGTCAAGCTCCGCGACCATTTTCACCTTCCCCATCCCGACGCCTGCATGCACGAGTGCGTGTTCTCGGACAAGGGGCTGCCCAGCGAGGTGACCACGCTCGACCTGGCCAAGCGCCTGATGGATTACGGCTTCCACCCGCCCACCATCTATTTTCCGCTGGTGGTGCACGGCGCGCTGATGGTGGAGCCGACCGAGTCCGAGAGCAAAAAAACCCTCGACCAGTTCATCGCGGCCATGGTCCGGATCTCCCGGGAGGCGCGGGAGAACCCGGACCTCTTAAAGTCCGCGCCGCTGAAAACGCCGGTGGGCCGGCTGGACGAGGTCCGCGCCGCCCGCAAGCCGATTTTGCGATGGAAACCCTAAAGGAGGACGGAGCTCATGTCCCGCACTCACGCATCCAAGTTATTCTTGTCTTTGATTCTCGTGGCCGCGCTCGCTTTCACGGGTTGCACCCAGCTCGCCGGCCATTATCTCCGGCTCGAACCCCGCGAATACCGGGTCGAGGTCGAGAAGGACGTGATCATCCCCATGCGCGACGGGGTCAAGCTGGCCGCGGATATCTACCGGCCCAAGGGGGTGACCGAGCCGCTGCCGGTGATCCTCTGCCGGATTCCCTATGGCAAAGGCAATATCCCGTACGTAGGCAAGCTTTTTGCCCAACGGGGATATATCTTTGTGATTCAGGACTGCCGGGCCACCGGCAACTCCGAGGGCGACGTCTTTGTGCCCATCGTTTACGAGCATGACGACGGCATGGACACGGTGGACTGGATCGCGAAGCAGCCGTGGTTTAATGGCAGGCTCGGCGCCTGGGGCGCGTCCTACTTCGGCATCACCCAGTGGGCCCTGGCCGCGGACAACCCCTATCTCAAGGCCTTTTACCCGCAGATCACCACGGCCCGCAACGACCGCCTGACCTTTTCCGGCGGCGCTTTCGCCTACAGGTTGGCCACCGGCTGGTCCAGCACCACCGGCAAGCAGAACCAGGGCAAGAAGGCCGCGGCAGTGAAAGCGGAAGAGGGCTTTTACAACGCGCCGCTGAAGCCGTCGCTGGATGTGAGCTACGAGGACATGGCGCGCATGTCCCTGGACGAGATCGCGGTCAAAGCCGGGCTGGCCGAGTCCGCCCAAAAGGTCTCGCCCGACGCCACCGAAAAGATGATCGAGCTGATGAATTATCCCGGCTTTGTGGTGTCCTCCGACGCCTTCAACTTCAAGGACCGTTACGCCCGGGTGACGGCGCCGGCGCTGATGGTGGCCGGGTGGTATGACATCTTCCTGGCCGGCCAGCTCGACGACTTCGTGGCCATGCGCAAGATGGCGCCCGGCGATGCCGGCCGCTACACCCGGATCATCATCGGGCCCTGGGGCCACGTGGCCGGCAAGCACCCGGACGCGGGGAAAAACGCGAGCCTGGGTGTGATGATCAAGGACCTGATGGTGTTCAGCTGGTTTGACCATTGGCTGCAAGGGGAAGACAACCGGATCGAAAAGCAGGCGCCGGTCCTGCTCTACGTGATGGGCAAGAACGAGTGGCGGGAAGAGCAGGAATGGCCGCTCGCGCGCACGCAATGGACTGCTTATTATTTGCACAGCGCCGGCCGGGCCAATAGCGTCCAGGGCGACGGCACGCTTTCGCCGGAGAAGCCGGGCGAGGAGCCGGCGGACGGCTTTGTTTATGACCCGCGCAATCCGGTGCCGACGCTGGGCGGTAACAACCTGCTGGAGAACGTGGGCGCCAAGGATCAAAAGCCGGTGGAGAAACGGGAGGACGTGCTGGTCTATACCACGCCGGTGCTGGCGGAGGACCTGGAGGTGACCGGGCCGATTAGGGTCAACCTTTACGCGGCGAGCAGCGCCAAGGACACCGACTTCACCGCCAAGCTCTGCGATGTTTATCCCGACGGCGCCTCGCTCAACCTGGCCGACGGCATCATCCGCGCCCGCTACCGCGAATCTTACACCGAGCCGTCACTGATCGAGCCTGGAAAAATCTACGAATACACGATTGACCTCTGGGCCACCTCCAACCTTTTCAAAAAGGGCCACCGCCTCCGGGTCCAGGTCTCCAGCTCCAACTTCCCCCACTACGACCGCAACACCAACGCCGGCGGCGAGGCCGGGCCGGACAACATCATCACGGCCGAGCAGACCATTTACCACGACGCGGCCCATCCCTCGCACATCACCTTGCCGGTGATCCCGTGACATATGACATAGACATATGGGGGTCAGTGCTAAACTTTAAATTTAAGGGCAGAGAGCGAAACCGCGGGTTGGGGAATCACAAGCGGATCGGTCTTCCGATGAGAGGAAAAGGAATTTCCTTAAGTTTAAAGTTTAGCACTGACCCCCGCTTTCACCCGGATCGTCCTCTTCCTTTTTCACTCCCTCGCGCCAGCGGCTGAGGCGCGCCTTGATCTTGATCTCCTCGCCTTGCTCGCTGGGTTCGTAAAAAACGGTCCCGCGCAGCTTTTCCGGCAAATAGTTCTCCCGGACATGGTGCCCGGGATAGTCGTGGGGATACTTGTAGTCGTGGCCATAGCCGAGGGCCTCCATCAACCCGGTGACCGGGTTGCGCAAATGCTCCGGCACCGGGAGCGAGCCGGCCTCCCGAACCGCGGCCGCGGCCTTGCCCAGGGCCGCGTAACTGGCGTTGGACTTGGGCGCGCCGGCGAGATAAGTCACGGCCTGGGCCATGGGGATCCGGCCCTCGGGCAGGCCCACGAAGCTGAAGGCCTGCTGGGCCGCGACCGCGACCTGCAGCGCCATCGGGTCGGCGTTGCCGATGTCCTCCGCGGCGAAGATCACCATCCGCCGCAAGAGGAAGAGCGGGTCTTCGCCCGACTCCAGCATCCGCACCATCCAGTAGAGGGCCGCGTCCGGGTCCGAGCCGCGCAAGGATTTGATAAAGGCCGAGATCAAATTGTAATGCTCCTCACCGGCCTTGTCGTAGAGCAAAGAGCCGCTGGAGAGCGCCTCTTTGGCCTCGGCTTCGGTGACGCGCCCGCCGGCTTTGGCCCGGGCCAGGGAGGCCGCCAACTCCAGCGCATTCAGCGCCCGGCGGGCGTCCCCGTCCGCCACCCGCGCCAGGTAGCGGACCGCGGCCTCCTCCACTAAAAGCGGGTCCTCGCCCGCGAACAGGCCCCGCTCGCGTTCGGCGACGGCCTGGGCCAGAATCCGGGCGATGTCGTCCTCGCTCAGGAAGTTGAGCACGCACACCCGGCATCGGGAAAGGAGCGCGGGGATCACCTCGAAGCTCGGATTCTGAGTGGTGGCGCCGATCAGGATCAGCCTGCCCGTCTCCACGTGGGGCAGAAACGCGTCCTGCTGGGCCTTGTTCCAGCGGTGGATCTCGTCCACAAACAACACCGTCTTCTGGCCCTGGAATTTGCGGCGCTGCTCGGCCTCCTCGATGGCCTTGCGCAACTCGGCCACCCCCGAGAGCACCGCGGAGAAGGACAGGAAGTGGGCCTTGGAGTTGCGGGTCAGCATCCGGGCCAGGGTGGTCTTGCCCGAGCCGGGCGGGCCCCAGAAGATCAGGCTGGGCAGCTTGCCGCTCTGGTAGATCTCGCGCAGGAACTTGTCCGGCCCGACCAGGTGTTCCTGGCCCACGAACTCCTCGAGCTTCCGCGGCCGCATCCGGTCGGCCAGAGGCGCTTCCCGCCGCGCCTCCTCGGAGCCGGCCTGGTCAAAGAGGTCGTCCATGCCTCTAAATTAGCATAGAAGCCGAGAGGGGGGAAGCGGAAGAAAGGGTTCGCGGTTGGCGGTTGGCGGTTGGCCGAGAGAAGGTTTGTCATTTTACATTTATGGATAGAACATGCGCCCGGCCGCTTTTTCCTCGGATACCTCGAGAGCCCAAGCTTGACTTGGCTTTTCGGCTCGGATAAGGTGAAAGTCAGATTTTTCTTGGGAAGTCGAGGAAAGCGGATGAAAATTTATTCGAGCAACTTTATCAACAACTACCTGACCGCCTTGGCGCTCTACCACCCCCAGGGCGAGTTCATCGTTTACGGCGACCGCCGCATCACCTGGTCCGAACTCCATCGCCGCACCAACCAGCTCGGCCAGGGGCTTTTGACCCTGGGGGTGAAGAAGGGCGACAAAGTGGCCTTCATGTTCCACAACTGCCCGGAGTTCATCGAGGTCAACTACGCCATCCAAAAGATCGGGGCCATCCCGGTGCCCATGAACTACCGGTTCACCCCCCGGGAGATCGAATACCAGACCAACCACTGCGACGCCGCGGTGTTCCTGTACGAGACCATCTGGCAAGAGCCGATCGCCAAAGCGCGGCCCGAGCTGAAAAGGGTCCGCCATTTCGTCGCCGCCGGCCCGGACCCCGCGCCGGAAGTGATCCAATACGAGGATCTGGTCTCGCGCCAGCCGGACCAGCCGATCGAGGTTTCCACCGGCCGGGACGACGTCTGCGTGATCATCTACACCGGCGGCACCACCGGCCCTTCCAAGGGGGTGATGCTCACCTATGGCGCTCACCTCGACATGTTCGCCGCGCTCTTCCTCAACCTGATCATGCGCTTCGCCGAGCTTAAGCTCACCCCGGCGTTGCGCGAGCGGCTCAAGCAAACCATCCCCCTCACCGGGCTGAGCACGATCCTCAAAGTCTTCCAGTCGGACCTGGTGCGCCGCTTGCTCTCGCGGCCCGGGACCCAGGACCGCCTGCGCCGGCTCTTCCAGCGCTTCCTCTCCGAGCCCAGCCTGCTCCGCTTCGGCTACAAAAACAACGTCCGCTGGATCCTCCCCTCCTTCCCCCTTTTCCACGACGCCTCCTACCAGATTCTGGTCCTGGCCACCTTTGCCGGCAATTTAAGCTTCATCATGCCGAAAGAGGTGAAGTTTGATCCGGAAGAAGTTTTCCGCCTGGTGGAAAAAGAAAAGATCACCTTCATGGGCAATGTCCCGACGGGCTGGAAGATGCTGGTGGATCATCCCGCGCTCAGCAAATACAACTTGAGCTCGCTGGCCGTGGCCGCGACCGGCGCCGGCTTGAACCCCGCCTCGCTCAAGCGCAAGATGATGGAGAAATTCCCGGGGTTGATCATCCTCGACCTGTTCGGCCAGACCGAGATGACGCCGATCACCACCTTCCGCATTGACACCGACATCGCGAGCCTCAAAGACCGGAGCATCGGCCGGCCCATGCTCGAGGCCAAGATCGTGGACGAGGAGGGGAGGGAGGTGCCGTCCGGCCAGATCGGCGAGATCGCTTACAAAAGCTCCACCGTGATGAAGGGCTATTACAAGGATGAGGAGAAGACCAAGGAAGTGATGAAGGACGGGTGGTTTTACTCCGGCGACCTCGGTTACCTGGACGAAGAGGGTGAGATCCGGGTGGTGGAGCGGAAGAAGGAGTGCATCACCTCGGGCGGGGAGAAGATTTTTCCCCAGGAGGTGGAAGATATCATCCACCAGCACCCCAAGGTCAAGGATGTGTGCGTGATCGGGGTGCCGGACGAGACCTGGGGCAGCGCGGTGCGGGCGGTGGTGCAGCTCCAGGAGGGGCAGCGGGCCACCGCGGAGGAGATTATCGAGTTTTGCAAGGACCAGATGGCCGGCTACAAGCGGCCCAAGAGCGTGGTCTTTGCCGAGTCCTTGCCGGTCTCGCCGGTGGGCAAGGTGCTGCGGGCCAAGGTCCGGGAGCTTTTCGGACAGCCGTAGGGAAAGAGCTCCCGCCCAGCCGCCAAGACACTCTACTTTTTCGGCCGGCTGAGCCAGTAACCAATCGGGTGCTCTTGCTCTTGATTCGAACTGGTTTCATAAATTCGCCTGAAATATAATATTCAATCTTGACAATTTGGTAGAGGCGCAATTTATTGCGCCATCCCAGAAGGGTGTGATGAATCACGCCCCGACGATTGGGATTATGAAACGGATTCTAAGAGAAATAAGCGCGCAGGTTCTTGAGGCCCAGGGCGATGGTCTCGGCCAGGGGGCGGTTGGTGGCGGCGCGGTATTGGAGCCCGATGCTCGTGAGGAAGACGAGGTCGAAGAGGGGGTTGGCTGGCAGGCGGGTGGCCGCGAGCAGGAGCGGCTTGAGCCCGGGCCAGTGGATGGCGGGCCAGAAGAGCTTGTGCAGGTTTTCCAGGCGGCGGATATCGGGCCGCTTAAGCACGCTCCTCCGGAAGTAGCTCTCCGAGACCTGGTCGGCCGCGTAGTCCGGCGCGACCAGGCCGAGGGCCCGGGCCTGGTCGCCGAGCGCGGTGCGGGGGTAGGGCTGGAAGATGCTCACCCGGGGGAATTGGGCGCGGAGCCGGCCGTTGAGGGCGAGGGTGGCAAAAGCCTGGTCCAGGGTCTCGCCGGGGAGCCCGATCATGTTGTAGGTGAGGAACTGGAGGCGGTGGCGGTGGAGAAGCTCGGCCGCGGCCAGGATCTTGTCCTCGGAGACCTTGCGGCCCAGCACCTGCTCGCGGATTTTCGCGTCGCCGCTCTCGATCCCGATCTGCACGCAGTGGCAGTTGGCCGCCTTTAGCGCCCGCGCCAGGTCTTCATCCAACAGCTCCACTCGCGCGTTCACGATCAGGGGCCAGCCGAACTCGCGGGCGTAGCGCTCCAGGAATTCGAGCGCCCAGTCGCGCTTGACCCCGAAGGTGTCGTCCACCACGTTGATGGTCCTGGGGCCCTGGATCTGGCGCAGCTCGGCCAGCACGTTGTCCACGCTCCGCTGGCGCAGGTAGGGGCCGTGGCCGTGGAGCAGGTCCTTTAGCGTGCCGTTGTAGCAGTAGGCGCAGCGGTAAGGGCAGCCGCGCATGGTCAGAAGCCGGCGCATGGCGCTTTTGGCCAGGAAGGGATCGGCCTGTTCGAGCAGCCCGCGGTCGGGAAAGGGGATGCTATCCAGGTCGGCAATCAGGTCCGCGGGCGGGTTCTCGAAGACCTTGCCCTCTTGCTTCACCCACAGCCCGGGCACTTCGCGAAAGTCCTCTCCCCGGTCCAGGCGGTCGAGCAGCTCGGCGAGCGGGATCTCGCCCTCGCCCCGGCAGATAATATCCAGGGCCGGGTCCTGGATCACCTCGGGAAAATAAGTCGGGTGCGGTCCGCCGAGCAGGATCAGGCCGGAATAATGCGGCCGCAGCGCCCGGGCCAGGGCAAGCGCCTGCCGGTGCGCGCCGGTGGTGGCGGAGAAGGCGACCACGGCCGGCTGGAGCCGGGAAACCGCGTCGAGGAGAGGAGCGGGCTTGCGGAGCAGGCGGAGTTCGGGCCGATGGCCGCGGCTGCGGATGAAGGAGGCCAGGTAGAGCAGGCCCAGGTGCTCGAACCATTCGGTCTGGATGAAGAGGACTGATGCCATGGGTACTGGCTTCCAAGATACCGGAAAGCCGGGAAGATGGCAAAAAGGGGGCGGTTTCAAACCCGCCCTACTGGGGGTTTTTTTGGGTTAAGTCCTCGGCAAGGGGCGCCAGAGTCTGGGTCTTCACCTGCAAGGGATGGTCGAGGATGTCGAGGATGCGCTGCACTTGCTCGGGCTGGAGTTGGTTCAAGAAGTAATAGTATTGGTAGGTGATGACGCCGGGCGGCTGCTCCCCGCTGGGGTTGACCAGGGTGTAGCCCACGGCCGAGACGCCGGGGCAGGCCTCCGGCGGATCGTTTACCGTCGCGTCGTCCAGGTAATAGGGGAGCTGCTTCTGTCCGGGGATCGGGGGAACCGTAAACAAGCGGGAGACCAGAGCGCCCTGGGGTCCGAAGCCGGCGTTCCAGGCAATCGGGGTCCGGGTATCCAGGTGTTTTTCGGCCTCGCTCATGTGCCCGTCCAGGATCACCTGCTCGCTCAAAGGATTAGCCGCACTGAAGGGGTAAGAGCCGTAAACCGCGGGGCAAAAGTCCATGTAGCCGCGGAAGTTGACGGTCTTGATAATGTGGGAGCTGCCGGGCGCGCTCAGGGCAATGGGCCAGATCATGTGGTTGACGTAATAGGAGATCAGGGAGTAGCCCTCGATCTTGAACCGGAAATATTTGGCGATCTCGATGTAACCCTGGGCCAGATGCAGGACCCGGACCGGGCCGTCAATCCAGCCCACGTCCTGGGCCTTGGTCATCTCGTCGAAGGCAAAGGGCACGGTGATCCCCATGGGCAGGACCACCTCGCCCCGCATCTTCAGCCGGTCGAGCACGTCTTTCCCCCGGCTGCCCTCGGCCCGGTTCGCGGCCATGAAGTCGGGATACACCCGGTCCATCGGCCCGCCCATGATGTATTCATAAGTGATTACCCGCCGGTAGTGCGCCGCCGGGTCAACCTCCACCCGGATGTAGTCCTCCCCCGAGCGCGGCGTCTGGCCGGCAAAGCCGGCCAGGTAAAGCCACCCTTGCTCCCCGCTCTGAGGATCGGTCAATTCGATCTCCCGGACGGTCCGGGCGCCCGCCGGCCACTCCCCCGGCTCGGCCCGGTCGCCGGAATCCTTGGCCATAAACACCAGCTCGTCGTTGGCATCGAAGTCGGGGTCCGGGTCGGCGCCGGCCTCCGGGCCCTGGGTGAAGCAATAGCTGCCGTCCGGCTTTTTCTGGTCAATCTGGAAAGGGACCGGCGCCCAGGCATGGTCGCGCCAGGCGACCAAGGCCAGTTGTCCGGCCGGTCCGGCCGGCCGGGGCTGGAATTGCCTGCCCGCCATCACCACCGGATCGTCCTGGCGGGTCAGGGTTTTCTCTTGCGCGAAGAGATAGGGCGGGAAAGGAAGCAAGGCGAAAAGAAAAAGTCCCGCTGCCGCGAAATCATTCCAGATGGTCATCATCCGCCTCACAGGCTTTACTGCTAAGCCCGGCTGCTAGTTTGAACTGCTCCGCGTTAAGATTTATAAATCCTACCTGCTCAGCCGAAAAAGATCAAATCTGCTGATTCACTCTTCCGCTATTTCCATCCAGGCGGGCCATCCCACTCTTAAGGAGAAGAAGAGAAAGGCGATTCGCGGGAATCAGGGTTCCTGTTCAACTTGCCGGGCCAGGGTCTTGAAAAAATGCTATCATAAAAGTCATTGCGAGATTCGGGAGTCGCTGCCCAGGCCGGAGCGGAACACCGATCAGGAGGACAACCATGAACCTTTCCATGACCGAAAAGATTTTGCGGGAGCATCTGCTGCGGGGGCGTTTTCAGCCGGGGGAAGAGAATGAGTTCAGAATGGACCACGTGCTGATGCAGGACGCGACCGGGACCATGGCGATCATGCAGTTCGAGGCCCTGGGCAAGAAGGAGATCGCGCCGGAGTTCGCGATCATCTACGTGGACCACAACCTGATCCAGCTCGATTTTCGCAACCCGGAGGACCACTTGTTTTTGCGGACCGCGGCGGCCAAGTATGGCATCCACCTCTCGCTTCCCGGCAACGGCATCTGCCACCAGGTCAACACCGAGCGCTTTGCCCGGCCGGGGAAGACCTTGATCGGCTCGGATTCGCACACGCCCACGGCCGGCGCGGTCGGGTGCCTGGCCATCGGCGCCGGCGGGCTGGACGTGGCCCTGGTCTTGGCCGGCCAGCCCTTGGCCCTGACCACGCCCCGGATCGTGAACGTGCATTTGATCGGAGAGTTCCAGCCCTGGGTCTCGGGCAAGGACCTGATCCTGGAGCTGCTCCGCCGCTTTTCGGTCAAGGGCGGCCTGGGCAAGATCTACGAGTTCAGCGGCCCGGCGCTCGCGAAGATGCCGGTGACCGGCCGCGCGCCCGTCTGCAACATGATCACCGAGCTCGGCGCCACCTCGGCCCTTTTCCCTTCGGACGAGCAGACCCGCGCCTTCCTCCAGGAGCAGGGCCGCGAGGACCAGTGGGTCGCGCTGGGCCCGGACCCGGGCGCGCGCTACGACGAGGTGATCGAGCTTGACCTGGGCACGATCGAACCTCTGATCGCGAAACCCCATCAGCCTGACAACGTGGTCCCGGTCAAGGAGATCGCGGGCACTCCCGCGGTGCAGGTGTGCGTGGGATCTTCGGTCAACTCCTGGTTCGAGGACCTGGCCCTCCCGGCCGCGGTCCTTTTCCGGGGCGGAGGGGTCAACCCCGGCGTGACCATGACCGTGTCGCCTGGCTCGCGCCAGATCCTGGATCGGATCACCCGCTCGGGCGTGCTCCAACAATTCATCCATGCCGGCGCCCGCATCCTGGAGCCGGCCTGCGGCCCCTGCGTGGGCATGGGCCAGGCCCCGCCCGAGGGCAAGGCCTCGGTGCGCACCTTCAACCGCAACTTCCGCGGCCGCTCCGGCACCAAGAACGACCAGGTTTACCTCGCCAGCCCGGCCACGGCCGGGGCCACCGCGCTCAAGGGCGTGATCACCGACCCGCGGGAACTGGGCGACCCGCCCCGGTTCGAGGCGGCGCCGCCGATCCTGGACGACCGCATGGTCCTGGCGCCGCCGGCCAAGGCGGAGCGGGCCAGGATCGAGATCGTGCGCGGCCGCAACATCCTGCCGCCGCCGGCGCAGAAGCCGCTGGCCGCGAGCATCTCGGGCAAGGTGCTGATCCGCCTTCCGGATAACATCTCCACCGGCAGCATGGCCCCGGACGGGGTGATCGTGATGGCCGACCGCTCCAACGTGCCGGCCCTGGCCAAGCACACTTTTGAAAAAGAAGACCCGGAGTTCGTGGACCGGGCCCGGGCCTGGAAGGGCGGCTTGATCGTGGCCGGCGAGAACTACGGGCAAGGCTCTTCCCGCGAGCACGCGGCGCTGGCGCCCAAGCACCTGGGGGTCAAGGCGGTGCTGGCCAAGAGCTTTGCCCGGATCCACCGCCGCAACCTGATCAGCCAGGGCGTGATCCCGCTCCTGATTGACGGCAAGACCTACAAGAGCTTGAAGCTGGGCGCCAAGATCACCTTCCCCGGCATCCGCAAGGAGCTCAAGGCCGGCCAGGACGCGGTCAGCGCCCGGATCAAGAACAGGAAGGTAGTCATCGGCCACGACCTCAACCAGCGCGAGCGCGAGGTGATCCTGGCCGGAGGAGTCCTCAATTGGGTCAAGCACCACGCCGGATAAGCTTTCTCGCCGGGAAGAGCAGAGGTTTCAAGGGAATCATCACCTCCATGACCCGGACCCATGCCTTTCTCGCTTCTGGCCCGGAAGCCATGCTGCCCGGGGAGAGTTGAGTGGCTCCGGCCGAAATATCCAGGCTCTGGCGGCCGAGGTGGTTGCTCCTGCTCGGTCTGGAGGTGCTGCTTCTGGCCGCGGTAGTCGGCTTCTTCACCCTGAGAATCCGGTATGACTTCTCCCTCTCTGGACCGCGGCCGCACGTGTTCATCCTCCTGGTGGATGCGCTCCGGGCTGACCGCCTCTCCTGCTACGGCGCTGGGCTGCCGACCTCCCCCACCGTGGACCGGTTAGCGGCCCAAGGAACCCTGTTCGAACAAGGGACCGCCCAAGCGCCCTGGACCAAGCCCAGCGTGGTGAGCCTTTTCACCTCGCTCTATGGCTCGGCCCATCGCGTCAACCGGTTTCCGCCGGCCCTGGAAAAAGATGGACCGTCGCGCCTGACCGGGGAAGATGTCCTGCCCGACTCTTTCACCACCCTGGCCGAGGTGCTCCAGAGCCACGGCTGGCAGACCCTGGCTTACTCCGCCAATCGCTGGGTGGACCCGCTCTTCGGCCTGGCCCAGGGCTTCGACCAGTTTGTTGCGTTGGCGACGAGCTCACCACCTTCGCCGGCCGGCGCAAAGGTCATGGTCCTCAACCTCCCGGCCGAATATCTCAACCACGAGTTCCTGAAGAACCCGGCCCTGGCTCCGGACACGGCCTGGCCGCGCTTCCTCTCCCGCCTCGGCTTCCACCGCCGGCCACTCTTCGTCTATCTCCATTACATGGACGTGCACGGCCCCTACCAGCCGCCGCCGCCTTTTGACACCCGTTTCGACGCCGACTATGCGCGGCTGCCGGCCGAGCCGCTTTCCGCCTCGGACATCCAGGCCATGCACTACCTGTATCAGGGAGTGGATGACCTGCGGCACTACCGATCGCGCTACGACGGCCAGATCGCTTACTTCAATGCCCAGCTTGAGCGCCTGTTGGCGGAACTCAAGCGCCGCGGTTTCCTGGACCATGCGCTCCTGGTCTTCACCGCCGACCATGGCGAGGCGCTCCGCGACCACCAGACCTTTGACCATGGCACCACCCTTTACCAGGAGGAGGTGCGGGTGCCCTTGATCTTCCAGGGCGAGGGGGTGATGCCCCGGCGCTCGAGCGAGCCGGTGCGCCTGATGGACGTGGCTCCCACCATCCTCGCTTACCTGGGCCTGCCGATTCCCGAGGACTTCGAGGGCCGGAGCCTCTTGCCCCTGCTCCAGGGCGGCACCTTGCCGCCGGCCGCGGCATTTTCAGAAAATCACATCCACGGCCGGGCCGAGATCATGCGCCGGCAGGGGAACCGAAAGGTGATTTACCAAGTGGCGGATCAGCGCATCCGGGAAATTTATGACCTGGCTCTGGACCCGGGTGAAAAAAGCAACCGGGTGGACCGGGAAGATGCCCAGGAGCTGGCCCAGCAGGCCCGGGCCTTGGCCGCCTGGCAGGCCGCGGAACAGGCCAAGTTCCCGGAAAGCGGGCCCTTGCTGGAAAAAGAGATTGACCCCGCCCTGAAAAAGCAACTGAGGGCATTGGGTTATGTGGATCACAAATAAACGCTTTGCGTTGCTCCTGCTCGCGGCCGCGGCGGAGACCGGGGAGAGGCGCCCTATCAAGAATTTGTAACCGATGTTGCACAACACCAGGAGATGGTTTTCCTCGCCCACCCCGAGAGCCGCGGTCAAGCTGAAATGATCTCCACTCGGCCAGCGAGCCAGAAGCCTGATTGCCCAGAGAACCCGGCGGGAAAGAGAAAGAGACCGGAAGTTTTCTCTTAAGCTTTCAAGGAGGGGACCTTGCATCAGATCAAAAGAAGGAGTTTCCTGGCCGCGACGGGCGCAGTTTTGATCTCGCCTCGCTTGACGGCCCAACCTGCCGAGGCTTCCCAGCCGGGCTCACTCGGGGCTTCGGTTACCATCGAGCGCGAGCCCTTGCACGCTCTTCCGCGAACGCAATACGGCCATTTTCTCGAGCACCTGGGCCGGTGCATCAGGGGCGGGGTCTGGGCCGAGGGCGAGAGTGAGGACATGTTCCTGGGCGGTATCCGCCGGGAGCTTTTAGCCGAGATGCGGGCGGTGAAGCCGGCTCTCATCCGATACCCGGGCGGATGTTTCGCCGACGGCTATCATTGGCGGGACGGGATCGGACCTCGGAGCCAGCGGCCGCTGCGAAAGAATCTCGCCTGGTCAAGACTGGGTCAGAAGCTGGGCCCGGAGGAGGACAACCACTTCGGCACCGATGAGTTTCTGAGACTGTGCGAGGAGTTGGGGGCCGAGCCGCAACTTACCGCCAACGTGGGTTCGGGCACGGCCGCGGAGGCCGCGGCCTGGGTCGAATACACGAACGGTCCCAAGGACTCGAAGTGGGGATCGGAGCGGGTCAAGAACGGACACCCCGAGCCTTATCAGGTCAAGTATTGGTTCATCGGCAACGAAATTTTGGGATGGCACGAGCTCGGGTGGCAGAAGCCGGCGCAGTATGTGGAAACCCTGAAGCGATACGCCCAGGCCATGCGCCGGGTGGATCCCGGCATCAAGCTACTCGCGAGCGGGACCTTCGGGCCCAACCCCAGCCACGCGGAGATCCACCAAACCCTGCTCCAGGGCGCGGGCGATCACTTTGATTACCTGTCCGTCCACCTCTACGCCACCGAGTGGGTCGCGCCTCGCAACCTCTGGCGCTATCAGATTCTCAACCAACAGCGGCGACCGTCACGGGGGTTGTATTACGAGATCATGGCCGCGCTGTCTGTGCAGCAACAATACCTCGAGGACTGTATCAGCGACCTGCGCCGGTTCTCGCCGCCGGGAAAGCCCATCAAGCTGTCTTTTGACGAGTGGAACCTCTGGTTCAGAGGTTACTCCGACCTCTACCAGTCCAACTTCAACCTGCGGGACGGCCTGTGGGTGGCCAGCGCGTTAAACCTGCACCACCGCTATGCCCAGGACCTTGAACTGGCCAATATCTCGCAGATGGTCAACTGCCTGGGCCTGATCGTTTCTACGAACCAGGGGACCTTCCCCACCGCCTCGGCCCTGGTGTTCCGGATTTACACCGAGAATGTGGGGGATGAGCTCCTGCCCAGCCAGGTTGACGGCCCGGCTCTTCCCCACCCGACCGGGCTTCCCGTCCTTGACGTCTCGGCCACGCGTCAGGGCGACACCCTCGCGCTCTTTCTGGTCAACCGCCATCTCGACGCGGAGGTCTCGTCCCGCTGCACCTGCCAGGGCTTGCAGGTGGGGACTGTCGCCAAGCGCGTTGAACTCCACCATCCGGACGCCTTCAAGTATAACACCTACGCGGATCCGCGAGCGCTGAGAATCAGCGAAAGAAGCGAGACTCTGAAAGTCGAAAGCGATGGCGCGGCGAGCCGGTTCTCGGTGCAGTTGCCGGCTCACTCCCTGACCTGTCTGGTGCTTGAGGCAAAAAACTTATAATGCTCGGATACCTTGAAAGCTCGCGTCAGAAAAGAGGGCTCCCCCCGCCTTTTCAGGGCATGAGCAGGCCCAGAATCCCCGGGAGGTGGTGTGTCTCAAAAGGTGAGCATATAGGCCTTGAGCGCCGTGAACGTGAACGAAAAAGCGATGGAGGGCAGGTTGGGATACCTGTTCCGAGCGAGTCGGTCGTATCCTCAGTCGTTGAGGCAACACCTCTGCTTTAAGTTCTGGCTTTCGCTTTTTCTCCGGGCATTTCAAAACTGAAGTCCGGCGGCTTGAGCACCAGCACCGGGCAGGAGGCCTTGCGCACCACCCGCTCGGCCACGCTTCCGATCAGGAGGTGGCGCACGCCGGTGCGGCCGTGGCTGCCCATCACGATCAGGTCCGCCTTCTCCCGCTCCGCGGTGCGGATGATCTCCACGAACGGAACCCCTTCCTTCACCTGCACCGCGATCTCCACCCCGGAGGACGCGTAGAGCTCTTTCAGGCGCGCCATCTGCTGCTCGGAGGCGGTCTTGACCTGCTCCCACAAGGCCACCTCGCCGGTCGGAGGCGCTACCCCGTCCAGCCAGTTGACCGCCTCGGCCAGGGGCATGGTCTGGAGCACGTGGAGCAGGATCAGCCGGGCCTGGAAGGTCTGGCCCAGCCCGACCGCGTAATCGAGCAGGTCGCGGGTCGGTTCCGAAAAATCGGTGGGGACTAAAATCGTTTTGATTTGCGGAGTCGTCATGGTTCCTCCTTACTTCTCAAGGGGCCAGGCCCCAAGTTAACTTAACATAGGGTCAGGCCCCATGTTAAGTAGCGCGGTCGAGGACACGATAGTTGACCGCCTCGCTCAGGTGGGCCGAGCTGATCTTCTCGCTGCCCTCCAGGTCGGCGATGGTGCGGGCCACTTTCAAGATCCGGGCATGGGCCCGGGCGCTCATGCCCAGGCGGTCCACGCAGTGCTGGAGCAGGTTGTGGCCGGCCGGGTCTATCTGGCACCACTTCTTGAGCTGGCGCGTTTCCATGTCCGCGTTGCAGAAGATCCTGGCCTCCGCGAAGCGCTGCGCTTGCAGGGTCCGGGCCCGGTTGACCCGCTCCCGGATCGCCTCGCTCGGCTCGCCGCTGCGCTCGTCGCTTAGCTCCCGGTAGCGGACCGCCGGGACCTCGACGTGCAGATCAATGCGATCGAGCAGCGGCCCGGAGATTCGGCTGCGGTATTGGGCCACTTGCCGGGGTGTGCAGGCGCAGGGGTGCATGGGGTCGCCCAGGTAGCCGCAGGGGCAGGGGTTCATGGCCGCGACCAGCATGAACCGCGCCGGGTAAGTCAGGGCCATGGCGGCGCGGGCGATGGTGACCGTGCCTTCTTCCAGCGGCTGGCGCAGGACTTCGAGCACGTGCTTCTTGAACTCGGGCAGCTCGTCCAAAAAGAGCACGCCGTGGTGGGCGAGCGAGATCTCGCCCGGCCGGGGGATGGTGCCGCCCCCGATCAGGCCGGCGTCGGAGACGGTGTGGTGGGGCGAGCGGAAGGGCCGCTTGGCGATCAGGCCCTCCTTTTCTTTAACCTGGCCGATCACGCTGTAGATTTTGGTGGTCTCCAGCGCTTCCTCAAAACTCAGGTCCGGCAAGATGGTGGGCAGCCGCTTGGCCAGCATGGTCTTGCCCGAGCCGGGCGGGCCGATCAGGAGCGCGTTGTGGCCCCCGGCCGCGGCCACCTCCAGCGCCCGCTTGGCATGCTCCTGGCCTTTGACGTCGGAAAAGTCCACCCGGTGGACAGCGGCCCGGCGGAAGAGAGCCTGCAGGTCCAGCTCCACCCGGGGCAGCTCGGCCTCGCCGTTCAGGAACGCGACCACCTCGGACAGGTGCTCGCAAGGGAAGACCGGCAGTTCCTTAACCACCGCGGCCTCGCGGGCATTGGCCCGGGGCACCAGGATGCCCTTCAGCCCCTTGGCCGCGGCCGCGAGCGCGACCGGGAGCGCGCCGGTCGTGCGCTTGATCCGGCCTTCCAACGAGAGCTCGCCCAGGATCAGGTAATCGCGCAGCCGCGTGCGCTTGACCGCGGCCATGGCGGCGAGCAGCCCGATGGCGATGGGCAGGTCAAAGGCCGGGCCTTCTTTCTTGATGTCGGCCGGGGCCAGGTTGACGGTGACCCGGTGGTTGGCCGAGAACAGGTAGCCGCTGTTGCGGATGGCGGACTTGACCCGCTCCCGGCTTTCCTTGACCGCGGGGTCGGGCAGGCCCACGATGGCGAAGAAGGGCATGCCCTGGCGCAGGTCCACTTCCACCTCCACCAGGTGCGCGTCAATCCCGATCACCGTGCCGGATAAAACCGTGGCGAGCATCGCTCCATTTTCACTGCGGCGTAATCCGCTCTCAGCCTAACAGAACTGCAAGACAAAGGCAATTGCCTTTTCTAAGGCGGAGCGACTCATCTCGAATAGGGGATCAATCTAACCCTGGTCAAGATAATCCGAGCCAGGTTCGGGCCAGGATCAAGCCGAAACCAATGCACGTTTTTCTCCTCCAGCCATCGCGGACGACCGCCCAGGTCGAGCCGGTAACGGTGGGACGCGCCATCCAGAAACAGCGGAAAGCTGGCCCGCCGGGCCTCGGAAAAACGCGGCGTTGCTTCCGGCGACCAATACACCATCGCCCAGGACGGGCCCGGCCGAGAGATTCCCCATACCTGCATCTCAATCTCCAGGCTGTCCACCGCCAGGGCCGTCACCTCGGACTTGGGAAAAATCAGAAAGGGTTGGGGGCCGGTAATTTGCAAGCCGCCGGAGGAGAGGGGAACCAGGTCATGGAGGGTGAGTAAATCCACGGAACCCAGGCGATAAAGTTCAAGAGGAGTAAGGGCCGGAGCGGACGCGAGCAGTTCTTGGCGTTCCTTTAAGCGGCCGAGAATAGTTTCCGTGATATCCTGCAATCCTTCCGGGAGATACTGATAGACAAACCAATCCCGATCCAGCCGGGCCGGGTCCCAGCGGGGAGGCGGGATTTCCGCGGCCGGGCTGATGAAGCCATAGGTTCTGGCTTCCAGGGGGACGCGCAGCCCTTGGGCCTGGCGGGTCGTGGTTTGGCGGAGGGAGAGAGGAAAGAGGGTCATGCTCAGGGCCGCGGTCAGGGTCTGGTCGTCGCCGAGCACCTGAGCGCCGCGATGGAACCGGGGAAGGTCGTAAAAGATCGCGGTATCGCCCGGGTTCCATTGCGGACGGAATTGGCGGACCTGCTGGAAAAGGCCGGCCACGAGGCGGGAGCTTTCTTGCCAGGGTTTCAGGTTCTGACGGGCGCCGAAGCTCTCGGCCGCGAGCAGCAGGCTGAGAGGGAGGTAAAGGAAGACCCGGCGGGAGGATTGGGATACCCTCGCCGCAGCCGGCGAGGCGATCACCAGGCAGAAGCCGAGGGCCGGGAGATAGAGGTAGCGGCTCTGCTCCAGGTCGGGACCAATTCCAAAAGCGGGGAGCGCGGGCAGCACGGCGATGAGCATCCAGAGCAATCCGAAGAAGATCAGGCCAGCGGCCCGGCCCCGGATCAGCCCGAGCCCGAGCCAGGCGGTCATCCCGATTCCAAGCCCGATTAGCCCAACTTGGATTTGGCCGGTGGTCGCTTCCGGCAGGGGCACGAAGAGATATTGCACTATTTGCCGGATCGCCGCGAGGAAAACGAGGGGCAGGCCCCGGGCTTCTGCGCCTGGTCTCCAGGGCGAGCCGGCCGGTCCGGCCAAGCCGCCCAAGACCAGGACTCGGGAAAGGAGGTAACAGATTCCGATCACCCAGAGGGGGAGCCACCATCTTAAATCGGTCTTGAGCCGGGCTTCGGGCTTTTGCCGGCCGCGGAAGAGATCCAGAAGCGGGATCAAAAGCATCAGGGCAAAGCCGGTCTCCTTGGCGTAAAGCGCCAGCAAGAGGGTGGCGAGCAGGAAGCTTTTCGAGAGCCGGGTGGCCGCGGCCCGGGCGTAAAAGTAAGCGAGGAGCGCGGCCAGGATGAAAAAGGCGGCGATGATATCCACGGCGCCGGCCACCCAGCCGAGCGGCTCGGCGTGGAGGGGATGGAGCAGGAACAGGCCCGCGGCCAGGGCGGCCACGGATCGCCGGTCCGGGAAAAGCCGCGCCAGCACCTGGAAGAAGAGGAGGCCGTTGGCGAGGTGGAGCAAGAGGTGCAGGGCGTGATGGGCCGGAGCATTCAAGCCGAACAGTTGATACTCGAGATAGACCACGAACCAGGTGACCGGCCGCAGGTGGTTCTTGGGGCCCCAATGGCAGAAGTTGCCGGCATACCAGTGGGGCGCGTTCTCGGCATAATACAGGTAGATGTAGTCGTCACCGAGAAAAGCGCGGCCCGCGAGGTCATGGCCCCACACGATTGCGGCCACGACCAGGAAGACCAGAAGCAGCAGCCAAGGTGCCTCTATCCCAAGCCGAAACGGTCTCTCTTTGCCTTTGCTTTCCGCCATCCGGAGTTGCCAACCGGCCACTTTCCATTATCCATAAGCTCCACCCTCTTTTCAATTCTCGCTTGACAAGTATGTTGATATGTGTCAACATGTCAACAAATGAAAAAGCCCATCCGCAAACGCAGCCTTTCGCCGGCCCCGGCCGTCTGCTGCCCGGGCCGCGGGCCGGACCTTTTCTTGCAGCCCTTTTTCAAGACCATCCTGGAGGAGACGCGGCGGAACCTGATCCGCTTCATCGGCCGCAACCCGGGCCTGACCGCGGGGGAGATCGCGGCTGCTTTTGCCCAGGACCGCAGCACCATCTCGCACCATCTCTCGGTCATGACCACTCACGGCTTTCTCATCGCCGCCAAGCAAGGCCGCCACCGGCGTTTTCGGGTGAACCGCGATTACATTGTCCAGACCCTGGAAGAGATCACCGAATCCATTCGCGATTGTTGTTCAAGAAACGATAAGGGGTCAGTGCTTGACTTATGACATAACCGGGAATTGTGAATTGTCAGGACCTGACCCCAAGAGGCTGTCATGTCTTACATTTATATGAAAATTTTGGAACGGAGGCCGGCGCGCTACGACGCCGGGATCCGGCGCCTTTCCGGCCAGGACTGGCCGGCCATCCGGGAAAAAATCTTGCAAGGGGTCAAGCCTGGCGAGCGGGTGCTGGAGATCGGGTGCGGCCCGGGCACACTGGCGCTCGAGCTGGCGCGGCGGGGGGCGCAGGTCCTTGCGCTCGACCACAACCCGGAGATGCTCACTTATGCCCGGGGCCAGGCGGCGGAGGCTGGGATCCAGGTGGAATTTGGGAGGCTTCCGGCGGAGGAGCTGGCCCGGCTGCAAGGCCGCTTTGATTGGGTGGTGGCATCGCTCAGCTTCTCCGAGCTGCGGCCGATCGTGCGGCGGGCGGTGCTGGTCTGGCTGCGGCGCTTGCTCAAAGAAGGCGGCCGGTTGGTGGTGGTGGACGAGGTGGTGCCGGAGAGTGCGGGCGCATGGTGGCGCTACCAGCTCTCGCGCGCCTGGCACGGGCTTCTCACCTGGCTGCGCACTCGGAAAACCACCCGGCCGCTTTCGGATTTTCAAGCAGAGCTGAGCGAGGCGGGTTATCGGATCCTTTGCGAAGAAACCTTGGCCCCGGGTAACCTCCGGCTGTGGGAAGCCCAGCCTGGGGAACAGGATGCACTTCCGGAGCCGGCGGTCTTGTCCGGCGGCTGGGGCTTGAGCGATTGGGTGGAAAGTTTTTTCCTGTGGCTCTCCTCCCATCTTCTCAAGGTTCCATTTCGGCCCGGGCTCTATCGCATCGGCCGTCCCGGTCCGGAGGCTCCCCTGCTCGCCACCAGCAACTACCGGCTGACCGTGAACCTGGTGCGCAAGCACCTGGCCGGCCGCGACGCCTGGCTCCTGGTTAACGACACCCGGGGCGTCAACGTCTGGTGCTCGGCCGGGGAGGGAACCTTTTCCGCTGCGGAGATTGCTTTGACTTTGGCCGCGAGCCGGGCCGACCGATTCGTAAGCCACCGGCAGTTGATCTTGCCCAAGCTCTGCTTGAACGGGGTCAATCGCCGGGAGGTGAAAGAGCGGAGCGGCTTCCGCGCTCTGATCGGGCCGGTTTACGCGCGGGACCTGCCCGCTTACCTCGATCACAGTTACGAAAAAACCGAGGTCATGGAGCAGGTGCATTTCAACTTCTGGGACCGGATGTGGATCGGCGTGCCTTTTACCCTGCTGCTGGTGCTGGTCCCTGGCGTGCTGGCCCTGGGGCTGGGAAGATGGATCAGGCCCACCCTGCCGCTGTGGTTTGCCCTGGCAGGGATGCTGATTGCGGTGAGTTACACCTGGCTCCCGACCCGCCGGCACCTGGTCAAGGGGCTGATCCTGGGCGCGCTCCTGGCCGCGGCCGGCGGGGTCTACCTCTTCTGGCAGCAGGCGCCGGGAATCCGCATCGGCCGCAGCATGGCGCTGCTCCTGGCCCTAGAGCTTTTCGTGACCGCGGATTTCTCCGGGTCCACCCCGGTCAGCAACCGCACCCTGGTGGAACAGGAGTTCAAATGGATCTATATTATTCTGGTGATTCTCATTGTCCTCTATTTCGCTTTGCCCAGCCTGAAGGAGGTCTGGCCATGGTAACCATTGATCGAGATCGCTGCAACGGCTGCGGAGAGTGCGTGGCGGTTTGCCCGCACGCGGCCCTGTCCCTCGAGGGCAACTCTCCCCGCGCGGTCCTGACCGCGGCCGAGCGCTGCATGGAATGCGGCGCCTGCGGGCTCAACTGCCCGGAGGCGGCGATCACCGGCAACTTCGGGGTCGCTTGTTTCGCCTGCATGACCCAGGAGGCCCTGAGCGGCAAACAGAGCTCGCGCTGCGCCTGCGCCTGTTGATCCCCGGATTTTTCGCCGCGGCGGAAAAATTCTGATATCATCAGAGGCATGGAAACCTTGCCCCGAGGAGTGCCATCCCCATGAATGCTGCAGAAGCTCGGCGCTTGGGCTTGAGGGAGACGCCGGCGGCCTGGGAAATCGAGGCCGGCCAGGGTCTGCGCTCGCTTCAGTCTCTTGGTTTGCGTTTTCCCGGAACAACCTGGGACCTTAAGGCGCTGGGGCAAGTGGCGGCGCGTTATCCCGTTCTGGTGACGCCGTATTACGCCTCCCTGATCGAGCGGCCGGAGCCGAGGGACCCGATCTTCCGGCAATGTGCGCCTTCGCCGGAGGAGTTGGTCAACTCGGGGGACTTGAGTCCCGACCCGCTGGCGGAGGGAAAGTTCATGCCGGCGCCGGGGCTGGTCCATCGCTACCCGGACCGCTGCCTTTTGCTTTTGACCAACGCCTGCTTTGTTTATTGCCGGCATTGCCTGCGCAAGCGGATTTGGGGCATCAGCCAAGGCCGCTACGACCGCCGGCATTTCCTCCGGATGCGGGACTATCTCGCCGCCACGCCCTCGGTGCGCGAGGCCATCCTCTCCGGCGGCGACCCGCTCACCTTGAGCAACCGCGAGCTTGAGTTTGTGCTCGGCTCGCTCCGCGCCATCTCCCACCTGGAAGTGATCCGCATCCATACCCGCGCGCCGGCGGTCTTGCCGGCCCGGATTGACTCCGGGGTCCTCGCTTTGCTCGACCGCTTCGGCCCGATCTGGCTCAACACCCAGTTCAACCATCTCCGGGAGATCACGGAAGAAGCCGCGGCCGCGGTGGACCGTCTGCTGCGGGCCGGGGTGCCGGTGGGGAACCAGGCGGTATTGCTGAAGGGAATCAACGATGACCTGGAGACCCAGCGGGCGCTCCATCTGGGACTGGTCCGGATCAAGGTGCGGCCGTATTATTTGTTTCACTGCGACCCGGCGGAAGGCGTGGGCCATTTCCGGACCTCGGTGGAGTGCGGGCAGCGGATCGTCCAGGAGCTGAGCCGCAGCCTCTCGGGCTTGGCCATTCCAACCTTCGCAATGGAGCTTCCCGAGGGCGGGGGCAAGGTGCGGATGAGCCTGCCCGGATAAGCGGGGGGCGGGGGACGGCTCAGTTGCTTGAGCCTGCGGTGTTTGCTACTATTTAATTCAGAGGCATTCGGAAAGGCCGGCAGGTCAGGCCATCTGGCGAGAAGGAGGCTTGAACCGCTAACTAAAAACGAGGGAGTATCCATCTTTTGAGCGCAACCACCAGTATCATTGTCTTTGGAAATATCGCGGGCTTGGCCACCTGCCTGGGCATCGGACTCCTGATCTGGAAGGAAAAATGGGCGCGCGAGCATACCTATTGGCTCAATTCCTTTGCCGCGGGCGTGATCCTGGCCGCGGTCTTCCTGCACATTTTGCCGGAGGCCCTGGCCGCCAACCAGGCGAAAGCGCTCCTTTATCTGCTGGGCGGGTTCATCATTTTCTACCTGCTGGAGAACGTCCTGATCATGCATTCCAGCGCCGAGCTGGAGCACAGCGGCCATAATAAGCACGCGGCCTTCTATGCCCGCTCGCGCGTGGCCGGGACCGGGCTCTTCATCCATTCCCTGATTGACGGGATCATCATCGGCGTGGGGTTCGAGGTGAGCCGGGAGGTAGGCCTGGTCGCCACCATCGGGATTATCATGCACGAGTTCCCGGAAGGGATCGCCATTCAGTCCGTGCTCTACGACAGCGGGATGAAACGGCGCCACGCCCTGATCTACTCCCTGGCCGTGGCCTTTGCCACCCCGGTCGGGGCCATGGGTTCCCTCGCCTTCCTGGGCTATCTTTCGCTGGAAACCGTCGGTTTGCTCCTGGCGGTGGGGGCAGGCACTTTTCTTTATGTCGCGGCTTCGGACTTGATCCCGGCCGCCCACGCCCACGGCGGCAAATCCAGCGCCGCCCTGTTCCTGGCCGGGGTCGGGTTTTTATGGGTCACCGCCCTGCTCCTGGAGCACGGCCATGCTCATTGATCCCATCGAGGAGTGGGGATGACCCCATCCGCCCAGGTGGCCAACTTTTCCAGATCAGGATGAAAATCTTAGTCATCGGCAGCGGCGGCCAACTCGGCCAGGAGTTCTTCAAGCTCGAGACCGCGCACGAGCTGATCCCGCTGGCCCATGCCCAAGTGGAGGTGAAGGACCCGGCCGCGGTGCGGGCTTGCCTGCAAAAACACCGGCCGGAGGCGGTGATCAACCTGGCCTCTTTCAACCTGGTGGATGCCGGCGAGGACCAGCCGGAGCCGGCCTTCACGGTCAACGCCCTCGGCGCGCTCCACGTGGCGCGGGCCGCGAAAGAAGTCGGCGCGGCCGTGGTCTTTATCAGCACCGACTATGTGTTCGGCGGCGAGAGCGGCCGGCGCCGGCCCTATTGCGAAAGCGATCCGCCGGCGCCGCTCAACGTCTATGGCGCCTCCAAGCTGGCGGGCGAATACCTGGTCCGACTCTCTAATCCCCGTCATTTTATTATCCGCACCTGCGGGCTTTACGGCGCGGCCACCTCCCACAAGGGCTGGACCTTCCCGGAGCTGATGCTCCGCAAGGCCAAGGCCGGCGAAAAGCTCCGGGTGGTCAACGACCAGACCCTGACCCCCACCTACACCTCCGACCTGGTCCGCGCCATCCTGGCCGTGATCGAAAAAGGAAAGCCAGGCACTTATCATCTTACCTCCGCCGGCGAATGCTCCTGGTATGAATTCGCCAAGACTACTCTCGAGCTGGCCGGAGTCCAAGCCGACCTGGAGCCGGTATCCTCCTCCGAATTCGGGGCCAAGGCCCTTCGGCCGGCTTATTCAGTTTTAGAGAGCGAGCGGCTGGCCGAGCTGGGCCTCGCGGCGCTTCGGCCCTGGCCGGAGGCGCTGCGGGCCTACCTGGTGGAGAAAGGAGAAGTTCCCAAAACCACGAGGGCAGGGCAGGGGCGAGGTCCGGCTCGGACCGGGGAGGTTCCGGACTAGGACGGCCGGGGCAGGCGGCCGGACTGCTTGTTGCGGCGGATGATTTCTTCGTTGTAAGCCCGGATCAGGTCGCTGTGGCGGAGGATTCCGAGGATGGTGTTGGGGTGCTCCGGGTCCACCACCAACAGCTCGGAAGTATTGTTGCTGAGAAAAGCGGCGAGCGCCTCGTAAAGGGTGCGGTCCGGGGTAATGGTCACCACCGGCCCGGCCAGGTCCGAGGCGATCAGCAGGTCTTCCAACCCGTCTTCAAACAGGATCGGCCGGGTCTGGTCCAGGGAGAGCATCCCCACCAGGTGGCCTTGCGCGTCGGCCAGGGGGAAAGAGGCGCTCTCGCTCTCCATGAGCACCCTCTGGATTTCACCGTAATGCAGTTCTTCCGAAAGCACCCGCACCTTGGCCCCCCGGTCGTAAACCTTTTCCACCGTCAGCTCTTCCAGCACATTGATGGTGAAATCGCCCAGGTGCGCCGGCGAGTGGAATTTGTTTTGCACCTGCTGTTCGTAGATGGAGTAGCGTCGGGTGAAAAGGATCGCGATCACCGAAACCAGGAGCAGGGGCGCGATCAGGCCGTAGCCGCCGGTCATCTCCGCGCACATGATCAGCGAGGCCAGGGGCGCGTTGGCCACCCCCGCAAAAAAGCTGGCCATGCCCACGATCACGAACGCGCCCGGCTGGGTGACGATCTCCGGGAAGAACTGGTGGCCGAACCACCCCACGGTGCCGCCGATCATGCCGCCGATGAACAGAGTCGGGCCGAAGACGCCGCCGGAGCCGCCCGAGGCGAGAGTGAAGGTGGTCGTTAAAATCTTGGTCAAGATCAGGGCGGCCATCAGCGTAACCGGCAGTTGGGTCAAGATCGCCTTTTGGAGCACGCCGTAACCGCCGCCGTAAGCCTCCGGCGTCCACAACCCCACCGCGCCCACCAGCAACCCGCCGAGCATGGGCTTGACATGGCGGGGAATTTTGATCTTGCGGAAAAAGTGGTCGCGCACGCCGTAAAAGAATCGGATATAAAAAATGCCCAGCGGCACGCAGACCAGGCCCAGGAGGGTGTAAAAGATCAGCTCCCGGGGGTCGCGGAATTGGAAGGCCGGTGAGGCGAAGATGTGTTGGGAGCCGAAAATCTGGGTGAAGAGAGTGTAGGCGGTGATGGAGGAAAGCACGGTGGGGATCAGGGCGTCGGTTTCCAGGTCTTCCTTGTAAAGCACTTCCAGCGCGGCCAGCGCCCCGCCCAGGGGCGCGCGGAAGATGGCGCCGAAGCCGCCGCCGGCTCCGGCCAGGAGCAGGATGCGGCGTTCGCGCACGTTCAGTTTCAGCATCCGGGCGAAAACCGACCCGAAGCCGCCCCCGATCTGGGCGATGGGTCCTTCCCGGCCGCTGCTCCCGCCGGTGGCGAGGGTGGCGAGGGTGGCCACGGCCTTGAGCAGGGGAACCCGGGTTCGGATCATCCCGAGCTTTTGGTGGAAGGCCTCCATCATGCCTTCGGTGCCGATACCTTCGGCCTCGGGGGCAAAGGTATAGACGATCAAGCCGGAGATCAGGCCGCCCAGGGCCGGGAGCAAAAAGAAGATCCAGCGCCGGAATTCCAGGGGAGACGAGAGATGCCGCATCCTTTCGCCGGCCGCGGCTTGCAAAGGGTAACCGGCGAGATCCACCATGCAAAAGTGGCTGGCCAGTTCCAGGACATAGAAAAAGGCGGCGGCGGCCAGGCCGGAAATGATCCCGATCGCAACTCCATAAAAAATCAGGCGGCTGGCTTCGCCCAGGCGGGAAAGGCGCAATAATTTTTCAGCAGGAGAGCCTTCTTTCATAACTAACTACCCTTACAAAAATATCTCTCCTGGCTCGCAATGTCAACCTGAACGGGGATCCCTAATCTCCGGGTAAAAAGATTTTAGGGGTAAAAGAAATCGCTCTACTCCGCACGGAATCGAGAGCGGAGGCTTGGCATGGCGATTGCTTGATTTTCACCGAGTGGGTGAAGATCCAGGAAGGGGAGGAAAGACCATGACCAAGCGGAAGTTGGAGACGAAGCGTTTGCCCTTTGAAATTGATTCGGAGGTGGATACGAGCTTGCTCACCGCCCATGCCGGAGTGCCGCTGTTGGTGGAACTGTTTCGGACTTCGGGAGCGGCGGCGGTGGTGGACGAACGGGTGACGATCAAGCAGCGACAGCGGGGGTTGAAGGTTTCGGAGTTGGCGGAGAGCCTGGTGGCGTTGTGGGCGGCGGGAGGCGAGAGGTGCGAAGACCTGAACCGGCTGCGGGAGGACGCGGGGCTGGCGGAGTTGTTGGGGCATGCGTTGCCGGCGGCGACCACGATCCGGGATTTTCTGGAGGGGTTTCACCGGGAGGACTTGCCGTTGTGGCGGGCGGGAGAGAAGGCGGCGGGGGCGTTGCCGAGCGGGAAGTTCGGGGTCAACGCGGCGTGGTTCCGATTCAACGTGTTGACCTACAACTTGCTCAGCCTCTTGAAGCGGGCGGCCTTACCCGGAGAATTTTGGCCGGCGCGGCCGAAGCGGTTGCGGTTTTTGCTGTTCAACACCGTCGGAAAGGTGGTGCATCATGCTCGGCGGATGCTTCTCCGGCTGGGATCGGAAGTTCACCGGACGTTTTTTGAGCTGGTGCGGGAGAAAATTTTGGCGCTGAGCTATGCTTAGCCGGAGATTTAGGGGATGACCCACCCGAAGCTCTTTTCTTAAGGCGGATCCCTTTGCTCCCTTCATTGACAGCCGCATCCGGGACGAATATGATGAAGCCGTCATGAACGATTTGTTCCAGGGGCTGTGGCTTTCCGGGGTGGGGATGGCGGCCACCGTGGTTATCTGTGCGGCGGTCATCAGCCTGGTCTGGCTTCTGAGCCGGGTGTTGAAAGGCCGCCCTCGTCCGGCCCGGCTGCCTCTCGGCGCGGAGCCTCCAGAAATCCCCATGCCGGTTTTAGTAGCCGCTGCCGTGGCCGCCGTCATGGAGGGTCGTCCTTATCAAGTCACCTGGGTCAAGGAAGGGAATTCCGCCTGGATCCGGGCCGGCCGGGAAGACCTGGCCCGGACCGAAGGCTCGTTCCCGGATGAGTAGAGGAGTAGGTGGTGAAACGAAGGTTCCGGATTACGGTGGAAGGGAAAAGCTGGGAAGTGGAAGTGGAGGAGCTGGCCGGCGAGGCTTCGGCGCCGGCGGTCTCCGCGCCGGCCCCAACGCCGGTTCGCTCCACGCCGGTGGTCGCGATTGCGGGAGAAGTCCGCGCCCCGGCACCGGGGAAAATCCTGCGCGTGGCCGTGAAGCCGGGAGACCGGGTCAATCCGCATGATCTTCTCTTGGTGCTCGAGACCATGAAGATCGAGAGCCGCATCGAAGCTCCCATGGCCGGGACGATCAAGGCGGTCCATGTCTCGGCTGGAGAGACAGTCCAGACCGGGCAAGCCCTGGTTACTTTGGTCTAAACCCCCGGGGTAAAAAAATTTTAATAACCCGCCATTTTTTTCTTGCCTTGGCTTTTCTTTGTTGTTAAAATTGACCTAACCTTAGGTTCATTATGCTATAATTAGACATCAATTGGGAGCAGGAACCGGATCGGATGACACGAACCCTGACCGCGAATCGCCCGCAGCCTCGGGCCCCATGCTACAGCATCCCTTGTGTCCACTGGTGGGTCCTGGTCAGCTTGCTCTGGCTGATGGTGTTGGCCGTGTTCGGTTCCGGGACCGCGTTCGGTTACTGGCTCCAGGCCGCTCAAAACCCGGCCGAATGTCTGACCGTGGTCGGCGACGAACCCGAGGCAGAAGCCGGGGCGGAGCTGGCGCCAGGGGACTCCCTCGAAGCCGGCGACAACCAAGCCTCCTCGCTCCCCGCCCAATCGGTTTACTACTACCTCCGCGAGCGCGACACCATCTTCGAGGCCCTGGCCCAGTTCGGAGTCCCGGCAATCTTGATCCAGGAATGGGAGAAAGTCGCCCAACCTCAATACCGCCTCTCCCGGGTCCATCCCGGGCAATCCTTTGAGCTCATCTACGTCGAGCCCGACCAGTTCCAGAGCTTCATCTTCCACATCTCGCCCGAGCGTCACCTGGTCATCCAAAAAGAGGGCGACGGCTGGCAGGCCGACCTGGAAATTACCGAGCCCATCCCCCAGGAAAAACCGCAGCTGATCGCGGTCAGTTTCCACTACGAAAACGGCATCCCGGTCATTGATGACCTGGGCGGCGAGTCCATCCCCGCCGACGACAAACCCCATGCCTCCGTCACCTCCGCGCCCGGACTCCGCCAGACCCTCCCCACCGGCGAGCAAATCTACGCCGGCATGGTCAGCACCAACTTCTACGAGGCCGCCCAGCGCGCCGGTCTCTCCGCCGGGATGATCATGTCCCTGACCGAGATCTTCACCTGGGAAATTGACTTCCGCCGCGACTTTCGCGCCGGCGACCGCTTCGAGGTCCTCGTCTCTTCCCGTCCCGACCGCCAGCACGGCGCCGGCGAGCGCCGCATCCTGGCGGCCAAGATCGAAACCGGCCGGCAAGAGCATTGGGCTTTCTCTTATAAGGACGGCAAACGCGCCGCCGGCTATTACGATGAGGCCGGCAATTCCCTGGGCCGCTTTACCTTGCGGACCCCGGTCAAATCCGCCCGCGTCACCTCCGGCTACACCCACAGCCGCTTCCATCCCATCCTGCATTACCACCGGCCCCACCTGGCCGTGGATTATTCCGCCCACTCCGGCACTCCCATCCGGGCGCCGGCCGACGGCGTCATCGAGTATGCCGGCTGGAAAGGCGATTACGGCCGCTACTTGAGCCTCCGCCATAACTCGACCTACACCACCACCTACGGCCACCTCTCCCGCTACGGGCCCGGCATCCGCCGGGGCGTGCGGGTCAAGCAAGGCCAGGTCATCGGCTACGTCGGGTCCTCCGGTCTCGCCACCGGCCCGCACCTGTGTTACCGCATCCTCCGTAACGGCAAAAGCTTGGACCCCCTCAAGTTCCGAGGCTCGGCCGGGCCTGGAGCCTCCAACCTCAAAGACTTCCGCACCGCCAAGTCCCGGCTCCAAGCCAAACTGGCCAGCGCCCAAGCCCTGCCCGGCGCCGCCTCAACCCAACTCGCGCAGGAGGCCGGCGACTGATTTAATTCGCCTCTTCCGGAGATGCTCCTCGACCTCCATGTCCATTCCATCTTTTCCCTGGACAGCCCCACCCCTCCCGAAGAATACGCCGGCCGCGCCGCCGCCCTCGGGCTCCAGGGCCTGGTCTTCATGGAACACAAGCGCCTGGTCACTGACTTCGATTTCACCGGGCTCGGCCAAAAATACCGGCTCCTCATCCTCCACGGCGTCGAGGCCGAGACCTTTTGGGGACACCTCCTGATTTACGGCGTCACTCCCGCCCTGGCCCAGACCTTCGACTTCTCCCGCCGGCTCGACCCGGTCCCACTTGCCCGCGCCATCGCCGCAGCCGGCGGCCTGGTCGTTCCGGCTCACATCTTCCGGCCCTATATCAGCCTGGGCGCCCGCTCCCTGGATTTGCCCGGGGTCTGCGCGGTCGAGACCTTGAACGGCGCCAACTCCGAGGACGAAAACCGCTTTGCCGTGCAGTGGGCGAGCCAGGTCGGCCTCTTCGCCACCGGCGGCTCCGATGCCCACTTCCTTTCCGAACTCGGCTCCTGCCTGACCCGTTTGGAAAATTCCGTGCAGACCATGGCCGAGCTGATCGCGGAAATCCGCGCCGGCCGCTGCCAGGCCCTTCGCCGCGACCACCAATAAGCCCCCACACCATGGCCCATCTCTCTACCCGCAGTAAATCAGGGGGACAGGCATTCTGGATGGACCCGTAAAAAGTCACGCGGCCATTTTCAGGTCTTGCCCCCAATCTTTTTCATCGGAAGCGGCCATTGGCTTAATCGGAACGAAAATCGTTTCGATGCGAACCCAAAACTCTCTCCAACGCTCTTGGAAAACAGATTTCAACACCCCATCCCAACCGGGAATAGAGGTTTTTCCCAATTCCGGGCCATGCTTCGCCGCCTGGCGCAACTTTCGGACGCGAGTCGCCCGCAAGATATTGATGCCCGCGGACCTGCTCTTGCACGTGGCCGACGCCTCGATTCCAAAATTTGTTCTTCCGTTTCCCGGGCGGTTTTATTGTGGGGCAAACGCGGCCCGCGCGTCCGGTCGCCCCAGTTCACCCGATCCAAACGGCCTTCTCCGGCCCGGACAACCCAGCGTTGCACGACCGAGAGGGCAACTCCAAACCGCCGGGCGACTTGGCGCAACGAGTTGCCCCGACGGACTGCCGCAACCATTTCTCGACGCCGCTGAAGAGAAGTTTTTTTGTTCATACCGGCCTCCTTGGAAAAAGGGTTTCCGGCATTATAAACGAAACCAACTGACCTCGAATTGCTGGCACTTAAGCGACCTTTTAATGCTGACACTTGGCCCTTTCAGTTATCAGGGTCGAGCTAAAGCGCGGCCGATCCCCAACCTCTGCTCGGGTCCCGTCAACGTGAACGTGGCCGAAATCCTTGTTCCACGACCAGGTCCACCTCTAAGAGCGTGTATGAAAAGGTCTTTGAATTTGGAGTGCGGCGGCTTGCCGCCGCTTTTGTCCCGGGAGCTTGCTCCCGGAAAAGCCCGCCAGCAAGCCGGCGTAACCAAAGCGGAAGCAAGCTTCCGCACTCCAAAGGGCCGCATAAATAATACTGCAAAGCATTCAAACTCCCGACCCTTCTCGTACACGCTCTAAGAAACTATCTCAAAACCGGCAAGGTAGGGGCGGCTTGCGAGCCGCCCCTACGCCGTGCCCTTGATTTTATCGCGGGTAAAAATTGCCATTTTGTATAATTATCCAAAACCAGAGGTTTTGAGATAGTCTCTAAGCGCTTATCCCTCTCCCTAACCCTCTCCCCTGCGGGGCATAAGCGTTAACTTAGAATAATGGCCTCTAGTTGCGGCTTTCTTTTTCGAGGCGGCTCCGCCAGAAGAGCCGCGATCTGGCTCCAATCGCGTAAA
>Ga0299912_10000379_pt1 | contig 39093 bp, 35 predicted proteins | sample RVTome_2_FD_207667 | JGI IMG/M metagenome (GOLD analysis project Ga0299912, IMG submission 207667) | Soil microbial communities from uranium-contaminated site in the Upper Colorado River Basin, Wyoming, United States - RVT95D214 (version 2) ... | reverse complement strand
AATCTCCACTCAAAAGCCGAATACATGACTGAAGCCACTATCTCTTCAAAAATTATCTTGCAATCTTCGCCAGGTCCATACATGACAAAGGCAGGTGAATAGTTACAGCCCTGGCCTTGCTGCGTTCGCTATACTTTATAATCCACAATGGGCAAGCATGTATGCAAGGGCTCCGAATTGACGGTTTCTCCGCCCTTCTAAGCAGCCCCCTTTTGTTTCATAATTTTCAACAATGGCATCAAGTAGCCTATAAAGACCGAAGTTATCCTCGATATTTGACAGTTGAATTGCAAGTTGAAAAGCATGGGAACATAGTTCAAAAGGCATATCATTTTGATAAACGTTATCGATATCGTTAAACACTTCTTCTTTTTTGAAGGTCTTTTTGTCGTAATCATATCCAGCTAATAAATCTGGATGTTCTTGAATCAACTTTTTCAAAGTTGTTTTCGTTTGATCCAAAGTCAATTTTCCATTTTCTGGAAAAATGGCTTTGGAAATTACAACAAGATTTTCAACATTTTCTAGATAATATTTATCCAACTTATGAACATCATCATTTAAAACCAGTTTTTTTAATTCGTCGAGTATTGGTTTTAATTGACCTTGTAAGGCTTGACGATCCTTATGAAACTTCACTTTTCCAAAAGGAGAGCCGCTTTCATATTCCCCGAATTCCAAAACTTCACCAGAATATTCAAGCCAAGTCTGAACAGCTGATACAGTTTTAGATAATTCACGAAGGTCTTCGAGCGCCTTTGCCGCAACTTCAGGATCTTTTTTATAATGATCTACGAATTGCTTACGCGCCTCTACCCATTGTTTTGTAAGGTCAATAGCTGGAACCTTTTCTTCCTTGTCATGGTAGACAGTGACGGCATCATTATTACCATCCAAATCCCCGTACAGATCCACAAGATGACCAAATTTATTCCACGAATATTGTATCCATGTGCTAGCAGCTTTATCAGTCTGAGCAAGTTTATAAATGTCTTTTACAGCATGATAAGCCTTCAAATTATTGTTTTCTTTTAAGGCTTGTTCAAAATCAGTGCGACAGATGACCCAATCGTTTTGAGGGTGAATGGAAGTTGGGTCCGTCAGAATCTTTTTAAAAAGAATGCTGCGTTCTTTTTCAGAATCAGGATAAATCCAAAGGGCAATTTGATCTGCAAAAGAGCTTAGGTAACCCACTGCTGGTTCGTAATCAAAGTTTGATAGGTTAGTGATTGTGGAAATATTTTTTAAAACTGATTTGGTCAGCTCATTTATTTTTTCTTCAACTGACCCTTCTTTTCGGACAAGCTCTTGAACATCCGCACTTAGGGTGCGGGTTGAACCCTTCCATTGGTCATCCAGTTCTGTAATTTCGCCAAACTGAACTGCAAATCCCGCGGAGGATGCTGTTAAAACACTCACACCACACAACAACACAAAAGAAACACTTAACAACTTACTCATTGAATTTTCACCATAAAATTAAATTACCACATTAACAAATCTCACGAATTAGCTTTTGAATAAAAAATTCGCTTAATACCTTAATAAAGAAATAGTACTTAAATGAAAAATTACAAGTAAAATTTGCACATATCGCCAATGAAAAATGGCGATGAATGAGGTCGGCGTTAGAAAAGTAGAAAATTCAGCTTCCTTTTAAGGTCATTACAACCTTAAAATTCTCCTTAATTTCCTCTACCAAAGGTAACGTGATGAAAGACTTTATTTTTACAAGTGAGTCGGTTTCAGAAGGCCATCCCGATAAAATTTGTGATCAAATTTCGGATGCGATTTTAGATGCTTATCTTACCAAAGATCCTTTGTCTCGAACAGCAATTGAAACCGTCGTTATTCCACGACGCGTTTTTGTATTTGGGGAAGTGCTGAGCTCTTCCAATCTGACACGCCAGCACTTGGATCAAATCATACGGGAGCGCATCCGTAGTATTGGTTATGAAGATCCGAGCTTTGATTGGCGTACAGTAAGCATTGAGATGGACCTTAAAACTCAATCTCCTGACATTGCGCGTGGTGTGGGTGAAGATGATGGTGCAGGCGATCAAGGGATTATGTTTGGGTATGCAACTCGCGAGAATGAAGCCCTGATGCCAACGCCACTGTATTTCGCGCAAACCCTTTTACATCGTTTGGCTGAGGCTCGAAAAGAAGGACTCCTTTCGCAACTTCGCCCCGATGCAAAATGCCAATTCTCGGTGCAATATCGCGATCACCAACCCGTTGGAACAACAGCGATTGTGGTGTCATCCCAGCATATTGAAGATGTAAATGTAGAAGACGTTAAAGCACTTATTTGGCCTTATGTGGAAAAGATTCTTCCCGAAGGTTGGTTTTGTGGAGATGCCTCTTTTTTCGTCAATCCCACAGGGCGCTTTGTTATCGGAGGCCCCGAAAGTGACACGGGTCTTACTGGAAGGAAGATAATTGTAGATACCTATGGCGGTATGGCTCCCCATGGTGGAGGTGCTTTTTCAGGAAAGGACCCCTCCAAAGTCGACCGCTCTGCTGCCTATATGGCCCGCTATATGGCAAAAAATGTGGTGGCTGCGGGACTGGCTGAGCGCTGCACACTTCAGCTTTCCTACGCCATTGGAAGGGCAGACCCCACCTCATTTTACATCAACACCCATGGAACGGGCCTTGTTCCAGAAGAACGTCTGGCAACCGCTTTACGAGAACTTATTGACTTAACGCCGCGCGGAATTCGAAAAAAATTAGATCTTAGTAAACCTATCTATACACGTACCGCTGCTTATGGCCACTTTGGCCGAAAGGTCGATTCTGACGGCGGATTTTCTTGGGAAAAGCTAGATTTGGTGGAGGAGTTAAAGGAAGCGTTTTTATGAAAACATATCGTTATCTAATCGCCCCAGCCCAACAAATCTTTAACGTGGAGAAACTTATCTTTAAGTAAAGATAGCTTTCTTACGTCCTTAACTTGGGATAAAATGAGGCCCGCTATAAACGAGCAAAGAAGTATTGTCGGGACATTTTCTTTGAGAATTTTATCAACTTCTAGGTTCTTAACTCCCAAATTTACCTTTTTAAAAATGCATTGAGCTTCACCCATAATGTCATCAATCGGTCGGTGTCGTTTCTTTCGACTTAAAAAAAGAAATAAAATTCCGATACCAGCTAAAAGCACACATAAAACAGCGCCACTTTCTAGATGCCCTATGACCGGAACGAGTGCTTGAAAAAGAAAGAAAATTCCAAATCCCAAGGCTAAGATCAGGAAAAAATATCCCACGATCCGGGCTATCAGAAAAGAAGCTCTTTCTTGTGGCTTCAAGAGGAAGCTAGTTAGAAAATTAAGAATGATCATCACCCACGGCATCATTTTGATCGCTTTAGGAAAGTTCCGATCAGGAAACCAACTCCAAATACCCATGCAGCGCAAATATAAGGTTTCTTTTTAATATAATCTCCAACTTCACAAACCTTTTCACTTCCATAAGCTGTGATGTCATCTTTCGCGTGGCTAAGGTCGTCCATCGTAATAAGATGGATGAATTCATTAAAAGCTTCTTTGAGAGACTCAAAAATTTCTACAGAAGATTCTTTGATCTCTTCAAAATTGTCCTGTGAGGAGGATTTCAATTTTTGAAAAATACCTTCCGCTTGTTTATACTTTTCTTTTACACCCTTAACCAAATGGTCCTTGTTATGAATTTTCTTTTTTTTCAGCAACCCATCTATTTCTGAAATTTTTATTTTATATTTTTTCAATGTCGATTCTAAATCTTTTAAATATTTTTCTTTTTTTTGCATTCGACTCTCCCTTTAAAAATCATATATTGCTTATGATAGAATGAACTTTATTAAAAAAGTCTTTATGTTATTCATGATTTTGATCTTATTCTGTTTTTATACCCGTCCCATAAGTTAACAGTATAAGAAGAATGATAAGGATAAGCCCCAGACCACCAACCCCTGGCGCCGCTATACGGCCATGTTGGCAAAGCCCTCATCTGAATGGTGTTGAGATTGTTCGTTCAATAAAAGAGAATTGCTTAAAATCGAATGAAATTGATGAAAAGAACTTCAGTTCACTATTTGGTCATGGATTCATCAATGCGGCTGGCACTTTAGACCTACTTAAATAAAAACGACCTATTGTAATACACACACTTATTTTGGTATGTTTTAGCGGTTTAAATTTAGTTATCATGTGATGCACAATAAATTAACTCGTTCTTTTGGTCGACGCAAAGTGCGTAAGTTAAGGGATACATCCCAAAAAGCCTATGATGACCTTTTGCCGCTTTTAAAAATTGACCTGGCAAAGCCTTTTTTCGAAAGCTTACCTTCTGAGGTGTGGCTTGAAATTGGATTTGGGGGCGGCGAGCATCTGCTTGCACAACTTGCCCAGAATCCAAGGATCTCCATGATTGGATGCGAACCTTTCATGAATGGGGTTGCCAAGTTGTTAGCCCACCTGCCCCCTGAGGATCACAATCGCGTCAGAATCTGGCATGAAGATGTGCGATATTTATTGGATGCACTTCCCCCCTCTTACTTCGAACGTGCTTTTATTTTGTTTCCAGATCCATGGCCAAAAAAACGCCATCATCCGCGACGTTTGATCACAAAGGAATTTATGGCTAAATTATGGCCAACGTTGAAAGAGGGGGCCTTTTTGCATATCGCAAGCGATGATGTGTCTTACGTGGAACAAATTCAGGAAGTCCTCTACGACTACCCCAATCTTAACCTTTGCGATGGGCCGCCTTCCCCAGATCCTTTGACGTGGCACTCACGCCCCGAGGGATGGCCAGCAACACGTTATGAACAAAAAGCCCTCGCCCAAGGGAAAAAATGTGCTTATATGGTATTTCAGAAAGTGGAGAATGTTTCATGAAGTTCCAGGTCTTACGCGCCTTAATTATTGGAAATATCCTTGAATACTATGATTTTTTTCTCTACACTTTTTTTGTTTCCATCCTCTCCCCTCACTTTTTCCCATCTTCTGATCCACTCACTGCCTTGATGAAGGGGTTTGGTCTTTTTGCAATAGGGTTTATAGCACGTCCGATTGGAGCTCTCGTTTTTGGCCATTTTGGAGATAAATATGGCCGAAAAAACGCTCTCTTTGGAACCCTTTTTTTAATGGCCGTTTCGACCGTCGGGATTGGCCTCCTTCCGACCTATGATAAAATTGGTATTCTATCAACCATCTTCTTAGTTCTTTTTCGCTTAGTCCAAGGCTTTGCCGCAGGGGGAGAGGTGAGCGGAGCTTCAGTCTTCGGCCTTGAGCAAACGATTGAAACACGGCGCGGGTTCGTGGGTGCCCTAATCAAGTCTTCAGCAGGAATTGGGGCTGTGATGGCAACGACAATAGGAGCCATTTCTACCTGTGATTTAATGCCGGACTGGGCGTGGCGCATTCCCTTTTGTTTAGGAGGCCTTGTGGCCTTTTCCGGGATTTATTTACGTCGCGTTTTGGAGGAATCAGAGTGGCGAAAACCTGTCAACGTTCCTCTTTTAGAGGTGATTCAGAATCATCCCATCTCTTTCCTCAAAGCTGTTGGCATTGGCGGTTTTTTGCATGTTCCTTATTATATTATTGTCGGCTATATGAACGCAACCTTGCATGCCAAGGGGCTCGTGAGTAGTTTTGAGCTTATGATAATGAATACAGTAATTACCTTCGTCGGTATAACTATTATCCCCGTGATAGGCTTTTATTCTGATAGAATTGGGCTCCGGCGCCTCATGACTTGGGGGACCATCGGGCCACTGACTCTGTCTCTGCCTCTTCTGATGGTATACACAACATCTGAAAACCTTGTGGGGATTGTTCTTGCCCAGATGATATTTTTGTTCTTTTGTGAACCTTTTGTTGCTCCCTCAAACGCTTATCTTAATACTCTTTTTCCCCCTGAGTGCCGTTATACGGGGGTTTCTTTTGGAATCTGCCTTGGCCTCTCCCTCTTTGGAGGAACAACCCCCCTCATCTGCAGCCAACTCGCCAGCGGTATTGGCCCCATTTGGGGGCCGAGTCTTTATTTAATGGGAGCAGCCTTAATGGGCCTCATCGCCGTCTGGCAGAGAACCCCAAAGCCTGCCTTCGCTCACGCATAGGGTGATAGAGTTTTGTTTTCGCTTAAGTGGGACACGCTAATACCCAAAGTGTCCTAAAACCGCAAGGGCCGAGGATCTTCCGCATAGGTATTGTAAATTCGCTCATCTGCTTCAACAATATAGGGATCTTCAGCAATATGCGCTGTGAGGAAAATGACAAGTTCTGTGATTTTCCGATCATCATCTTTTCCTTTTGCAATCTCTCCAAGAAGGGGGATCTCTTCCAACCCTGGAACAGAAGAGCTGGTATTGCTTGAACGGTCTTCCATCAAGCCACCCATGACAAGAACCTGGCCTGACTTCATTCTTAATACAGAATCAAGCTCGCGGATTTGGACAACAGGGACGGTGGATTTAACCTTGTTCTGAGATTTAATGGCAACGGCCGGATCTTCCACCTCCTTTTGAACACGGGAGATCGTCGGGCGTAACATCATCGTAATTTCCCCCGTTTGAGAATCCACGGAGGGTTGGACAATCATCACAAGACCAATGGGAACGGTGAGGGCATCGCTAGAGACATTCTCTATATCCGGTTTGCCTTCAGCTTGAAAATAACGTTCAAATTCAAGGTGGAAAAAGACTTCGTTGGTGGCAACCTTCAGCATCGCAGGTTGATTGTTCATCACCGTCAACCGTGGGTTAGAAAGAGTTCTAACCGTTCCAAATTTTTTTACCAAATTAAAAATGGCTGAGAATTTTTCATGATCCACAGCAAAGGAAAAGACATCTCGGGAGGAGAAAGGAAGGGCACGAGAAGACTGTGGGGAAGCAAGGGCCCCCAGGGGGGCTAATATATTAACATTTTCGTCAATATGTTGCCAATTAATGCCGCTCTTGAACTCATTATTCAGCGTCACCTCAATAATTTTCGCTTCAATAATAACTTGTGTGGAAGTCGCTTCTTTCAGTTTTCTAAGATAATCTCCAACTTGTTGATGCTGACGCGCCGTTCCAAATACCATGATGAGGCCTCCTTGCTTATGCAAGGCATAATACTGAGGCCCTTTTAGGGACAGGGCCTTTTCAGGATTTAAAATCATCTTGAGGCTTTGCTCTAGCTCACCCCAAAAATCCATGAGGCTATTATCCAAAAGAACGCTATCTGAACCATTATCCGTTCGATGTTGGCTCTCAAGAGGCGCGAAAACATTCGTTGAAATGGAAATACGGTTCTCACTTTTACGGGTATGGCTTAAAGATTGTATGCTATAGGTCTGAAGGTAGGGCTCATCCGGTTCTATCAGTATCCGGTTCCCTTGAATTTGAAATCTGTGGCCTGTCAGGGTACAGAGGTCTTTAATCACATCAATGAAGGGCAAACGATGAGCACTATAGGTAATTCCTCCTGTGTCCGCATTCATTCGTGGACTTAAGGCCATTCCAACGCCCGTTTGGCGTCCAAGTTCCATCAATACATTTTTAAGAGGGGCGCTCTCATGCAAGTTCAGAGATACAACCTTCCCCATTGCAGGTGGCAAGAGCGGAGCCTTTGAAAGGGTCGAGGATGGGGGTTGAAAGGAAGGAATCACTTTTGCACAGAGGGGTGGTTTTGTGATTTTTTCATAGTCTTCTTTTTGAAGTTTAAGCGCCGGATCATGATACAGGCGATGGTCCATCAGATCACAAGCGCTAAGCAGACTAAAAAGTCCTACAATCAAAAACCACCGATGCTTGAGCATACCACCCCTTCCTTTTTTTTGGGAGTGTAAAAGGCTTTAACTAAATTTTTCAAGAGAGAACGCGTGACTGATTCCAATATGTGCTTTGAATGCTTGAGCTAAAGTGGGGAGTCTCCTCCAAGGAGACAATTCTCTAAAAATTGAAACAAAGGCCTAATTTTAGGCATGCATTCGATATGAAAGCATTGCAAAAATTCTATTTGCTTCTAGCTTCTTTGGCTGGGGCAGATAAGCTTAATCCTCAACTTAATAAAAAACAGGCTATCTGAAGATAGCCTGTTTTTTTATGTGGATTTCTCTTGCTGTCATCCTGAATTTATTTCAGGATCTTGTTGACATGAAATTCTGAAACAATTCTCAATCAAGTCGAGAATAGGACATTAAGGAGATCCGCATGTCACTCCCTCTTTTCTTATCAAATTCTTTACTTTTTTTAACTTTAATAGGTCTCAGCATAAAAGACTTTAAGGATGGGATTCTTCCAGATGTTTTGCTGATCATCTTGGCCATCCTTGGACTCTTGCGATTTGGAGGCAATCATGCCATGAGTGCCTTAATATTGGGGATCCTAGCCTATGGCCTTTACAAATTGTATCCTCTCCTTAAGGAGAAAGAGGGGCTGGGCTTGGGCGATGTAAAGATGATGGCCGTCACGGGGCTCTGGTTGGAGGTCTTCCAAATCCCGCTTTTTTTGATGATTGCCGGAGTCGGGGGGATTGGCATTGCGTTTCTTTGGCGCAACTTAAAGAAGGGGCCACGATTTCCTTTAGGACCAGCTCTTGCACTTGGCCTTGGAATTTGTATTGTGGGGGATCAGGGATTTTCTAAAGGAGGAAACGAAATGAGCACAACTTTTTCAGGGCCTAGCCTACCGCCTGCTTCTGGCGCCAAACCAGACTCTCTCGTTGTCTTTATTCATGGATATGGAGCCGATGGGGGAGATTTGTTATCCCTTGGAAAAGCCTGGGCTTCCCTTCTCCCAAACACACTCTTTATAGCCCCTCACGGACCAACCGTATGTGAACTTAACCCTTCCGGAAATCAATGGTTTGGCCTCAAAGACTGGGGTCCATCACGCATATTAAAAGAAATTCAAGCTCTTACCCCCTCTTTTAATCGTTACTTGGATGGGCTTTTAAAAACCCATGGGTTGCCCCCTGAAAAACTGGCACTCGTGGGGTTTTCTCAAGGCGCCATGCTCGCCATTCATACAGCTCTTCACCGGCCCCAATGTGCGGGCGTTGTGGCTTACTCAGGAGCGTTTATAGATGACCCGAATGAACTCAAGATGGCTCGTCCTCCCATTCTCTTGGTTCATGGCGCGGATGATCAAGTCTTGCCAGTTTCCTTTTCCCAAATGGCTGAAGAACATCTTAAAGCCCTTGGTGTTCCAGTAACCCTGTCTCTTCTCCCAGGACTTGAGCATGGAATTGATAGCAGGGGTCTTGGAATGGGGGGTGCTTTTTTAAAAAAACATCTTTACGAAAATGCCCAGCCAGACTTGTGGGAACGGACGAAAGAAGGTAATAGTTAAGCAGCTCAAAAAACAGGAAAACATTATGTCACGACCAAAAATTGCACTTGTAGGCGCGGGTCAGATCGGAGGAACACTCGCTTACCTCGTAGGCCTTAAGGAACTTGGCGATATGGTCCTCATTGACATTATGGAAGGAACGCCACAAGGCAAAGCCCTTGATATTGCTGAGGCTGCCCCCATTGAAGGGTTTGATGGGAGCTTTAGTGGCACCAATGACTACAAAGCCCTCGCGGGAGCGGATGTGGTCATTGTCACCGCAGGTGTTCCCCGCAGACCAGGGATGAGCCGGGATGACTTGTTAGAAACGAATACAAAAGTGATTCGCCAAGTCGGAAAAGAGATTCGCCAACATTGCCCTCAAGCTTTTGTTATTGTTATCACCAATCCCTTGGACGTCATGGTAGGCGTCATGCAAGAAGCCACAGGCCTCCCCCACAATCGCGTTGTGGGAATGGCCGGTGTTTTAGATAGCGCCCGATTCTGCTGTTTCTTAGCCGAGGAGCTCAACGTATCCGTTGAGGATGTCTATGCCACCGTTCTCGGCGGCCATGGGGATAGCATGGTACCTCTCATTCGATATTCGAGCGTGGCAGGAATTCCTCTTCCAGACTTGATTAAAATGGGTTGGATAACCCAGGAACGTATTGACGCTATCGTGCAACGCACCCGTCAGGGAGGAGGAGAAATCGTCAATCTTTTGAAAACAGGATCCGCCTTTTATGCCCCCGCTTCTTCAGCCATTGCTATGGCCGAATCCTATCTTAAAGATAAAAAACGCATTTTTCCTTGCGCTGCCTGGCTCACGGGTGAATATGGCATCAAAAACCTTTACGTTGGCGTGCCCGTTGTCATTGGCGCAAAAGGCGTTGAAAAAATTATGGAAATCCAATTAAATGCGGGAGAACAAGCCATGTTTGATCATTCTGTAGACGCTGTGCGTGAACTTATGGCCGCTGTTCAAACCTTAGATCAAAAAGCAAAATAGGAATTTAGGGAATGAACATCCACGAATACCAAGCAAAGTCTTTATTACGAACCTACAGTGTACCTGTACCTCAGGGTGGCGTTGCCTTCACCCCTCGAGAAGCCCAAGAAATTGCCGAAACCTTAAAGGGTCCTGTATGGGTCGTGAAAGCTCAGATCCACGCTGGAGGTCGGGGGAAAGGTGGGGGTGTTAAGCTTGCAAAGTCAGAGGAAGAAGTTAACACCTTTGCCAGTCAAATTTTAGGAATGACTCTTATAACCCCGCAAACAGGACCGCAAGGACGGGTCGTAAAAAAAATATATGTAGAAGAAGGGTGTTCCATTGCTCATGAGTTTTATTTAAGCCTTTTGATTGACAGAGCTACCTCTCGTTTAACGTTCCTTGCCTCAACGGAAGGAGGGATGGAAATTGAAGAAATTGCAAAAACCCATCCTGAAAAAATTATCAGAGTTTCTGTTGATCCTGTTGCAGGATTTCAATCCTTTCATGGACGAAAGATGGCCTATGGATTGGGCCTCAAAGGTGAACAGGTGAATGAGCTCACACGATGTGCCAAAGGTGTATATGAAGTCTTCGTCAACCTTGACGCAACCCTTATCGAAATAAACCCCCTTGTCCTCACAAGCGAAGGAAAGATTCTCGCCCTCGATGCGAAGATGAGCTTTGATGATAATGCTCTTTATCGTCATCAAGATCTCGAAAATTTACGGGATCTCGATGAAGAAGACCCTGTAGAACATCAGGCCTCCCTGAATGGCCTTAGTTATATTAAACTCGATGGTAATATTGGTTGCACGGTGAATGGAGCAGGGCTTGCTATGGCCACCATGGACATCATTAAACTTTATGGGGGTGAACCTGCCAATTTCTTGGATGTCGGCGGTGGGGCCCCACGGGAGCGGGTTACGGAGGCCTTTAAAATCATCCTTTCTGATCCCAATGTAAAAGGTGTTCTTGTCAATATTTTTGGGGGTATTATGCGATGTGATATCATCGCCGAAGGCATAGTTGCCGCAGCAAAAGAAATTCACCTCCACATCCCTTTGGTCGTACGGCTTGAAGGAACCAATGTGGAGCTTGGAAAAGAAATTTTTGCCAAATCAGGTCTTCCTATCATTTCTTTAGATGATCTTTCCCAAGCTGCCCAACGTATCGTTGAAGAAGTGAAGGAGGCTGCCTAATGTCCGTTCTCGTCAATGCGGCCACAAAGGTCATCTGCCAAGGATTTACAGGATCTCAGGGAACTTTCCATTCTGAGCAGGCCATTGCTTACGGAACAAAGATGGTAGGGGGCGTGACTCCTGGGAAGGGAGGAACGGTTCACTTAGATCTTCCTGTTTTCAATACGGTCCACGAAGCTATTCAAAAAACAGGAGCTAATGCTTCTGTCATCTATGTTCCTGCTCCTTTTGCAGGAGATGCCATTTTGGAAGCCATTGATGCCCAAATTCCCCTTGTTGTGTGTATTACGGAAGGAATTCCCATTCTCGATATGATGCGTATCAAACGTGCGCTTTCAGGATCTTCCACTCGGCTCATTGGTCCCAATTGTCCAGGAATTATTACACCAAATGAATGTAAGATTGGAATTATGCCCGGTTACATCCACAAGCCAGGGACAGTAGGAATCGTCTCACGTTCAGGAACTTTAACCTATGAAGCTGTCGCACAGACCACAACGGTGGGTCTCGGTCAATCAACTTGCATTGGCATCGGAGGAGATCCCATCAATGGCACAAGTTTCGTTGATTGTCTTGAGCTTTTCCAAAAAGATCCCGCAACAGATTCCATTGTCTTGATTGGTGAAATAGGGGGGACGGCTGAAGAAGAAGCAGCTGATTTTTTAAGGTCATGCAAAAATCCCAAACCTGTCGTAAGTTTTATTGCGGGTATGACAGCCCCTCCAGGCCGTAGAATGGGACACGCGGGCGCTGTTATCTCAGGCTCTCAAGGAAGTGCGCATGAAAAGATAGAGGCTTTAAGGAGCGCAGGCGTTATTGTCGCTGATTCTCCTGCCGACATTGGAAAAACTCTTTATGAGGTTTTGAAGAACAGGACCTCTTCTAATAAAGCGCAGGCATAAATGGTAGACTCTAAAAAACCATCATATTCTTCAACCTGGTCAGACGAAAGTCGGTCTTTTCTGACAGGAGACAATGCACTTTATATCGCCCATATGTATGCTCTCTATCTTAAAAACCCGACTTCTGTAAGCCTGGAATGGCGTCATTATTTTGCTTCTCTGAAAGATGGCGAGACAGAAGTTTTAAAAGATTTCATGGGTCCTAGCTGGGCAAGACAGGCTTCCCCTCAAGAAAAGGAAGCGCCTCCTCCAGCAGAATTTGCTCCTGAAGATGTTAAAGGGGCCATTTTAGATTCAGTCCGAGCCATCATGCTCATCAGAGCCTATCGAGCCCGAGGGCATATGATTGCTCAACTCGATCCCTTAGGCTTTACCAAAAAGGAACCTTATCCCGAGCTTGATCCTCAAACGTATGGCTTTACGGAAGCTGATTATGATCGGCCGATTTTTATTAATGATGTTTTAGGACTCACTTATGCAACCTTAAGCGAAATTCTGGAGCGGCTTTATAAAACCTATTGTGGGACAATTGGCGTTGAGTTCCTTCACATCCAGGATCCTGAAAGAAAGCTCTGGCTTCAAAAACGAATTGAAGGTGAAGGAGAGCTGGGTATTGCGGAGCCCATTCAAGACATAAAATGGAAAAAACGGATCTTAAAAGAACTGACGGGCGCTGAAGCTTTTGACAAATTCTTACATGTAAAATATCCAGCAGCAAAAAGGTTTGGTCTTGATGGAGCGGAAAGTCTTATCCCAGGACTTGATGAGATGCTTCGTCGTTCCTCTGAGCTTGGGATCGAGGAAGTCGTTTTAGGACTGGCCCATCGAGGTCGACTGAATGTTCTCGCAAATATCATGGAAAAACCTTATCGAGCCATTTTCTCTGAATTCCAAGGCACGAGCGCTCAACCGGATCAGGTTCAAGGATCAGGAGATGTGAAGTATCATCTTGGTACATCTACAGACCGAGAATTTGAGGGGCGAAAAATGCACCTCTCCCTAACAGCAAATCCTTCTCATTTGGAAGCTGTTGATCCTGTGGTCGTTGGAAAAGTCCGAGCAAAACAAACCCAATATAATGATGAAGAAAGATCAAGGGTCATGGGCCTTTTGCTTCACGGAGATACGGCCTTTGCAGGTCAAGGAATTGTCGCAGAGACATTTATGCTTTCTCAGCTTCACGGCTATCAAACAGGAGGCACCTTTCATGTCATTATTAACAATCAAATTGGGTTTACCACAACGCCAGCCTATGCTCGTTCCACCGTTCATTGTTCCGATCTGGGCATGATTGTCCAAGCCCCCATCTTTCATGTAAATGGGGATGATCCTGAAGCTGTTGTTAAGATCATGCGCCTTGCGGCTGAATACCGTCACAGCTTCAAATCCGATGTGGTTGTGGATCTCGTTTGTTATCGTCGTTTTGGTCATAATGAAGCAGATGAGCCCGCTTTTACCCAACCCCTTATGTATAAAGCGATTCGTGAGCATCCTTCCATCCTTCAGATTTACAATCAAAAATTGGCTCATGAAGGTTCATTAAAACAAGATGAAATCGTTGCAATTGAACGATTAATTGAACAGAAACTCCAAGAAAACTTCCAAGAGTCAGCTTCATATAAACCTTCAAAAGCTGATTGGCTTGCTGGAAAATGGGAAGGTTTTTCACCCAAACCACGCTCAGAAGAACCTGTTTTTACAGGCGTTAAGAGGGAAACTCTTGTTGCTATTGGAACAGCTCTTACCCAAGTCCCTCAAGATTTCCATCTCCACCCCAAGCTTAAACGTTTTCTCTCAGAACGCCTGCAAATGGTCACGGGAAGCAAGCCCATTGACTGGTCTATGGGAGAAGCGCTCGCCTTTGGATCTCTTCTTGTCGAAGGCCATCATGTGCGGTTAAGTGGACAAGATAGTGGGCGAGGAACTTTTAGCCAGCGCCATGCCGTCCTGCGAGACCAAGAGACAGAAGGAAAGTATCTCTCCTTAAACCATCTTTCTCCTAAACAAGCTCATTTTGAAGTATGGGATAGCCCTTTAGCAGAAGCTTCCGTTTTAGGATTTGAACTTGGGTATAGTCTTGTTGAACCAAGAGCTCTCGTTTTGTGGGAAGCCCAATTTGGTGACTTTTCTAACGGAGCCCAAGTGATCATTGACCAATTCATTTCTGCTGGTGAATCAAAATGGCTGAGGATGTCAGGCCTTGTGATGTTATTACCCCATGGGTATGAAGGCCAAGGCCCAGAACATTCTTCAGCGCGTCTTGAACGCTTTCTACAACTCTGTGCAGAAGACAATATGGAGGTTGTGAATTGCACCACGCCGGCTAACTATTTTCATGCCTTGCGTCGTCAGGTCCATCGCAACTATCGTAAGCCTTTAATTGTTATGACGCCGAAGTCGTTATTGCGCCATAAGCTTGCTGTTTCAACTTTAAATGACTTTGATACGGCAAAGCATTTTCAAGAGGTTATCCCCGATTCCTTAAAGCCTTCCTCAGACTTCCAACGGGTCGTGCTGTGCTCAGGAAAAGTTTATTATGACTTACTGGAAAAGCGAGAAGAGACAAACATAAAGGACATTGCTATAATCCGATTGGAACAACTTTATCCTTTTCCCCATGATAAATTGGTCGAAATGCTTAAACCTTATAAAAATGCCGACGTGGTATGGTGTCAGGAAGAACCGATGAATACGGGCGCCTGGACCTATCTCGATAGGCGCCTTGAGGGGGTCTTGATGGAAGCAAAGATAAAAGCAGATCGACCCCTTTATGTGGGCCGTCCAGAAGCAGCGTCTCCTGCTACAGGCCTTTTAAGCCGCCATATCTTTGAGCAAAATCTTTTAGTTAACCAAGCCCTTAACCTTGTGAAATGAGAAAAAAATGAGTTCAACCCCCTCTTCCCAAGCACAAAAAGAAATTAAAGTCCCTCCCATGGGGGAATCCATTACCGAAGCCACCATTGCCCGCTGGATCAAAAAACAAGGCGACGCTGTCACTATAGATGAGCCTTTAGTTGAACTTGAGACAGACAAAGTAACCCTCGAAGTGGGGGCCCCTGCCACGGGCACTCTTTCGGAAGTTCTTATCAAGCAAGGAGAAACCGTCGAGGTTGGCACCATTATTGGTCGCGTTACGGAAGGAACCGCTGCTTCTTCTCAAAAGGCTATACCCGAAACCCCTGAAAAAGCACCTCAAGAAAAACAATCGACCGCTCCCTATGTTTCCGAAGATGTTTCGCTTTCTCCTGCCGTGCGAAAACTCGTTGCTGAAAGCCAAATTGATCCCCGTCAAATCCAAGGGCAAGGCAAAGCGGGGCGTCTTACAAAAGGAGATGTATTGACGTTCTTGGATAGGGGAAAGGTGGAGGAAGCTCCTGAACCTATTCCTACCCCCTCTAAGCCTACCCTTCAGCAAAGAAAAGAGGTACGAGTTGAACGCGTTCGGATGAGCCGCCTTCGGCAGCGTGTTGCTGAACGTTTAAAGGAAGCTCAAAATACAGCTGCGATTCTTACGACCTTTAACGAAGCGGATATGACAAATATTATAACGCTCAGGAACCAAGTGAAGGATTCCTTCGAAAAAAGGCATGGTATTAAGCTTGGGTTTATGTCCTTCTTTGTAAAGGCCTGTCTCGTAGCGCTGAAAGAAATCCCTGCCGTAAATGCTGAAATTGAAGGGGATGAACTCATCTATAAAAACTACTATGACATTGGCATTGCTGTAGGAACACCCCAAGGACTTGTCGTCCCGGTGGTAAGGGATGCGAATCAAAAAAGTTTTGCCCAGATTGAAAAGGATATTGCAGCTTTCGGCCAAAAGGCCCGTGATGGGAAACTTTCCATGGAAGATCTCCAAGGGGGAACTTTTACCATATCCAATGGGGGTATTTATGGCTCTCTCATGTCCACACCCATCCTGAATCCCCCTCAATCCGGTATTTTAGGAATGCATAAAATCCAAGACCGCCCTGTGGCAGTAGACGGCAAAGTCGAAATTCGACCCATGATGTATCTGGCCCTCTCATACGACCATCGCATCATCGATGGCAAGGAAGCCGTAACGTTTTTGGTGCGTGTAAAAGAGTGCATTGAAAATCCAGAACGAATTTTATTGGATGTGTAACCATGGAAAATAAGAAGATCGACCTCATTGTCATTGGTGCAGGGCCCGGAGGGTATGTCGCCGCCATTAGGGCTGCTCAACTTGGCATGAGTGTCCTTTGCGTGGATAAACGAAAGACCCTCGGCGGCACATGTCTTAATGTAGGGTGTATTCCCTCAAAAGCGCTCCTCTATTCTTCCCACAAGTACGAAGAGGCCGAGCATCATCTTGAAAATCATGGGGTTAAGGTTGGAAAAGTTTCCCTTGATCTTGATAAGATGATGGAGAGAAAAGATAAGGTCGTTGATCAACTCACCAAGGGCATTGAGTATCTCTTCCAACGGAACAAGTTAACCCATTTGGTTGGAGACGCCCATCTCCTCTCCCCTGAAATGGTCTTAATCAAGACAGAAAAAGGTGAAGAACGTTGGCAAGCAAAGTATATCCTTATTGCAACTGGCTCTGAAAGCCTTACCTTACCTGGGGTTTCCATTGATGAGAAGAAAGTTGTATCCTCAACCGGTGCCTTAGCTCTCAAAAAAGTTCCTGAACACATGATCGTTGTGGGAGGTGGCTATATTGGCCTTGAGATGGGATCCGTATGGCGGCGTTTGGGCTCAAAGGTTACGGTCGTGGAATTTATGGATCGGATCGTTCCCCAAATGGATTATGAGCTTGGCGCAGCGTTACAAAAATCCCTTGTAAAACAAGGAATGGATTTTAAACTTTCAACCAAGGTAAAGGAAATCAAGGAAAAGAAAGATAAAGTTTCCGTTGAAATTGAATCCACCTCAGGAACAAAGGAAACACTTGAGGCGGATGTGGTTTTGGTTGCCACCGGTCGCAAACCCTATACCCAAGGACTCGGCCTTGAAAAAATTGGTGTGGCCCTTAATGAAAAGGGTTTTATCATGGTGAATGAGCGATATAAAACCTCCGCCTCTGGAATCTATGCTATTGGCGATTGTATCCCTGGGCCAATGCTTGCTCATAAGGCTGAGGAGGAAGGAATTGCGGCTGTTGAAAATATGGCCGGCCACTATGGTCATGTGAATTATGGCGTTATTCCCGCAGTCATTTATACGAACCCTGAGGTGGCTTCTGTCGGAAAGACGGAAGAGGAACTGAAAACTGAGGCACGTGCCTATAAGGTCGGTAAGTTCCCCTTCCTTGCCAATAGCCGTGCTAAAGCCGTAGGCGAGACAGATGGCTTTGTGAAAATCCTCGCCGATCCAGCGACGGATTTGGTTTTAGGAGTTCATATCATTGGTTCTGATGCAGGTACATTGATTGCCGAAGCCGCCCTGGCTATGGAGTTTTCGGCCTCTTCTGAAGACATCGCCCGTACATGTCACGCCCACCCCACCTTAAATGAAGCCGTGAAAGAAGCAGCCCTTGCCGTTGTAGGAAGGGCGATTCATATTTAGGAAGGGTTTCTACTCTATATAAAGCTCAATAATTTACGTCAAAAAGCGAATCGTAAACGGATAGCGATAAGACTCACCTTCCTGAGCTTTCAGAGAAGCCACAATGACACAAACGATCCATACAATCACCAGTATAGGAATTAAGATAAAGCCAATGATGATAAAAGCTAACAGGATCGCTACGAAAAAATAGATTGTCATACTAATTTGAAAATTCAAGGCTTCCTTGCCCTGGCGATCGACAAATGGATAATCTTCTCTCTTGGTCAACCAAATGATGAGGGGGGCGATAATATTTCCAAAGGGAATGATAAAACCCGCAAAAGCAGCTAAATGAGTATACATCCCCCAATTCCGCGCTTCTCGGGAAAGGCGAGGACCTGACTGTATATTGGCTGGTTTTGGAGTACTTATTTTAGCAGCCTTTATTGTTTTACTTTTAGAAGGCTGCGTTGCTTTTGTGGGTTTCGTGGATTTTGTTGGTTTTGTTTTTGCGGGTTTTTTGGATTTTGTTTTTGAAATTGTTGTCTTTGGTTGTGCTACTTTTGCAGCAGATGGTTTCTTCGCTGGTGATTTTTTCTGTTTTGTTGCCATGATCTGCCCCTGTTATTATTTTTTTTATATTATCATTTTTTCCCCAAGAGGCAAAGAAGGAAATGAAAGGGAAATCTTCTCAAGGAAATCCCATTATAAGGTATGTCCTTTCAACACTTCCTCAACCGTAACAATCGTTCCCGTAAGGCTATTGGAAAAAGCCTTCTCAATCTTAACACCTACACATTGACCAAAAAGACGAGGAGAAGCCTCAACATAAACTGATTGAAGGTAGGGCGTTTTCCCTAATAATTGGCCGTCCTGTTTGCCTTTGCGATCTAGTAAAACGGCCATTGTTTGGCCGACACATGCATCATTAAAAGCTTGCTGCTGGGCATTCAAAAGCTCTTGTAAACGCGCTAAACGTTCAGCCTTCTCCTCCTCAGGAACTTGATTGTCCATCAAGGCTCCTGGGGTTCCATGGCGAGGGCTATATTTAAAGGAATAAGCTTGAGCATACTTAACTTCTTGGACGAGACTCAGCGTATCTTCAAAATCTTTCTCCGTTTCGCCGGGGAACCCCACAATAAAGTCGGAAGAAAGAGCAATATCAGATCGATAATCCCAAAGTTTTTTAATAATCTCGAGGTAGTGTTTTCTTGTATGCTTTCGGTTCATTGCCTCCAAAATGCGATCTGAACCTGATTGAACCGGAAGGTGAAGGAAAGGCATGACTTGAGGAATATCCCGATGGGCAACCATCAGTTCCTCATCCATATCTCGTGGATGGGAAGTCATATAGCGAAGACGCTCTAGCCCACTTAAAGAAGCTAAGTGTTCTAAAAGCCTTCCCAAGCCCCACTCTTGCCCATTTGGAGATTCTCCATGATAGGCATTAACGTTTTGCCCCAGAAGCGTGATGTCCTTAACCCCTTGCTCCACAAGGCGGGCCGCCTCCTCATAGATGGCTTGGGCAGGGCGAGAATATTCAGCGCCTCGTGTATAGGGAACCACACAAAATGTGCAGAACTTATCACACCCTTCTTGGATAGCTATGAAAGCCGAAGGCCCTACATTCGTATGGTCTTGCGGAAGGTGATCAAACTTCGATTCAACAGGGAATTCCACATCCAACACACCACGCCCAGGCCCATCTCTTTTATCCCGTGAACGCTCTGCGCGGGCAATCATCTCAGGAAGCCGATGATAGGTTTGGGGGCCTAAAACGATATCCACGTAAGGTGCACGACGCATGATTTCCGCGCCTTCTGCTTGCCCCACACAACCAGCAACGGCAAGGAGCATTTTTTCATCTTTATGGAGGCGAATCCGACCCAGATCAGAGTATACTTTCTCCTCTGCCTTTTCCCGAATATGGCAGGTATTTAGGATCACCAAGTCTGCCCCTTCCGGCGTGTCTACAAGGACATATCCCAATGGCTTTAAAATATCTGCCATACGCCCTGAATCATAGACATTCATTTGGCAACCATAGGTTTTAATATAAAGTTTTTTTTGAACCATTTCTTAAGTCATTTGTTCTGAAATTGGACGCTCAAAAGCTGCGAGAAGTCCCCTTTGAACGGCATGAAAGCTAGCTTGGGCAAGTTCTTTACGGGAGGCAAATTCTTGCGCCTTGAGAGGCTGGTGTAGATCAACAATAACTTGAACGGTCCCCCACTGAGCAATCGCCCAAAGATGACTTACCAAATCAACGTCTGGACTAAACCATCCACAAGTTTTGCGCATAAACCTGGGCATTGGGAGGCGGTCCCATCCTGCATAGCTAACAGTAATGGGTTGCACCATGACATTTTTTTTAACGGCAACATCAAAGAAAGAACTCCCAAAAGGAAGGATGCGGCACCCATCAGACGTTGTCCCTTCTGGAAACAAAATAAGACTTTCATTTTTATCAATATATTCGAATAGCTTATCCGCGCCATCTGCTATCGCGTTTCTGTTTCTGTCGATATAGATTGTCCCCTGGTTGGTTGCGAGCCAACCCATTATAGGCCATTTGGCAACCTCAAGTTTTGCCACAAAACGGGCTGGTACAAAGGTTCCTAAGACAAGAATATCCACATAACTGGAATGATTCGCGACAAAAAGGGTGGGCTTGACCTTGGAAAGCTCACCCTTAATGATAAGCTGATGGCCAATACATCTACGCCAGCTGGAAAGATAAAATCGTCCAAACCGAAATCCTAAAGGCTGATTAACTTTAAGTAAAAGCCAATAAAAAGGCGTATAAGTTAAAAATACTAAAAAGATTAAAAAAAAACGCCAGAGAGCTAGTCCACTTGCACGAGGCATTATACTCCCTCATCAGAACCGCGCGGATCAGTATACTTTTGTGAATACCGCTCCGTTACTGTTTCTCGTTTTACAATGATACAAACATCAATTGAATTAAAGTTATGGTCAACGAAGGCTCCCTCCCCAACCAATCCACCAAGCCGCAAGTATCCTTTAATCAGTGGAGGCAATTGACGTGTTGCTTCCTTTTGATCGACTTGATTTTTGGGAATCAAATTCATCTCTTGATAACTAGATGAAAGCGCCCGCGCTCTAAGTTCAGGAGAGGCCAAATGATAATGGTAGAGATAAGCTAAAGCTTGACGATATTTTGATACATCTGTTCCAATAAAACTGCCGCACCCAAAACATAGCGTGACTTGATTGAGTCGAATATAAGCACCAATGCCGCGCCATAAGAGCTGCATGGTAGGCTTCGTCCGGTATTCCTTCCGTACACAAGAGCGACCCAATTCCATAATTTGTCCGGGGTATGCAACAAGTTTATCGATCTCAAATTCTGTAGCCGTATAATAACTACCATACTCCTGTGCCGCATCCCGTAGCATAAAGCGATACGTTCCTACGATTTTATTGTATGTACGATCAATGACGAGCAGAACATCACAAAAATCATCAATGCGTTCAACATCCCGCTTTAAAAGCGCCATGTTTTCATCAGGACGTGCCCCGCATTCGTCGTAGAAAACCTCATAACGTAAGGATTGAGCGGCCTTTATTTCCTCTTCTGATTGGGCAAGACGTACCTCTAAAGAATCCGACTTCAATAGAGGAAGGGTTTTTGAAAAACGGTTAAAAGGTGTGGTTGCTAAACTAGGCATCATGGCATTCAATTTTTTTTCCAATCCCTCTTTACAGGAACTCCATACAGCTCCAGGCGATGTCCAACAAGTTGATACCCTAAATCCCTTGCAATTTCTGCCTGAAGCCCTTCAATCCGTTCATCATGAAATTCAATAATCTTGCCAGTATGGGTATCAATTAAGTGGTGATGATGTTCGCAAGAAGCTTTCTCATACCTGGATCGTCCATCTCCAAATTCATGACGACTCAAGATATTCGCTTCTTCAAACAAGCGCAAGGTCCGATAAACGGTTGCAAGGCTAATTTTAGGATCAATTTGACTGACACGTCTATAAACAACCTCTACATCAGGATGATCTTGGGATTCGGACAAAACACGCGCAATAATACGTCTTTGTTCTGTCATCCTCAGCCCTTTTTCTTGGCAAAGCTGTTCCAGATGAGAGAGAGTCATAAATGCCTTTAATAAAAAAACACCGATGCAGACAGATGCCAGCATCGGTGTGTTTAAAATGGTATTTTTTAAGCTGCTTCGCGGCGACGCTCACGACGTGTACCAAGCCCAATATCTTTGGCAAGGTTACTGCGACGCTTTGCATAGTTTGGAGCAACCATAGGATAATCAGATCCCAAACCCCACCTTTCACGGTATTGATCAGGGGTCATATTGTAAGCTGTCTTCAAGTGACGCTTAAGCATCTTCAACCGACGTCCATCCTCAAGGCAAACGATATAATCTGCTTGCACAGACTCTTCGATGGGAACAACTGGATCTGGCCGATCATGGAGTAAGAATGACCGCCCGGAACCGACATTGCACAAACTCCGGTAAACTTGTTGAATGAACGCAGGAAGCTCAGAGGACGCCATTTCGTTATTTGAAACGTAGGCAGCCACAACTTCAGCTACTAATTCCATTATATTTAAAGATTCACTTCTTTCTGTCATTTTTCACTCTTTCTCTTTTAGTAAATGATATTCTTCTATATTACATTCAAAAAAAGTAATCAACACTTTTTTTATATTTTTAAAAAAATATTGTAATTGCCCCTCAAGCGTCTCTTTATACGAGTTTTTTAAAAAAATTAAACGCAGGGACGAGCTTATTTTGTTCCCGTGGATAATAATGAGGGCGTTTGCTTAACAAAACAAAACCATGTTTGATGTAAAAAGATTGAGCGGGTTTATTATCTTCAGCAACTTCAAGAAAAAGTTCACCAATACCCTTTTCTATAAGGCGCTTAAAAAGAGTTGTTAATAGAAGACCACCCATTCCCGTTCGTTGATGAGAAGGCGTTACAACAAGCGTTAAAATTTCAGCTTCTTCCCCCACTTCTCGCCATAAAAGGTACCCGCAAAGATGATGATTTTCTTCAATTTTTAACCCATAGGTCAGGGAATTTTGAAGAAATTCTTGAAATTCTTTTTCGCTCCATGCCTTAAAAAAAGCAGTTTGATGAAGACGCGCTGCCTCCTTACAATCCTCAAGAGCTAGTGGGTGGATACGCATGGCCCTGCAGGGTATGTAACATCAGCTTCTCTTACGTAAAAGGGCAACGCCTCCGAAGCAATACCCGGATTTGTAAAAAAAGCATGGGCTAGACTTTGAGCTCCGCTCCACGGAGAAAAAGCTTCTTTGAAAGTCATCCCCTCCAGAAAGGGATGAACCCCACTTCCAGCTAAAAGGGGAGGTTTGGATGCTGAAAGAATCTCTTCGACATCTTCCCGTGTTAAGCTTTGAGGCGCTTGGGGTATACCATTTTGAAAACGTCTTCCAAAAACATCTTGCCGCCGCGCGTCAATCAAGACGAGGACATCACTAGAATGTTCAAGGTTTACGTAAGTGGCCGTAAAACTATCAATACTTTTCAAGGGAAGGTTCCATCCCATCGCGAGTCCCTTCGCAAAGGCAAGCCCCACACGAATGCCAGTAAAAGACCCAGGCCCAGCATTAACAATAATTTGACAAACTTCGTGCTGCCCCAGCACATCTTTTACAAATTGGGGCAAAAGAGAAGCTTGATCGCGTTCGGATTCCTTTTCTTGAAACGCAAGTTCACGCCCTTCTTCCCATAGGGCTACTGAACATTTCCAGCCTGCCGTATCAATCGCTAAAATTTTCATGAATCTATCCACCGGCGGTGAATCCAGAGCCATTGACCAGGGCGTTCTTTCACCCATTCACCCAACATGGTGTTGATTTGGAAGAGCAAATTATACATATCTTTGCTTTGATCCCCCATTGGCTTAAATTCAACAGGGGGGTAAAAGGTTACGCGAAACTGAGAATCATGAAGACGTTCAGATCGCGCTGGCAAAAGGGGACAATTTTGATTGAGATACATCCGAGCAACGCCCTTTGCTGTCATTGCGTCACGCCCCAGAAAGGGAACAGAAATTCCCTCCCCCATTTTTTGATCAATCAAAAGAAGGGCATGGTCTCCTCGCTTGATAAGGGAAAGCAAATCTCTTGGACCACCCTTACTTTTCGTAATAACGTTTTTAACAGCCAATTTTTGGCATTTTAGCATCAACGCGTCCACCCAAGGATTATTGGCGGGCCTATACATTTGAGTCAGCTCAAACCCCACTGATTGAGCAGCCAACGTAATCATCTGCCAGTTGCCTGTATGGGCAGTAAAGATAATTCCTGGTTTTTTATCTTCTTGAAAGTGTATCAAATTCTCAAGACCCACAATCTCAATATTCCGTAAGGTCTTTCCATCCCAAAAGGAATCAGGGTTTGCGTACTCAGCGGCAAGTCGCCCATAATTATCCCACATTTCAGCAACAATTTTTTCAATATCAGGAGACGTCATCTCCGGGAAACATTTCTTAAGATTACGGCGAGCTCGATTGCTTAAAGGCGAGAGGGGACCCAAGTTACGAGCAATCCAGCCACCAAATGAAATAGAGGTTTTAAAAGGTAAAATATAATGAAAAAATATAAATGCCAGCCCCACGATCGCAGCTTCCAACAGGTGGCGTATTCTTTTTAAAAAACTAATTTTCATGCCGCCTCCTTCAAAAAAGGAATTTTTTGAAGAATAAAGCGATAAATCCCTTCTGCATCTTCAAATTGAATGTTGATGTCTAAAACATGAATATGCATGCGCCAATAGACTGGTATTTTAACCAAATCTTTTCGAGTCGTCACTAATATGGCCTTATGAATTTTAGTGAGTTTTTGAAGCCTTAAAAGATCTTTCTCTTTATAAACGTAATGATCAGGGAAACTTTCCGTTGCAACAAGGTCAACACCTAAGTCTTTCAAAGACTTATAAAATTTTTGTGGAAATCCGAGCCCACAAAAAGCAATAACCCGATTTGAAGATAAGGTTAAGGGTTGAGGAACAACTCGTGCCCTAAAGAAAGGTTTTGAGAAAGGTACTTCCCCTTCTCCAATCCCAATAAGGGCATCTGTACGCTTGAGTCCCGCCTTAAGATCTTCCCGCAAAGGACCGGCCGGCATGACTCTTCCATTTCCAAGACCTTGAAAGAAATCTATTACCACAAGAGAAATATCCTTATAAAGGCCGACTGTTTGATGGCCATCATCCAGAATAACAAGGTTGGCCCCCTTTTCAATAGCCTTTTGAACCCCTAAAGGCCGTTCTTTTGCGATCCACGTCGGCGCATGTTGAGCCAAGAGCAAGGGTTCATCCCCTACATCTGAAGATGTATGGAAAGTAAGGTCTACTTCTAAAGGTCCCTCTTGTATTCCTCCATAACCCCGCGTCACAAAATGGACGTTAATCCCCTTCTTCTGCAAAAGCTGAGCAAGCGCAATTGCCGTCGGCGTTTTTCCTGCTCCTCCGCACACAAGGTTTCCGACACTTAGAATCGGAATGGAAAAACGTTTGGACTTCTTAAAAGCGCACAGGATTTTTCCCACTTTCCCATAAAACCAGCCTAAGGGGCTAAGAAGGGTTGAAAGAAGACCTGGGGGTTGATACCAAAAAAAAGGTGTTTTCATTCCCTCTTTTTCCTCAAAATTTTTACATAGGGGGTAAGGAGTTTCATTAAGTTTTGGAGCCCTTTCTCGCGATATGTCTTGAGGGCAGGTGGCTCCAAATAGTCTTCTTTTTGTTTTTTGAGCCAAGGAAGAACTAAAGATGGCAATTTGGTTTTTTCTTGAATCCTTTCACTTAAGCCCAATGAAGCAAGTGCTTCATACAATTGGGGGTTATTGAAAGTATGAGGGCCATGCAACACAAACGCTCCCATCTGGGCAGCTTCAATAGGGTTATGTCCTCCCTTCGGTACAAAGGTTGCTCCCATCAACACAACGGGAGAAAGAGCATAAAAAAGACCCATTTCTCCTAAGGTATTGCCAATATAAATATCAATCTCAGCCAGAGACGTCGTTTCTGTTCGAAGAGCCGAAGAAACCCCTTCTTTTAAAGCAAGTTGCTGAAGAAAGGATGCTCTTTCTATATGACGAGGCACCAGAATCGTCAGTAAATCCGGGCATTCTTTCCGAAGGATTTTATGTGTTTGAATGATGATTTCTTCCTCGCCTGGGTGGGTGCTGGCTGCAAGCCAAACCGGTCGTCCCCCAATTTCTTTTTTGAAAGTAAGATATTTCTGAGAATCTATATCTAAGGGTGTCATCATCAGCTTGACATTTCCCATAATGGAAACTGTTTTGGCGCCTAAGGCCTTAAAGAACGAAGCCTGCTCTTCTGATTGAACAGCACAAAGATCAAGACGCGAAAGGAGAGGTGAAACCATTCCTTTAAGTTTTTGCCAATTCGAAAAACTTTTCAAAGACATCCGGCCATTTAAAAGAATCGTTGGGACGCCTCTTTCTTGTGTTTCGTGAATAAGATTAGGCCAAAGTTCCGATTCAATCCAAATGGCAAGATCGGGTTGCCAGTGTTTTAAAAATCGGCCCACCGCTTGTGGCGTGTCAACAGGACAAAATTGATGCGTTGTATTTTTAGGGAGTCTTTTTTCGACAATTTTTGCTGAAGAAACGGTTGTTGTTGTCAATAGCACATGAACTTCTGGATATTGTTTCAAAATCGCTTGGATAATCGTGAGAGCCGCCACCGTTTCCCCCACGCTCACCGCATGCACCCATAGAAGGGGTCTTTCAGGCCGCGACACACTCGCAACCCCCTTACGCTCTTTCAATCGGCTTTTATCATCATACCCCTTATAAGCTCGCCATTCGAGGTAGCCGGAAACGAGGGGAGCTCCCAGCCAAGAAAGTCCATAATATCCACTGCGCAAAAGGCTCATGCTGCCGCCTTTAAAAGTGGCTCTTCAACTTCACGCCCACAATACAGATCCGCCCTTCGGGTTAAATCTATTAAGGATTCTTGTAGTTCTTGGCGTAATTCCTCATCGTTTTTTGCTGACCCAGCAACTTCGATCATGGGACCATAAATAAAGACACCCCTACCAAAAGGATAGGGGAGAAAAAACCGATCCCAGCTTTTCATAAAGGTCCCTCTCGTGGAAGAATAAGAGATCGGCAAGATGGCAGCCCCCCCAAGGCGCGCCATTTGAATAATCCCAAGGCTTGCGTGATAACGAGGTCCCCGTGGCCCATCGGGTGTTACACCTATCGATTCCCCGTTTCTTAAGGTTTTAATGATATTCATAAAGGCTTTTCGGCCACCTCTCGTGGAGGAACCCGCTATCCATCCATAGCCAAAGTTCTGTGTTGTTCGCGCAATAATTTCGCCATCGGCATGGCTTGAAATAAGCATGTGCAATTTATGAAATCCACACCACGCCTTAAACATCATAAGAAGGCGACCATGCCAAAAACATGTAATGACTGGCTTATTTTGTTGCCAATAGGGATCAGGATGCTCTTTCCCTAAATACTCCCATTTGCCAGTTAACCAAATAAGCCTCACGTACTGGGCAATAAACAAACCCGCAATGCGTCGAATAACAGAGGACTTCCGGATTTTTTTTAAAAGACGCACGCTTTCTCCTTTAAGACGCCATTGACATCGTCTCAGTCACAAACTGGAGATCCACAAGGCTCGCATAGGTCTTGTTATTTTCAAGAAGCTGGGAGTGGGTTCCCTTTTCTGAGACCTCACCTTCTTCAATTACATAAATCATATCCGCATCCATAACGGTGGAAAGCCTGTGGGCCACAACAACCGTTGTTCGTCCCTCCATGAGTCGATTCAGTGCAGCCTGAACTTGCCGCTCCGATACGGTATCCAGAGATGATGTCGCTTCATCTAACAAGAGAATCGGCGCATTTTTAAGCATCGCCCGCGCAATGGAAAGGCGCTGGCGTTGCCCTCCTGAAAGGCGAATTCCTTGTTCTCCTACCAATGTGTCATAGCCTTGCGGAAGATGGGTAATAAAATTATGGGCTGCTGCTGCTTTCGCCGCTCGGACGATTTCCTCCTCGGAAGACCCGCAGCGACCATAGGCAATATTGGCCCTTACCGTATCATCAAATAAAATGACTTCTTGACTCACAAGAGCAACTTGAGAGCGTAAAGAGCTCAAGGTTACCTTTCGAAGATCAACCCCATCAATCAAAATCGCGCCTGAGGTAACGTCATAAAAACGAGGAATAAGATTTAAAAGCGTTGATTTTCCAGATCCACTTGGCCCCACAAGAGCAATGCGTTGGCCTGCCGGAATGTCTAAAGAAATATCCTTAAGGGCCTTTTTACCATTTGGGTAAGAAAAATCCACAGCCTTTAGCTCAATTTGCCCCTTTTCAACGACAAGAGGAAGTGCTTTGGAGCTACTCACAATGGAAGGCTTTAAATCAATGGCTGCAAAAATACGTAAAGCCGCGGCTAGCCCTTCCTGCAAGTTCGCATTCAGATTCGCAAGGCGTTTCATCGGTTCATAGGCTAACAAAAGCGCTGTAATGAATGAAATAAACGTCCCCGGCGTCCGATTCCCCGAAATCACTTGTGATCCTCCATAAAGGATCACAACCACAATAGCTATACCCCCTAAGGTTTCCATAATCGGATGGGATGCCGCTCGCACAAAACCTCCCTTAATATTCAAACGGCTCAGATTTTGAATAAGACGATGGGCTCGGTTTTGCTCATAATTTTCCATGGCATAGGATTTCACAACACGCACGCCTTGAAACACTTGGTGAAGAAGGATCGTAAAAGCCCCCATTTCTTCTTGGGTATTCAGGGAGACTTTCCGCATTTTTTTCCCAATCTTTACAATGGGAAAGATGGCTACTGGAAAGACAAAAAAAGCCAATGAGGCTAAAACCCAATCCTGATAAAACATCAACCCAACCAGAAAAAAGATAGAGAGCGTGTCCTTTCCCATCCCTGTCAAGGCCGTTGTCACGGCGTTTCGCATGAAATTCACATCATTGGTAAACCGTGATACCACTTCGCCGCTTGAGCGGGCCTGAAAATAGGCAAGATCCGCCGTAATAAAGTGATCAAAAAGGCGCTCTTGAATATCCCCAATAATCTTCTGCCCCACATAAATCATGCTTATGGATTCGCCAAAGCTTGAGATTCCTTTGAGGATAAAGACGCCTAACACAAACAAAGCGAGATAAAGGAGCATGGATTCATTACGCGCCACAAACACATCATCGAAGAGCGGCTGAAGCATTTTTGCGAGAACTGCCGTTGTTAAGGCCGCAACAGCCATGCAAATAAGCCCTCCTCCCACATACCAGCGGTAAGGTTTGATGTGCTCACGCCACAAGCGACTTACAAGAGAAAAGCTTGCTTTATCAGAAAAAAGATCTAAAAACTTCATCCAACAACTCAATTTATTTCCCTTTTTCTAGTCGATTACGCGCGAAAATACAATGCCAAGAAACAATAGAAGGCCGATACTTGCATTGGATTCAAATCGTTTTTGACAATTGCTTGGCATATTTTCCTTTAAAGAAAGGACTTGCCACCCCAAGAGAAGAGCTATCATCCCCAAAAAGGACCAATACACCCCATTGAGATGAGCCGTGATCCCTCCAAGCCCCCAAAGGATAAGAGTCATGGTATAAATTGAACTGATAAAAAACTTAGGAGCTGATGAAACAGCCAGAGCGGATGATTTTACCCCAATGAAAAGGTCATCCTCCCGATCTTGAAGAGCGTAAATTGTATCATATCCGAGCGTCCATAAAATAGCGCCGCCATAGAAGAGAAAAGGCACAGAAGTGAGCTGCGGTTCAAGGCTGAGCCATCCCATGAGAATTCCCATATTATATGTTATCCCCAAAAAAAGCTGGGGCCAATAGGTCAACCGCTTCATCCAAGGGTAAAACAACACTAAAGCAAGGGCCACAAAACCTGTCAAAATAACGGATCCTGGAAGGCTGAAAAGGATGAGAGCTCCACCCACCAAAAGGAATGAGAGAACACCAAATGCTTCTTTTGTGGAAACCTTGCCTGCAGCTAAGGGCCGAGAGGCTGTACGCCTGACCCTACGATCAAAATTCTTATCAATCATATCATTGTAAACACAACCCGCACTCCGCATCAACACGGCCCCACAGGCGAATAGGAAAAGAAGGAATGCGGGCGGCAGGACGGGGCGTGCCAACGCAATGCCCCACCACGCAGGAAACAGCAAAAGCCAAATACCTACGGGTCGGTGAAGGCGCGCGAGTTTTATGTAGGCTTTAAAGTTCATTGTCCCAAACCAAATGTCCCCTTAAACTATCCACTGTTAGGAATGCAAGAGGTTATCATGATCCGCCTGTATGTCGAAAGTGCCCTTGTTGAAAATCAAGAGGTTTTTCTGAACGAGCATCAAAGTCATTATCTTCAAAAGGTTATGCGGCTTAAAGAAGGCGACGCTGTCCTTCTTTTTAATGGATTGAATGGTGAGTGGAAAGCAAACATTACGGCCCTTTCCAAAAAACAGATCCAGGTTTCTCCCATTTCTCAAACCCGTCCCCAACGGGATGAGGGCGATCTATGGTTGCTTTTCTCACCCCTCAAACCCAAACGGCAAGAATTTCTTGTTGAGAAAGCCACTGAACTCGGTGTTTCCTGCTTGTGGCCAATCCATTGTGAGCGAACCTCCATTCCCAAACTGAACCTTGGGAAAATGCGCGCCCATAGCATTGAGGCGGCTGAACAATGTGAGCGCCTGACATTACCTGAAATTAAGCCCCTTACGTCGCTGTCTACCCTTCTCAAAAGCTGGCCTGAAGACTGCATTCTTCTTTTTGGGGATGAGACTTTAAATTCGCCTTCCCTTGGAAAGCTGAAGATCGACCCTCAAAACCGTTATGCTTTCTTGGTAGGCCCGGAAGGGGGTTTTACAGCGCAAGAATTTTTGCTGCTTAAATCTCATCCCCAAGCGCAAGGTATTACGCTAAATCCCCATATCTTGCGCGCCGAAACAGCGGCTCTTGTGGGGATTTCATATCTTCAGATCGGGTTAGTTACTTCTTAACCTCTTCTAAAATACCCAAGCGAAGCAAAACTTCTGCAACGACCAAAGGTTTCCAGTCAATAAAATCATCTTCAGGATCATTGTTTTCAAAGACCACATATTTAGTGTCAAGTAGTGTAGAAGGCGATAAAAGTTCAGTGACTAACGCTGCCGCTCGATCTTCCCCTAAGACCCCTATGTTAAGCTACCGCTTATTGAACTTTTCCAGGTAATGATTAATAACCTTCTCTGGAGTATTATATTGATAGAGAACATTAAGCACTTCTTGTCGCGTGTATTCACGTAATTTCTTTTCAACCTCACTCCCATTGGCATCATAAGATACTTTCTCTCCCTCAAGGAAAGTCCCAATTTGATCTCCTAAGAGGTTTAAGAGATATTTAGCTTGATGGGGAGGCTCAGTGATGACATAACCTTTAGATTCGTCCTTCCTAAAAAGAAGATGTTTAACGATACGCCCTTCACCATTTAGTAAGCCTTCTCGTATTTGCCGTAAATCCTCCATAAAGAATTCACGCGCTCTTTCTCGGAGGCGTTCGCTTAGCATCTTTTCTTCAGAAACAATGGGGCCATTGCTGAGCAAGCGATAACTCTGATCAATTCCATCTTCCTTGTTGGTATTGCATACCATAACATTTATGATGAGCTGCAAGATCAATTTTGATTGGGGAGAGAGTCCATCCAAAAATTGGTTTGCGAGTTTTTTTGCTGATGCCAAAAAATGACGTAACTTAAGACTAATCAGGCTGACCTTTTCTGCAGGAACAGTTGCATCATCGCTATCGAAGAGATGTTTAAAAAAATGCCCTTCTGCCGCGCTTAATAAAGACTCGGGAGAGATGGTCCCCGCCATTGACTTATAGTGATCAAGCGCTTTAGGACTCCCATTCACTTCCTTCATAAGATGTTCTGCTAATGCCACAAACTCAGCATGTTTCATGAAGGTGTCAATCAGCGTGCAAAATTGACAGGTAATACTAAGACTACCCCGGACGTCTATGCTATTCCTGCTCTTTAGCTAACTGTGCTTGAACCGCGTATTGTAAGTGACCTATCAGCGCATCAACACTTTTTAACGAGTAAAAATGAGTCTTAAAATACTTATAACCATTTTTACCTAAAAGGGACCTTTCCTTTGCTGTCATCTTATACAAGCGCAAAACTGCATCTGCTAAAGCATTAGCATCCTCAGCTGGACAAACTAATCCAGCCTTGGCCTTCATAACTAATTGTGCACCTTCGCCATCCAAACTGGCTATTATTGGTTTTCCTGTTGATAAGTAACTTTGCAGTTTACTGGGTATGGTTGCAGAAAAAGTTGGATTCCTTTTGAGCGATGCCAATAAAACTGAGGAAGCTGAAAAAATAGAGGGCATCTCTTCAGGAGGTAATCGCCCAGTCATAATAACGTTTGTAAGATTTCTACGCTTAATATCAAGAGAAATTGATGTAAATCGACTACCGCTCCCAATGAGGTAAAATTTAATGATTGGATAGTTCTGTAACTTCTCTGCTGCTGCTATAATAGTTTCACAAGATTGCCCTGAACCTATATTCCCTGTAAAAACTATAGAAAATTCCTGTTTAATTTCTCGCGCTATTTCACACTTCTGTTTGAATAATGTGTAGTTGGGTTTAAAATCTTCTGCGGAATTTGGATAAAAAAATATTTTTTCTTTATTTCTTACTAAACGCTCTATGAATGGTCGAAAACCTTCTGATTGTATTAGTATTGAATCTGCAGAGGCGTAAACATAACGTATGAATATTTCAACTAACCAGAGCAACCAACGATTTTTAATAAAACCAGTAGCTTCCAGTGCTTCAGGCCAAAGATCTTGTACCCAGATAACTAAAGGAACACGTTTAATCTTTGCAATAAAAATGGCAGGTAGTGCTTGCAGCAAAGGTGATAATGCGTAAACGAATACAACATCAATCTTTTTTTGTCTAAGGGTAAAAGGAGCAATAAAGTAACCTGAAAGGATAAAGGATAAGTAATTTAAAAATAATCTTTTAAAAGAATTATTCCCGCGTGGAACAAGCGGCACTCGAATGACCTCTATTCCAAATATTTTTTCCCGTTGCACACCCAGTACTTTATAACCTTGATGTATCTGCCCATCTGGATAGTTAGGCTTACCCGTTAAAATTACAATTTCCACACCTTTATTATAAAGAGCGCGAGCTATTTCATTGATGCGAAAATGTTCGGGCCAAAAATACTGTGACCATATCAAAAGTCTCATATCATGATTTCCTCAAGAAAATCATCTGTAGAGCTAATTTCAATAGGTGGCTCAGGAACATCTAAGAAGCGGCGAACAGCTCGTGCAATTGACAAAGGAGAATGAGGATCAAAGGTTTGAATGGGGTTAATTATGTCTCGAACAAAATCACGTTCTGAGGCAAGAATGGGAAGTCCAAACTGATTCGCCTCGATCAAGGGCAGGCCAAATGACTCGGTTAAAGATGGAAAAATCAAAGCTAATGAGGAATGATATAAATTAAAAACGGCTGTTCTATGCAGCTGTTCAGAATTAACAATGTTTAAATCTAACTCCTCATTATACTTTACTATTTTATTAGCGAGCGCGGGATACAATTTATGATCAATTGTTAGAGCTAGAGACGGTGTTAAACCCGCTTCATTGAGCAAACGCCAAGCTTCGAGTAAATTAAGATGATTCTTATGTGCTTCACCATTGGCTATGTAAACGAAATCAAATCTTCTTTGCTGAATTTTGTTTTTTTTAGGTTGGTATAGTAAGTTAGTTGAGGGGATGAAGGGAAGTATAGTGATTTTAAGCTTACTGCTCAGACGTCTTTTCGCAGCTATTGCCATGGAAGGAGTCTGTACGATATAGCGATAAGAATTTCGGTGTCTTATCCTTATCCATATGCGTTCAATAAAAATTCGTAGTTTAGTTTGAAGGGGGAATCCCGCAAGCTTATTTTGTTCAAGCAGCATGCGATTTTGTAAAAACACAATAACACGGCCGGAAATTGGTAACAGGGGGGGCAATCCATGAAAACATAACACTGTGTCCGTATTTTTAACATTATACCACAACCTATATTCTGCTAGCAGCCTCGAAGAAATAGTATTTTTAATAAAATGTTTAATTATACGTGTGGGTATATTTAAAATCGTTTTTGCACGTTCATCTAGTTGTGCCCAGTGAATAGAACAACTTTTTGTGTTTAAAACACCCTTCAGCAGTATGAGCCCCCCTCCTACATGGATATTGGGTGCATGCAGAATTAAAGAACGTTTCGACTGAGTAGTCCGCATCTAGTCAGACCTTACAGGTAATTTTATATCATCTAGTAACCAAAGACCTAGGCATTTGTCCGTGAATAGTCCACGGCCTTCTGTACATCCTTCATTAATAAGCTCAAGAGGAGCTGGAAAATTAAACGGGGGGCGTTGCATATTAAGTATACGCCAAAATAACTCATTGCCATGCTCATCAATGAGGTCAGAGTTTTTATCTCGATTAGAAAATGTTGTTGTGAGTAAGTACTTTGCTCCTGATTGCTTAAAATTGACAATTATTCTAAGGGCATCTTCAAAATTCAAATGTACCAAACAGTCTCTAGAGAAAATCAAGTCCGCTTGAGGCTGCTTGTCTTCTACTAAATTCAGTTTTTGAAATGAAATCATAGAATTGCCAAATTCTTGATTATTTTTATCGATCATCTCTGCAACAATATCAATCCCTATATATTTCTCGGTACCCAAATCAACTGTACGCATCCAATTCCAATCTCCACAAGGTGCATCAAGGAAAGTAGAAATATTATACGATTTAACAATCCTTGGGATTTCTCTGCGAATAACTGCGGTTTGAATAAGGTTCGAACCTTCTCCGGAACGAGATTCTTTTCCACCAAAGGTGTTTTCCCGATATACATGTGTAAATTTATCTTGAAGATTTGTTTCATGCGATTGAATAGACGCTTGCTGTAAATTCTTGTTTTTTGCTTGTATATACTTTTTTTTGTAAAGCTGTAATGGGATAATGTTCTTTAAAAAAAATCTCGTTTTTTGATGTAGGGTTGCCTTCATTTTTTTAAGGACCCTGTGATTGTATGATGGATGTCTGATGCCGGCAAGTTCATTTGCCCGAAGATGTGCATTTATAAACCCTCTTTTGAGACATGATTCGGCTATCTCCATGTAACCGAATTTTAAATCTTTTTTTGTTGCGTGGGTAATTTCATTCTCTTCAAGTTGCTCTATGAAATTTTTTATTAACTCGTCACATTCTGTCTTTACAATGTCGCCAAGAACTTTGCCACACTGTTTGGGATGTATTCTTGCAAAAACCGTTATCTGGGGGACATGTATAAATTTATAAGTTCTTGCTAAATTAAACCACATGGCATAATCTTGTGTTGTTCTAAGGTTTGGATCAAACAATCCGCATTCCTCAAAAGCAGACTTAGGAATAAGAAGGGTGCAACCATGCACACCATTCTCAACAGTTATCCAGTAACGAAAATTTTCTGGGTGAATAGGTGGCAATCGTTCTTCATATGATTCCGATGGGTTATTTTTAAGAACCATGTAATCAGAATAAAGGATTGTTTTATCGTCGTATTGTGACATCTCTAAAATTTGATTTTCTATTTTGTCAGGAGCATAAAGATCATCATGGCTGAGCCATGAGAAGTACTCACCTTTCATTCTAGCAATCCCCAAATTAAGAGCCGTTGCTACCCCTTCATTTTCTTTTTCATAATAAGAAATTTTATTCCCATAATTTAATGCGATTTTCTCCGTTGCTTTTTGGTCATTCGAGCCATCATTCACAACAATGACCTCAATATTTTGATAGGTTTGTACTAAAGCACTTTCAATGGCTTGTTTTAAATAATCCGCGCCATTAAAAACAGGTATGATAATAGAGACGAGGGGCTTATGAACATTTTTATTCATACAAATCTCCAGAAATGCGTACATTATTAAAAATAGAATTATAAAATTCGTTGGCGATTTTTGTACATTTCTCTTTATCTGCTTTTTTTAAGATGGTTTCCCAATTTAACTGGAAAGCTTTATCAACTAAGCGATCATCTTTTAAAGCCAGTTTTAATGCCTTACTTATTCCATCAAAATTATTGGGAGAAATAATGAGCCCAGATATGCCATCAGCAATCCACTCATCACAACAAGAAGTTCCAGTTTGAATGGGGAAAGCTCCCATCGCCATAGCTTCTAAAAGGGAGGTGCTAATAGCATCGGAAACAGATACACCAAGATAGATTCGTGCTTCGCTAAAAAGTTCTAACATCTTAGCGTGATCATACGTGTAGGGCAATACTTCAATTGAAATGTTCAATGTTTGATTCAGTTGAGTTACTCTGTCTTGAACATCTTGTGTCATTGCAGAATAAACAATAATCTTGTAATCTCCCAACAAGGAGGCGCATTTTTCAATTGCATCCAAGGCTACGAGTGCTCTTCCTGCAAAGCTTTGGTATCCTTTAACCATAATGAGTTTGCGCGAGGATGTATTAATTTTTTCTCTTAAATTTCTAGCAAATTTTGTATCCAAACCGCCTGTGTTTGGTATGACGGGTAAAATAGTTCCTTTATATCCAAGTTCTTTTGCAATCTTCACATCTCTGTGGCATTCGCAGCTATAGTAATCTGCATTTGATAATAAGTCTCTAATGATTTCCAGATGAGCAGGATCATTTTTGTAAAAAAAAATGTCGCTTCCCCAATTCGTTGCTAGCCAAGGTGGGAATTTCCCTTTCCTAAATTGTTTTTTTGCAAACAATACGTTGTACCCACAAGTTTGAAATTCAAGAGAATGAATTAAATCAGGTTTTAATTTGGAAACAAGCTTTTCAAGCATGTGAGGGCCATAAATTTCTGGTATTTGCGCATCACTGTCACCAAATTTGTAGAATGCAAGGTGATTAAAATATGAGAGCCATTTCTTGTATGAAGACCGATTTTTGATAACTGAGAAGTTGTAAATAAATCTATATTTTACGGTACTTGAAGACGATGATAAGAGAATTAGGATCCTCCCAAAAATAAGTTTTATAAAATTTTTAATTTTATGTAGCGATGATCTATGCTCTAAACTCAAAAAGGGGTTGTGAACTGTAACGTTTTTTAAATTTGGGTGAATAGGCATGTGATTGACGGGAAAAAGATGCACGTCATATTTTTGTCTATCTATTTGATTTATCCACCGCGCTGTATGAATACTCATTTGCATTGCAACAAACAAAATTTTCTTTTTTTTCAACCTATTAATCCCTTTACATTTTCCATGAAGTTAATATAATTTTGCGCAACAAAATGGCTTTCAAATTGATTTCTATAGTTCTCATTACACCAATTTTGTTTATTCTTAGAGTGACAATAGTCAATTGCGTTCTCTAATTTTTCACTTATTGCATCGATATTAGAAGGTTTCACATGCCATGCACCAAGTTGCTTACATATTTCTTCGGAACTTCCCGATGGTATCACGCCAACAATTGGGGTATTCGCTCCTATATAATCTGCAAGTTTACTAGGAAAGAAAAGATTTTGACGAACATCTTCTTCAATGAGAAGCAAAATATCTGAATCATACATAAGTTCAAGAGACTTTATATAACTAACGCTGGGGATCACTGAAAGCATCCCCTTTGGAAGAGATAAACAGGCCGGTGTTTTAAGTATGGTATTATCTTTTATGATACCAATGAATTCTATGCCTACCTTGTCTACTAAATCTTTACGACGTTCAAATAACTTTAAAAAAGCTTTAAACATAGGCTCAGGAGAACGATTTCCAAAAAACGTGCCTACGTACCTAATCGTCGTCTTTAAATTAGTTGCTTTAGGCCTTTTGGGATATAATTCTTTTGTAAAAATATGCGGAAAAACAGTATATGGAACAACTCTATTATTAGGTTTATTTTTTAACATTAATTCTAAAGAATACTTCGAATTATGGACTAAGCAGTCAATATAATGAAGCATCTTAATTTCATGTCTTTTGTCCCAGAACTTTCTCATGTTTTCTAATTCAAGTGGATTGCTTGCCCATGGGTCACCAAAGTGAGCCACCCAAAAAATATCCTTCTTTCGTTTTTTTACTTCAACCATCACGAGATTAATTGAATGAAATGGCGAGAATGTAACAATTGCATCATAATTATGAAGATCCATAGCCATTAACAACTCAAACATAGGCCATTGGTGTTTTGACATGGGATCCCCATAACAAGAAAATTTTTGTAGTTTATTTTTAACTGTATTAATAATGTATGGGCTTTTTAATTGATAAATATTTGAAAAATTTTCTTTTATATACTCATCAAGACTATTATCAATACCAATTATAGGAAACGTCATAGGATCAGCACACAATACATCTACACTATACCCAAGCTGAGAAATGGCAGCCATTTGCTTAGCAATAACCGGCGCCATCTGGACTTTGAATGGTGGAAATGCATATGTTAGCGCTAATATTCGACCGCTAGAGATATTATTATGCTTACTTGGCACCATCACCATATTAAATCCTTCAAGTAAATTACTGGCTTTTTCTCATTTTTCTTACGCCGTTGAGTGCGAGTGGGACCATCTTTATTATACGTAGTCTAATAGCATTAATTAGTGGTGGGGCACTTTTGTTCACTATCCGAGCAGAACTTTTTATTTTCCTCGTATGTTTGATAATAAACTGATTCTGATATTTATTAAGCTGCTTTTGAGTTTCTTGCAGTTGGGCCTGCGTATCATGGAGTTGGACTGAGGTCTCATGAAACTGACTCTGCATAGTCTGTAGCTGGGTCTGTGTGTCTTGGAATTGGTTCTGAGTATTTTGCAGTTGGGTTTGAGTTCCTTCAAATTGGGCTTGTTTATTTTGTAGCTGGGTCTGTGTGTCTTGGAGTTGGTTCTGATTATTTTGCAATCGGGCCTGTGTGTCTTGAAGTTGAGCCTGGGTATCTTGAAGTTGAGCCTGAGTGTCTTGAAGTTGAGCCTGGGTATCTTGAAGTTGAGCCTGAGTGTCTTGAAGTTGGGTCTGAATACCTTGGAGCTGGGCCTGAGTGTCTTGAAGTTGGGTCTGAATACCTTGGAGCTGGGCCTGAGTGTCTTGAAGTTGGG
>Ga0299912_10000376_pt1 | contig 39190 bp, 32 predicted proteins | sample RVTome_2_FD_207667 | JGI IMG/M metagenome (GOLD analysis project Ga0299912, IMG submission 207667) | Soil microbial communities from uranium-contaminated site in the Upper Colorado River Basin, Wyoming, United States - RVT95D214 (version 2) ... | reverse complement strand
GTCGGGAAACCAATATTGCGACCCTTTTTGTTCCCCAGGATTACTTTACCCGAAATATAATAGGAATATCCGAGCAATTTATTCGCAGATTCAATAGTACCTTCCGCTATCAACCGACGAATGGTTGAAGAACTGACCTTTATATCCTTGATAAGTACAGGGTCTACTTTTGAGAGGCCGAATCCAGATATACTGGCCAGTTCCTGCAGTTTCTCATAATTTCCTTCGCGATTATGCCCAAAGTGATGATTGTATCCTACAACCAGATGTTGTACACCAATTTTTTTTAATAAGATCTCCCGTACAAAGCGATCGAAACCCATGATGGCTAATTCCCTATTAAATGGAATAATGATCAGATTTTCAATTCCCGTCATTTCAAGTCGCTCAATTTTCTCTTCAAGTGTATTTAAAAGTTTTATCGGATTTTTTTCGTTATTAAGCACAATTCTTGGATGGGGCCACAGGGTGACAATTACCGATTCACCGAAAAGATCGCGCGCTTTTATAATCAATTCGCTGATGATGGATTGGTGCGCCAGATGAACCCCGTCAAATATGCCAATACTGGCAACTGGCTTTTTTATATCCAATACGTCTATGTTATGGAAAATCTTCATCCTTAATTCGTCACATAAATTGCGCTGTAAAGAAAAGGAATGGCAAAATTACAAATTTTGATTGTTAATCCTTTGTATATATCTGACAAACTATCCTGATGATTTTCTTATTGCCCCGACTGATCCATAAATCATAACTGATTTGCATATTTTATTTGCAGGATTGATATAAAGACTATCATTACTGATCAGGTTGAAAAAGTTACTCTGTATATCAGCATCGGAATTGTCAAATGATGAATCAATAGTACTCTTTAAAAAATCAGAAAATTGTAATCTGCTAATTATATCAGAATCAATTGCAGTATGCTATACATTGGAGATGACTGTTTTTGAGTCACGATCGTATATACCACATAATGGCTTATCAGCAATTTGTTGACTTGTTTTATCGTATAAAATATCCCTGACTAGATTTATTCATTTTAATAGTATCTTTATGCTAAAGCCCGAAATGTTTTGTTATGAACAAACCCGTTATCGTCCAGGAAGATCCATGGCTAGAGCCCTATACTCACGTTATCAGGCTCAGGTATGAGGCTGCTCTCAAACGAAAGACGGATCTGGTAAAAGCTTCGGGCAACTTAAAGAATTTCGCATCAGGTTTTTTATATTATGGTCTCCATAAAACTGATAATAGCTGGGTTTTAAGAGAATGGGCCCCTAATGCCACCGATATATACCTGGTGGGAGATTGTAACGACTGGAAAGAAAATGAATCCTTCCGGTTTACTCCACTGAAAGAAGGAAACTGGGAATTGCATCTTCCGGAAACCGGACTGCAGCATGGTCAGAAATACAAGCTCTCGATACATTGGAAAGGAGGGAAAGGATTCCGAATACCCGCTTATACCGAACGTTGTATCCAGGACGAATCGACAAAGATTTTTGATGCGCAGGTCTGGGCTCCTGAACCTTACTGCTGGAAATCGGAATTCGGCAAGATTAAAATCGAACATCCTCTGATTTATGAGGCACATATAGGAATGGCAACGGAAGACCGGCGAGTGGGTACTTATAATGAGTTCAGAGAACACATACTTCATCGTATCAGTAAGGCAGGATATAATACAATCCAGTTAATGGCCATCCAGGAACATCCTTATTACGGCTCATTCGGGTATCATGTATCGAATTTTTTTGCCGCATCCTCGCGCTTTGGAACTCCTGAGGACCTTAAGGCACTGGTTGATGAAGCCCATAATCTGGGTATTGCAGTTATCATGGATCTTGTTCATTCGCATGCGGTGAAAAATGAAGTTGAAGGTCTGGGACAATTCGATGGTGATCCTTCACTTTATTTTCATTCCGGACGCAGGCGCGAACACATCGCCTGGGATTCGCTTTGTTTTGATTACGGAAAGGATCATATTTTACATTTCCTGTTATCAAATTGCCGCTTCTGGCTCGAGGAATATCGATTCGACGGTTTCCGGTTCGACGGGGTAACCAGCATGCTTTATTATGATCACGGGCTTGAACGAAGTTTTTCAAATTATAATTCTTACTACGATGGAGGCCAGGATGGCGATGCGATTATTTACCTGACACTCGCCAATGAACTGATCCATGAAGTGAGCCCCAATGCTATAACGATTGCAGAAGAAATGAGTGGAATGCCGGGACTGGCAGAACCATTGAACAAAGGAGGTATCGGGTTCGATAACAGGCTGGCAATGGGAATACCGGACTACTGGATTAAAGTCATCAAAGAGCGCAGCGATGAGACTTGGAACGTAAGTGAGTTATTCCGCGAATTAACCAGCAGACGGGCTTATGAAAAAACCATCGCATATGCCGAATCGCATGACCAGGCCCTTGTAGGTGATAAAACCATCATTTTCCGTTTGATCGATAAGGAGATGTACTGGTTCATGAATAAGGGATCGCAGAATCTGATTATAGAAAGAGGGATGGCTCTTCATAAAATGATACGGCTCATCACATTCTCCACCTCGGGTGGCGGGTACCTGAATTTTATGGGCAATGAATTTGGACACCCCGAGTGGATCGATTTCCCGCGCGAAGGTAATAACTGGTCGTACAAGTATGCACGACGACAATGGAGCCTGACCGATAATCCCGATCTGCGCTATCACTATCTGGCCGATTTCGACAGGGAAATGATACTGTTACATAAAAATTTCAGCTTTCTTGATAAACCCTGGTGCAACAAATTGCTCGATAATCAGGGCGATCAGGTATTAGCTTATGATCGGGGCGTCTTACTCTTCGTTTATAATTTCAATCCTACCAGATCATTTACCGATTATGGTTTCCAGGTTGCTTCCGGTAAATATGAAATTGTTCTCGATACGGACGATCCGGCATTTGGCGGAGTTGGAAATGTTGACCACTCCATAACCTATTATGCACAGCGTATGGGAGGTGTTTCCGGTTCGAACTGGCTGAAACTTTATCTGCCTGCCCGGACTGCTCTGGTATTGAAAAGAATCCCTCCGCCTTCTATTTATAATATTTGAAAGAACCCCTGGCATATAATGAAATCTATCACGTTTATTAGTTCATTTCTTATTGCTCAAAAAATTACCAAAAGGAATAAATCGGGGTACATTCGATATATAATGTTGATATTCGGGATATTTATTAACTGATATTTTTTCGCTTAATGAAGAACTTCCATGAAAAAGTAACAGTAGTAAAAGCGATCCAATTACCGACCAGTTGAACCACTCACCTGTTGCAGCGACACTGAAAAAATAAAAAATTAACCAGATCCCTTGCTCTGCACTATAATTCGGATGTCTGACAATGCGCCAAAGACCTGTGTAGAGAAAACCCTTTGCATAATCCCCCGTTGGTGTTATTCCGGATTTCATTCGAGACTGTTTTTCCTTTTGAAAATTGTATTGCTGCTGATCGGCGATGCTTTCAATGAACAGAAAACCCAAGAAAAATAATACTGCAAGAGCATCAATCCATCTAGGTTTTAATTCGTTTGCTTCAAGAACTTTTAATGCCGGAAGAATAAAAAGTAAAATAATGATATGCTGGTATAATGAAATGAAAAACAAATTGAACAGACCCCATCTCAATCGTCCCCGGAGAAATGGCACCTCACGTAAAATTCCCCATCGATAATCTTCTGCCCCTTTCCAGGGAAGAAGATGATATCCTCCTTTTCGCCCAAAGTTATAGGTGAGCCGGATACCCCAGATCAGAACCAGAACTGTCATGATGACAATACGTAAATTATAATTACTAACAACAGAAATGTACCCCATATAAAGGATAGGCATAATACTCCAAAGTTTATCTACCTGACTATAATTTCGTGTCAGTTCACCTACAATAAAACATGCAAATGCCGTGATCAGCATGATTGATAACAATCTTTTCAATACGGCAATTTGCAATTGGGATAAACTTAAGTCTGTAAACAGAATAGTGACTGTAATCAGAAGAAGAATGACAATTGGAGAAATTAGAGAGCGCAACATTCAACAAAGGAGTATTTATATTTAGCACTATTTGAAATGCCTTGTAAAGGTATTTATCCTTCTTTAACAAATTATTCTTTCAATAAGGAATCTAACTTGCATGATTAAAAATCTATATCCCGGATTTGCATATGAATATAAGATTATATGAAATGAGCCAAAAAAAAGTAAAACAAATTGTCTGAACAGGGTACTTTCTCGTGAAACTTTAGTAATTTGGTTTACTCATTAAACTTAAACTAAATCACTATGAACATCCTAGAACGCGCAAAAGGAATTATCCTGAAACCCAAGGAAGAATGGGAAAAAATCGGCCAGGAGACTAATAATTCTACCGTTATCCTGACAACATATCTGATACCTCTGGCTCTAATCTCGGCTGTTGCCAGTTTGATTGGTTATGGCCTGATAGGTTATGGCTCTTTCAGTACATTTTCATTTGGGATAAAACATGCTATCATTATGCTGATCAGTATTATAGGTGGAGCCTATCTTACAGCATTTATCATTGATCTGCTGGCTCCTAGCTTTAATGCAGAAAAAAACTTTGGCCGGGCCTTTGCCTTAGTGGTATATTCATACACTCCCATGATGGTTGCAGGTGTATTGTACATTTTCCCCGTACTGGGTGTTATAGTGTTATTAGCTTCCCTGTATGGCTTATACATACTTTACCTGGGTATGAAACCCATGATGAAATCGCCCGACGATAAAGTTACCATATACTTTATTGTCAGCCTTATTGTATTGATCGTTGTATACTTTGTTCTGTCATATTTACTTTCGAGTATCTTTATTGGTAGTGTGGTCAGAGCCACTGCAGGATTTTAGAGTATTTTTTTATAGGAATAGATTCAGGAGCTGCCGGAAGACAGCTCCTTTTTTGTTGCACTCATTGCATCAATGTCTTAAAACTTAAAACCGGTAAAACAATAATCTGCTTAGTACTTGTAAGTATAGCTATAAACTATGTCACAGTTGCATCACATTTAATCTAGTGAAGATATTCTTCCGGATTACCGGAATACCTCCACTGGCTAATTCCTTGAATAATATAATCTGGATTAATACTTTGAGACATATTCATTCCCCAGTTGCTGATAATTATGTGCATGGATTACTGCATAGGCTTAAAAATTCCTGAAAAATTTGCCAATATATTTCGAACCGAATGAGCAAATATCCGGTATATAGAATTCAATATATCTTATGTCTTTGTTGCAGGAAATATTCGTCATATGGCATTGATTGGGCATGACTGTTGTGGTATGTAGAGTTTAAAAACACATCAGGAAGATATTATAAAAGGGATGGTTGCAAATACATGATGGACCAGAGAAATGACCGTAAAACACTCCACAGAAGATGTACCGAAATTTGAGATCGGTAACGAAATTGAATTTATCCTGAAAGAAGTGAGTCATTTTCGAGAATAGAATCCGGAATTATTATAGCTCCCCTCTTCTATTTGCTGAACGAAAAATCACTTTGCCAGTTTATTAAATAATAGCTGATAGTACAATCTATTTTCCTGATCGTCTCCAGACAGAATGTTCCTGAAGTAATATCCCGTTGAGTTTTTTAGCTGGTGCTTTCATTAACAGAGTATCACCACGAAGCTCATAAAGCCTTGTTTCACTATAGGAATTCATATTAGGATTGCTGGCTGCTTTAACGTTCAGTATAAGAGAATCACCTGAAAGATGATAGTTGCCAAAAAATGAAGCCCCTGACAAGAAAGCAATTCGGATTTCCGCATCGGAACAATAAAACGGATCGCTTTTGCTCATCCTTGTCCGGGTTGCATCGTAGTATTGAATCGTGAAGTTATTTTGCTTATCAAACACAGCAAATCCTTTTATGTTTTTATCATAAGGGTAATGAATACGTCCTGAAGGATCAAAACCTTTTAAAAATAACAGATCCCACGAGCCCATAATTCCATGTGAGATTTCTATTCTTTTTGCAGGTTGTTTATGTGGTACCAGATTACATCCCGTAATAAACAGGATAGATAACAATAGTAGAATGGTTGGTTTCATGGCAGATAAATCTAACGGTTTGTTTTTCAAAAATACAAAATAATTCGGGTTCCTTCTGAATCTGTGTCTTTATGTTCTGATAGTATGTAAAACAGATCATAAAACAAAACCGTCAACAAAAACACATTACGATTAAATAATCCTTATTTTTATAAACTTAGTTCGGTAAACCTCATATAATATCATCAAATCCAATCTCTAACTGATGGGAGCCAGTCTCGGCCGGCTGATCCAAATTAGAAAGAGCTAATCCTAACAGGCGAACTCCCTTGTTTCTATAATGTACCAGGCTTGCCAGTTCAACAGAGGTTGAATGGATTGTATCGGGTGTAAAGATCTCCTGCTGACTTTTGCTACGGGTTATTTGTTCAAAATCTTCAAATTTCACTTTCAATGTTAACGTTCTTCCTTTTGCGTTACTTTTTTCCATTCGACTGATTAATTCATTCTCAATATTTTTCAGTTCGTAAAGTATTTCCTGCATGGAAACAATATCTCTGTCGAAAGTAAATTCCGCGCCCAATGATTTTCTTGTGCGATTTGGATCGACAGGTCGATCGTCGATGGCCCGGGCAATATCATAGAAAAAGTTGCCGGTTTTGCCGAATAATCTTACCAATTCATCTCGTGAATAGTGTTTAAGATCCTTACCTGTATGGATCCCCATCTGGTGCATTTTTCCTGCAGTAACTCTGCCTATTCCATAAAATTTCTCGATTTCAAGTTTCTCAACAAAAGCCTCAGCTTCATGTGGCCGAATCACATAAAATCCGTCCGGTTTGTTGTAATCCGATGCAATTTTTGCCAGAAATTTATTGATTGAAACCCCTGCTGAAGAAGTGAGTCCGGTTGCTACTTTTATTCTTTGCCTGATCTCATTTGCTATATCAGTAGCTGAAGATATATGTTTTTTGTTTGCCGTAACATCCAGGAATGCTTCATCAAGAGATAAGGGTTCAACCAGATCGGTATATTCAAAGAAAATAGTTTGGATTTGTCCCGATATCTGTTTATATACATGAAACCGCGGCCTGATGATGATCAGAGACGAACATTTTTTCTTAGCAGTTACCGTTGGCATGGCGGAATGGATTCCATATTTTCTTGCTTCATAACTTGCAGCAGCAATCACACCTCTTTGTCGCTCTCCCCCAACAGCCACAGGCTTTCCTTTTAACTCAGGATTATCCCTCTGTTCTATTGACGCATAAAATGCATCCATATCGATATGAATTATTTTACGAATCATTGCAAGGGACGATTCATTACCTTTGCTAACTTACGCATTCGGTATCAGAAAGCGAAATGAGAACGAAAATAAAGTATACCGGCGATGGTTCATCAACCTTATATGTTCCTCAATTGAAGGAGCACTATCATAGCGTCTATGGTGCAGTGCAGGAATCCATGCATGTGTTTGTTCAAATGGGACTGAAAATCCTTAAGCCTGGCGATATAAGTATCATGGAAATCGGTTTCGGAACTGGTTTAAATGTGTTACTCACACTGATACAGAGTCAGAATTTCAACTCCATAGTGTACTATGCTATAGAGAAATATCCGCTGAAATGGGAACGAGTAAAACAGCTACACTACGAAGACTACCTTAAACTTCCAACTGAGTTAAGAAAAGATTTCAGGAAAATGCATTTGTCTCCATGGAACTCACTGGTATCGTTCCGGGACAATTTTATTCTTCATAAGATCAAGATCGATTTATTGGAATATCAATCCGATATGAAATTTGATCTGATCTATTTCGATGCTTTTGCACCTGCAATTCAACCCGAACTTTGGAAAGAAACTTTATTTTCAATGCTTTTTTATTCACTAAATCCGGGAGGAATACTGGTTACCTACTGTGCAAAGGGCGAAGTACGACGAAAATTACAAAATATAGGTTTTCAAGTTGAGCGCTTAAAGGGACCTCCTGGAAAACACGAAATGATGAGAGCAACCCGTAAACTATATTGAACTTTCGTTTAAGAATTCTGTTATAATGATTAAACATTCTATTCAGTATTATTAGTTACTAACTATTTATAATCTATTAATTATGGGATATTTAAATACAGGTGATAAAGCACCTGAATTTTATGCAATAAACCAGGATGGTCAAAACGTCAGCCTGAAAAAATTCAAAGGTAAAAAGGTAATCCTTTATTTCTATCCTAAAGATGATACACCAGGATGTACAGCCGAAGCATGCAATCTGCGAGATAATTATAATGAATTGATCAAACGGGGTTTTGAAGTTATAGGCGTTAGTCCGGATGATAAAGAGTCTCATACAAGATTTAAACACAAATATTCGTTGCCTTTTCACCTGGTAGCGGATACGGATAAATCGATTCTTAAATTATACGGAGCATGGGGAACAAAAAAAATGTATGGAAAAGAATACGAAGGAGTATTGCGCACAACATATGTTATTAGCGAGGAAGGTAAGATTGAAAAAGTTATCACCAAAGTCGATACAAAGGATCATTCAAGGCAGATCCTTAATGAACTGGGATTAAAATAGTGCCGGTTGACCGGATAGGAAATGGATCCAGCCGCTATCAATAATTTGTTTCGGTTGGATTTTTTTTATCTCAGCATGAGGGATATGAAATGAATCCTGCAGGATTTCTTTCTAATTTTACCTTGAAAATAAAAAATCGGTCATCTTTTTCTTGTTCATTGTTGCGATATTCCTTATTTTGTACACTAACCTTTGATTATTTGCTAATCATCACTTCATAACTATAATGATATGGGTAAAGAACAACCAAACAACGACATCCGGAAGGAAAAACTCAAAGCTCTTGAACTGACTATTGGAAAGATAGAAAAGGATTACGGTAAGGGCACGATTATGAAATTGGGCGATCATGCAGTTGAAAATATAGCTTTTATACCCAGTGGTTCCATCGCACTCGATCTGGCACTTGGTGTGGGCGGATACCCTCGCGGCAGGGTCGTGGAAATATTCGGCCCTGAATCGTCGGGAAAAACTACCCTGGCCATACATGCTATTGCCAGTGCACAAAAAGCAGGCGGTTTTGCCGCATTTATCGACGCAGAGCATGCTTTCGACAGGTTCTATGCTCAAAAACTGGGAGTAGATGTCGAAAACCTGCTGATCTCGCAACCCGATAATGGTGAACAGGCTCTTGAAATTACTGATCATCTGATACGTTCGGGAGCTATCGATATAATTGTAATAGATTCCGTAGCGGCCCTTACTCCAAAGGCTGAAATTGAAGGTGAGATGGGTGATTCAAAGATGGGGCTTCAGGCGCGTTTGATGTCGCAAGCCCTTCGCAAACTCACTGCAAATATCAACAAAACAAATACCTGCTGTGTTTTCATCAACCAGTTGAGAGAAAAAATTGGTATTGTGTTTGGAAACCCGGAAACTACCACAGGAGGAAATGCTCTTAAGTTTTACGCTACAACACGGGTTGATATACGGCGGATAAACCAGTTGAAAGAAGGAGAAGAAACATATGGCAACCGGGTGCGCGTTAAAATAGTCAAAAACAAACTGGCCCCTCCGTTCCGCAAGGCAGAATTCGATATCCTGTTTGGTGAAGGCATTTCACGGTTTGGAGAAATAATCGACCTCGGAGTGGAATGCGAGATACTTAAAAAAGCTGGTTCGTGGTTCAGTTATGGAGAAACACGGCTCGGACAGGGGCGCGATGCTGTGATAGCCGTATTACGGGATAACCCGGAATTATCGGACGAAATTGAAGCGAAAATCAAAGAAAAAATGCAGGCAAAGTCATAAACCGGAACATATTATTTGCTGCATGATAAATATAAGTATCATTCAGTTGATACTTCTTGATATGTCCTTCAGGGTTTTTTATTCTTAGCCTTAGGCCGTTCACCTGGAAAAATTTCATGAAAGTCTTTCCAGTAATCCATAATGGTGGTTTTTACTTCGCGATATAGCAAGAGAAGGCCTATCAGGTTTGGGATGGCCATCAGGGCAAGGGTAATTCCTGAAATGGTCCACACGAGGGTTGTATCGGTAAACGAAGCAATAAAAAAACCAATTACATAGATTATGCGATATATTGTGACATATCGTGTCCCCCATAAATAGGTCACTGCCCTGTCGCCATAGTACGACCAAGAAATGGCAGTCGAAAATGCAAAAAGTAAAAGTCCTATCGCTACCATATATTCTCCATAGTTGCCAAACAAACTACGCTTAAAAACCACTGCTGTAAGAGGCGCACTGTGAAGTAACGATCGACCGGTAATATACACCCCGGCCGATTGGGTATCAAGATTGCCATCTATGCACGATAATTTCCCTGTATAAGGTTGGTTATTTGTAGCTCGTACGTTTACATTCTCGGCAACTGATCGTGAATTAAGAATTGTAATTTCATCGATTACGAATCCTTTATCGACTTGTATTGAACCGGTATATCTTTTGACATGATGCATACCGTCTCCTTTCAGAAAATGATACAATTGCTGCTTATCTTCCGAGTCCGTATCATCGTATATGCCATGCAATACAATGGTATCAGCTGGCTGAAATTTATTCTGGTGCTTTTCGGTCCACGCTCCCGAAGCAAGAATTGTTATGCCGGTTAGCATACAGATGATAACTGTATCGATGAAAGGTTCAAGAATTGCTACCATACCTTCCGAAACCGGTTCATGTGCTCGTGCTGCAGCATGAGCAATGGGTGCCGATCCCTGTCCAGCCTCGTTGGAAAACAACCCCCGGTTTACACCTTTTTGGATTGCGAAACTGACACTGGCGCCAAGAAATCCACCGGTTGCTGCAGATCCCGAAAATACATTCGTGAAAATCGATACCAGGGAAGGCAGAATATTCCGGTAATTTGTGATTAAAACCGCCAGGGCACTGATAAAATAGATAAGGGCCATTGCAGGTACCAGGCTTTCAGTTACTTTCGCGATTCGTTTTATTCCTCCTATAATGATCAATGCGAGAATTATTGCTAACACACCTCCCGTGATCATCTGATGTATGCCAAAGGTCGAAAACATAATATTTGAAATGCTGTTTACCTGCGGCAAATTTCCAGTTCCGAATGAACAGAAGATCGTCGAAACTGCAAAAATTCCTCCCAGAAAATACCCTGTTTTTACTACTTTCCCGTTACCCAGTTTTATATTTAACCGGTTTTTCATATAGTACATCGGACCTCCTGCAATATGTCCCTGTTCATCTGTTTCACGATATTTGTGCGATAATAGTACCTCAACAAATTTGGTAGTCATCCCCAGGGTTGCAGTAATAAACATCCAGAAAAGGGCCGCAGGCCCACCCAGAAAAATTGCTAAAGCCACTCCTGCAATGTTCCCTGTACCTACAGTTCCTGATAATGCAGTAGTAAGCGCCTGAAAATGGGAAGTGTCACCTCTGTCCCCCGCCTTATCGTACTGTCCGGTTACGATCCGAATGGCATGACGGAAATAACGAATCTGCGGAAATTTCAGGTAAAAAGTAAAAAAAATACCCGTCCCAAGGAGTAGAAAAACGAAAGCCGGTGAACCTCCGATGTAACGGTCGATGGAAAGGAGAAAATCATTAATCTGCTGCATCATGAGGTATCGGGCTAAAAGGGTACCATTCAAAGATAGTAAAAGGAGGATTTTGTAAAAGCTATGAACGAAGTTTTAACAGGTATCGCAAATGCACATGCATTAATTCAAGTAAAATTTTTCGAATTGGAAATTTTAACTAATTTTGTCGCCTCATTTACAGAATTCTATTATTAATTAATAAATCGGAATGGCAAATCATCAATCGGCAATTAAAAGAGCCCGGCAAGCTGAAACGAAGAAGCTTCATAATAAGTATTACACCAAGACTACACGTAATGCAATAAAAAAACTTCGAAATACAACTGAAAAAACCGCTGCTCAGGAACTTCTCCCAAAGATTGCAACCATGCTCGATAAATTGTCAAAGAAAAATATCATTCATAAAAAGAAAGCATCAAACTTGAAATCGAGCCTCGCCAAACATGTAAACAATTTACAATAAGATAGTACTTAATCATACAATACTTCTCAAACCCTGACGGAATCGCCAGGGTTTCTTTTTTCTTTCCTGTGATATACCTCAGCCAAACATACATTCCTGTTAATGTGCAACAACAAAAGCTTTTTTCTTTACATAGTGATTTCCATTTTCGTGATATGCCTCAAAATACAGGATATAATAACCCGTCGAAAGAATATGACCCGCATCGTTTCTTCCGTCGAACGTATGGCATCCTGTAACTCCCAACAGTGCTCCGTTAGCCAATATACGGCATCTCCTACCATCTACGTCGAAAATCAGTATCCTGCCCATGTAACCGTCTTCATCGAGCCTGTAGCAAATTGATAGTTCTTCATCACTGCCATCAGCATCGGGGGTAATGGTTTCCGGCTCCATTGTAACCTCGCACTTGAGGTTTTCACCGGCTTGTTGTGAGTTAGGTGCAGCCGGAGTCATATAACCTGCATCGGAAGCTGCCGATTGCCAGTTTAAACGCTCCAAACCGGATCTGTAAGGTGAAATACGTTCCAGGGATATTCCTTTTGTTTCTGCCAGAATTTCATGATGCCAGTCAGGCGAATACCCTGCTTTGTCCATAACTTGTCCCTCCGTTGAACGCAAAAATAATGTATTCCCTTCGTTTGATAATCGCGGCATATCAGGCATGTATATGATTTTCTCAGCCTCCTGAAATCTTCCTGATGAATTGATGTCCCTGAAGCCACTTGCGATGAGGCAGTATCCTCCGGACTCTAAGGGCCAGTAATCGGTTGTAATGATGTTTCCGGTATCGTTCCTTTCATTCAGTACCAGTTGAAATTCTTTCAGATCTATAGTCTTTTGGGATGCATTAAAAAGCTCGATAAATTCAATACGATCTGTCTCGGGATCAAATAAGATTTCATTAATGACAATATCTGCACTGTCTGCAACTTCAGAAACTGAAAAAGTTGATCGTGCGGGTTGTACAATCTGATTTCGCGAGCAGTCACAAATATCGGCTGAAAGACTAACCGTATATTCGGTTTCAGTTTCGAACCACCGGGAAAAGAATAACTCCACCCGATCGGCTAAAGGCCATGCCGGGATAACCTGTACCGGATGACCTATGTTCCGGTTTACGGTATAATAATTAATAGAACTTACCGAAGTACTGTCAATAGGTTCTGAAAAATAAAGCATCAGTGAACCAGTAACTGTAATGGCCGCTCTCCACAGTTCCGGAGATGTATTGATTGTTTTTATAGAAAATACCGAGTTCTCTTCCGCAGGTGTCCCACCTCTGTGATCCTCCGATTCTTTCCAATTATCGTCACCAGAGCATGCGTCCCAGGGATTGATCATTTCCAGCGACCAGCCTCCATCCTTCTTATCGGTTGATGCATACCAGTCGTCTTTATAAATGACTGCATGAATTAATTTCCCCGACCTGTCCTGCAATAACAACCTGGCTCCTGAATTAGCCAGCGCAGGTAAATCATGCAGTCCCAGAACATTCAAATGCGGATCGAATTGGGGCATAGTATCCGGATCATACAGCAAAAGGTACGATTCGGGAAGTAAATTAATACATGGTAGTTTTGTCTTTCTTGTATTGGCTGAAAATTGCCAGTCTTTCAGACAAATAACCTTATCGCCTGCATTGAACAGCTCAACATATTCCGTTTCGGGCAATAACACGAGAGGTGAGGGATCGGCCAGAATTTCTGAGATTACGATATCGTATGCATCCGGAAAATACAATTCCACTGGACTTAAAGCTGATCCTGGTTTATTATCGTAAACATCAGAAAGTTCAGGTAATTCAAGGAAATAGGAATAACCGGGCATCATTGGATTTGGAAATACCAATTCAAACGCAGAGGCAACAGCATTTTGTGAAGTCCCGCAACCTGTTCCGTCAATACACCAGACAGCATTTGGTTGAATACGGACAGGCTCGCTAAAGCCGATATCCAATGTTTGTTCATTTACAAAACTATAATACGCCAAAGTAGGAGGTATAGTATCTTCGATAAATTCAGCTTCTATAATAAGATCATCAAACCACAGTTTCCTGTCGTAAGTCGCTGAATACTTATAAAAAAGAGTAAATGCATTACATGCCCGATGATTCTCCGGACGAAAACTCCCAAGCATAAGAGAATTACCTGTCGCAGTGTCGATTCGTATCCCGAACTCTTCCTGCGAACCAATTATTGAAAATCTCACATTTTTGCCTGTGGCTATATTCCGCTCCCAATTGAAACCTGTATTCAGCAGACACACTATTTCGCCATTATGTGTTTCCCAAACCATGATCTCATCGCTGTTCCCTTCATAGTTCACTCCGATAACTATTCCATCTCTGAGCTTGCCTTCATTATCGGGCAAGCAATTATCATTCAGAAATACGGACCAGTTATTATTCGATGAAGGATCGACATTGTACCTGATCGTAAAATCCCATCGGATTATGCCATTGTTGAGGTCAATCGGCTGATAAAAAAATGTGACCCAGTCAAATCCGGCAATTTCATCATCATAGCAATGTTTAAGTGAATAGTTGCCGGATATAACATCTACGTCCGTTATGCACCAATGTCCCGAATCGGACTGCAACCAACCCGTTAAATCGCTATGTTCAAAATCGATTGATACCCTTTGGCCTAACGAAACAACCGGTAACATGAAAAAAACGTATACCAGCACTTTCATAGTTGAAATTTTATTACGAATTTTGCACCTAATAAATACGAACTGAAAATACATATTTTTACTTATAGTTCAAATCCCTTTCGGGGGATTTTATTTTAATACGAATTCAAACCAGTTAAAAAATGTACGAATGAAAGTTGCTGTTGTCGGTGTAAGCGGAGCCGTAGGACAGGAATTCCTGAAAGTACTCGATGAACGGAATTTCCCGCTGAATAAACTTGTTCTTTTTGGGTCGGCGCGTAGCGCAGGTAGGGAATATACATTCAGAGGGAAAAAATTTGTAGTTAAAGAACTGAGACATAACGACGATTTCAAAGGAGTCGATATTGCTCTTACATCTGCCGGTGCAGGCACTTCAAAAGAATACGCATCGACAATTACAAAACATGGTGCCGTAATGATCGATAATTCGAGTGCCTTCAGGATGGATAACGATGTGCCCCTTGTTGTTCCGGAAGTGAATCCTGAAGATTGTAAAATTCGTCCTCGAAATATTATCGCAAATCCAAACTGTTCAACGATTATTATGGTGGTGGCTATAAAGCCTATACATGAACTGTCACCAATTAAACGAATTCATGTAGCCACATACCAGGCTTCGTCGGGAGCAGGCGCTGCTGCTATGCAGGAGATGGAAGACCAGACCAGGCAGGTTCTTGCAGGGCAGCCGGTAAAGATTGATAAATTCAAGTACCAGCTTGCTTTCAATGTAATTCCTCACATCGATATCTTCCTGGAAAACGATTATACAAAAGAAGAGATGAAGATGCACTGGGAGACCCGTAAAATGATGCATGCCGATATTGATGTAAGTGCAATTACTGTGAGGGTTCCGGTTTACCGTGCTCATTCCGAAGCAGTATGGGTAGAAACTGAGAATGAGCTGTCGGTAGAACAGGTTCGAGAAACCATGAAAAAGGCTCCGGGACTGGAAATAGAGGATGACCCGAAAAATTTCAAATACCCTATGCCGTTATTTGCCACCGGGAAAGATCCGGTTTATGTAGGAAGAATAAGAAAGGATATTACCAATCCAAATGGTATCACATTCTGGTGCGTGGGCGATCAGATCAAAAAAGGAGCGGCACTGAATGCAGTACAGATTGCAGAATACCTGGTGAAGCACAGACTTCTTAAGTGAAATACCTAATCGCTCTCTACCAGGTTAAAATAAAAACTTGTCATACGGATAACGGGTAATGTAAATCTCTTTTACTTTGTTGTACAGCATGGTTTTTAATTCATCAACATTTTCCTTTGTCATAGCCGAAATAAAAATACTGTGCTTGTTACTTTTGGCCATCCAGGTTTTTTTCAGATCCTCAAGTGTACAATTTTCTTTTGTTGAGGGAGTCAGATCATCTTTTTCTTTGATAACATAGCGGTACAAATCGATCTTATTGAATATAACATACGTTGGTTTATGAACAGCACCAATTTCAGCCAGTGTCTGGCTTACAATATCTATCTGATCCTCGAAATTCCTGTGCGAAATATCAACGACATGCAGCAAGATATCAGATTCCCTGACTTCATCAAGTGTTGATTTGAAGGCCTCAATAAGACTATGGGGTAATTTGCGGATAAATCCGACCGTATCGGAAAGCAGGAAAGGCAAATTGCCAATTACCACTTTTCTGACTGTGGTATCGAGCGTGGCAAAGAGTTTATTCTCGGCAAATACATCTGATTTACTAAGCAAATTCATCAGGGTCGATTTGCCTACATTGGTATATCCTACAAGGGCAACACGAACCATTTTACTCCTGTTCTTACGCTGAGTGGCCATCTGACGGTCAATTCTTTCAAGTTGATGTTTCAGCCGTGATATTTTGTCACGTATTATTCTCCGGTCAGTCTCTATTTCAGTTTCACCCGGTCCGCGCAAACCGATTCCTCCTTGTTGCCTCTCGAGGTGTGTCCACATGCGGGTTAGGCGTGGTAATAAATACTGGTATTGAGCCAGCTCAACCTGTGTTTTGGCATATGCAGTTTTAGCACGGCCCGCAAAAATATCGAGTATCAGATTCGTTCTGTCGAGAATACGGCATTCGAGTTGCCGTTCAATATTTCTCAACTGGCTGGGTGATAATTCATCATCGAAAATAACCAGATCTATTTCATGTACTTTGATGTATTGTTCTATCTCAATCAATTTGCCGGCTCCAATGTATGTGCGTGGATTCAGAAATTCAATTTTCTGAACAAATTTTTTAATGGGAATGCCTCCGGCAGTTTCGGTAAGAAATGCCAGTTCTTCAAGATACTCCAATACCTGTTCTTCAGTCTGTTCCAATCTGACAACACCCACTAACAGAACTCGTTCCTTAATTACTTCCGTTGAAATACCCTTCATTTCAAACTAGTTCTTTCAATTCAAAAAAATAAACCTATTCTGAAGTCTAAAAAAATTCATCCGCAGCAACCAATCAATAAATCAGATTCCGATTGTTCCGAATTGCATCGGTAACTGCCTGCCGTAAAATAGAATTGCAATCGTGTAACATCATCAAATCATCGGGGAATGGAACTTCTTCTGAATCGATCAATTTCCAGTCCTCAGGAAGAAGAACTTCGCGATCACCAACAGCTTTGCCGGAAACATGCTCGAAAACTGTTGTTCCGGCTACAGGTTCTTTCTTCAACATTCGCTTTGGATTCATTGAAACAAATTCAATTTCCCCCATTACGGTTGCCGATTTAAACTGTTTGGTTTCGATTACAGTACAAACAAGATCGCGGTATCGTGGTATCTTGATATCATTACCCAAACTGTCTTTCATAACATTCCCGCGGGAATCAAGAGCATAATCATATCCGTCCTGTATGCGCTTCCGGCGGATGTATTCACGTGTTTCAATGCCCGGTGGTGTCACCTCAATTTGCCTGATTAAGATAGTAATGAGATAATCATAAATGGTTTCCCTGTCGATCTGTTCCAGATGATATTCTACCCAGGGACCATTTAAATCGGAAACATATACACTTTGAACCTCATTAAAAAAGCTTGGAGGAAGTTTGGCAGGCACTCGATTTTCCAGTTCGATAAGTACCCTGCTGATTCCTAGATATCGGGCATCGTTCATTAAATTGCCCAGATCGGGATAGTCGCTTGGCCGGTATTCCCTGACTTTCTGAAAATCGAAATATGCCTGTCTGAAACCTTCTTTTGTATTTAAATCCATTTGCGATACACCGGCATTGTAATAATACTTTGCAGCATTCTTTTTCGCTTCAATTATTTTGGTAGTATAATCAACTTTTGGATAATTGACTTGTCGGCCGCCTATTGTGAATGGTAATACTTTTTGAACCTTTGCCTGTCTTGCTTCCAGAACAGAGTACCGCTGAAATACTTCTTCCCAGTTCTCCGGCTGGTTTTCCCGTATCAGAAAATTAATTCGTTCCTGGTCTCTTTGGTTCGCCAGGTTGTATGCTTTATCCAGCAGTACTTTATCGTCATTATCAGCCTTCCTTTTTAAAAGTACTTTTATCGATTTGTCGATGACAGAATCATAATCTCCTTTTCGCAGCAATTTTTCAGGTGATTTGCAGGCTGTAATTAAACCGATAAATACAACCAGAGTGATCATTTTTTTCATGATAAATGCCTTATGGTTTACATTAAATATACAAAAAAAGCCTCGGAAATTTCCAGGGCTTAAAAGATTTTATCAATAGCCGGTTATTGCAGCACAAAAACAATAGGGAAAGTAAATTGCACTTTGACCGGGCGTCCGCGTTGTTTACCGGGTGTCCATTTCGGTGATGATTTTACTACACGAATAGCCTCCTTGTCAAGCGCCGGATCAACGCCCCTAACTACAACAACATCCACAACTTGTCCCAGTGAATTTACAGCAAACTGGATGAATACACGTCCACTAATCCCATTTTCTGCGGCAATGGGAGGATACTGAAGATTCTGAGCAATCCAGTCGCGGAAATTTTCTTTTCCACCACCCATAAACATTGGCATATCTTCAACAATGAAAAATACTTCCTCTTCAGCTGCTTCTTCTTCGGATGATATCGGAACAAAATCAAACTCCGTATTTTCATCAGCATCCATACTTTCAAAGTCAACTTCATCAATTTCCACATCATCCTCAACGATATTGATTACTTCGATAACCTGAGGAGGAGGTGGGGGGGGTGGCTGATTTTCAAGTTGCTGACGCGTGATAGGAATAATGTCCTCTTCAGCTTCAGTAGTCTGCATTCCCATTAATAGCTGGTTTTCTCTTGGTTTTGTTGTCCATTCAAAGGCAACTAGACAAAGAGCGAGCGCCAGAACAACGCCAATCTCAACAAACAGACCTCGCTGATTTTCAAGGTCTGCTTTTTTGCTTTTCTTAATTTCCATTCTGTTAAATTTAAGGGCTTAAAAATAGCGAATTCTTAGGTAAAGCCAAAAAAATATGTATACAATTATTTTTAACTATCCTGCCAAAGAATAACATAGAATTTAAATTGTGAAAATTTCGATCCTGGTTAAATGCTCGCTATATCATTTTAAATAAGCAGTCAACATTAATTTTTATTGTTTTTTTTCTATTTTTGCTGCCTCATGTACATTAATTCTATTGGAGAAAGAGCTTCCCATGACCATTCAGTTCTAATGCTATTCAATAGAATGTACAACAGTTCTTAATTTTTAGGGGTTTAGCTCAGCTCCGAAAAACAGCAAATCGATGATTTGCATTGTTTTTCGAGAGTCCCTGTCTGCCGACAAGGCAGGCTCGAAAATGTTACAGAATTAAACCTGCCAGCCTGGAGGCTGGAATTCTTGCATTTTCGGGATTGGCTTGAGGATGAATCCCAGATTGATATAGTGCAGGTTCTTAACCTAATGGGGGTTTAGCTCAGTTGGTTAGAGCGTTTGGCTGGCAGCCAAAAGGTCAGGGGTTCGACTCCCCTAATCTCCACAATTTATGTCTGGTATCTTATAAAAGCCTTTTTGCAGTTGAGCCAGTATATTCATCAGCTGATTGCCCGGGGCGAAAATCAACAGCTCGATTTTAAATATGAAATTTCCGATGCTAAAAAAATTGCTCGGACATTCTCGGCATTTGCAAATACAATTGGAGGAAAACTGCTTGTTGGGATAAGAGACAATGGTTCTGTTGCAGGCATCAGAACCGATGAAGAAGCTTATATGATTGAATCAGCAGCGCATATTTTTTGTAAACCGCGTGTCGAATATACTTTAAAAAGCTGGGCAATTGAAGGAAAGACAGTATTGGAGGTGAGTGTTGAAGTAAGTAAAAACAAACCCCATCGTGCACCATGGAAAGATGATCTTTGGAGAGCTTATGTCCGTGTTGATGACGAAAATTTTGTAGCGAATAGCGTTCAGGTTGAAGTCTGGAAAAAGCTAAGCAAAGAAAAACCCACCTTGGTAAAATACAACCAGAATGAACGAGAGCTTATGTCATTCCTCAGTCAGAATGCTGAAATCAGTTTGAATGGATTTTGCAAACTTTCAAGAATAAAATATTATGTTGCAAAAAAAATACTTGTCAATCTCGTTGTTATAGGAATAATAAAAATCAATTACACTGAACACACTGTCACTTATTCTTTGAAGGAAAATCCAAAGTAGTTATACTTCAACTCAATCAGTACGTTGTCAGATAATTTCTCATCGCTCGAAGAGTTTTCGTTTTTGATCAAGCCAATACCTTCGGAATTCCCTGAGTAGAGGGTGGAAAAAACCAGATGTACCTGAAATCTTCCAGGTTTTATTGATCAATAGGAAGGTTTTTCAATGAGAAAAAAATATTGTATATTGATTGGCAGTTGAATTAACCTGGAAAGAAAAGTTATAACATGGTTTCGAGTAAAACCGATTTTACTGTCAAAAAGAATTCCCCGAATTATATTTTTGATATTGCACGAATCGGGATGCTTATTCTTTCTCCTGAAGGCAGAGTTCTCAGGTTTAACAAGGAAGCTTCCAGACTAATCCGTCAGAGTAATACATTAAAAGGAAAGACTATTCACGATCTTTTCATCCCCGATCCGAAATTTAACCTGGTTGACTGGTATAAAAACTCTCAGGCAAATAAAAAGGCGTTCCGTGAAAACAAATGGCAGATCAAGACTGAAAAAGAGGAAGTTCAATGGGCTACAGTTCATCTTAATTTGATTGATGATACAGATACAGATGAAAACCTGATTTTGTGTCAGTTTCATGAAATATCAACTTCGGGAAATCCCGAGGATCATTCCAAGGACTATAACAATTTGTTGTTTGAGTTGATCAATAATATCCCTGATAACATTTTTATTAAGGATACTGAAAGCCGGTTCATTCTTGCGAACAATTGCGTTGCAAGGTTGATGGGTGCTAGATCTCCCGATGAACTCCTGGGTAAAACCGATTACGATTTTTTCCCAAGAAAACTGGCTGGCAAATACCGCGGTGACGAACTTGAAATCATTGAAACAGGGAAAGCAAAACTGAATATTATAGAGCAGGTGATCGATAAAAGCCATAATCGCAACTGGTTTTCGACCTCTAAAATCCCCTTAAAAAATGATAAAAGTGAAATTATAGGGATTATGGGAATAGGCAGGGATATTACACTACTAGTCAAAGAGCAGAAAGCTTTGCGTAAAGCCAAATACGAAGCCGAAAAAGCCGACAAATTAAAATCGGCATTCCTGGCAAATCTTTCACACGAAATTCGAACTCCCCTCAACGGTATATTAGGCTTTAGTCAGTTTCTTACTCAATATATTCCTCCCGATCCAAAAGCCAGAAAATACATCAATTTCATTATGCAAAACGGGAAGAGACTATTGCATCTGATTTCCGATATAATTGACATATCGAAAATCGATTCAAAACAGCTTACAATAACAAAGAAACTATTTTCTCTCAACGAACTCTTCAGACAATTAGAATCGTCGACACTTGAGGAACTGAAATTATACGAAAAGACGCATATCACATTAAAATCTGAATTATCCCTGCCAGATAATCAAAGCTATATATATAGCGATGACCAGCGAATAAAACAAATCCTTCACAATTTACTCGATAATGCTGTCAAGTTCACCAAGGAAGGGAATATTTCTTTCGGTTATCGGGTTGTCGGTGACCTGTTTTATTCCTATGTAAAAGATACGGGAATAGGAATTAAAGACGAAGACTGCCTTTCAATTTTTGAATTGTTCACACAAGCTGATAATTCATTAGGCCGGCAATATGAAGGGGCAGGACTCGGACTATCGATCGCAAAGGGTATTGTTCTGCTGCTGGGAGGACAAATAGGAGTTAATTCCAGTTACGGAAAAGGATCTGAATTTTATTTTACTCTTGCACTCGATAAAAAAGAACCGGAATTAACATCCGATTTTATTAATTCCAAACAATTCGAGAATAAAAAAATATTGTTCCTTGGAATTTCAGCAGAAACAGAGAAATTATTCAAGTCCGACCCTTTAATGAAAGAAACCTGTCTGGATATTGCAACCAATGAAGAAGAGTGTCTGAATTTGTTGAAATCTTCCGGATATAATCCCGATCTCATTATATGCAGTTTTCATCAAAATGAAGCATGGATCCTTGAGCAGGTCAAACGTTTTATTAAGAATCACCCGAAATTGTCTCTTGTGTTCATTACGAATAGCAGGAATAATTTTTTCCTGAAAGATTTTAAAGAAAGTAGAAGGATCGAGACAATAAGAGAACCGGTAAATGAATATTTATTGATTGAAAAAATAAAATTGCTCCTGCGTACAAACAGTTAATGAAATATTCCCATTTTCTTCATCGAATTCTTGCTCATGCAGTATTTCCGTATGTTTTGTACGGATTTGCATATCGTAACAAACCATAGTATCGATCAGAAATTTTAAACAACAGATAGTAATTCGGGTACCTTTTGGAAAGATTAAGCTTCAGTCTGCCAATTGAAATCAGATCCTTTTATGAAAACGTATACAGAATATCGAATTCTGGCTTGATAACATGTTGATTTTTCATACTAATTTTTTGGACATACCTGAAGTTAAATGTTTTGTATCAATCGGATCGAGATCAAATGCTTCATTAAAAACTATGCACTTCAACCAAAAAAACATCCCCCCGATATTGAAAAAAAACGTTCATAAGTATACTTCCGAAAATGCTGTGAAAATGGGTATATTTGAGCTGTGAGTATTCAATTATTTAATGAATTGTTTTATAAATTCACGAAGATTTAATAGATTTAATTAAAGAAACAGTTGTAGAACGGAAGTTAGTTTTAACATGACTTTTATGACGGTAACGGATCAGGATTTTCAACTTTTTATATATGCGCTTAAGACTTCTTCCAAATATGACTTCAGTGAATATTCTGAAAAATCACTTAAAAGGAGATTGACAAAAATACTAGTCGATAACAGACTGACTATTAATGCATTAATTAACAAAATTAAAAATGATAATAGTTTCGTCGAAAAAATTGTTAAAGAAATCACCGTTAATACAACCGAACTCTTCCGCGATCCTCCTGTTTGGCATGCTCTGCGATATGCTATTTTTCCAAAATTAAAGAATAATTCAGTTATCAATATATGGCATGCCGGCTGTTCAACAGGTCAAGAAGTATATTCCATGATGATTATACTGAATGAGATGGGACTTCTTGAAAAAACAAAACTATACGCCACCGACCTGAATACCGATGTAATCGAGCAGGCCCAGAAAGGAGATTATAAGTACCGGTTCAATATTGGATATCTTGATAATTTCGATAAAGTAATCAAGGAAAACCCTTATAACTATGAAGAATATTATGACGTACCCTATGAGAAATATTTTTCTGTCGATAAAGCAGCCGATTCAATTAAGATGCGCGATTTCCTGAGGGAAAAACCAATTTATAAAAAACACGATCTGGTAAAAGAAGGGAATACATTGTATGTAAAGTTCGATATTATTCTCTGCCGCAATGTAATTATCTATTTCAATTACAGTCTGCAGAGTAAAGTTTTTGATCTATTTCACCGGAATCTCTATGATAACGGTTGCCTTCTATTGGGCATGCATGAAACAATTCTTGGCTCTTACTCTGTCAAATTTCAAAAGAAAGGCCATGCTTATTATAAAAGCTAACAAACAATAGCTATGAATTTAAAACGAATTAATATACGGTACAGGTTTATATTTCAGATAGTGATCTTTGTCATTTATGCTGTACTGGTAAGCTGCATTATACTTCTTCTTGTAAATCAGATTCGAAAACATAGAAGTATATCGCAGGAGATAGAGAAACTGCATACCTCTACTACTGCAAATCATATCATTTACAAAAATCTTCTCCAAAACACAAAAACTGGCGATCTCTTGTATCGTGAAGGAGAGAACGCCTTTACCGAAGAATTCCGAAACAATATTATCACCATCAGAGACTCAATCAGCTTTTTACTTACCAACTCACATCTGGGTAAAAAGACAACAAAACTCAATTGGCTTGATAGCGTTCTGATTTTCCTTGATGATTATCAGACAATCTTCAATCAGACCACACTCGCTTTACAAGAACTAGGAGACCGTAATACAGGTAAAATTGCCGCTGTTTATACCAATTCTGATCAGCTGACTGCATTACTCCTGGCATCGGGGACACCTGAACTTGTCGATTTATCCCTCCGCCTGAAAAATATACAATCCGAATATCTGGTTTCACCGGGCATCACAAAATATAACGATATCATGTACCTGTTAGATGAAATTAATTACAATCCTGCATTATCCGAAAGTGATACTCTTCAACTTGATCAGGTCAGGAGCCAGATCGAAAGCTATAAATCCTGCATCGGAGAAATGCATAATCTTATTACCCGTCTAAGTACCATAGGTGAAGTTGCACTCTATACAAAAATGGAAGCTAGTATGGTACAAATCGATACTGCATTCAATCAATTAAGCAATTCACTTGAAAGGATCCACAGGAATTACATACGATGGCTCATTTTAATCTGTATTGCACTGATTTTTCTGCTTTCAGTACTTTATTTGTTTCAATTTTTTACTTTCTATTATACGTTCAGTAAACCCTTACAGGAAAGTATTGATTTCAGCTATCATTTATCAAAAGGCAAATTTACAGATAATGCTCTGAATACTGAAGTACCCTTCGAAATCTCACAACTGAATGAAAACCTGAATAGAATTACAAATTCGTTACAAGAAAAAAAAGTTTTTGTTGATAGTTTGTTAAAACAAAAATTCGATATCGATATGGACTTGCAGGGAAAGAGCGATACTTTCGGAAAGACTCTGATTGCCCTGAAAGAAAATATGAAAAAAGCCCGGGAAGAACAAATTAAACATGCAAATGATAACCAGATACGCAGGTATCAAAATGAAGGCATAGCAAAATTTGCCGACATTCTTCGCAATAATAGCGATGATCTCAACAAATTATCCGATATTTTTATTAAAGAGATCATACGATATCTCGAAGCTATCCAGGGTGGATTGTTCCTTCTTGAAACCGATAATGAAACACTAAAACTGGCAAGCGCTTTTGCATACAACCGTAAAAAATACTTAACCAAATCGATTAAAAAAGGTGAAAGTCTTGTCGGAACATGTGCGCTTGAGAAAAAAACAATTTTACTCACGGATATTCCTGAAGGTTATATCGAAATCACTTCAGGGCTGGGTGATACACCACCTAATACTCTTCTGCTGTTGCCGGTTATGCATGAAGAACAGTTGATCGGAGTGCTCGAAATGGCATCGCTTACTAAATTCAATCCCAATCAGATTGAATTGGGTGAAAAAATAGCTTCAAGTCTGGCTTCTACTATTATCAATGCCCGTATTAATTCACAAACTTCCGAACTATTACAGAAGTCGCAACAACAGGCTGCAGAAATGGCCGAACAGGAAGAAGAAATGCGACAGAACATGGAGGAATTGAAAGCCACACAGGAAGAATCAGCCCGAAGGGAAGAGGAACTGCAGGGTATTCTTAACGCAATTGATCAGTCGTTTTACATGCTGGAATATGACATCGAAGGGATCATCACCAAAGTGAATCAGCGGTTTCTCTATCTGATAAATCTGCCTCTCAATAAAGTGATCGGTATTAAACACAATCAGCTTTTCGGAAAGAAAAGTAAAGCCGACTCATTGCTCTTCGCAAATGTTGCCGAAGGGAATACGGTTGAATTGAATGAAAAAGTTGAAATAAATAAAAAATCACTTAATATTAAAAATACCTTCTCTCCTGTACGATCGAAGGAAGGAAATACGATTAAAATAATAAATATTATGACGGTAAACATTTAGGTTTCAACTGGTGTAAACATGGTAGAACTTGGAATTGTTGACATAAGGGAGATTATACGCCTGATCAAGAATCAGTACGATATCGATTTTTCGACGTTTGCACTTACTTCATTGAAGTACAGACTGGAACATATCATTGCCAAGAACAACCTGACAAGTCCGGAAAACCTGTATCGGAAGCTTACTGACCATCATGAATTCTTTGATACCTTCACCCATCAACTCTTTGTACCTTCAACTGAAATGTTTCGTGATCCTTCTGTTTGGCGATGGCTAAGAGAAGAGTATTTCTCAAATCTGGATGACAAATCATTAACGAATTTTAAAATCTGGTTGCCCTATTGTGTTTCAGGAGGAGAATTATATACCATTAGTATTCTGCTTAAGGAGCTTGAACTCCTGAACAAAGTAAAAATTATTGCCACAGTCTTCAGCGACACGTCTCTCGATTTTATAAAATCCGGTGAGTACCATTTAAAGAAAATCGAGATCTCGGCTGAAAATTATACCCGTTTCCAGGGATCGGTTGAATTACAAAACTATTACAAGCTTGAGCAATACGCAGCTAAAAGAGATGTATCGCTAATTAAAAATGTTGAGTTTATCAAGGATGATATTTATTTTAATAAAGCCCCTAAGAATGTAAAACTGATTCTGATGCGAAATGTTATGATTTATTTTAACCCTTCGTACCAGGAAGCTATCTTGCAAAAGATGTACGATTGCCTGGGGGGCTCCGGTAATTTAATAGTGGGCCTTAAAGAATTAATCAGACAGACTCAAAATTCTCATAGCTTATTTGAGACTGTCAATACTCATGAAGGGATTTACAAAAAAAGAATGAATTAACAGGTATGAACTATAAAGCTGTTATTATTGGAGGATCGGCTGGCAGCTTTCAAATTGTTGCACGAATTCTGAACTCACTGAATTCTAATTTCCCGTTGCCTGTTCTTCTGTGTCTGCACAGATTAAAACACGTTCGTTCAGGCTTCGTTGAAGCTCTTTCTTTAAAATCGAATATACCCGTTACCGAACCATACGACAAAGAACAACTTAAAGCAGGTCAGGCTTATCTGGCTCCTGCCAATTATCATATGTTTCTGGAACTGGCAAACAGAATAGCTCTCTCAGCCGACGAACCGGTTAATCATTCACGGCCATCGATCGATCTTTCTTTCATTACAGCAGCTTATGCATATCGTGACAAGCTGATTGGTATTATATTATCAGGAGCCAATCGGGACGGGGCGTTCGGATTAAATAAAGTTGCCGAGAATGGAGGAGTGACCATTGTTCAGGATCCGACCGAAAGTGAGGTACGCACAATGCCTGAGTCGGCACTGAAACTTACAAAAGTTGACTACATATATTCCGCCGATCAAATTATTAAATTCCTGCAAAAGCTCTGATAATCATGATAATAAAAGGACATAAATTACAAATACTGATACTTTTCGTTACTTCAATAGTTTTTACATTATTGATGGCAGTTTCATTCTGGAATTATGGTCTGAAAGCAAATATCAACTTTGGGATCTGGCCGGTAATTTTTTTAATTCTTTGTCTTATTTCAAGTATTTCTTTTTTCGTTCTCCATCTCCAATCAACCAACCCAAAAAAAATCAACGCTTTCATTCAGAAAAAAGTAACCGAGGAGCGCCTTAAAATACTTGCTGAATTTGAAAAAAAGGAGGAACCAGAAACTGAGACCATGAAGGGATCGGACATTGTCGTAGAAAAGATCGTGCCTACAGGTCATTTTAAATCCGAAGAATCATTTGCTAAAAAACTCTTACTGAACCTTTCAAGCAAATTACAGGCATCGATAGGCATCTATTATAATCTTCAAGAAAAATCCAAAACATATCGTTTCCTTACAGGTTTTGCACTGACAGGTAATGCATCTCCCCCCGATTTTAAATCAGGTGAGAATCTTAATGGACAGGTTGCTGAATCGAAGCAAATAATGATACTTAGAAATGTACCGGAGAATTATTTTAACATAGAGTCGGGCGCGGGGAAAAGTAAGCCACGTAACTTACTAATTGCCCCTATTGTGAATAATAATAGAACAATCGCTATTGTTGAAATTGCTACCTTTATGGAAACCGATACAAAAACAGAAAAAATAATCAGTGAGCTATGTGCACTCGCTGCACAGAAAATAGAACAGATAAAGAAGTCATAGGAGTAATGGCATGACGAAATTATTACAGCTATATCGAAGATATATCGGGAAAATAACAAATCCGCTTCCTTTAGTAATCACTATTGGATGTTTGTTACCACTGATAGCATGGATTGTCGATTTTATTACCCATAAGGTGCCAATTTCACCTTCAGGAATCATTCTGATCCACAAACTGAATCCCTCCTTAATCATTCTTGATATTGTACCTCTTGTTTTTATCACGCTGGCTGCACTTACGTATTATCAGCAAAAAATCCGCATCGTCGAATTTGATGAGCAAATTTCGGAACGTGACAAGCGATTGCAGCAAATGGCAGAATTTGCAAAACAAATTGGGGAAGGTAACTATACAACATCGCTTAATATCGAAGTTCATAACGACGCACTTGCCCAATCGCTTCTGATTATGAGGGAAAATCTTCTCTCCAATCACAAAAAAGAAACTGAACAAAGCTGGATTACCGAAGGAAAAGAGATCATATCCGATATCTTACGCACAAACAGTAAAATTGATGAACTCTCTAACAAGGTGATACAATCACTGGTAAAATATGTCAATCTTGTTCAGGGAGCATTATATATGTACAGCGAGGAAGAAGGACTGCTGAGGAACGTGGCAACATATGCTTATAATCGTAGAAAATACATAAACCAGGAATTTAAAATAGGACACGGGTTAATTGGTGCCTGCGCTTTTGAAAAAGAATTTATCTACCGCACTGAAATACCCGATGACTATGTTACGATTTCATCAGGAATACTGGGCGACCAGAAACCACAAAGTATCCTTCTTGTACCTTTGATCTCCGATGAAAAACTTCAGGGTGTTGTTGAATTCGCAACTATTGAAAAAGAGATTCCGGAACAGTCCATCAGATTCCTTATTGAACTCAGTGAAATTATTGCCCGCACCATATTTAATCTGAAAATCAACCAACGAACCGAAAAACTTCTTCTCGAGTCACAGAAAATGACCCGGGAATTGCAGCAGAATGAAGAACAATTGCGCCAGAATGCAGAAGAAATGCGGGCTACCCAGGAAGAACTTCAAAAATCGAATGAGCAACTTGAAGCCAATATTCTTAAAGTTGAAAATGCTCAAAAACGTCTATATTCCTTACTGGAAAACGCATCGGAAATTATATCAATTTACGATGAAAACATGGTTATTACATATGAAAGTCCCTCTGTAACAAAGATCCTTGGCTATAATCCTGAAGAAATGATGGGTGGCAAAGATATGGACCGACTCACACGGAAAGGAGAAAATGCTATGAGGCAGTTGTTCAAGCAGATCATAGCAAACCCTAGCGAACCGGTGACAATCCAGTACACCTACATGAAAAAGAACGGGCAGAAGATATTCCTTGAAACTACCGGGCGTAACCTGTTAAATGACACAGCTATAAGAGGAGTTATTTTAAATTCGACCGATATTACGGAGCGAAAGAGAGCTGAGAAGGAGGAGCGTATGCGCAGTAAAATGCAGGCCCTTTCCGAGAATTCGCTTGATATGATCCTTCGCTTAAGCACCGTAGGTCAATTCTTTTATGCCAACCCTATGGTTGAGACCTATATGCGAATAGAAATTAAAGACCTCTTGAATAAAACCCTGAATGAAGTAAACTTTACCGATGTATTATTCAATTATTTCAGGGATACCATTGAACTTATAAAATCGAATCCGGAAAAAACTACAACAGAAATTACGATTCCTGTTAAACTCGAAGGCAGCGATGAAAACAGACGGATTATGAGCTTTAATGCTATTCCTGAATTCAATGAAAACGAACTCGAAACAATTCTTTTTGTCGGACACGATATTACCGAAGCCAAGCGCATTGAACAGGAAATCCAGGATAAAAACCGGAAGATAGAGGACTCCATCAATTACGCACAACGAATTCAAACTTCCATTCTTCCCGATGCCAGGATTTTACATGAAGCTTTTTCAAAATCTTTTATCTTCTACCGCCCACGTGATGTGGTAAGTGGCGATTTCCCATGGTATTTCCAGAAGGGAGATGATATCTATATCGCTGCTGTTGATTGTACCGGTCATGGTGTACCAGGGGCTTTGCTCTCATTCATCGGACACTTCCTGTTGAATAATATTGCCGATCACCAGGGAGTGCATACTGCTTCCAGTATTATCGACAGCCTGCATTATGCTGTACGCAAAACGCTCAAACAGGAGGATAATGAAGCAGAAGCCCGTGATGGTATGGATATCGCCTTCTGCAAGATCAACTTAAAGAAAAACGAACTGCAATTTGCGGGTGCTCATCGTCCTTTGTACCTGATACGCAGAGGAGAACTGGAGGAGTTCAAAGGCGATCGAAAGGCAATTGGAGGTATCCCTCACAGAAAAAAAGAAGAAAAAGACTTTACAAATTATGTTATTAAACTTAAGACGAGCGATAAAATATTTTTCTTTTCCGATGGTCTTACCGACCAGTTAGGTGGTCCGGAGATTAAAAAATATTCTCCTGCAAGAGTCAGGGAAATCCTTGTTGAGAATAAGAACTTGACTATGAGTGAATTTAATAGTTTCTTTGTCAAAGACTTTGATGAATGGAAAGGGAACAACAAACAAATTGATGATGTACTACTAATTGGTATTGAATTTTAACGAATAAATAAACAGGTGTATTATGGATAATAAAAAAGATGTGAAAGGCTTTCTTGAATTTGTCTACGAGTTTTACAAAACCATGAAAGCCCATGAAATTACGCTGGTGTATGAGGGCGAAATCACACACCAGATAACTAAGGCTTTTACATCGCTTACCGAATCGAACATGGCAAAAGATGATGAACCCGGAAATGTACAACGAAAGGTTTTTCATGTCATGGTCGAATGTTTACAAAACATAAGTAAGCACGCCGATGACTTTACATCAGATGATTTTCTGTTCTCAGGCAGAGGCATCTTTCTTGTAAGTAAAGGCGAGAACGAATACAGTGTAACCACTGGAAATGCGGTCGATAATAACAGAATCGAAGAGCTTACCAACATGCTGGAAACCATTAATAGGATGGACAAGGAGGAACTAAAGGGCCTTTATAAAAGGCAGATGAAGGAAGGACGACTATCCGATAAAGGAGGTGCCGGTCTCGGCTTCATTGATATCAGGCGAAAAACAGGAAAAGAGCTGGAATATCACTTTCTCCCAATTTCGAATGATACATCATTCTTTTTATTAACTTCGACTATTTCAAGAGAAGATATTTAAACAAACTGTATAGCTATGGAAACCATCAAAATTCAAGGCACTGAGGATACCCCAAAAGTAATACTTGATAAAGAAAATGAACTAATGGAAGTTTCGGGGCGTTCACTACCAGAAGACGTAGCTTCGTTTTATGAACCTGTGCTGACATGGCTTGAAGAGTATGCACAGAACCCGAACCCAAAGACTATTTTCAACTTCAAACTGATATACTTCAACACTGCTTCATCCAAACTTCTGCTCGATATCTTAATGAAACTCGAAGAAATCCATGAAGCCGGTCATGATGTACTGATCCGCTGGCATTTTCCGGAAGACGACGAGGATATGGAAGAGGCCGGAGAAGAGTATGCAGACATTGTTGATGTTCCCTTTGAACAGGTAAGCTATTCGAATTAGTGTATCCGGGCCTCTATCCCTGTTCAATAACTTCTGAAGTATGAGTGAGGAAATACTGAAAGCTTTGATGCAGTTATTCGCCATTGTAGCAAAACAAGACGAAGGCGTTGAATTAACTCAAATGGAGTATGTGAAAAATTTTCTGGAACAGCAATTGACCGCAGAAAAAGTATCAGAATATTATGCCCTGTTCGAACAGCACGCAGGACTCAGGGATGAACTTAAAGACGATGAAGAGCAAACAAAAAACCGCCTCACATCAGTAAAGGATTCCGTACGAATTCTAGGATTATGCAAAAAAATCAATAAAACCCTTACTCAAAAACAGAAAGTTGTAGCACTGACCCGTTTATTCGAGATTATTAATGCCGACAGAAAATTTACCGACCAGCGGATGGCAATTCTCAACACGGTGGCAGAAGTTTTTAATATCTCACAGGAAGAATTTAAAGATATCGAGTCGTTCGTTGTAAAGAATGAACCCCAAGATTTAGACGATACTGATATTTTAATAATTAACGATCAGAACGAACATTTCAAAAATGCCAAAAAAATTCTGACCAAACAGCTGGACAAGAACATATTTATCCTGAGAGTTAAAAGTGTTGATCTTTACTTCTTAAAATATACGGGTAGCGAGGATCTTTTCCTGAATGGATTGCCCATCAACAAGACCAGGATCTATCTCTTCGCTAATGGAAGTACAGTAAAACTAACCAAAGGAGCACCTGTTTATTATAGCGATGTAGTAGCACATTTTCTGGCCGATATTACATCAAACAAAATATCCTATACAGCCCGGAATCTGAGTTTCCGTTTCCCAAACGGAAACCTCGGTATACGAAATATCTCTTTTCCCGAATGTCATGGTCGACTTATTGGCATCATGGGAGCCAGTGGAGCAGGGAAAACCACCTTGTTAAATATACTGTCGGGTATCGATAGACCTACGGATGGCGAGGTAATAATCAATAACATCAACCTTCATAAAGAAAAAGAAAAGCTCGAAGGGGTTATCGGACTGATACCTCAGGACGATCTGCTGATTGAAGAACTCACAGTCTTCGAAAACCTGTATTATAATGCTAAACTTTGCTTTAAGAACAAGTCGGAAGAAGAAATTACTCAGCTGGTCGACAAAACATTAACCAGTCTTGGTCTTTACGACCGCAAAGACCTGAAAGTCGGATCACTTCTGAAGAAGACCATCAGCGGTGGCCAGCGTAAACGTCTCAACATTGCCTTGGAATTGATTCGCGAACCTTCAATTCTGTTTGTCGATGAACCTACTTCAGGTTTGTCTTCACGCGATTCGGAAAATGTTATGGATCTTCTTCGCGAACTTGCTCTTAAGGGTAAACTCATTTTTGTGGTCATTCATCAGCCTTCATCGGATATTTACAAAATGTTTGATAAGATGATCATCCTCGATTCCGGAGGCTTCCAGATTTTTTATGGAAATCCGGTTGAAGGTGTCATGTTTTTTAAACGGATGGATGCCCAGATCAACAGCGAAGTTGGTGAATGCCCAACCTGTGGTAATGTGAATCCCGAACTTATCTTCAACATCATCGAAGCACACGTTGTTGATGAGTTTGGAAACTATACCGATATCAGAAAAGTATCTCCTGAAAAATGGGAAGAGAATTACCAGCAGAATTTCTCCCCCGAAGAAGTTGAACCGGTGAATGAGGAACCTCCAAAAACTTTGAATATTCCCAACTGGTTCACTCAATTAAAAATATACGGCATACGTGATTTCCTCTCGAAAATCAGTAACCGTCAGTATGTTACTCTTAACCTTCTCGAAGCTCCCGTTTTAGGATTTATTCTTTCTTACCTGATACGATACATCGAAGATCCAAATTCGAAAATTTATATTTTCAGGGTTAACGAAAATATGCACATCTTTATCTTCATGGCACTTATTGTTGCACTATTTCTGGGCCTTATGGTCAGCGCCGAAGAGATTGTTAAAGATCGAAAGATATTGAAACGTGAAAAATTCCTGAATCTCAGCAAATCCAGTTATCTGGTATCCAAAATATTTATTCTTTTTCTGATCAGTGCCATACAGGCTTTCCTTTTTGTGCTTATTGCAAACAGCATTCTGGGAATAAAAGGAATGAATTTTATATACTGGTTTGCGCTATTCTCAACGGCTGCTTATGCAAATATGCTTGGACTTAATATTTCCGCTACATTCAATTCGGCGGTAACAATTTATATTCTGATTCCCCTGCTGATGATACCCATGATGATTTTAAGTGGAGCTATGTTCAGTTTTGATAAGTTGAACTATAGAGTTGGTCGTGTCGATAAAGTTCCCTTTGTCGCAGAATTCATGGTTACGAAATGGGGATATGAAGCATTAATGGTTCATCAGTTTAAGGATAACAGATATACCAAGAAATTCTATGAACTGGAGAAAATGGCCAGCATTGCCGATTTTAAGAAGGTCTATTACCTCCCCGAAATGCGCGAACGATTATCCAGGGTTGATAAAGAATTACGAGACATTAACGACATAGATATTACAAATGATGATCTGAAACTTCTAATAAATGAAATCCAGAAAGAAAACAAACTCATGAAGCTGATCGAAGAAGATTTTATCAGCAAGGAAAAAGAGGATGTAAAAGAACTTCTGGCTCCTGTGTATTATAAGGAAATCGATGATCTGAAATCCGGAACATTTAGTGCAGGACAATCGCGAAGGATATATGAATATCTTGATAAACTGCAATCGTTCTATAGTAACCTATTTCAACTCTTCGACAGACGACGCCAGAATATAATCACCTATTATAAGGAAAACAAACCCGACTGGTACCAGGAGCGATACGATACATATTTCAACGAAGGAATATCGGATATCCTAAAGAAGGTGTATGAGAAAAATAAGATCCTTGAATTCAGAAACCAATTGGTACAGCATATCGATCCTATTTATCAGTATCCAATTCCTGATCATATCTTGAGTTTCAGAACACACTTTTTTGCTCCGACAAAACATTTTCTAAATAGATATTTTGATACATACTGGTTCAATATGACCGTCATTTGGATACTCACTGTATTGTTTTATGTTTTTCTGTATTTTGATGTGTTTAAACGATTGCTAAATATAGGAGGAAACCTGAGTACAAAATAATGATTTTAACTACAACAGATTTTTAATATCTTTATACTTATTGTTACATTTGTCAATTAGGGAACAATAAATTATGAGAGCTATGATAAAAAAATTAATCACGCTTCTTGTTATTAGTTTACTAATCTTCGGATGTAAGTCGCGGAGTGAAAAAGGTTCTAGGGACGATTTCGAGGTGCCCGATGAAGTGTTGAATGAGGGAGTGCTTCAAATATCCGAAGAAGTTATGCAAGATATCGTTCAGAATATTTCCTCACCGGTTGAAATGGCTGCCTTAATAAAAAGTCTGGATGTTAACTTTTCAGGAAAATACCTTGCACCAACAGAAAATGTTGATGAATTGGCAACAAGTTTTCAACAGGCTTTTTATCTTGGAATATATGCTGCCGATATGGGCTATCTTAACATGTACAATAAAACAAATTCGGTTCTCGAATACATAACTGCAATTAAAACACTGGCAGACGGAATCAGGGTTGGTCAGTTTTTCGACTTTACGACCCTTAAACGACTTGCTCAAAGCAACCAAAATCTCGATTCGTTGATGTACATTTCTGTTCATAGTTTTAATCAGATGGATAAGTATCTTCGTACCGACAATCGAAGTAATCTGAGCACACTGATGGTCACCGGAGTCTGGATCGAAGGTTTATACCTCGCAACACAGGTAGCAAGATCAGAACCTCATCCCGAGCTGGCAGAAAGAATCGGTGAACAAAAAATAATCATGAACGATTTGATGCTGATTTTGGAAAATTATAAGACCAATAAAAAGTTTGCGAAACTAATAAGTGATTTAAACGTACTTAAAGACGAATTTAATGATGTAACTATAACAATTAAAAAAGGTGAACCTGAAGCTATTGAGGAAGACGGGATGCTGATCATTATTCAAAATGATGTGAGTACTGTTCATATTTCACCTGAACGATTAAATAGTATTATTGCAAAAACCGAACAAATCCGTAACAAGCTAATCAGTATTTAATATGAAACAATTCCTGACGCTTATATTCCTTTCAATTCTTTTCACTAACGCTGAAGTTTATGCCCAGGAAAATGTTGAGTTAGTTGCTCAATGTGCTGCCAGTGCAGGTGATGTAACGTATCTGAAAGACTTTATCGTTAAACTGGATGCCGGAGTGCCCGGAGGCAATCCTCCCTCAGCTAAATTTTCGATGGTGCTTAGTAAAAACACACAATACAGGTTTTCTATCTGTACAGCTCCCGATTCTGATGGTGAAGCAATATTACAACTCTTTGATATGAACGTCCTTCAGGGTAGCACTTACATAAGTGCTACCGGTAAAGAGTTCCCCTTCTTCGATTTTAAATGTCAGAAAACAGGTGTGTATCATGTCTTTATCTCATTCAAAGAGGGAAAACCCGGTGAAGCGGTTGGTATCTTATCTTTTGTGAAGAAACTATAATTAACCTCATAATAAATCTGCAACCCTAGTAAAGCTGCCTGCCATAGGTAGCTTTTTTAATTGTTAGAATCCACTGGTTTTTTATTCCAGGCTTATTTTACAACTGAGATATCCTTATAAAAATAAATAATTTTAATAAGACAGGTTCATAATAATGGGTATCATTAACGATGCAACCAGTAAAAATTGATTGAAAAGATTATTCCGACACCCTGTAAAATAAATCGATAGTGGAACAGATGCAGGGATAGCAAAAAGATAAAATAGTTCAAAACTCGCAGATGGAACAAGCATGAAGACTAATATCAAATTGATAAATAAAGAGAATAAAAGTTGGTAGTATTTTCGTGTGATTATTTTTGTTGCCGTAAATTTCTTTATCGCGTACATACTGCTGAATAAAATCATCAGTATATAGAATCCAAGACCTGCTAAGAAGTACCAATTCATGCTTGCTGTCCTTTTTAAAAAAACCCATCCCATGATCTGATTCCATGTTTCAGCAAATGAAATATCCTGCAGAAAAAAAACAGAGAAAATGTATAGGAAAGGTAAAAACATACCAATGAAAACAAAGATTAGTTCGCGCCAGTTCGGGGGCCTGAGTACAACCTGTGTTAATAAGAAAAAAGGAAATAAAAACAGTATGTTAAAATAGAACAGGCTCGCTATTCCAAGCAACAGACCCGAATCAAGAAACTGATATGACAGGCCTTTTTGATTCACAGATCCAAATAATCGCCCAAGGCATATGAGTAATATTAGGGAGGCAATAATCGCTCCAGAAAATATTTCCTGGTGAAATGCAAAGGCAGATATGCTAAGAAAAAATATCGCAGGGAATTGTGAACGAAGCGAGATGATCAGGAAATTTATAGCAATACGTGTTAAATAAAAGCCAATCATAAGTAATAACAGAGTAACCAGGAAAGTTAATAACAGGTATGTATGTTGATTGATGCTTGAGTTTCTTATGATCCCGGATAAAAAGGGCATACTGAAAGGAGAGGTTAACAGCTGTGTATGAGGGTGTGTAAAATAGAAACTGAATACGATTATTATGCAGTATAGAAAAGTAAAGAAGATAAATACTTGTTGATTTCTTCGAAAAAGTTGTATCATAGGCTGGTAACGAAAAGCTGTCAAAAAGAATACGAAATATACAAGTTATTCTTTTTGACAGCACAACAATGATTAGTAAATTATAACAATCTCTCTAATTTATTTACCAAGGTACTTTTTGAACAGGCTCCAACCTGTTTATCTTTCACTTCACCGTTTTTAAAAAAAAGAATTGTCGGGATGTTCCGTATGCCGAATTTGGCAGCAACTTCTGGATTTGTATCCACATTAAGTTTCCCAACAAGAGCCTTCTCTTTAAAATCTTCTCCTATTTCGGTCACAATAGGCCCTACCATCCGGCAAGGTCCACACCATTCGGCCCAAAAATCAACGATAACAGGTTTGTCAGATTTAAGTACAGTCTCCTCAAAATTTGCATTCGTAATCTCTAAAGCCATCTCCTTTATTTTTAATTAAAACTATACAATTTGCTCAATAACAAAAATAGCAAAATAAAGGTTGAACCATGTACTTATTTTTCTACCATGTTTGAACAAGCATGGCTCGTGCCAGCTGATCTGCTTTATCGTTTCCTTTTATTTCAGAAACAATAGTAAGTGAAAAATCAAAAGCACTACCAGGACCTCTGCCTGTTATGATATTTCCTGATTTACGTGTTGCATCATATTTCAGATTGGCACCTAAAAGTTGCTTCTCATAACCGGGGAAACATACTGCATCGTGCCCTTCAAGAATTTTTAACCCCCCCAGTACCAGGGGCGCGGCACATATTGCGGCAATTTTTTGCTTCGAATTGTTGAATTTCAGAAGCAGTTCTTTTAATCCTTTATGCTCATTTAAGTTCCTTGTACCGGGCATACCACCTGGTAAAATGAGTATCTCCGCGTCGGAATAGCCGGTTTCTTCAAACATCATATCGGTCTTTAGCGTTATATCATGCGAACCAGTAACCTCTTTTTTGCCAGTTATGGAAACCATCAGAACAGGTATTTCGGCCCTGCGCATCACATCCACAATGGTTATGGCTTCAATTTCCTCGAAACCTTCTGCAAGAAAAACATATGCTTTTTTCATATCATTTCAGGTTTATAGGTTCATCAAAGAAATTAATTATCACAGTAAGTTACCACTTTTCTTTTGGTCTATACCAGTATTATAAGTTTTCTTATAGTACTCATTCGGTAAGATTATATTATAACAGTCCTGCTGGAATATATATCTCATACTGAATCAATGATAGGCCCTATTTTTTATAGGAATAGTGCCCGATGATCTGAAATTCAAACAAACAATCCGACACTTCTTGTCCGTTTCCAATATTATGAACGATGAGATGGCGTTTGTCATCGGCCGATTTTTTAGCAATCACAATCCCGATATGGGTCACGCCCCCGCCAAGGTCCCAGGCCACAATATCGCCGGGTTTATAATCGGTGGCGTTGTTGCTGACGGGTTTCTCTTCGCCAAACCGGCTGAAAAAAACCATCAGGTTGGGCACGCGCCGGTGATCGATATTTTTATCGGGTTCTGTAAGTTCCCATTTCTGCGGGTAA
>Ga0299912_10000374_pt1 | contig 39312 bp, 33 predicted proteins | sample RVTome_2_FD_207667 | JGI IMG/M metagenome (GOLD analysis project Ga0299912, IMG submission 207667) | Soil microbial communities from uranium-contaminated site in the Upper Colorado River Basin, Wyoming, United States - RVT95D214 (version 2) ... | reverse complement strand
TCTGAGCCATTCTTCAGGAATACCAATAGTATCTTTCAGATTACCGCCATATTTATTTATAATTTCAACCTGGTCCTGCGGTACAGACGACGATCCGTGAAGAACGATTGGAAATCCGGGTATGCGTTTTTCTATCTGTTCCAGGATATCGAAACGCAACTGTGGTGGTATGAGTATACCTTTTTCATTGCGAGTGCATTGTGCAGGAGTGAATTTATTTGCACCATGAGATGTGCCAATTGAAATTGCCAGAGAATCGACCCCTGTTTTATTCACGAAATCTTCCACTTCTTCAGGTTTTGTATAGCTCGATTTCTCTGCTGAAACTTCATCCTCAACACCGGCAAGTACACCCAACTCGCCTTCTACTGTTACATCTTTTTTATGTGCATACTCTACGACTTTTTTTGTAAGTGCAATATTTTCGTTATATGAGTGATGTGAACCATCAATCATTACCGATGAGAAACCACTGTCGATACAGTCTTTGCACAATTCAAATGTATCACCATGATCGAGGTGCAGTACGATGGGTATTTCATAGCCAAGTTCTTTCACGTACTCAACGGCTCCTTTGGCCATATTACGTAATAAAGTAGCATTGGCATATTTACGAGCTCCTGATGATACCTGCAAAATTACCGGAGATTTTGTTTCAACACACGCCTGCAGAATTGCCTGCAATTGCTCAAGGTTATTAAAATTGTATGCCGGGATTGCGTAACCGCCAGCTACTGCTTTTTTAAAAAGTTCCTTCGTGTTGACCAGTCCTAAGTCTTTATAGCTAATTGCCATTGTATCAGTTTTTATAGTTATTAACAATAAACTTCCAGTTTTGTGCGAGCGCAAAAATAAGAAAACGAGCTAATTAATCCAATAATATTACCGTTATGAAGAGCAAATTCTTTGTAGTGTAATGTATTTTTTATTTTAAGCCATTTTTATATCAGACTGGAAACATATTCAATTTACCCTGCCATTCATTGATAAGAATGAAGCATTATCGAGCGGTATATTAATAGGTCTTTATAAAAGGATTTTTAAATAGTTAAAGGATTATGAAACTTGGTTTAAGGGAGTAAAACTGAAAAGCAGATCTTGGACTATTTACGTTTCAGGCATAATGAATTGTTTTAATACGTAAAGTTTTCTTCAGAGCTTACGAATTTTTTATCTTATTGTCACAATTGATTCGCTATAAATATATTTGTACAAGGTTGGATATTGTGATTATTTCAATAGGCCACATAAAAAACATAATCTTATTATCTGGAACTGAACAATTCAACCGTTTGTTTTTAACATGATTTAGAAATCATACATACCAAATAAGCCTTATAACTTATGCATAAAGCACGCTGGATAAAAAGTGTTTTCACTTTTTCAAAATCAGACATTAGAGGAATTATAGTCCTCGTCATCATTATTGTTGCACTTTTATTCATTAAGCATAGAAAGTATAAAAAGTTAGACAGTTATGATCTTGAAGTAACCTATTCCGGCGATTCAACTAAACTGTTCGGCACTGAATCTAAGGTCGGTCATCCTAATAATGATGTTAGTCAAGGTGGGTATGCAAAAAGAAACATTCAAACTATCGATCCTAACAGCGCAACATATCATGAATTAATATCGGTTGGTCTGCCTTCCGCAGTTGCGCGTAACCTGATCAAATTCCGCGAACATGGAGCCAAGTTTCAATCGCCTGATGATTTATTGAAAGTATATGGTTTCGATTCCCTTTTATTTATGTCTGTAAAAAGCTTTTTCACCTTCATTCCAGGAAGAAATTTGCCATCTCGGCATCAACGAGCTAATGAAAATCATCTGAAAATTGAACTTAACCGTTCTGATTCCATAGCACTGGAACGACTGCCAGGAATTGGATCCGTATTATCAGCAAGGATCATTAAATATCGAAATCTTCTCGGTGGATTCTATTCTACGGAACAACTCAGAGAAGTATATGGGATGACCGATAGTTTATTGTTAACCTTATCGGAATATATTGAGGTGGATACAACGATTATTTACAGAATGCATCTCAATACTACTACTTTGGAAGAATTTGAACATCATCCTTATTTAAACAGGTATCAGGCAAAAGCTATTTTAAGTTATAGACGACTAATGGGGCCATTTACTTCAGTAGATCAGCTAGTTACAAACTACTTAATACCTGAAGGAACCTACTATCAACTGCTTCCCTATCTTCAGGTCAACTAAATAATATTTGATCAATTATTTGTTAAAAATTCATTCAACTATATAAAATAATTAGTTAATTTTATTGATATATAAACTGTATTTAAACAGTAGTGCCGGTATCACTAGCGAATCCTGGATTATTACTTAAAATCAATTTTTAAACAAATTAATTTGGTAAATCCAATCGGCTGTAATAAATTTGCGGCTCATTTCACTAAACATCTGAATATTATGATTATAGTTCCTGTAAAAGAAGGAGAAAACATTGAAAGAGCACTTAAGAAGTTTAAAAGGAAATTTGAAAAAACTGGTGTCATAAAAGAACTTAGGACACGTCAAGCGTTTAAAAAACCATCTGAAAAGAAACGTGATGTAGTCAAACGTGCAAAGTATATCCAGCAATTACAACAGAGCGAAGAATAGTGAACAATACTTAGGGATAATCCAGGAATAGATTACCGGCCAACACCTGAAATGAATCCCTGAGTATGAATACACTTAAACAATTCATCGATTACATACGGATAGAAAAAAGATACTCTCCTCATACGGTCAGAGCGTATTCTGACGACATTTTACAATTTATCGCATTTCTTACCGATCGATTGGAATCATCCGATTTACTTGCTATATCTCAAACTGAAATAAGGCAATGGGTAATTCATTTACTCGACACTGCTATTACAGCACGATCATTAAGAAGAAAGATTGCCTCGCTGAATGCTTTCTATAAATATTGTCTTAGAAACGGGAAAATTACGAGCAATCCTGTCGAGGGTATTATTTTGCCTCGAATTGATAAAAAACTGCCGGAATTTATAAGAGAAACAGCAATAGATAACTTGTTCGAGGATCATCATTTTGAAAAAAGTTTTTCGGGTGTACGTGATAAGTTTGTTCTTGAATTGTTTTATGCTACAGGAATACGATTATCAGAACTTGTCCATCTGACTGATAACAGTATCGATAATCAGCGAGGTGAATTGAGAATTCTCGGAAAACGGAACAAAGAAAGAATTATACCGCTTACGAATCATATTATTTCATTAATAACTGAGTATATAAAAGCCAGAAATGAAAAATTTGGTCGATTAGAACATAATTATCTTGTTGTTAACAATAACGGATTGCCTTCCTACAGCAAAATGATTCAGCGACTAGTTCGCAAATATTTGATACAGGGAACGGCAGTTGATAAAAAGAGTCCACATTTATTACGACATACATTTGCGACACATATGCTGAATAATGGTGCCGATCTGAATGCTGTTAAAGAATTACTGGGACATGCGAATCTTGCAGCTACGGAAATCTATACACATAATACGTATGAGAAACTTAAATCTATATATAAACAGGCTCATCCAAGAGCATAAACAATGGAGGGTTTTATCATGAACATAAAAATTAATTCGTTGAGGTTTACACCCACCAAACAATTGGAAAGTTTTGTTGAAAGCAAAGTAAAAAAACTTAACCTATTTTTTGACGAAATAATAGGTGCCGAAGTTTTCTTAAAATTGGAGAATACTCAAAATCTTAAAAACAAAGTAACAGAAATCCGTCTGGAGATACCGGGTAGTGAACTTTTCGCAAAAAAACAAAGTAAATCATTCGAAGAATCAACTGATAATGCAATTGATGCACTAAAAAAGCAAATTACGAAGTTCAAAAAGAAGAGGAAACGCCCGTAGATAGGGCGTTCCAAAAAATCAATAATTATTTTGTGATATGAATAAAATATTTCATACATTTGCCAACCGATTTTGGGGGGTAAACACCCGAAATCGGCGTTCTTTAAAGGGATTAGCCGATGTAGCTCAGTTGGCCAGAGCAGCTGATTTGTAATCAGCTGGTCGGGGGTTCGAATCCCTCCATCGGCTCAATTGATGAGGGGAGATACCAAAGTGGCCAACTGGGGCAGACTGTAAATCTGCTGGCGTATGCCTTCGGAGGTTCGAATCCTTCTCTCCCCACAGTATAGTTTTAAATTAAGAGTTTCAGGTTAAAAGTCGGAATATATAGACTTTAAACTTACAACGTGTGACTTTGAACTATATAAGCGGGATTGGTAGAACAAAAAGAAGTATAAAAGCGGGAGTAGCTCAGTTGGTAGAGCATAACCCTTCCAAGGTTAGGGCCGCGGGTCCGAATCCCGTCTCCCGCTCAATAGTTGGAAATCTCTGATTTTTACAGAGATTAGTTTGATAAGCTTAATTAATTCATTAATTTTGTAGCTTTTTCGAAATGAATGTTCCAACTATTATCAAGCCGATGTAGCTCAGCTGGTAGAGCGTTTCCTTGGTAAGGAAGAGGTCATGGGTTCAAGTCCCATCATTGGCTCAGAGAAGAGAGAATTTAAAATAATATATTAATAGAAACTGTATATTTAATATTCTACTAATTATGGCTAAAGCAAAATTTGAAAGGTCGAAGCCGCATGTTAACATTGGTACAATTGGTCACGTTGACCACGGTAAAACTACTCTTACCGCTGCTATTACCATGGTGTTGGCAAAAAAAGGTCTTTCTGAAATCAGAGACTTTGATTCGATCGATAACGCACCTGAAGAAAAGGAGCGTGGTATTACTATTAATACTGCTCATGTTGAATATCAAACAACAAAACGTCATTATGCACATGTCGATTGCCCGGGACATGCCGACTACGTAAAAAATATGGTTACTGGTGCTGCTCAAATGGACGGTGCTATTGTTGTTGTTGCCGGTGATGACGGATGCATGCCGCAAACAAGGGAACATATTCTGCTGGCTCGCCAGGTTAATGTTCCAAAAATTGTCGTTTTCCTGAATAAAGTTGATGTGGTCGACGATCCGGAAATTCTTGATATTGTAGAAATGGACATTCGTGAACTACTTACATTCTATGAATTTGATGGTGAAAAAACTCCTGTAATCAGAGGTTCGGCCTTGGGCGCTATGCACGGTGAACCCAAATGGGAAGAAAAAGTACAAGAACTCATGGATGCAGTTGATACATGGATTGATATTCCTCCGCGTGATAAGGAAAAACCTTTCCTTATGCCTGTAGAGGATGTGTTTTCAATTACCGGTCGCGGTACCGTGGCAACAGGAAGAATTGAACTTGGAGTCGTTCGAACTGGTGAGGAAATTGAGATGATTGGATTGGGCACTAAAGGACGTAAAACTGTATGCACCGGAGTTGAAATGTTCCGTAAAATTCTTGACGTTGGTGAGGCTGGTGATAATGTTGGACTTCTCCTTCGAGGTGTCGATAAGAAAGAAATCAGAAGGGGAATGGTATTGGCAAAACCTGGTTCAATAACTCCTCACACAAAGTTTAAAGCCGAAGTATATGTTTTGAAGAAAGAGGAAGGTGGGCGACATACGCCATTTCATAATAAATACCGTCCGCAGTTTTATCTGAGAACACTCGATGTAACCGGTGAGATCCAACTTCCGGAAGGAACCGAAATGGTGATGCCAGGAGACAATGTGACCATTACTGTAGAACTCATTACTCCCGTTGCAATGGACAAGGGATTACGATTTGCAATCCGTGAAGGTGGTAGAACAGTAGGTGCAGGACAAGTAATTGATATTATTGAATAATTTCATTAATACACGATGAAGCATAAATTCCTTTAGGATTTATCTTCATCTTTATAAACGGGTATAGCTCAATCGGTAAACCGTCTGGCCAGGTCATCCGGATGGAGAATATTCCACTTCAAAGCTTGAATGACGGACGTAAAGCCGACTTTTAAGCAGAAGATGAAATAAATAAACGGGTGTAGCTCAGTTGGTAGAGCACTGGTCTCCAAAACCAGGTGTCGGGCGTTCGAGTCGCTCCTCCCGTGCAAAACAGTTATGTAACCATGAAGATTATCCAATATTTTAAAGAATCCTATGCAGAGTTGATGCATAAGGTTACCTGGCCCTCCTGGGAGGAATTGCAGGGTAGCGCTATTGTTGTAATGATTGCTTCTCTGATTATAGCACTCGTAATTGCACTCATGGACCTGATTTTTAAGAATATGATGGCATTTATCTACGGTTTGTTTTATTAATATTGGACATACGGAGGTCTTGTAATGGAGGAACAGGGGAAAAAGTGGTATGTATTACGTGCGATCGGAGGGAAAGAGAAAAAGGTGAAGGAATATATCGAAAGTGAAATTATTCGGTTACACCTTCAGGAATATATCTCTCAGGTTCTTATTCCAACCGAGAAGGTATATCAGATACGAAACGGGAAAAAAATCAGTAAAGAACGTAATTTTTTCCCTGGATATGTACTTGTTGAGGCTGCGTTGGTTGGCGAGATTCCCCACTTACTGAGAAATATTCCAAATGTAATTGGATTTCTCGGACAGAAGGGTAATGAAGAACCTACCCCACTCCGACTTGCTGAGGTCAACAGGATTTTGGGTAAGGTAGATGAACTTGCTGCTGGTGATGAGGAATTGAATACACCATTTTATATTGGAGAATCGGTGAAAGTGATTGATGGACCTTTTAATAGTTTTACAGGTATTATTGAAGAGGTGAATAAAGAAAAGAAAAAGCTCAAAGTGATGGTGAAAATATTTGGTAGAAAAACACCACTTGAGCTAAGCTTTATGCAGGTAGAAAAAGAATAAAAAAAACAAGACAGACCGTTACAAAAACCTTAATGCTTCCTGAGTGACTGTCTGAATTGGGAATCTCAATAATTAATCAGAAATAATTTAAAAATGGCAAAAGAAGTTGCTGGGCTGATTAAATTGCAGATACGAGGTGGAGCTGCTAATCCATCGCCACCTGTTGGTCCCGCTTTAGGTGCTAAAGGTGTTAACATTATGGAATTCTGTAAACAGTTTAACGCTCGCACACAGGATAAAGCTGGTAAGCTATTGCCGGTTGTTATTACGGTTTATTCGGATAAATCATTCGATTTTATCGTGAAAACTCCACCGGTTGCTATACAGCTTCTCGAAGCAGCCAAGATAAAAAAAGGCTCATCGGAACCTAATAGAACAAAAGTTGCTATGGTAACTTGGGATCAGATAAAGGCGATTGCTGAAGATAAAATGCCTGATTTGAATGCATTTACAATATCCTCGGCAATGAAGATGGTTGCAGGTACTGCTCGTAGTATGGGAATTACCGTAAAAGGAGAATTTCCTGCAATGTAGTTAGATCGTGTATAAACTACAAGAACATTATGACTAGACTTACAAAAAATCAAAAAACAGCATTAGCAAAAATTGAGCCTGGAAAGCAATATACCTTAACAGAAGCTTCGAAACTTCTCAAGGATGTTACTTTTACGAAGTTTGATGCTTCAATTGATCTCAATGTTCGTCTTGGTATCGATCCTAAAAAAGCGAATCAGATGGTGCGTGGAGTGGTTACTCTACCCCATGGTACTGGTAAGCAGGTTCGGGTATTGGTACTGTGTACACCGGATAAAGAAGATGAAGCCAAACAGGCAGGTGCTGAATATGTTGGCTTGGATGAGTATATCGATAAGATCCAAAAAGGTTGGACTGATATCGATGTAATTATTACAATGCCTTCTGTCATGGCTAAAATAGGTAAACTGGGACGTATTCTCGGGCCACGTGGTCTGATGCCCAATCCAAAGAGCGGTACAGTTACAACTGAAATCGGTAAAGCTGTTCAGGAAGTGAAGGGCGGCAAAATCGATTTTAAAGTTGATCGCTTTGGGATTGTACATACTACCATTGGTAAGATGTCTTTTACATCGGAAAAGATTGCAGATAATGCCCGTGAATTTCTACAGACTATCATTAGGCTAAAACCTGCTGCGGCTAAGGGTACTTATATTAAAAGCATATTTCTTTCAAGTACCATGAGTCCTGGCATTCGGATCGATTCAAAGGCGATAGACGAATAATTATAAGCTAAAACACTTTTGTAATTATGACACGGGACGAAAAGATGCAGGTAATTGAAAACCTGGCTCGATCTTTAAATGAAGCTAAACACTTTTACCTTACGGATATTTCAGCATTAAACGCTGAACAAACAAGTAATCTGAGGAGAAAGTGTTTCGAGAAAGATATCAAATTGGTGGTTGTAAAAAATACACTTCTCAAAAAAGCACTTGATAAAATTGAAGGCACTCATAATGAGTTGCATGTTGCATTAAATAATGCTACGTCCATTATGTTTACTGAAACAGGGAATGCACCTGCAAAGCTTATCAAAGAGTTCAGAAAAACGATGGATAAGCCTATACTCAAAGCTGCTTATGTTGAAGAATCGGTGTATATTGGCGATGATCAACTGGATATACTTTCTAATCTTAAATCGAAACAAGAACTTATTGGCGATATTATATTGATACTTCAATCTCCCGCCAAAAATGTTCTGTCTGCTCTACAGTCAGGTGGAAATAAACTGACTGGAATTTTTAAAACTCTTTCTGAAAAAAAACAATAAGTAAATAATAACCAAATTAATTTATACAAAAATGGCAGATCTAAAAGCGTTTGCTGGACAGCTGGTAAATTTAACTGTTAAAGAAGTAAATGAACTTGCTGATATCTTAAAAGAAGAATATGGAATTGAACCTGCTGCAGCTGCAGTTGCTATTGCTGCTGGTCCTGCAGGTGTTGGTGAAAGCGGCGGTGCAGGAGAAAAATCATCGTTCGATGTGGTTCTTAAAGCACCGGGAGGAGCCAAACTTCAGATTGTTAAACTGGTTAAGGAATTAACAGGTCTCGGCCTTAAAGAAGCTAAAGAATTAGTTGACAAAGCACCCGTTCCGGTTAAAGAAGGTGTTGCAAAAAACGAAGCCGAAGCAATTAAAAAACAACTTGAAGACGCAGGAGCTGAAGTTGAGCTTAAATAAAGTACTCTGTGCCTTTTAAGGCCTTATAGGTTTAATCCTGATGCAATTCGGGATTAGACCTTTTCGTCGTTTGTGTTAACTCATATTCAACTCTTTATTTTCGATATAATGTCAACAAATAATATTCCCCAAAGAATAACCTTTGGTACATCCAAGAATCAACTCGAATATCCCGATTTTCTTGACATTCAACTTAAATCCTTCAGGGATTTTTTCCAACTCGATACAAACCCTGAACGGAGAAAAGAAGAAGGTCTGTATAAAGTATTCAGCGAGAATTTCCCCATTTCTGATACACGTAATAATTTTATTCTCGAGTTTCTCGGTTATTATATCGATCCTCCCCGCTATTCAATTGACGAATGCATCGAAAGAGGGTTAACATATAGTGTCCCCCTCAAAGCCAAACTTAAACTTTACTGTACTGATCCCGAACATGAAGATTTCGATACTGTTATTCAGGATGTTTATCTGGGTACCATACCCTATATGACAGAAAGAGGTCTTTTTGTTATCAATGGCGCAGAACGGGTTGTAGTTTCACAACTTCATCGTTCACCAGGAGTGTTTTTTGGCCAAAGCCTCCATGCAAATGGAACAAAACTTTATTCAGCGCGCGTCATTCCCTTTAAGGGATCTTGGATCGAATTTGCTACCGACATTAACAATGTCATGTACGCGTATATCGACCGTAAGAAAAAATTACCGGTAACTACTCTGTTACGTGCTATTGGTTATGAAAGCGATAAAGATATTCTTGAAATTTTTAGCCTGGCCGATGAAATTAAAGTTTCAAAAACTGCGCTTAAAAAGCTCATCGGACGAAAATTGGCTGCACGTGTCCTGAAATCATGGGTCGAAGATTTTGTTGATGAAGATACCGGTGAAGTAGTTTCTATTGAACGTAACGAAGTCATTATCGATCGTGAAACCGTATTGGAAGATCAGCATGTTGATGAAATTATGGATTCGGGTGCAAAGGCGATTCTTCTACATAAAGAAAACCTGAATCAATCCGATTATGAAATTATCTATAATACGTTACATAAAGATCCCTGTAATTCTGAAAAAGAAGCTGTATTGCACATTTACCGTCAGTTGCGTAACTCGGAACCTCCCGATGAAACAACGGCACGCGATGTGATTGATAAACTGTTTTTCTCTGATAAGCGATATGATCTGGGTGATGTCGGACGATACAGAATCAACCGTAAACTGAAACTGAATACTCCATCGGATATTCGGGTTCTTACCAAAGAAGATATCATCGAGATCATCAAGTATCTTATCGAGTTAATTAATTCAAAAACGGATGTTGATGATATCGATCATCTTAGCAACCGCAGGGTTCGCACAGTGGGAGAACAATTATATAATCAGTTTGGCATTGGACTTGCCCGTATGGCCCGTACCATCCGTGAACGTATGAATGTTCGCGATAATGAGGTTTTCACACCCATCGATCTCATCAATTCTAAAACATTATCTTCTGTTATAAATTCTTTTTTTGGCACAAACCAGCTTTCCCAGTTTATGGATCAGACCAATCCTTTAGCTGAAATGACCCATAAACGAAGAATGTCCGCACTCGGGCCAGGAGGTCTTTCCAGGGAAAGAGCAGGTTTTGAAGTACGTGACGTACATTATACGCATTACGGAAGATTATGCCCGATCGAGACTCCTGAAGGACCCAATATCGGTTTGATTTCATCACTTTGTGTTTTTGCTAAAATTAATGTACTTGGTTTTATTGAGACTCCTTATCGTAAAGTGAATTCAGGCCAGGTAGATCTTAGTAATGAAGGTGTCGTTTATCTGAGTGCCGAAGAAGAGGAAGGAAGAATCATAGCACAGGCAAATGCACCCATCGATAACGATGGAAAATTTATAAATCCTCGAGTGAAAACACGTCTCGATGCTGACTATCCTCTGGCTTCTCCCGAAGAAGTGCATATGATGGACGTAGCACCGAACCAGATTGCCTCAATTGCTGCTTCGCTTATTCCATTTCTGGAACATGACGATGCAAACAGGGCTCTTATGGGATCGAACATGATGCGACAGGCTGTACCTTTGATCAATCCGGAGGCTCCAATTGTTGGTACCGGAATCGAAGCTAATGTTGTTCGCGATTCCCGTTTGCTTATTATTGCCGAGGGCGATGGAGAAATAGAATATGTCGATTCAAATGAAATAGTCGTTCGCTATAACCTGAACGATGAAGAGAAGTTCGTTAGCTTCGAGGGTGATCTGAAACGTTATAAACTTCCGAAATACAGGAAAACGAACCAGAATACATGCATCAATCTAAAACCTGTTGTGCGTAAGGGAGAGAAGGTAAAAAAAGGTCAGATACTGACCGAGGGATATGCTACTCAGAATGGCGAACTTGCATTGGGTCGTAATCTGATGGTCGCCTTTATGCCCTGGAAAGGATATAATTTCGAAGATGCAATTGTGGTTTCTGAGAAAGTGGTCCGTGAAGATATCTTCACATCGATCCATATCGAAGAACACTTGCTCGAGGTTCGCGATACCAAGCGAGGACTTGAAGAACTCACAGCCGATATCCCCAATGTTAGTGAAGAAGCAACTAAGGATCTTGACGAAAATGGACTTATTCGTATAGGTGCTAACATTGTGCCTGGCGATATCCTGATTGGGAAAATCACACCCAAGGGTGAATCGGATCCATCACCTGAAGAAAAACTGCTGAGAGCTATATTTGGTGATAAGGCAGGCGATGTAAAAGATGCTTCATTAAAGGCTTCGCCATCACTTTTTGGTGTGGTTATCGACAAAAAGCTTTTTTCACGCTCTGTGAAAGACAGGAAGCTGAAAACTGCAACAAAGACAATACTCGATAAAATTGAGGAAGAATTTACAAGGCAGACCAATGAACTGAAAGGAATGCTTGTCGATAAACTTTTTGCCCTGACAAATGGCAAGACATCGCAGGGAGTGAAGGACTATCTGAATGTTGATATCATTCCCAAGGGCACAAAATTCTCTCAGAAAATATTACAGGATATCGATTATTTCAATATTAATCCGGGGAAATGGACAACGGATAAATCGAAAAACGAAATGATTTATAGGCTGATCCATAACTACATAATTAAATTCAAGGAGATTGATACCATTTATAAACGAAAAAAATATAATATAACCATTGGTGATGAGTTGCCTGCGGGTATTGTTCAGTTGGCCAAAGTTTACATTGCTCAGAAACGGAAATTGAAAGTTGGCGATAAAATGGCAGGCAGACACGGTAATAAAGGCATTGTGGCAAAGATCGTTCGTCAGGAAGATATGCCTTTCCTCGAAGATGGTACACCGGTCGATATTGTTTTGAACCCTTTGGGTGTGCCTTCCCGAATGAATCTTGGGCAAATATACGAAACAATACTGGGCTGGGCGGGCAAGGAACTGGGAATTACTTTTTCATCACCTATTTTCGACGGAGCTAAGATAGATCAGATTGAGGAATATACGAAAAAAGCCGGAATACCCAGCTTTGGTAAAACCTACCTGTACGATGGCGGAACCGGTGATCGTTTCGATCAACCTGCTACGGTTGGAGTGATCTATATGCTAAAACTGGGCCACATGGTAGATGACAAAATGCATGCTCGTTCAATTGGACCCTATTCCCTCATAACCCAGCAACCTTTGGGTGGTAAAGCACAGTTTGGAGGTCAACGGTTTGGTGAGATGGAAGTATGGGCCCTTGAAGCATTTGGTGCTGCAAATATTTTGCAGGAAATACTGACTGTTAAATCGGACGATGTAATTGGTCGTGCTAAAACATATGAAGCTATTGTTAAAGGTGAACCTTTACCCACTCCTGGTATTCCGGAATCGCTGAACGTGCTGTTGCACGAACTCAGGGGCCTCGGATTAAGTATTAACCTTGTATGATGCAGGATTTTTAAAAGATTCTTTGTGTAAACAGAATTAATCAAATTGCGTATGTCATTCAGAAAAGAAAATAAAATAAAAAGCAGTTTCTCTAAAATTACTATCGGTCTGGCTTCTCCTGAAGAAATTCTTGAACGCTCAAGCGGAGAAGTGCTCAAACCCGAAACAATAAACTATCGTACATACAAACCTGAACGCGATGGTTTGTTCTGCGAGCGAATCTTTGGGCCAGTGAAGGATTATGAATGTCATTGCGGAAAATACAAACGTATTCGTTATAAGGGTATTGTCTGCGACCGTTGCGGAGTAGAGGTTACAGAGAAAAAAGTACGACGTGAACGAATGGGTCATATTTCATTGGTAGTTCCCGTGGCACATATCTGGTATTTTAAATCACTTCCCAATAAAATAGGATATCTTCTCGGATTACCGACAAAAAAACTTGATTCAATTATTTATTATGAGCGTTATGTAGTAATCAATCCGGGCATCAAAGAAAAAGATGGTGTTAAATATCTCGATTTTCTGTCAGAGGAAGAATATCTTGATATACTGGATTCTTTGCCAAAGGAAAATCAATACCTTGACGATAGTGACCCGGATAAATTCGTAGCTGATATGGGTGCCGAAGCATTGTATCGTTTGCTGGAGCGTCTTAATCTGGATGATCTTTCTTATGATTTACGGCACAAAGCAAGTACTGAAACTTCACAGCAGCGAAAAAATGAAGCATTAAAACGACTTCAGGTTGTTGAGGCTTTCAGAGCTTCAAAAGGTGTAAACCGTCCGGAATGGATGATTGTGAAAGTAGTGCCTGTAATTCCCCCTGAACTACGGCCACTAGTCCCCCTGGATGGAGGACGCTTTGCAACTTCCGATCTTAACGATCTGTACCGGAGAGTGATCATCCGTAATAACCGATTGAAGCGTCTTATCGAAATCAAAGCACCGGAAGTAATTCTCAGAAACGAGAAGCGGATGTTGCAGGAGGCAGTTGATTCGTTGTTTGATAACTCCCGTAAGGCAAATGCTGTTAAAACTGATGCTAACCGTCCATTGAAATCCTTAAGCGATAGTTTGAAGGGAAAACAGGGACGATTCCGTCAGAATCTTCTTGGGAAAAGGGTTGATTATTCAGCCCGATCGGTTATTGTGGTAGGTCCTGAACTCGATTTGCATGAATGCGGATTACCAAAAGATATGGCAGCGGAGCTTTATAAACCTTTTATCATCAGGAAATTGATTGAAAGAGGTATTGTAAAAACTGTTAAATCTGCAAAAAAAATAGTCGACAGGAAAGATCCGGTTGTTTGGGATATTCTTGAGAATGTATTAAAGGGACATCCAGTATTGTTAAATCGTGCTCCTACACTTCATCGTTTGGGAATACAGGCATTTCAGCCAAAACTGATCGAAGGGAAAGCAATTCAATTGCACCCGCTCGTTTGTACTGCATTTAACGCCGACTTTGATGGTGACCAGATGGCTGTTCATCTGCCTTTGGGAAATGAAGCTATTCTTGAAGCTCAACTTCTTATGCTGGCTTCACATAATATTCTGAATCCGGCAAACGGAGCACCCATCTGTGTTCCTTCGCAGGATATGGTTCTGGGGCTGTATTACATGACAAAAGCTAAAGAAACCGGAGGAAAGGAGAAGGCTAAAGGAGAGGGAATGAAATTTTATTCTCCCGAAGAAGTACACATTGCATATAATGAAGGCCGGATTGAATTGCACGCCTTAATCAAAGTGAGAGTTAAAGAGAGTGACAAATCAAAAATTATCGATACTACTGCTGGCCGTGTGCTTTTCAATGAGGCTGTTCCCGAAGAGGTTGGCTTTATTAATGAATTACTGACTAAGAAATCGTTACGGGAGATTATTGGTCGTGTTCTGAAAAAAACCGGTATTGCCAGAACATCGCGATTTCTTGACAATATAAAGAATATGGGTTATACAATGGCTTTCCGAGGTGGGTTGTCATTCAATCTGGAAGATGTAATTGTACCTGATCTAAAAGATGAATTTGTTACTGAAGGATATAGTCAGGTCGACGAAGTTCTCAACAATTATAATATGGGATTTATTACCAATAATGAACGGTATAACCAGATTATCGATATCTGGACCCATACAAATGCCAGACTCACTCAAACCCTTATGAAACAACTTTCATCTGATAAACAGGGCTTCAATGCTGTTTATATGATGCTCGATTCAGGCGCAAGAGGTTCGAAGGAACAGATCCGTCAGCTTTCCGGTATGAGAGGTCTTATGGCAAAACCTCAAAAATCCGGTTCGACAGGGTCTGAAATCATCGAGAATCCTATTCTCTCGAATTTCAAGGAAGGACTTTCCGTTCTGGAGTATTTTATTTCTACTCACGGAGCCCGAAAAGGACTTGCCGATACTGCTCTGAAAACTGCTGATGCAGGATATCTTACTCGTAGGCTGGTCGACGTTTCACAGGATGTGATTGTTACTGAGGAAGACTGCGGAACATTACGTGGACTGGTTGCCCTAGCCATCAAAAATAATGAAGAGCTTGTTGAGAGTCTTGGCGATCGTATTCTTGGCCGCACGGCAGTGCATGATGTATACCATCCGATGACCGGTGATCTGATCGTAGCATCGGGCGATGAAATTACAGAAGAAATATCCGGTGTTATTGAAGAATCCCCTATTGAACAAGTAGAAATTCGATCTGTATTGACATGTGAATCGAAGAAAGGCGCATGTGCGAAATGTTATGGTCGAAATCTGGCAACAGGCAGAATGGTTCAGATTGGTGAAGCTGTTGGCGTTATTGCAGCACAATCGATTGGTGAACCCGGTACCCAGTTAACCCTTCGTACGTTTCATGTGGGAGGTACTGCATCTAATATTGCAGCTGAATCAAGTATTGTTGCACGGTACGATGGAATAATTGAAATTGAAGAATTGCGTACGGTTCAGAAAGTAGATGAACAAAAGAACAAAGTCGATATTGTTATCGGACGTCTGGCCGAATTAAGAATTGTGGATAAAAAAACCGGTATCCCCCTTACAACACATAATATTCCTTATGGAGCCAAACTGTATGTTAAGAATGGAAGTCAGGTTAAGAAGGGTAGTCCTATCTGTGACTGGGATCCCTATAATGCGGTTATTATTTCGGAATCGGCTGGAAAGATATCTTTCGAACATGTGATTGAGGGTGTAACCTATAAAGAAGAGAGTGATGAGCAAACAGGATTCCGTGAAAAAGTAATCATTGAAACACGCGATAAAACCAAGAATCCGATTATTAAGATACTTTCTTCAGCAGGTGAGGTTCTCAAATCCTATAATCTGCCAGTTAGCTCTCATTTAGCTGTAAATGAGGGAGATTCTGTTAAGGCAGGTGAGATTTTGGTAAAGATTCCAAGAGCTGTTGGAAAATCGGGAGATATCACCGGTGGTTTGCCCCGAGTTACAGAATTATTTGAGGCAAGAAATCCGTCGAATCCGGCCGTTGTATCTGAGATCGATGGAGAAGTATCATTCGGAAAAATTAAACGTGGTAATCGTGAAATCATCATCACTTCGAAATCGGGACAGGTGAAAAAATATCTTGTACCCCTATCGAAGCAGATTCTCATCCAGGAAAATGACTATGTGAAAGCAGGGATACCTCTTTCCGACGGAGCCATTACACCTTCAGATATTCTTTCGATAAAAGGACCTACAAAGGTTCAGGAATACATTGTCAATGAAGTACAGGAAGTATATCGTTTGCAGGGAGTGAAGATCAATGACAAACATTTCGAAATTATTGTTCGTCAGATGATGCGTAAGGTGGAAATTGTTGACCCGGGTGACACTAAATTTCTCGAACGACAGGTAGTTGATAAGTGGGAGTTTATGGAGGAGAATGACTGGATCTTTGGTAAGAAGGTTATTATGGATGCAGGTGATTCTCAAAATATGAAGCCCGGACAAATTATCACTGCCCGAAAATTACGTGATGAAAACTCCGTACTGAAACGAAAGGATATGAAACTTGTTGATGCCCGCGATTCGGTCCCGGCTACTTCAGAACAAGTTCTTCAGGGAATTACTAAAGCAGCACTTCAAACGCAGAGTTTCATGTCGGCAGCTTCATTCCAGGAAACTACCAAAGTACTCAACGAGGCTGCTATTTACGGAAAGGTTGACGAACTGGAGGGACTGAAAGAGAATGTTATTGTCGGACACCTCATTCCTGCCGGCACAGGGGCTCGCATATACGATACATTGATTGTTGGTTCGAAAGACGAGTTTGAAAGCATGACTCAGCCGGAAGAAGAAGCTGAAACTAAAGCAAGAGTATAATAATTTATTTACCACTATGGAAGAAAAAAAAGACAATAAAAATCAGATCAGTATAGAACTCAAAGAAGAGATCGCACAAGGAACTTATTCGAACCTTGCAATAATCACTCATTCATCGTCTGAGTTTGTTATTGATTTCGTACGCATTATGCCGGGCATGCCAAAGGCGAATGTGAAATCGAGAATCATTCTTACACCTGAGCATGCAAAACGTCTTTTGTTAGCACTTAAAGATAATCTGTCAAAATTTGAATCGGCTCATGGTCCGATCAAGGATGTTGAAGGCGGAGGAATGTCTCATATCCCCTTGAATTTTGGTGGACCTACTGCACAGGCATAAATTTAAAAACCCGCTGGGAAGCGGGTTTTTGTTATAATGGCAGTGACTGTCTCAATGATTTTCTATCGTTCGAATAAATATACTTCAGAATTTATAGCTGTTATCTTCAATCAATTTGGTTGCGATTCTTCTTCTGGCTTCTTTAACATTTACCCCCGCAACTCTTGTGAGAATGTCTGCAGCTTTTGCCAGTCTGGCAGCTTCGGCGGGTACGGCGAATGAAAATATTGCATCCATTGCCGATTTTCTCACTTTTTCGGCCGTATCATAAATGAGAACATCCAGAATATCTTTATATAATGAAATTGCTGTTTTCTCTTTCATATGTTCCATTTTCTGGACTCTCAGTGCAGAAGCTTCGGCGATGTATGTCTCCATGATCATTACAGAGATGTTATTCATTACTTCCTGCTCATTAACAATGCTCTTTTCATAAGTTTTTGATGCACCATGTATCAGTAACAATATGGCTTTTTTAAAGTTTTTTATATACCTGAGTTTTTCCTGGTAGTAATCTTCATTTGATATCATACCCTCGGTAATTTTGTCGAGGGAAGAATAGAGTTTTTCAGCTTTTCCAAACAAATCGAAATCACCTTTCATCGCTCTCTTCATTGCTGTGTCGACTACCAGCATGGTGTTGATCTCATTGGTACCTTCAAATATCCTGTTAATCCGGGAATCGCGGTAAGCTCTTTCAACAGCCATCTCGGCCGAATAGCCCATGCCTCCATGAATCTGAACCGCTTCATCGACAATAAAATCCAGCATTTCGGAGCTGTATACTTTCAGAATGGCTGCTTCAACCGCATAATGACTGATTGCATCGATAGAAGCTTTACCCTGGTCACAACCTTCAGCTTTATATTGTACCATTAAATCGTCGATATCTAAACTTACACGGTAATTAGCCGATTCTGCAGCAAAGACTTTGATTACCTGTTCGGCCAGTTTATGCTTTATGGTTCCAAAGCTCGAGATCAAGACACCGAATTGTTTTCGTTCATTTGCATATTTAACCGAATCGTTAATAGCTTTCTTGGCAGCGCCTAGCACATTGGCTCCAAGCTTTATTCTACCCATGTGAAGGATGCTCAGCGCAATACGGAAACCTTCTCCACGGCGGCCTATAAGATTTTCAACAGGTACTTTTACATCATTGAAAAATATCTGTGCCGTCGAAGATCCTTTGATACCCATTTTGTGCTCATCGGGATTTACTACAATACCTGGAGAATTTGCTTCAACGATAAATGCACTTAATACCCTGTCGGTATCAATTTTAGCAAATACAGTCAGGATATCGGCAAAACCGGCATTTGTGATCCACATTTTCTGGCCGTTGAGTATATAATGTTTACCGTCGGCTGAAAGTTTTGCATTGGTTTTACCTGCATTGGCATCACTTCCGGCGCCCGGTTCAGTTAAGCAGTATGCGCCGAGAAATTCACCGCTGGCGAGCTTTGTAACATACTTTTGCCTTTGCTCTCCATTGCCATAATACATAATCGGAAGAGTACCAATTCCGCAATGCGCCATGAAAGCAACAGAAAATGAATACCCTGCACCAATGGTTTCAGCAGCCAGCATCTGGGTGACAAACGACTGGCCAAAGCCGCCATACTCTTCAGCAACAGAGATTCCCATCAGACCCAGTTCACCCGATTTTTTCAGCATCGATTTCATAAGCTCCCTGTCCTGTTTATCAACTTTATCGACATTCGGATAGACTTCGGTTTCAAGAAAATCGCGGCAAGTCTTGGCTATCATTCGTTGTTCTTCATTGAACTCTTCAGGTATAAATATATCTTTCGCTTCTATTTCTTCTACCAGAAATTCACCGCTTTTCAGAACTTTTCTATTTTCCATTTTTATTGTTTTATGATTAATTTATTTGATTCTAAATGTCAAGCACCTGTACAATCAATTCAGCCAGATCATAATTTTTAACTTCTTCTTTGTTTTTATATTTCAGGCCATCGGTTATCATGACCATACAGAACGGGCATGCGGTAGCTATAATATCGGCTTTTGTTTTCAATGCATCTTCGGTGCGTTCCAGAAATATTTCTTTATCTCCCTTTTCAGCTTCTTTAAACATTTGACCACCACCGGCACCGCAACATAAGGCTTCGCTTTTATTTCGGATCATTTCAACTTTTGTGGAAGGTATAGCATCCAGAACTTCGCGCGGGGGATCATAAATGCCATTACCCCTGCCAAGATAACAGGGATCGTGGTATGTAATTCGTTTCTCTTTAAACAAACCGTAGGTAAGGATTAATTTTCTTTCATCAATTTGCTTTTTCAAAAACTGTGTAGAATGGATGACCTCATAATTTCCTCCCAACTGGGAATATTCGTTTTTAAAAATATTATAACAGTGCGGGCAAATGGTGAGAATCTTTTTAATCCCATAGCCATTCAGTATCTCAATATTCTTTAATGCCTGCATTTGGAATAGCATTTCATTGCCTGCTCTCCTTGCCGGGTCACCGGTACAACTTTCTTCAGTGCCCAGTACTGCAAAATCGGTGTTCAGATGAACTAAAATCTTGGTAAATGCTCGTGCAACTTTTTTAAACCTGTCGTCAAATGCTCCTGCACAGCCAACCCAAAATAAGTATTCCGGAGTTTTTCCTTCTGATGCCAGTTTTGCCATTACCGGTACTTCAACTTTCTTTGTTTCCATAATTTATAAATTGGCTTGCGGGATTATTTTATGTTCATTTCTAAGTTATTGGTCCAGAGCAATCTGTCATCGGGAGAAAACTGCCAGGGAGCTCCATTATTTTCAATATTTGAAAAAATAGAATTAAGTTCACCCGGACCTGCTGCTTTTTCCATCACTAAATATCGGCGCATATTGACTATAATTGAAACATGGTCAATGTTCACAGGGCACTCTTGTGTGCAGGCATTACATGTTGTACATGCCCATAATTCCTCCGGAGTAATATAATCGAATAATGTTTTTCCTCCGTCCAATATTTCTTTTTTCTTTGCTTTATCTCTGCCAACAATTTCGGCATGATCGCGTATATCCATCAATATTTTTCGAGGAGAAAGTTTTTTACCGGTTATATTGGCAGGACAACTAGAAGTACATCTTCCACATTCGGTGCAGGTATAAGCATCCATAATGTTCTTCCATGTAAGATCTTTGATGTCTTTTACTCCAAAAGGAAATTGTTCAGTGGTTTCTTCAACGGTCGGGATGATAGCACTTGGATCCATCATCAATTTCACTTCGCGGGTAATAGAAGGCATAGTATCGATTTCGGCTTTCGGATGAAGTTTGGAATAGTATACATTGGGAAATGCGAGGAAAACATGAAAGTGCTTTGAATAGGGAATATAATTTAAGAAGGCAAAAACTCCGATTATATGAAGCCACCAGCAAAAACGTTCTATGAATAACAATGTGTTTGTTGATAAATTGACATACAGAGGCTGCAGGATTGAACTTATCGGAAAACTACCGACAGAAGCATAATGAACTTCATGACGGGTCTGCAGTATTCCATCAGTTGCATTCATGGTTAAAATCGCACTCATCAATACTATTTCCGTAATAAGAATAATGTTGGCGTCTGTTCTAGGCCAGGTGGTCATTTCCTTACTCCAGAAACGTTTTAACCTCAATACATTTCTCCGGATAAGAAAAACCAGACATCCAACGAGCACAGCCAGGGCAAAAAATTCAAAAATAGAAACCAGAATATAATAATACTTACTCATAAAAGCAAATAACCTGTGTGTGCCAAATATACCGTCAATCAATATTTCAAGCATTTCAATATTCACAATGATAAAACCGGCATAAACCAGAATATGCATGATTCCGGATACCGGGCGAACTGTCATCTTCGACTGACCAATTGCAACTCTGAACATTAGCCACCAGCGTTTTCTTTTATTATCATTGATCTTAAGGTCTCTACCCAGGTGAATATTGTTGATGATCTTTTTGACGTTTATATAAAAAAAACAGACAGCAGCTAAAAGCAGTATCAAAAAAATTCCTTGCTTAATCATAATCGGTATTCTAGTTAGTATCAAGCCAAAAATTGAAATCTGTGATAAATTAGTTCCGAATCCTTTACGATTTACTTTTCTTGACCGCATCGATCAATTGAGGCAATACTTTTAGAGCATCACCGACAATTCCGTAATTTGCGGCTTCGAATATTGGCGCATCCTTATCGGTATTGATAGCGACAATGTATTTTGATGAGCTGATCCCGGCGAGATGCTGAGTGGCCCCTGAGATCCCTATGGCAATATAAAGATTTGGGGCAATGATTTTCCCTGTTTGGCCTGTGTGTTCCTCATTGGGTCTCCAGCCTTCATCCGATACAGGACGCGAACATGCGGTTGCAGCTCCTAGCAATTGGGCAAGTTCGACCAGAGGGCCCCAATTATCAGGCGATTTCATTCCACGGCCTCCCGAAACAACGATTTCCGCATCGGTAAGCAGAATTTTGCCTGTTTGCTTTTGTACATCCAATACTTTGGTTTTTACAGCCGATCCATCAATTTGTAATGTAAGGTTTTCAATAGAAACAGTATTTGCCGTTTCGATCAACTCAAAAGAATTTTGTGCCAGAGTAATAATTTTTTTCTCCGACTTGATTTGGATGGTGGCAAATGCATTTCCGGAATATGCTTTTTTATAAACTGTAAACGGGTTGGTACTTACAGGTAGTCTATTGACTCCTGATCCGATTCCGGCTTTCAGTTTAACCGATAATCGCGGAGCTATTGCTTTACCCGTATTGTTGTTAGACAGCATAATTACCTCGGCTCCTTCTTGTTTGGCAACTTCGGCTATGGCATTTGTATATGCCTGATTATCCAATATGTTAAGATGCTCATTTGTAGCATTGATAACTTTCTTTGCACCATGCTTACCAAGATTTTCCAACTCAGCTTTATCGACTTGTCCTATCGATAAAACGGTTGCAGTGGTATTTAACATTTCGGCAAGTTTTGTCGCATATGAAACCAATTCAAACGAGGTTTTTTTGAATTTGCCGTCCCAGTTTTCGGTATATACTAATACTGACATAATGGTTCTATTTAATTTCGAAGTTTGGAAATCAGATTACTTTAATTTCGTTCTGTAATAAATCAATCAGCTGGTTTGCGTTATCAGGATCAATAAATTTACAGGAAGCACGAGGTTTTGGCAGTTCGTAACTTACGAGTTCTGTAAGAGGTTCGATACTGACAGGTTCGAAGATTTTTATTGGCTTTGTTCTGGCCATCATAATACCCCGCATGGCTGCAATACGGGGTTCTTTGGCAATGCCTTTCTGGACAATTGCAACAACTGGAGTAGTAATGGTTAGCTTTTCTTTTCCACCGTCAATATCACGACTGATAAATATCTGTCCGTCCTTGATCTCAACTCCAGATACGGCTGATACCGATGGCCAGCTTAAAAACTCAGCAAGCATACCGCCGACTGTTGATCCATTATGATCACTTGATTCTATTCCGCAAAGTATCATGTCAAATGGTTCGTTTTTAATGACTTCCGACAACTGTGCTGCAACATAATAGGCATCGAGTGGTTCTGAGTTAATGCGTACAGCATCATCGGCACCAATAGCAAGTGCTTTGCGGATTGTAGGTTCCGATCCGGCTAACCCGACATGGGCAATTGTCACTGATTGGATTCCGTTGCTGGCATTGTCTTTAAGTTCCAATGCGCGGGTAAGCGAAAGCTCGTCCCAGGGATTAATAACCCATTGAATATTGTTTGTATCAAGCTTTTTATTATCTATGAATTTAACTTTGGTTGTAGTGTCTGGAACATTGCTGATACATACTAAGATTTTCATTGACGGTTTATTTTAAATGGTTTAATGGATACCTTGATTCATCGTATATTCAGGGCAGGAATTAATTGATATGATGCATATTGTTATTTTATTAGGCGTACAAATATAAAATAAAATAAAAAACTAGAGCATCACGATATTTTTATTATTGAATTCTACCTATAATCAATAAGCAGTCTGATCGAATCTGAATAGCTCGTTAAGATTCCAGCTTTGTATATCCGGTTTTGAAACGCATAAACAATAATTGGCTAGTTATTAATAAATATCAACAGTTTATCAAAATTGAAAATCTTCTAAACTATTAATTTGTATTTTTGATCGTGTTTCAACGCTAAATTCTCTCAAAATGCGTGATATGCTCCAGAAGACAATTGATGTCCTTAAGAAAAAGGTTAAAAACAATCTGAAAGCGATAAACGAGAATCAGAAAATAATTAAGGAACTTCTCAATCAACCTGATACAGCAGAGCGTGCAAAGGAGTTTGAGAAATATTATAGTGCGAATAAAACACTTTTGCAGGAGAATAATGATTATATCAATATTCAATTGACACTAATCAATTTTCTTGAAAAATATAAAGGCACTGCTGTTCTCGATAATTCAATGCCAGTTGTCGACATATACTCTATCACCGATGAAACAGAGGTTTTGGACCTGACACTAAAAGGAGTAGTTACCTTTAATGAAAATCATCCCAGGTTTAACGATACCTCTTTCATTGATAAACTAATTGCTCATTATGAAACGTTGGAAGAATATGAAAGATGTCAGGAGTTGGCAGAATTAAAAAGTAAATTGGCATAATTCCCTTCAAATAGTAAATAGAATAACCCGGTCTGGTACCGGGTTTTTTGTTGCCTGTTTGCCTGGTTGTTAGGCTATTTTAACTATTTTAGTCTTGTTTTCGTTGTTAAAATAATAAATACTTGGCGTTGGCTGAAAACGCATCTTTACAGCTTGTATTAATCGGATCAGGCAATGTTGCCTGGCATTTTGGTCATGCTTTGAAAAATGCCGGTATTCGAATTGTACAGGTGATCAGTCGGAGTTATGAATCGGGACAGGAATTGGCTGGTGAATTGGGTACGATCAGTTCAACCGATTTCAGTCTTGAATTGCCAGAAAGTGATTTTATTATTGTGGCAGTGAAGGATTCAGTTCTTGTGGAAGTTTTGCAGCAGATGCATCTTACTGAGGCTATTATTCTTCATACATCAGGCAGTCTTGGAATCGATATATTCCGGGCAGATCAAAAAAGATGTGGAGTATTGTACCCGTTCCAGACATTGACCAAGGGAATGCACGTCGATTTCGATAAAATCCCAATGTGTATTGAAGCATCTGATAACCTATCGTTAGCACGCATAAAATCCTTGGCAGGTATGATTAGTGGAAATGTTCAAGAATTGACCACAGAACAGCGAAGAATTCTGCATATAAGCGGTGTTTTTCTGAATAACTTCACGAATCATTTGATCGCACAAACCGTTGATTTCCTGAACAGAAATAATCTCGATAAAACACTGGTTATGCCTCTTCTTGAGGAAACCATCAATAAACTGAAGCAGACCTCTCCATATGATGCTCAAACAGGGCTGGCTCGAAGGAACGATTTCGAAGTAATTCACAAACATCTGGAGATTCTGTCGGTAGAGCCACAATTAAAAAAGTTGTACGCCATGCTGACAGATAGTATTATTGCATATTATTCAAAATAATAGATGGAGTATATGACAAATTGCAAGTCACTATTTAAAAAAATCAGAGCCTTTGCGTTTGATGTTGACGGAGTATTTACCGATGGTCAGGTTTTCCTTTTACCCGGTGCACAATTTATACGTGCAGTGAATATAAAGGACGGGTATGCAGTTCAGCATTGCATTAAAATGGGATATTCTGTGGGAATAATATCGGGAGGTAAATCGGATGAAGTTATCGAACGTTTCCGCAAACTCGGTGTTGAAGATATTTATATGGGTTCGGCGAATAAATTGGAGAGTTTCGAAAACTTTCGGGTAAAGCATGGTCACAAATATGAAGAAACACTTTATATGGGAGATGATTTGCCCGATTATGAAATCATGGAAAGAGTCGGTCTTCCGGCATGTCCAAAGGATGCAGCAACTGAAATTAAGCAGATTGCAAAATATATCTCTGATAAAGGAGGAGGGCAAGGATGTGTACGTGATGTGATTGAACAGGTATTACGGGTTCACGATAACTGGCTGGGAAAAGAATCATTCGAATGGTAAAACAGGTAAAGATTATATTGGCCTTTCTGAAATTGATCAGGTTCTCTAACCTGATTATTATTGCGATGACACAATATTTTATTCGCTGGTATATTCTGAAACCACTTTTAACAGTATCGGGTTTCAGGGTACAACTTGGAATTACTCAATTTGCTATGCTGGTGCTGTCGACAGTGTCAATTGCATCTGCCGGTTACATTATCAACGATTACTTCGACCGAAAGACAGATCTGATAAATCGTCCGGGCAGAGTTATTGTCGGACGGCTGATTAATAGGCGTTACGCTATGTTCTTCCATATTTTGTTCACAATAATCGGACTAATAGCCGGGACTTATGTTGCTTATAGTATTGAACGTTTAAGCCTGTCTGTCATTTTTTTGTTTGCCAGCGGAATACTATGGTTATACTCAACAACTTATAAAAGACAGATTTTGGTAGGGAATATCGTTATTTCCGTTTTGGTGGGCATTGTTCCGCTCATGGTGCTCCTTTTTGAATTTCCACTTCTTGTCAGGAAATATCACTTCTATGCTCTTGCTGCAGGTGTAAATTTCGATGTTTTAATTGTATGGGTATGCGCGTATGCCGGATTTGCATTCCTTGTGAATTTAATTCGGGAAATAATAAAAGATATGGAAGATTTTGAAGGGGATTACGTTTTTGGTCGCAAAACAATTCCGATTGTATGGGGGATGAAGGTATCGAAATGGCTTGTTGCATTACTAACAGGGATAACTGTTATTCCCATTTTTTATTTGCTGATGTTTCATTTAACCGATCGGATCAGTTTTATCTATATCGTATTGTTAATAATAATGCCCCTGTTCCTTATTGCATTTGGAGTGTTCTGGGCGGGTTCCAAGAACCAGTATCATACTCTCAGCCAGATGATTAAACTGGTTATGTTTACAGGGTTATTATATTGTCCTGTTGCGAATTATATACTATCTCATTAAAGCAAGTGTGCATGTTGCTGAATGACCTGATTAAGGGATACAGATTGATACTCGCGTCACGATCGCCGCGAAGGAAAATATTGCTGGAAGGACTTGATCTTGCATTTGAGGTAATTGTACGCGACGATATCCCGGAAGAGCCTCCGCCTCATATGAGTATGATTGAGATACCTGTTTGGCTGGCCAAAAACAAATCGAAATATTATTCCGATTTGCTGGATCGAAAAACATTGTTGATCACTGCCGATACAATAGTATGGCATAATAATTCACTCGTAGGTAAACCATGTGATCTGAATGATGCAAGAAACATTCTTATCAACCTCTCGGGTTCATGGCATGAAGTTGTAACCGGTGTCTGTTTATGTTCGGTCGAAAAAATGCACACATTTCACAGTCATTCAAAGGTCTTGTTCCGGAAACTTACCGATGAGGAGATCGATTATTATATTACAAAATACAAACCGCTTGATAAGGCCGGTGCATATGGTATTCAGGAATGGATCGGGTATATCGGAATTGAAAAGATTGAAGGATCGTTTTATAATGTTATGGGTTTACCAGTCCAGATGCTGTACCAGGAACTTATCAGGTTTCTTCAGTCGAACTCTTTTTTTTCGGATTTTTAATAAGGAGTGATTAAAATCAAAAAAATCAAACGTAATTTGATGCCTCAATTGGTATAACAACTATCTCTGATGAGCTATAAGATCAGAATAAACGGGACTGCTCCGGCATGGCCGCTATTACTCGAAGGTACACATGCTTTTTATGAACCGGGAAATATTACCGGGATGGGAAGTGCATCATATTCGATTATCTCCGTTTCTGACAATGAAGAGGCGTCGATCAACTGGGAAATACTAATCGATGCCGGACATAATACTGTTCCTTTCCTCCTGAACAACGGGAATCGTATTCCCAATGCAATAATGCTTACTCATGGACATCCTGATCATATACTGGGTGTCGACTGGATTGTTCAGAGTTACCGTTTCAAACATAAGAAATCAAAAAACAAATTTCCGGTGTATTGCACATACGGAGTTTGGAGAATGCTTATGCAGACTTATTCCTACCTAGAATCTTATATTGAATTGCGGGAATTATTTCCTGGACAAAAACGATATATCGATGAAACATCGGATTTGTGTGTTATTCCTTATCCCGTATTCCATGGACAGGGGGCGTTTGGGTCCAGCATGTTTTACTTTAAAAGTAATACATTAAATTTTTGTCCGCTGATTATTACAGGAGACTTGCTTTGTGCTCTGTTGCGAAAGAACGATCTGAAGACACTCTCAGATGCAGGCGTATTAATTATTGATACGAACAACCGTTTCCCCGATCCCGAATCAAACCATATGAGCTTTGCAAGAAATTCTCCTCATGAGAAGAACATCAATAAACGTTTGCAACAATGGTTTGACAGAATGAATACATCGTCTCTGATTGCACCGCACTTCACTTTCGGTCAGAAGAAGAATGTCAAAACCTATTTTGATGAATTTATCTCAGACTGGCATCATATCAATGAAATTCCTCATTGCATTCTCGACTTTTTGAATATGATTCCGATACCTGCCGTTTTCTTAAGTCACTATTGGGGAATTTATGATGAAGTACATTATGGTGAAAAACTTCTGAATCCGCGTGAGCTTGAAACATGGGCAAACAAATTAGCACAACAGGATGGCCTAAATACTATACAGATCCATGTGCCAAAACCGGGCGATTATATTACTTTACAGGAAAAATCGATAAAACAGAATCATGAAAGGGTCTGAAATATCGTTTGAAAAAGCAATGGTAGAGATGAATTTATCCTATATGCTATAATAATTTCATAATGCTTACACATACAATTCTTTTTTTTCAGATGTTGGGGCTATGCTCGGATTTACTCATACATTGCTTGGCCAGGATCATTATATTCCCTTTATTTTTATGGCAAAAGCTCGAAAATGGAAGATGCGAAAAACCCTGTTCATCACCATGCTGTGTGGTATAGGGCATGTATCGAGCTCTGTAGCTATTGGATTTATTGGTATTGCATTAGGTATTGGCGTTTCCCGGTTAACTCATATTGAAAGCATTAGAAGCAATTGGGCTGCATGGGGTTTTACCCTGTTCGGGCTTCTCTATATGCTTTGGGGTTTATACAGGGCATATCAGAGGAAACCACACGTTCATACCCATATTCATGGAACTAAGGTTCATGAACATACTCATGAGCACTTGCTCGAACACGATCATATCCATAAAAATGAAAAATTGACAAATATTACTCCTTGGACACTGTTTGTAATATTTGTGCTGGGTCCTTGCGAACCGCTTATCCCGGTTATTATTTACCCGGCTGTACAGGAAAGAGGGAGTATTTCCGAAGCCCTTATTGTTTCTGTGGTGTTCTCGGTAGTTACTATAGCCACAATGCTTATTCTGGTATATTTGTTGGGAAAAGGAATCGGTTTTATACGATTGCAGAAACTTGAACGTTATACACATGCATTGGCTGGGGCTATGCTCCTTATAAGTGGTATTGGCATATTATTTCTTGGTCTCTGATATGAAATTGATATGTAAAAATAATGGAACAATCATGAAAAAAATTTGGATTTCACTAATCGTGCTTCTTTTGATTGCTGCCTGTTCAAGCGATAAAAAAGATAAATCTTCAACTGAGCAAAGTCCGACAACAGAACGGAGTGACAGCCTGGTAACTTATAAGTTTAAGGTTGACGGGTTAAAGGACACTGTGATCTCTGATTCGATCTGGCGAATTATTTTTCAGGTTGAAGGTATCGACAAGCTTGTTTTATCGAGAGATGACTCGGTAGCTGTTTTTACTGTCAATCCGGAACTGGTAAGCAATGAATTGTTGCGAAGCGAAATTGCGAAAAGGGGAGGAACTGTGTTAAATTAACCGTCGATCGGTTCACTACTGTTCAATGCGTTTTTCTAGTAACAATTTTCCGGATCGTCTTTACCGGGACTCCTGTTCTCGTTGAAGTTTCTTTAACAGAAAGAGTTTCGTTATAGATCCGGAGAATAAAAACTTTCATTGATTCACCAATTTCTATAAGATGACCATCAACATCAAAAAATCTTATAGTCATCTGCCCCCAGGGTTCTGTTTTAATATCGTGCAGCAGCTTAACCTCCGATGCTTTAATTTTTCTGCTGCTTTTCTGAATATCATTAGTTTCGAAATACAATTCGAACGTATTACCTTCATTTGGGTCTCCTGCTATATTTGATATCTCATGTTCTTCATTTATTTGCCAAAGCGATAATCTGCTTTTGAACATGATATTGCTCCCGAAATCATGCTCTATTTCCTGATCGAGTACTTCACTATAAAATTTTCTTGCCTGTTCAATATTTTTAACAAAAATTACAGAGGAATAAAATGTATGTGACATGACTTAGTTTTTCTTTTTTTTCTGGTTTTTTACAAAATATGCTACCTTCTCCATGGAGGTAATCATGTCATATTCTTCAAGATATATGGTTTCCGGAACATTTAATGTTACTGTTGTGAAATTTAATATTCCTTTAATGCCGGCCTGTATCAATACTTTAGCCATATCCTGTGCCGAATAGGTGGGCACTGTTAATATGCCTATTGATATATTTTTATTGATGATTATTTCTCTTAACCTGTCGATCGAAAAACACTCAACCTCTTCAATTTTGTTGCCTATTTTTTTTGGATCGAGATCGAATGTTGCCAACAAATTGAGTTGTGGACGTTTCCCGATGAAATATGTTGAAATTGCTTTGCCCAGATTTCCAAGTCCTATAACAGCCACATTTAGCACTTCCTGCGGATCGATAATTTTCCCAATTACCCGAATAAGTTCCTGTACATTATAACCTTTTCGGTTCGATGTGGTATATCCGATAAACATGATATCGCGCCGGACTTGCACAGCCGTTATGTTGTGCAGATTGGCCAGTTCGTGTGAGAAAATATAGTTTTTGCCATCATCAAGACATTTATAGAGCGTTCGTCTGTATTCACTTAACCGTTCTACTGTTTTTTCCGGAAGGTTTTTCATAGTTGTGAAAGATTTTAGGTTTTCTTGGTGGTAAATAAAAACAATTTTATTGAATGTTGCAATATGCACCAGACAAGGGTTTTTTAAAATCACGAAATTAGCTATATTCAATACCATTATTATTGATGAAAATGTTGCGTAAATGCAAAATAATTCTCTGTCATGGAAGTTCCTGCTTTGCAAGGGGTAACCAGGACTTAATTCCTGTGATAAGAAAATATATTAACCAGTAGCAACTTGAAGATAAGGTAGAATTTAAGGGAGATCATTGTTTTAATAAGTTTTCAGAAGGCCCGAAGCAGATTGATTTTTTTTTGGATTAGGGGGCTTCCGATTTCGAAAAAATGCTGAATTCAGTGACCAAGTTCTAAGAGCAGTATAAAAATTTAAAGTAGATTTTATAGACATAAAAACATCAGTTGAGCAGATTTTCTATTATCTGATTTTATATAGTAATCCCAGTTTAAAGCTAGAAGAACCGCATGAGGCTTCTTCAATCGCCGGATTATAGATATCTTTATAGATCTGTAAGCCCCGGTAAAACTCAACATACAATCCGGGTAAATGCTTTTGCAGTATGATTTCGGGCAAAAAACAGACTCCGAGATTCATACCTGCCGACCAGGGAATGGTTTCGTAATTCTGAAGACCCGTTGATTCCTCTAGACCTGTGAAAAAATTGTAATTCACCGATGCTCCTGCATGAAGACTTAATCCCAGCTTCTTACTGATATCAAATCCTACATTAAAAGGGCATTGCAGTTGAACAACCATTAGTTTTCTGTCACCATTGATACTTCTTAATGCATCATGATAGGAAAATGTGTGCTTGCTGGTGGAAATGCCGGACCCTGTTTCCAGAAAGATTCGCTTGAAAATGTAAGATAATCGTGTACCTGCATTTATTCCTAGATTTGTTGCTCCTGTGAACGCGTCGGGTTCGACATTTTCAATCAGGTTCATATCGGTATTTTCAATAATTCCTCCATGATGGATCCCTGCATGTACCATAACATGGAATCTGGATTTGTTTGCATGAACAGTGTTTCCCTTTTTAACGACAGTGCAGGCAGAAAACAAACAAATCACAAGGAGAATGATACCCATATAAATAGCTCTTCTTATCATAGCTCTGATGATCATTAAAACTTAAAAAATAGCTCGATTTTCCAGACTTTATCCTGTAATTTCTTGTAAAATATTGTATTGAAAAATGTCGACTACTCAATATGTCCTTTACGTGTTGGTACTCTTTTAATTGTCATTAAAACGTTATAAACAAGAGTCCATGTGACTGTAAGCGTCGTGTACAGGCAATTATAAACGACTGATAGGGTATAGTTTAGGTGTTATTGATATCGGGTCAGAGATTTTGTAAATTTGGGTTGATTCCATAGCGGATCAACCCATTTTCTCGTAAAGAATCGATATACCTTATACAATATTTCACTAAATTCAAGGTTTATTCTCGAACCTAAATACCCTGCCATAATGAAAATTGGAAATCTGTTACTTATTCTATTTCTGATACCAATTCTGCTTTCCTGTGAACAGGTATGGGACGAAGTAGCTGTGAGTTCACCCGATTTAAAACTCCAGCTTATTTTTCACCTGGTTGAAGGGAAACCTACCTATGAGTTGATTCTCAATGGTAAACCTGTTCTTTTAGAATCGGGAATGGGTTTTGAGCTCGCCGGGCTTCCTGCTCTGGATTCTGATTTTATCCTGCTCGACAAGAAGATCAGTTCGTTCAACAAAAGCTGGGATCAACCCTGGGGTGAAGTAAAGACCATTCAGAATAATTATCGTGAACTCATACTCTACTTGCAGGAAAAATCAGGTTCGCAACGTAAAATGAATATTGTTTTCCGTTTATACAATGATGGGTTAGGATTTCGATATGAATTTCCAGAACAGGAATTTCTGGACCAGTTTCAAATTGCAGCAGAAAAGACACGTTTTGTTCTTCCTTATAACGATTCGGCATGGTGGATACCGGCATATAAACCTCAGCGTTACGAGTATCTGTATCGGAAAACTTCGGTCAGTTCTATCGATACCGCTCATACGCCGTTGACAATCGAAACCCGCAATGGTACCTTTCTCTGTTTTCATGAAGCTGCATTGTACGATTTTCCGAGTTATACAATTTATTCACCCGATTCTAATGTACTGGCTATTGACCTTGTTCCCTGGAAGAATGGTGTAAAAGCATATGTTGAGACTCCCTTTGTCACTCCCTGGCGTACCATTCAAATTGGTGAACTGCCTGGCGATCTTGTTACCAATTATTTGATCCTGAACCTGAACGATACATGTAGAATCGATGATGTATCATGGATAAAGCCTGCAAAATATGTCGGAATATGGTGGGGTATGCACATCGAAAAATATACATGGGGATCAGGACCTAAACATGGGGCTACCACGCGGAATACGATGAAGTACATCGATTTTGCTGCCGAAAATGGATTTGACGGAGTTCTTATTGAGGGCTGGAATCAGGGTTGGGATGGCGACTGGATCGCTAACGGGGGAATCTTTAGTTTCACGAAACCTTATCGGGATTTTGACCTTTTAAAAATAGCGGCATATGCCAAAGAGAAGGGCGTTAATCTTATTGGACATCATGAAACCAGTGCTCATATTGAAAATTACGAAGCGCAAATGGAAGATGCATACAAACTTTACGAGGAACTGGGCGTGAGCTATATCAAAACAGGTTATGTAGGGGGAAAATTATTCAATGGCGAATGGCACCATGGTCAGTATGGTGTCAGACACTATCAAAAAACGGTGGAATTGGCAGCTAAACACCATGTGATGCTGGATATTCATGAACCTATAAAGGATTGTGGATTACGCCGTACATGGCCTAATCTGATGACCCGCGAGGGTGCAAGGGGAATGGAATGGGATGCCTGGGGCCCCGATGGAGGAAATCCGCCCGATTACGTTCCGACTATAGTCTTTACTAGGCTTCTTGCCGGTCCTATGGATTTTACTCCCGGTATATTTGATATTGAAATTCCTTCAAAACCGGATAATAGGGTGAATACAACTCTCGCAAAACAACTGGCTTATTATGTAGTAATCTATAGTCCCCTTCAAATGGCTGCTGATTTGCCTGAGAACTATGTTAATAAACCTGCTTTTCAATTCATTAAGGATGTACCTTGCGACTGGGAAGAAACGCGGGTACTCAATGGTGTGATAGGTGATTATGTTACCATTGCCCGCAAAGACCGCAACAGCGATGACTGGTATTTGGGAAGTATTACCAATGAAAGCCCACGGAAATTTGAATTTATACTTGATTTTCTGGAGAGGGGTACCAGTTATACAGCACAAATCTATGCTGATGGAGGAGAAGCCGATTGGAATACCAATCCGTTAGCTATCGATATATATGAACGGATAGTGACTTTCAAAGATACATTATTTGTCAGTCTTGCACCTGGGGGAGGACAGGCTGTACGTTTCGCTTCGATTAACACACAAGAACATAAAGAAAAATAAACACAATTTCAGCTTCATTACTTATTAGAGCAAATTAGAGTAAGCAGATTAATCAAATAGGAGTATAAAAATTTAAAAGTAAAATTTACTTTTAAAAATTAATTCTAACTTTGTGAACACAATATTCTATATCGGGATTGATGCATTCAACTTTAATTATATTTTGAAAGCATTTTTCAGCCACTTAAGATTGAACAGATGAAATTCCTTCGAATCATTCAATATTTTTTTTTCTTCATCTCTGTTTCTATAGGAGTGTGTGAAGCGGGAGTTATTGATAAAGCTTATCGTATAGAATATATTACAACTGAAAAGGGTCTTTCTCAAAACATGGTCGATTGTATCATGAAGGACAGCAGGGGTTTTATGTGGTTCGGGACTTGGAATGGTTTGAACAGGTTCGATGGATATAACTTTGTTGTCTACAAGAAAGAAGACGATCAAAACAGTGTTTCGAGCAATTTTATTCATTCGGTATGCGAGGACCATCAGGGTAATTTATGGATTGGCACCCGTAATGGTCTGAACTTTTACGAATTCAGGAAAGACAAATTTACTCATCTGTTATCAGACAGCCTACCCTCGACCAGCATTTCCGTTAACTGGATAAATTTCACTTTTTGCGATCGTGAAGGAACCATCTGGGTTGGGACAAAAGGAGGCGGCCTGGATAAAATCATTATTCAGGAGAATGGTTTTAAAATAACCAATTACCAGCATAATTCTAAAATACCTGCCAGTTTGAGTAACGATGATGTTCTTTCAGTTTTTGAAGATTCGAAAGAAAGGTTATGGGTTGGTACTGCTGATGGACTGAATCTTTTCGACAGAAGAACGGAGAAATGCACTGTTTTCCATAATTATATTGACGACAATAGAACCCTCTCGAGCAGCGAGATTCGTTGCATTTATGAGGATCATCAGGGAAATTTATGGGTAGGCACTGCATTGGGATTGAACCGTTGGATTGAAAATTCAGATCAGTTTATCAGATACTCACAGAATCCCGACGATCCGAATAGTCTTTCTCACTTTGTAATAAACGATATTAAAGAGGATCCTGAAGGGAATCTGTATATAGCAACATTGGGAGGTTTGGATGTTTACGATAGGGACAAGGATTACTTTTTACATTTTATAATCGATGGTAACATTAAACATGGGTTGAATAATGAATTCATAAACTCCCTCTATTGCGATTACACTGGATTGGTTTGGATTGGTACCGAAAAAGGGGGGATCAATAAATTCAATATTTACCAGAAACAATTTGAATTCTTATCCAGCGATCCGGGCAGCCAGGTACCTTTGAGTCATAATATGGTGAATTCCATTATGGATGAAGAATTTTATTTATGGATTGGTACCGCCGGGGGAGGACTTAATTTGTATGATAAAAAGAAGAAGAGAATATACTATTTTATGAACGATCCACATAGTAGTGAAAGCATTTCAAGCGATTTCATTACGTCAATTATTCGTGATCGTGAAAACAATATTTGGATCGGAACCTGGGGGATGGGTTTTGACAGGTTGGTATTGAATAATAATAAGGGAATCTTTGTTCATTTTCAAACTAATCCTCTGGATCAATCAAGCCTTGTCAATAATTTCATATCGGTCATTTACGAGGATGCTGAAGGCATTATTTGGATCGGAACCGAAGGGGGGCTTGATGTATTTGATCTGGAAAAACAGACTTTTAGACACATCTGTAATAACCCGGATTCATCGATATACATTACTGAAGTCGGATGTTTATTACGCGACTCTCAGGGAAATTTATGGATAGGAACCCGGAATGGATTGTTTGTGGCAGAAAATGAACGAATAAAAGATTTGATGAATTCCGGTTATTCAGAAGATATCATCCGTTTCAGAAATGATCCGGACAATCCGGAATCATTAAGTGAGAATTACGTAATTTCTTTCTATGAGGATCGATTGGGGCAGCTTTGGATTGGGACATATGGAAATGGACTTAACAGGATTCAATACTCTGATAAAAAAATTAAAAAATCACGATTTCAGCGCTATACACAAGAACAAGGTTTGTGTAATAATGTGATTTATGGAATTCTGGAGGACTACCAGAATTGTTTGTGGTTAAGTACCGATTACGGGCTTTCGAGATTCAATACACAGGATGAGACCTTCAGGAACTACTTTGTGACGGATGGATTGCAAAGTAACCAGTTTTACTGGTCGGCTTCTGCAAAAGGAATGAATGGGTATTTGTATTTCGGTGGGATGAACGGATTGAATTTTTTTCATCCTGATCAGATACATAATAATACAAACCTTCCACGTCCTGTAATCACTGAGTTGAAAATCTATAATATTCCTGCAAAAGTTAATGTAAAAGGTAACAGGGAAGCATTGCTTCCTGAAGTTATATCTGAAGTAAAGGAACTTAAGTTATCCTATAAGGAAAATACCCTTTCTTTCGAGTTTTCTGCTTTAAATTACGATCTGCCTGAGAAGTGCAATTATGCATATAAAATGGAGGGTGTCGATCAGGACTGGGTTAACGTATCGGCAAATAGGCGCTTTGCCAATTATACCAAGCTTAAGGGAGGTGAATATATTTTTTATGTGAAAGCGACAAATAATGATGGCTTCTGGAACGAAGAACCGGCAAGTGTTAAAATTATAATTTCACCTCCGTTTTATCTGGCTCTTTGGTTCAAATTGTTGCTTGTATTTTTAATCATTCTTGGGATTATCATATATCTGAAAATGCATACGCGTTCACTGCGGCTTCAAAAACAAAAACTTGAAGAACTGGTAAATGAACGAACTGCAAAAGTGGAACATCAGAAAGAAGAACTTCTTAAACAAGCTGATACATTAAAGGAGATTAACAATCAACTTGCACACCGCCAGGAACTTATTGAGCAGCAGAAAGTCCACATGGAAAATCAGAATAAGGAGATCATTGTTCAGCGTGATAAACTTATTGAGCTTAACAAAAAGGTCAAAGCAGCCAATCAGTTAAAACTCAAATTTTTTACGAATGTGTCACACGAGTTTAAGACACCGCTGACATTAATACTTGGACCACTTGAGAAATTAATCAAAAACTGGAATGGTGAGGAGCATACTAAAAATATGCTTGATCTTATTAATAGAAACGCCGAGCGATTGCTTCATTTGATCAATCAATTGATGGAATTCAGAAAAATTGACAAAGGGAAAATGGGATTAAGTGTAACACAGGGAGATATTTTTCAATTTGTTGAATATATTTTACTGGCGTTCCAGGATCTGGCTTCACAGAGGGATATGACTGTTGAACTTCTGGGTAAAAGATTCTCCGACAGAGTCTGGTTCGATCACGAGAAACTGGAGAACATACTCTACAATCTACTCTCCAATGCATTTAAATATACAGCATTAAATGGTAGGATTTTTATCAATATTGGCATTAACACCGTTAAAGTAGACTCAATAAATGGAAATAATAAGGAACAAAAGTTATTGACAATCCAAATCGGCGATAACGGCATTGGAATTGCCGAAGATAAACTCGCTCTCATTTTTAAACGATTTTACAGAGTCGATAATACAATTGGGTATGCTCAGGGATCAGGGATTGGTCTTACCCTGACAAAAGAACTTGTGAAAACTCACCATGGAACCATTAGTGTTGAAAGTAAGCCGGGGGAAGGATCAGTTTTTACGGTACGGATTCCCTGCAATAAAGAAGCCTATTCAGCCAAAGAGATTTCTGATAAAAAATATGAATCGAGCGATTTGGAAAGACAGGTAAAACGTTTAAAGTACGAACTTCAGAATTTCACGAAAAAACAGGATTTCAAACCTGAACTAAATATATCAGCTAAGAAGAATAGCCCGACAATATTGATTGCTGAAGATAACAATGATTTGAGGGAGTTTTTATTCTCCTCATTTATTAATGACTACAATGTTTTAAAAACCGGCGATGGTCATACTGCTTTTGAGTTAGCAACCCGCTATAATCCTGATATTGTTATCAGTGATATCCTTATGCCGGAAATGGATGGTATTGAATTATGTACGAAACTCAAAGAACACATTCAAACCAGTCATATCCCCATTATTTTGCTCACTGCCAAAAGTTCTCTGGAAAACCGAATTGAAGGATTTAAGGTTGGTGCTGACGATTACATCCCGAAGCCGTTCAGCATTGAACTTCTGGAAACACGCATCGAAAATCTGATTGAATCAAGAAAGAAACTTAGAAGAATTTTTACTGAAGCAGAGAAACCTGAGCCTGCAAAGATTACTTCAAATGTTACTGATCAGAGATTTTTGGAGAAAGCCATGAAGCTAATTGAAAACAATATTGAGAATACAAATTTTGGTGTGAATGACTTCTCTTCCATGATGTCAGTCAGCAGGACACTTTTACATAAAAAATTAACAGCGCTGACCAACCAGTCGGCAAGCGATTTTATCAATACCCTGCGGCTTAAAAAATCGAGAGAATTAATTACTTTAGGTGAATATAATATTTCGGAAGTAGCTTATGCAGTGGGCTATAACGATCCAAAATATTTCAGCCGTTTATTTCGCCGACATTTTGGTATTTCACCGACTGAATATCTGAAAGAACTTAAAATAAAAGTTAGTTAGTATCAGGGTATTTTCCTGTTAACAATAATCCACCTTTTAGGAACATTCGTCCACCTGTTTCCATAAATCCCCGATTACTTTTACCTGATTACCTTTTATGAAGGTAAATGTAACCTTTATTACGTAATGACAAACAATCTGAATCACTAACCTAATTATTGCAGAATGAGAAGAATAATTAACCCATTGTGTCTGATAAATCTGATCCTGGTTTTTCTTATACCTGGATTATTGCAGGCACAAAACATTACGGTAACAGGTACCGTAACTGAATCCATAGCAGGTGATCCTATGCCTGGTGTGAACATAATAATACAGGGTACTTCAACGGGGACCATAACCGATGTGGAGGGGAATTATACCATCCTGGCCGATGATCCCAATGCTGTCCTTGTCTTTT
>Ga0299912_10000373_pt1 | contig 39329 bp, 70 predicted proteins | sample RVTome_2_FD_207667 | JGI IMG/M metagenome (GOLD analysis project Ga0299912, IMG submission 207667) | Soil microbial communities from uranium-contaminated site in the Upper Colorado River Basin, Wyoming, United States - RVT95D214 (version 2) ... | reverse complement strand
GGTCGCACTCCGTAGCGGGGATGTCAGGTCGTGCAGCCGTTTTCGTCACCGGAAGGACCGAAAGGGAGCGAAATTATCTCCGGCCGCCCGCAAGTCCCCGCGCGCAGGTCCGTCAGAGCTCCGTCCTCCTCGACCCTGACCGACTCACCGAGCGGTCCAAGCCAGATTGATCCGGCCAGGGCGTGAGCGGGGAGCCAGTCGGTCCGCGGCTGCATATGGATGACCTCGCGCATACTACCTCCTCAGGGATTTCCCTTTCACTTCGACGTACCGGCCGCACTCCCGGAGTTTGTCCCGGAGTCGTTCACCGTCAGTACCATATCGCGCAAAAAACGGCTCAATCGGGAGGTTGAGGGTGATCCAAGTCCGCTTCCCCGAGTCGTACCGCTTCACTATTAGATCTATAACGCAAGACAAAGCCCACCCTTTCTCGTCAAGCGGCTCGCCTCCGAGCTCGTCGAGCACCAGCGCCGAGCACCCGGCCAAGTCGTCCCAGTATTCCGGATCGAATGCTCCGTGGCGTACCAGGTCGATCGCGCGCACAAAACGCACGGAGCCAGGGACCTGCCACGCAGCGATGCACGCCGCGATCGTTTTCCCAGTCCCGACTCCGCCGCCGAGCAGCATGACGATCCGGCCGTCGACCCCTAGCGACAACGCGGCCCCGAGCGCCTCCGTCTCTTTGTGCTCGCGAAGGAATGGCCAAACACGCTCAGGGATCCCGGATGTCTCGAGGCGCTCTTTTACTGCGACCGTCACGGCGCCGGACCGCTCCGCGCGCAAGGTCGCCTCCCAGGCCGCGTCACTAGCAGCCTTCTCCGCGTCGCATTCGTCCCGGTACGCCTGATCGGACTCGTACCGGAGTCTGTTCGCCTCAACCTGTGCCCGGATATGCGGCGGGACGATGTCTCGGATTGGGGTGTGGATGGGCGTCATATCGGCCTTTCTCCTCTGTTTTTTTTCCTGCGATTCCAGAGCGCTGCAGCGAAGTCAGACCGAGTAAATTGATCGTGACCACAACACACCTCAGCCCATCGGTATGGATTATCATCATGGCGGCAGGGCCGCCTTTTTGTTGGGGATGGAGGCTCTACCTCAGACATTTCGCTTACCCCATCATACTCATCGTTGTGGCAGGATAGACAACAGCTCCAACCCGGAACATCCTCAAAATCAGAGCAAAACAGCGTCCAAGTAATCGGCTTAGTCATATCGGCCTTTCTCCTCCAGTGAACGCCTCGTCAGGGTACGCGGGGGCGAAGGCGAGCTTCTTGGTCTCGCCGTTGACCGGCATGGCCAGGTCGTTCCATTTGCTCGCGAGCTGGGAGACGCTCGAGCACCGGGCGTAGCCGGTGGCCGTGATCCCCTTCCTCGCCCGGGCCCGGAACTCGAGCTCGGGAATCGCGAGGAGGGAGTGGAGCGCCTTCGCGTCGCGTGCCCCAAGCCACCGGTACTGGGTCCCGATCGCCGACACCCACTCCTGTTCCCAGATCGCGCGGAGGGGGGCGAATCGGGGGTCGGTCTCTTTGGCGACCTTCCGCTCGCGGGCGACAATCATGGGGTGGCGCTTGGGTGTTACGGGCGTTACGCGTGACGACCCGTTACGCTCGTCAGTGTTACATGGTGTCTCGGAGGTGTTCGCTAGGTGTTTGTTGTCGCGCCATCGCTTCGACCGTTCAGCGCTCGTGAGGTCCCGATACTCACGGTATTCCGCGTAGTTGAGGACTATGTACCCGTGATTGACTCGGACGAGTCGGCGGCCATCGAACGCCTGGGATCGGCTCTCACCCTCAGGCTCACCAAGTCGGCGAAGAGCCTCTCTTCCATCCCCATCATCGACAATGTTGGCCTCCCGAAAGAGACCAGGGCCGGAAACAGGAGCGAATCCGTAGCGGCCCGGTGGAACCTTCCATCCTGTTTCCTTGAGGCTGTCCACTTCGAGCTGCGGAGTCGGCGTGTCGAACACTTGAGGACGCGCGAGTAGCAACGCCGTGATGAAAAGATCTCGATCTGGGCGTTTCTGCCAGATCGTGCTTGTGAGAATTGAGCTGTAGAGTTTGACGAAGTGGGCCATGAGCGCAAGATACCGGCGTGTCGGAAGTGTGTCAAGACAAAATCGAACACGCGCGAACACCCAACGACACGGAAACGACACTAGAAGGAGAAGGATAGATCACTTGCTGCGCTCGTGATCTCGGGGGCTGATTGTGAGTCAAGATCGGCTTGGTGGCGTTCTGCGGCTCCGTGGCGGCCGGCTTCGAGAGTAGGGGGACGGTTTTGTTTCTGGGGCCCAGCAGACTCCCTCGTCTGTGCTGCTTTTTTGAGCGCCTTGGCTAGTAGTTAGATCGGTACAGACAGCCGCGTTCAGATTTCGCGCTGTCCGCAATGAGTACTACCACGCGGGCGAAATCGAGTTCTTGATGTGGATCAAGTTTTCGGGAAATTGATCTAGATCAAATTGGCCGTTTCTTGATTTCTGGCTCCAGATATGCTAGGCGATGTGGTGGAGGTACACTACATGCCTTGTGGCGGACGGAAGCGGAAGAAGGGGCGAAAAGGGAAGTAACCGGCTGCAAACGTAGTCACTGAGAGCAATGGCACGAGGATCGAAACCAGGTGAGCGGCGCGGCGGGCGTCAAATTGGAACGCCGAACAAAATCACTATGGAGGCTCGCGAAGTTTTCAGGTTAGTGTTCGCTGGACTTGCCCCACAGTGTGAGGGGTGGATTCGCGCCACAGCTGAGGGGCAGGAGATTACCAAGGTCGATAAAGCTGGGAACATGGTGAAGTTGAGAGTTGGATCAGACCCAGGCAAGGCGGCCGATTTATTGTTGCGGCTCGCTGAGTTTCACATCCCCAAGCTTGGCCGAACAGAAATCACTGGGGCTGATGGAGATAAATTGACGGTCACCGTGAACATCTCTGGAGTGCGTGAGAAGGAGCAGTCACCACCCGAACCCAAAAAGGCATTTTGATGACACAGAGTAACATGGTTCTCGACCGTCAAAATACGTCCCTACGCGAGGAGAACGAGCGGCTCCGTACCGCGCTCGCAGATACGACCCTGCAACTCGCCCAGACGCTCGAGGAGCTCAAGATCTGTGCCCTGCCGCTGTTCCGGCAATGGAGGCTGCGACGGCTCCTGAAGAGGCGCGCGAAGGCGCTGGAGACGCTCAAGGAGGGGATGCCGGCGCCAACCGAGCCCCCACGAATCGAACGAGCGCCGCTGATTGTGGTGCCTAGATGAAACAGCGCTTGGGGCTAAAAAAGGAGCGCAGGATCGCCGAAATCCTTGGGTGTCCGGTGTCGAGCGCATGGACGCGGGGTAACTGGGACCATTTCGTCGCGGAAGTATGGACCGCCGAGACCCCCAAGAGACACCTGGAAGTGAACTATGAAACAGGCGAAGTCGGTCTGTGGGCGTCAAAAGAGCCGCGAACAATCCTCGACGACTACACTGGCGAGATGGTGACGGCGGACGAGTTCGATCGTCGCTGTCAATGCCGGTTGATTGCGCAAAACCCAACGGCGGTCAAAGTGAGGATTTAGTGCCCGATCTGGCCGTCAACTACGAGGCCTCACCGACAATCGGGCGGTTCCTTGGTTCGAACGCGCGGTTCCGGGCGTTGATAGGGCCGTTCGGGTCAGGGAAGTCAAGTGGCTGCGTCATAGAGACCCTCAGGCGCGCGAGCGAGCAGAGACCAGGCAGGGACGGCAAGCGGCGCACGCGGTGGGGAGTGATCAGGAACACGTACCCGCAGTTAAGGGACACGACCCGCAAGACGTTCGAGCAATGGGTGCCGTCCGAACTTGGGACGTGGCATGAGCAGGCGTTCCGCTTCGACATGGCCTTCGGCGACGTTCGGGCCGAGGTGCTGTTCCGCGCGCTTGACCGGCCGGCCGACATCAAGAACCTGCTCTCACTCGAGCTCACGGGCGCTTGGGTCAACGAGGGACGTGAGGTGCCAAAAGCTATCTTCGACGCGCTCGAAGGCCGCGTTGGTCGCTATCCCGCGCGCGTGGATGGTGGATGCACATGGGCGGGCGTATTCACAGACAGCAACCCGTGGGCCAAACCGCATTGGGGATACAGGCTGTTCTCACTCCATGAGGTATTGGGGTCCGATGGGAAGGCGTTCAAACTACCGCGCGAGCATTGGGCGCACTACGAGCTGTTTGAGCAACCATCTGGGCGCAGTCGGGAGGCCGAGAATCTGGAGAATCTCGAGCCGGGCTACTACGACCGGCTTCTGATCGGCAAGGATAGCGACTGGGTCAAGAGTTACGTCGACGGCGGGTATCCGGACGCGGACGAGGGAAGCATCTGGGGTCCAGTCCTCGAGGCGCTCGCAGCGCGCGGTGGCCTCGAGGAGTTCGAGCACCCGACTGACGGTGTGTTCACAAGCTGGGATCTCGGTATCAGTGACGCAACGGCGATCTGGTTTTGGCGTATTGGCGCCGGCCGCGCGATCGACGTGATCGACTACTACGAGGAGCACGGACAGCCGCTCAGCCATTTCGTCGACGTGCTGGCGTCCAAGGGCTACGAATACGCGAAGCACTGGATTCCGCACGACGCGCGAGCCCGGACGCTCCTCACGGGGTCGACCGTCCAGGAAGGGCTGATCAAGGAGTACGGAGCCGCGCACGTGAAGGTGACGCCGTCTGTGTCGCTCATGGACGGCATCCAGGCCGGTCGGTGGCTCCTAGAACAACCGACCCGCATCCATCCTCGCTGTTCGCCTGGGGTTGAGGCGCTCCGCTCGTACCATTACTGTTGGGATGATGTGGCGAAGGTCTACGATCGCACTCCGGAGCACGATTGGAGCTCGCACGGGGCTGATGCGTGGCGGTATCTGGCGATCGTGGCGCGGGCTACAGAGCTCCTGACCCGTGAGCGCGTGCAGCCGGACCCCGAGGCGGGATCGGTGCTGCGTTCGAAGGGGATCACGCGGCGCATCGTCATCGAGCGGCCGACGCTGGACCAACTCCTGAAGATTCAGGATCGAGATAGGCGGAGGATTTGAGATGTGGTGTCGATCGACAAAACAGCGTAGGGCGGCACTCCGAAGGCGGATTAGTTACAGTGTTCCGTGGTGGAAACGCTATGTGGTCCCCATCATCATCACGAAACAACAGATATTTGAAGCAGCATTTCAGAGCCTCAAGTCCCAAAAAAACGAGCCAACCTATGTCCGACCAACCGAACACAAAGATTGAGACCGAAGACGAGTACGCGGACACTCCGCGCGGCTGGGCGCAGCGCTGGACGGTTGAGTTTTCGGCGGCCAAGAAGTACGTCACCGATTGGCATGAGGAGGCGAAACGCTCGATCGCGGTGTTCCTCAAGGAAAAGGACACCGGCAAGATGGGCGAGAAGACGCACCTCAACTTGTACTACGCAAACATCAACACGCTCGACGCACTCCTGTATGGAGCTCCACCCGCGGCACTAGTCAAGCGCCGGTTCGCTGATGCGAATGATGATGTAGCGCGTGTGGCTGGCGAGATGGCAGAGCGCCTGCTCAATACGGACATAGAGCGCGAGGACGACGGATACACGACGGCGCTCGGATTGTGCCTGCAGGATCGCCTGCTCGCCTCGTGGGGCTTCGCACGGTGCCGTTATGTGGCTGAGTTCGAGACGCAGGTGACAGCAGCTATTCCGGGTCCGCCTGATCCCGTGACTGGCGATCCGACCGAACTGGCGCCTGAGGTGACCAAAGAAGTCAAGACATTCGAGGACGTGGAGATCGACCACATCAATTGGGACGATCAGCTATGGAGCCCGTGCCGACGATTCCATGATCTCAGGTGGTGGGCACACCGAGCGTATATGGTTCGGGATGCGCTCGTGGAGCGGTTCGGCGAAGACATCGGCGGGAAGGTGCCGCTGAACGCGAAGGGAGACGACAAAGAGGACGGTTCGGCGCCACCGAGTCCATGGAACCGTGCAGAGGTGTGGGAGATCTGGGACAAGGAGCACAAAAAGGTGTGGTGGTTCGTCGAGGGCTTCGATCAGATCCTCGACTCGAAAGACGACCCTTTGCAGCTTCCAGGTTTCTGGCCCTTCCCGCAGCCATTGGCGGGCAACCTCACAAGCAAGCAATTCGTTCCCAAGACAGACTACGAGATTGCACGCGAAATGTACGAGGACTGCAACATCCTTGCGCGGCGTATCGCCAACCTGGAGGATAGCATCAAGGTTTCGGGCGCGTACGACCAATCGTGCGGGGAATTGCAGAGCATGGTTGAGGGTGGCGGCGAGAACAAGATGATCCCGGTCGAGAATTGGGCTGCGTTTGCGGAGCGTGGAGGGGTAGCGGGCGCCGTATCGTGGCTCCCCCTCGATCAGATCGTTGCCGCAATCGACAAGCTCTCTCAGAAGCTATCCGAGAAGATGAATTTGCTCTACCAGGTGACCGGCATGAGCGACATCATGCGCGGCGCGGCGCAGGCGGGCGCTACGGCGACAGAGCAGGCCATCAAGGCGCGATTTGCCGGCGTGCGGGTCCAGTCGTTTCAGCAACGGTTCGCCAAATTTGCGGGCGATTTGCAGCGGATCAAATACCAGATTATCTGCAACCTATTCGACCCTGAGACGATCATCAAGAGGAGCAACATCCAGGCGACTCCGGACGCTCCATTGGCAATGCAGGCCGTGCAATTCCTGAAAGAGAAGGGAAACGAGTACCGGATCACAGTCGACCCCGACTCGGTATCGCTCGCCGACATGACGGCGCTCACTCAGGAGCGAACCGAGTACGCGAAGATGCTGGGCGGGACCCTGCAGGCCCTTCAGCCGGTTGCCCAGGCCGTTCCGGGAGGTATCAAGCTCGTCTTGGAGGTGTTGAAGTGGGTGAGCGCGAGCCTCAAGGGGTCGAGCGGGATCGAAGGGGCCTTCGATAAGGCGCTCGCCGAGGCCGAGAAGGCGCAACAGCAAGCGCAGCAACAGGGTCCGAAGCCTGACCCGCGCATGCAGGTCGAGAAAATGAAGTTGGATGCCGGGATAGCGAAGACAAAACTGGAGATTCAGGGCGATCTGGCACTTGAACAGAAGAAGACTGAGGGGAAGGTAATCGAGCAGCGAGCTCAAGCGGCATTCGCTCCGAGGCTTCCGCCGCCACCTCTTCCGGGGCCGGGAGGTATGCCATGAGAGGCACAGCCGCAGGTGAACCCGTAGTGTCCCAGGCGAATACGGCCGACTTTGAGGCGGGATATGAGCGCGCTTTCGGGGACCGGCCGGCCGAGCGGGGCCGGTGGATCTACGTCGAGGGCCAAGGGCTCATTCCAGCCGATCAGTACTCGGAACCGGTCGAAGATGGCCGAGTCATGGTGGTTGGTGATTCGCACTATGAAGGCGCTGTGGCTCCTGACGGCACGCCGATCGATACCCGGCGCCGGCACCGTGAGTACTTGAAGCGGACTGGACTGGCGCTTGCGGGCGACTTTTCGGACGACTTTCGTCAGAAGGTCCGAGCTACCGAAGAGCGCGAGGCGGCCAAGGAGATCCGGGAAACGGTTGGCCGGACCTGGTACGAGAAAGAGAAAAGGAGATAGGTCATGGGAGTGATGTCGACGATTGAGGCCATTCTGAAGGCGATCAAGAGCCGTGGGGAGCCGGAAGAGGTTGAGGCTGACAAGGATGTCGCCGAGGAAATCAACAAGGCGCTCCCGGAGGCGGTCTCTGGACGCGAAGGGTTGATGGCATACCGGAAGCGGCAACGGATGATGGACGAAAACTGGGAAAAAGGCCAGTAAGGAGCAGACATGGACGACGTGGGAGCAGAGAGTAGCGTTCGAGACGACGTGATGGCGGCAATGGAAGGTCCGGCAGATACAGGGTCGGATTCGGGTTCGTCGGCGGAGGTTGCGCCGTCGAGCGAGGTTGCCGCGCCAGCGGTCGAGACCCCCAAAGCGCCGGCAGGTCGCGATACCAAAGGCCGATTCGCGCCCGGGCGCGCGCCGCCAGTGCCGATCGGCAGTACACCGGTCAACCTCGGCAAAGGATCAGTCGCCAAACCGGAAGCGGAAATCGTTCCGGAAGAGAAGGCTCCAGAGAAGGCCGCGCCCGCCGTAGCTACCTTGAAGGCGCCCGCGTCATGGAAGCCGGCCGCTAGAGAGAAGTGGGCCGCGTTGCCTCCTGAGGTCCAGCAAGAGACCCTACGGCGCGAGCACGACATGAGCCGGACCCTCTCTGAGACGGCCGAGGCCAGAAAGGGATATGCCGCGTTTCAGAGAGTGGTCCAGCCCTTCGAGGCAATGATTCGGGCCGAAGGAGCTCAGCCGCTACAGGCTGTAGAGAGCCTGCTACGAGAGTCGGTCATCATGCGCCAAGGATCGCCCCTACAGAGAGCCCAGATCGTCGCTCGTACGATTCGGCAATGGGGTGTCCCTGTCGAAGCTGTGGCGGCGGCGCTAGACGGCCAACCGATGCCTCAAGTTGGCGGTGGCCATCCCGTGAACGTCGAAGAGATGGTAGATCGGGCGCTCAAGGCACGGGTCGCGCAGGCCGAAGAGTACCAGAACCGGAAGCTGATCACGAAGGCCACCACCACAATCGACAAATTCGCAGGCGATCACGAGTTCTTTGACGACGTGTCCGAGGATTTTCAGCTCGTCCTTGAGGCGATGGGGCGTCGAAATCCGGAACTTGAACCGGACCTCGAAGAGGTGTATGCTCGTGCCGTAGCCATGAACCCTGAGATTGCTCAGATCGTGGCACAAAGGAAGGCAGCAAAAGCCCAAGCGACCGGAGGAACGGCCACGCAGCGGGCGAGGGTAGCAGCGTCAAGCGTGCGGTCCACTCCGGCCGGCAACACGCACACCGGGGAACCAAAGTCCATCAGAGACGAGGTTGCGGCACTGTACGCGCAGCACGAAACATAGCAGACGGACGGAGCTCGAAGCGAGCCCACCTCCAGGAAGCCCAGATCGGCGGGGCGTGAAGCGAGCGACATTGGGTTGCCCACGCGCAAAGAGCCGAAAGGACTACTTGCGAGGTGACCTATGGCAGTGCCGAACGTCGGCGAGATCGTGGCAACCACGATCGCCAACCGCAGTCGGAAGATTGCGGACAACGTAACAAAGAACTCCGCGCTGCTCACGCGCTTGAGTGAGCGAGACAACATCCGTACCGCAGACGGCGGAACATCGATCGTCGAAGAGCTCTCGTTCGCTGAGAACGGGACGTTCCAGTGGTACAGCGGTTACGACAAGCTCGACATTTCTCCTTCTGAGGTGCTCGACTACGCGGAGTACGCCTGGAAGCAGGCGGCTGTTGCGGTGTCGATTTCCGGTCTCGATGAGCTTCGGAACTCTGGCAAGGAGAAGATGATCGACCTCATCGCCGCGCGCGTGAAGAACGCCGAAGACACGATGAAAAACAACATGTCGACCGGTCTGTATTCGGACGGCACAGGCACAGGCGGAAAGCAAATCACCGGACTTGCCGCGGCGGTCCCGATTACCCCCACGAGCGGCACCTATGGCGGGATCAACCGGGCAACCTGGAGTTTCTGGCAGTCGATCGTTTCCAACCCCACGGCACCTACCAGCTCGACGGTCCAGGGCCTCATGAACGCGGTCTATCTCCAGCTCGTCAACGGGGCCGATGCTCCTGACCTGATCGTGATGGAGAATGCCGGGTTCGCGGTCTATCTGGAATCCTTGCAGGCGATTCAGCGGATCACCGATCCGAAGCTTGCCTCTCTTGGTTTCCAGTCCGTGAAGTACATGGGCGGCAACGCCGATGTGGTTCTCGACGGCGGAATGGGTGGCGCGTGTACCTCGAAGACGATGTTCTTCCTGAACACCAACCACATCTTCCTGCGTCCGCACAAAGACCGGAACATGGTCTCGATGTCGGGCGATCGTGTCGCAATCGACCAGGATGCGCGCGTGAAGTTCCTCTTCTGGGCGGGCAATCTCACGATGAACGCGAGCCGCAACCACGGTCGCATGTACTGGAGCTAGGAAAGGAGGTCAAATCGACATGGCATTCAAGCACAAGAGTGGAATCCTCGGGTTGCAGGCAATCGCGGACACGGTCGTCGGTATTACCCGGGAAGGAACGGTCTATCCGCCCTGGCCGCTCGGTTCGAGGGTTGTGGCGGAGGACGCGACCTACGGGATCGGCGAGTTCGTCTATCTCAAGGGTGTGGCGAGCACGGTAGTCGGCTCGGTTGTGCAGTTCAACGAAGACGAGGGTACGACCGCATTGCTCGACAGCGATGTTGCCGACACCCTGATCGGGCCGGTAGCGGTCGCCATGAGCATCAATGTGGCCGATCAGTATGGTTGGTACCAGGTCCGAGGGAAGGGTGTTGCACTCGGAGCGGCCAGCCTGGCCGATGGCGCGAAGGTTTTCCCGACCGCGACGGCTGGAACGGTCGATGATTCGGGAACCGGTGGGCAACAGATCGTCGGTGCGAAGACGGCGTCGGCGCTCGATACCCCGTCAACCGGGTTCTTTGAGATCGAACTCGACCACCCGTGGATTGGCGTCAACGTGGCGTAGCAGTGAACCGGGCCGCCTCGAGAGGGGCGGCCCTTTCCGAAGGGAGCAGAGATGGAGCAGACGGCAACCAAGTTGAACCCGGGCGACGGGGCGCTAGGTGTGCGCTTCGACCGTCGACCAATGCAGGACCACGAGGCGACTACTCGAGCGGGCCGGCCGATCTTCAAGGAAGTGGACTTCATTCACATCTGGACGCCGGGCGACAAGACGACAGAGATCGATGTTCCGGTCGACGATCACTACCGCCAGAGGTTCGCGGCGAAGTACGAAGCCTACCTGGCCGGCAGAGATCAGGACTCGGCAGATGGTACCCCGCTTTCGCAATGGCCTGGCCTGACTGGGGCGCAGGTCCAGGAACTCGTGCACTTCAAGGTCAAGACGGTCGAGCAGCTCGCCGAAATGAGCGACGACAACATCTCGAAGCTGGGACCCGGATACCTCGAGCGCCGCAAGGCCGCCAAGGTCTACCTCGAGGCGGCGGCCGGGAACGCACCGCTCGAGAGAATGCAAGCGGATCTGCAGCTCCGGGACAACCTCATCGAGCAACAGAAGATCCAGATGAAATCGATGCAGGACGCGATCAAGGAACTCCAGAAAAAGGTGAAGTGACATGGCCCGCTACGAAACCGCGCTCACGATCATCAATGATGCAGCCGTCGAGCTCGGTTTCGCGGCGGTCACGGACCCGTTTTCATCGACTGACCCGGTTTTCATCCAGTTGGTGCGGCTCCTGAAGAACGCCGGTCGTGAACTCGTCCGGGAACACCGCTGGAGCCATCTCCAGAAGGAGGAGAGCTTCACGACAGCCGCTCCGGACACCGGAATCTACGATCTCCCGTCCGACTTCGTCGCGATGGTGGCGCAGACCGGCTGGGATCGGACCGATGACGAGCCCTGGGGCGGACCGCTCTCAGGAGAGACGTGGCAATACGTCCAGGCGACCGACATGGCATCGGTCGTGGGCGTCTACGCTCGGTTTTGGCAGGACAAGCTCTATCTGTACCCGACGCCTGCGCCCGTTGGCCTCGTCATCGCGTACGAGTACCGGTCGCGGTCGTGGGTCATGCCGACTGGCGAAACTACGCCGACGCTCGACGCACCCACGGCAGGCACAGATACCCTCTGGTTTGACCCGACGCTGCTTGTGGCGGCTCTCAAATTGAAGTGGAAGGAAGCGAACGGGTTCGATACCCAGTCGGCGCTGGCCGAGCGCATCCGGATCATGGCGTCATGCAAGGCCGACATGTCGCCGGCTCCAGTGCTCTACCTGGACGGACGGGGGGCTCCTGGGAATCGCTTCCTAGATGAGTCCAACATCCCTGACACGGGGTTCGGTCCATGAGCCCAGTCGCTCTCAGGCGACCCCGGCAGAACCTACTCCAGTCTGGACATCTACCGGCGCCAAGTGGTGGAATCAATCGTGCCGATCCGGCGTCGAACATGCCGATCACCGACTGCTTGACGCTGGTCAACATGATCGGTTCGAAGTACGGCCTCAAAGTCCGCGCTGGCTATCAGGACTGGGTCACGGCCCTCGGAAGCCCTGTCGAAAGCGTGAGATCCATCCTGTCGTTCACGGGCTCCGAGGATGACGGCGGCACGGACAAACTCTTCGCCTGCACGACTTCGGGGATCTGGGACTGCACGTTGTCGACCGACACTCCATCGCAGGTCTACACCTTCCCGACGATTGGAGCGACCTCGGGATACGGAGTCGGGACCGCGTTCGTCACGATTGCGGGCCATTTCTACGCATACTGTGATGAGTCGAACGGCTACGTCCTATACACGGAAAGCACGGATACGTGGTCCCTGATTGCAGCCGGTGCGGGTGTGGGCGAGATCAATGGTATCGATCCCCGAAAGCTCGCCTTTGTAACAGCCTGGAAGAGCCGGCTTCTCTTCGTCGAGCGCGACACTGCGAACATGTGGTACCTACCAGTCGGCCAGGTCACTGGAACCGTGACCAAGTTCGATTTTGGCAACAAGTTCCGCTACGGCGGTCCTTTGGTAGGGCTCTGGAATTGGACGATCGACGGCGGTCAAGGGGTCGATGACTACCTCGTGGCGGTCAGTCGCGCTGGCGATGTGTCGGTCTACGCCGGCACTGACCCTTCGGACGCAGACGCCTTCACACAGAAGGGTATGTGGTTTATTGGCGGTGTTCCAGCGGGCCGCAAGATTGCGACCGACTTCGGTGGGGACGTGCTTCTCCTCTCTGTGCTCGGTGTCATTCCGCTATCCAAACTCCTTGGCGGCGGGCAGATCGCCATGCCCGATACCTACACAACCCGGAACATTGGGCCGCTTTTGTCGGACGCAATGGAGCAGCGCAAGCATCTCCGTGGCTGGGAGCTTCGTATCCACCCCGAGGAAAACGCGCTCCTGATCAACACTCCCGCATGGACTGGACAAGCCGATGAACAGTTTGTCATGGCTCTCGCCTCTTCGGGAAAAGGTTGGGCCCTGTTCAATGGCCTTCCGATGGAATGTTCCGAGGTTTGGCACGGAAAACTGTACTTTGGCACGAGTGACGGAAAGCTGTGCGTCAACTCGGGTGCCTACGACAACATCTCCCGAGACGGTACAATTGCGAGCGCAACGGATGTAGAATTCGCCTTCCTTTCCGCCTATCAATCCCTTGGCAATCCGAACCGGAAACAGGTCCGGATTATCCGGCCGATTCTTCGCGTCGACGGCGCAACGCCTGGCTACACAGCCCGCGCACGCTATGACTTTGATGAATCGGCCATCTCTGAGACGGTTATCGCTGGCGCTACGACCGAGGCCCTTTGGGACACGGCCGTATGGGACGTGTTCCTTTGGGCCGAGGGGTTGGAGCCGAAAAAGAGCATCAATGGATCGGTCGGAATTGGCTCTCATGTCGCAATCGCCTTCAAGGGCGAATGTCACGCTGAGACGATATTGATCGGATTCGATGTGGCCTGGGAACAAGGAGGGTTGATCTGATGGCCTACGAGTGGATACCGGCGGCGGTTGGAGCGATAGGAGCAGGCTATAACGCAATAAACAACATCACGCCTCCAAAGTTCGAGGGGGACGTGACAGAGAAACAGATCGCGGCCAGCAAGGAATTGGCTGATTACGAAGCACAACTCAACCGGCCAAATGTCTATACACCCCAGGGGTCGGTTACGTGGCAAGAAAAGACCACTCCAAACCAAGAGTATGAATATTACAAGCAGATGTGGAAGGAAGGTCGACTGATTGGACCCGATGGCACCAACCTGCTCGATCCTAGTGCCAGTCAAGCGGATTTTGATACCGCGATGCAATTGCGCGGAGTAAATTCCACGACATCCCAAGGATGGGAACAAAAAACCACACTTTCCCCTGAACAGCAAAAAATCTACGACGCCCAAACTCAGACGGCGATCGGCCGCAATCAGCTCGCGCAGTCGATGCTTCCGCAGGCTCAGGCGGCCCTCGGGAAGGGAATCGACTACAACGCGCTACCCTCGGCCGGACAAAGCCTTCAAAGCAGAGACCTTGCGACGCAGCTCGACTTCTCGGGGGCCCCCGAGTTGTCGTCCGGAGAAGAGACCCGGAACCGTGCCGAGGAAGCACTTTACGGGCGTTCGACGGCTCGCCTTGATCCTCAAATGCAAGAGCAAGAGAGCGAGCTTCGGACTCGGCTCTACAACCAGGGCTTGCGCGAGGGAGATGCGGCTTTTGACACCGAGGTGTCAAAGTTCAACCAGTCCAAGCAAGACGCCTACGCGGCGGCTCGGCAGGATGCAATCACTGCCGGTGGCGCAGAGGCGTCGCGCGAGTACGGGATGGACCTGTCCAGTCGTCAACAGAGTGTGTCTGAGACGACGAACCAGGCCAACTTCATGAACCAGGCGGCGGCGCAAGGTTTGTCACAGGATCAGGCTATCCAGGCGTGGCAGCAACAGCTCCGGCAGAACGCGCTTGCCGAGCAGCAAGGAGCCCGGTCTCAAGCGTTGAACGAGATGAACTCGCTTCAGTCCGGTCAGCAGGTCACCATGCCGACGCAGCAACAGTTCGCGTCGACAAGCGTGGGGAGCGCTCCCAACTACACGGCGGCGGCTCAGGCCGAGTACAACGCGAACCTGAACAGCTACAACGCCAATCAGGCGCAACAGAACAACCTGTGGGGCTCAGCGGCCCAGTTGACGCCCTACCTGTTCGGCTACGGCGGATCGTCCCAGTCGAGCGGCGGAGGTGCGTCGGCGGGCGGGACGTACGGATACGGAGCGGGGTGATAGCGATGGCCAACGACATCAACCCTGAGATCCTGTCGCAGATGCTCTCCCTCGGTGGCCTGTCCGAGGAAGAGGGCCGGATCGCGGAACAGATGACGAATGCGCGAGCGCTCAAGTATGCCCCGATGGAGAAGGGCCAGATGATCGGGGACGTGTACGTCAAAGCGAACCCGCTTCAGCACGCCTTGACCGCGATGCGCGGCATGGAGGGGCGCCAGTCCGAGGCCGACATCAACCGGAGGCTTGGGGAGATCTCAGGGCAGAGGACGGCGGCGCGGGGCGCCATGGCGAAGGCCATCCCGACTGAGGAACCGGACGCCTATTCGATCTTGGCGGCCCCTGATGAACCGACTGCGCAACGCAGCGTCGAGGCGCTCAAGCAGGCCATTGCGCGCCGCCGGCAAGTCGGAACGGCCGGCATGCTGTCTGGAGACCCGACGCTCGGTAAGGTTGGCGCTGGGCTCGTGGGAGAAGCCCAACAGGGCTCGCAAGCACTCGGCGAAGCCGGTCAGATTCGGCAGAAAATGGCCCTTCAGGCACAGATCGAGGGGCGTAAGGCCGAAGACGAGTCAATTCGGCAAGGTCTGTCGAATCGTCGGCTCGATGTGCAAGAACAGATGCAGCGCGAGCAGCTTCAAATTGCAAAGCAACGGGTCGCTCTCGAGAATAGGCGGCTCGGCCAGGATGTCTACTCGGCCATTGCTGACCCTGTTTCGGGCGGGATCATCAAGTACAACAAGAAGACCGGCGAAGCAACCCCATTGACTGGAAACGCTACACTCGGAGGGAAACAGCCCTATCTGAAGCCTCTGACCGAAACCCAGGGTCAAGCGGCTATGTTCCTCCGTCAGAGCGAGAACGCGCTCAAGCAGGCCATGGGCATGGGAGAAAGGATTCTACCCGCGTCCGGGATGGCGGGCGGGAAGGAGAAGGCCGCGTGGTTCGCGCGTGAACATGGCGTGCCGCAGTTGTCATCTCGTGACGAGCTCGCCCGGCAAAGCCTGCTCCTGTCGATCGCGGAACCGATCGTCCGTTCGGAGTCTGGCGCGGCGGTTCCCCCGGAAGAGATCCGGCGTCTCGCCCTCCGGTACGTTCCGAGCCCCGGGGAACCAAAAGAGGAGCAGGCCCGCAAGCTGCGATCCCTTGTGGGTGCGATCCGATCTGTGCAAGAGAAGCTTCCTCCCGCGAAGGCCGCCGAATTCAATCAGTTCTTCGATCAAGCGCAGGCATGGGCGGCAGACATCCTGGGAGAAGGTGGAAGTCCCGGGGTTGCTCCAATCGCCAACCCCGACAGCTACTACGAGTGAGCCATGGCCGAGACCGATCCGATCATGAAGCACCTCGCGGCCCTCCGGAAGGCCAAGGACGCTGGAGATCTGGGGGCCGTCCAGGTCATCGAGGGCCGGATTCGGGATGCGCAACAGAAACAGCAGGATGCGTCGACTATTTCCGGGTTGAACGAGCAGCAACTTGCGGCGGCCGGGATCGGCGCCGGCATGAAGAACATCTGGATGAACATCAAGGACATCGCTCCCCGACTCGCAACGGCTGGCATGGGGATGCCAGAGGAACAGCGCGAGCGAGTCATGTCGGAAGGGACCATCCTGGGGAAGCGGCCGACTCCACAGGAATGGGCAGAAGAGAAGCGCTTGAATAGGGCGCTTCTGTCCACGACCCCCGGGAAGGTCGGCAAGTTCGTGGGCGAGGTCGGCGCCACGCTTCCGATTGGGATGGGTGTCGGAACCGGACTGAAGACCGTGGCGCAGGGCGCGAGCAAGGTACTTCCCGCAGCTGCTCGACTCGCGAAGCCCCTCGGGCAGGCCATGAGCCAAGGAGCAGCTGTTGGGTCCGTCCAGGCAGGCCCGGGCCAGCGTGCCGAGGGTGCGGCCATTGGAGCGGCGGGCGGCGCGGTTCTTCGAGGAGCTGGGAAGCTCGTAGGGAAGGGTATTCGTGGCCTCGTGGAACTCACCCCGGCTGCGAAGTACCTCGCGAGCAAGGGAGTTCCTACTACGATCGGCCAGTCCGCCCCTGGATCAGCACTGGGTCAGCTCGAAGAAGCGGCGCAGTCGGTGGGAGGTGTGGGGCCCGGAATCACAGCGCAACGCGCGGCGGGCCCGCTGGCGCTTCAGCGGGCGGTGCTTGCCGAGGGAACACCGGCCGGTGTCAAGATTCCGACGAAAGAGGCGATTCCGGAACAGTTGGCCGCGATCTACGAGTCCTTCACGCAGGCCTACGCGCCCGTCAAGGCCCTACCGGTCTACCCGGCGATCCATGGTGGTGGAACTCGCCCCAGTCTTCCGCTGGGCGGCCAGAAGGGGGCACTGGCGCAGTCTTTGGCCGACCCTAAAGCCATGGCGACCAAGGAAACGCGCGAGGTCGTGGGCCGGTTCCTTCAGGATCAGCTTTCGCTCATCCCCGGGAAGAAGGGTGCGATCACCAAAGTTCCCGCGGGCGCCTTACTCGAGATGCGTTCGAACATCCGGGAAGCGATCAGGCTGGCCGGCCAGCGGAAGGACTTTGCGGCCGAGCGCCTCCTGTCGAATGCCGAAAAGGCGGTCACCGATACCCTGGAAACGCAACTTCCCGCGCAGGCGGCTCAATACTTGCGTGTTGTCGATGCGAAGTATGCACAGCACATGGTTGGAACGGCGGCGGTGGCGCGCGCCGGGGATGCGCCGGCCGGGTTTAGCCCCTTCCAGCTCCAGCAGGCGATCAAGCAATCGACGGAGGGCGGTCGATTCGCTCGCGGAGCAGGTGGGGAGCTCCGCAAGCTCTCCCAGGCTGGCCGGGAGTCGTTCGACGTGCGCAGTCCCACCACGGGCGCCCGGCTGCTTACCACGGGACCTTTCGGATGGATCACGGGCCCGATGTCGTACGCGGCCAACCTGCCCGGCCCCAAGGCCATTCTGACCGGCCAGACCGGCCCCCAAAAAAGCATGCAGGCCCTGATTGAGGCCGTGAAGCGCCGACTGGGACCGCGCGGGGTTGAGGCTCTGAAGTCTGCCGGTGTTGGCGCGACCGCGACCGAGTTGAGGGAAGAGGAATGACGACTTCGATGGCCCGTCCATTCACAAACACGGACCTGCTCCCCGTGACGGGTGGGCGGGCTGTCGATCCAAAGGAGAAGCACGATGCCTCGTGACAGCAACGGAACGATGACGGCGCCGGCCGGCCAGCCGGTGGTGGGTGGTACGCCAGCTCTGGCCTCGGTGTTCAACCTGCTTGTGGCTGACCTGGTAGCCGAGCTCACCGACTCGCTCAGCCGATCCGGCAAGGGCGGCATGCTCGCCCCGTTCGAATTCTCGGACGGAACGGTCGGAGATCCCTCGGCGACCTTCGTCAACAATCCGACGATCGGCTTGTACCGAGCTGGCGCGGGCGACATCCGGCTGTCTCACTTGGGTGTCGATATGGCGGTGTTCACCACTGCGCTTCTGAAGTTGATCGGTCACTGCGTCGACGGCGCCACGGCGGTCGGTATCACGCTCGACACCGTGAACGCGCTCACAACGACGGGCGCGAAGCTGTTGTCGGTTCTGAACCACGCGGTCGAGAAGTTCTACGTCGACAAGGATGGCGCGGTTTCAGCGGGTAGCACGATTGCAGCGGGGAACGGTCTCTTTGCGGCCAACGGCGCGGTTGGAGCAACACTGCTCGGAAACATCGCGGACGGGGCTACGGCGGTCGGTGTAATCCTGGACTGCGTCAACGCTTTGTCAACATCAGGGGCAAAAGCTCTTTCGGTCCGAAACGCGGGCGTTGAAAAAGCATCCATCGACAAAGACGGACGCCTAGTTCCGGCTGGAATAGATCTGCTCGGTGGAGCACTGCAGACAATCCTCAAAGGCGGCACAGGAGGCCTTGACATTGGGACATCGATCGCGGCGGACGTTCGTATTCTGCTGAACAATGTCGCGGAATGGGTATTTGACGAAACGGACGGGAGTCTAAACGGTTCCACTATTAGTTGTGTTGCGACCGAGGACACATATCCCGGCGTGTACGGAAAAGGTGGCGCATCGGATGGAATAGGCGTCCGTGGTGAGGGTGGGTCCACAAACGGAAAGGGGGTTTATGCGGCAGGAACCGGCGATGGTCAAGGAATCTATGCAACCGCGGCAGGAAGTGGGCCGGCAGTTCAAGGCTACAGCGCGGGAACTGGCCATGGAGTCCTAGGTGGATCTGCGGGTGGTGGTGCTGGCGTTTGCGCTGTTGCGGGCGGATCTGTAACCCGTGGCGCACTTATGCTCACACCGCAATCAGCTCCGAGTTCCCCAGTAAATGGCGACATGTGGGTTGAGACTGGAACCAATACGCTGAAAGTGCGCATAAACGGCGCTACCAAAACGGTTACATTGACCTAGCGGAGAACGTGTGGGCACACAAATCACAAGACGAGGAATCTGTCAAGATGGTGGCCCAAAGGCCGGACAAATGATTCCCGTCCCCGTTCAGTGCGACATGGAGCAGCTCATGACCAAGCGATGTGTTGGCGCAGCACCCGCGATCGGCCGTGGCCCTAACATGGACAAAGAACCGATCTCCGCTTTTAATGGTGACACCAAACACGTCCGCACCCTTCCATGTGACTACAGGAGTCATATAGAGCGTGATCGTAGAAGGGTCGATATTCTGGCCGGCTATTTCCGACACCCGAGAAATCATGGCACAGATCTCGGTGCCCCATGCGGTCGTTCCGGTCCAGTCGGCGTCACCTTCGGACACCTCCACAAACGCTCCACAGGGCAACATGTACGATCCAAACACCCTCTCTTCGGGGTCAGGAGGAAGACTCCCGGCACAGTCGTATTCATAGGTTCCACACCCCCCGAACACGACGATCAAGAGGGCCAAAATCAGCCCGATCGTCTTGGTCGGCCGGCTCACAAGGGCGCACTCATCGAAGTCCAGGCAATCCCGAATCTCGGCGTCGGTCATAGGGCGAGCGGGAACGGCGAACAGCGAGAGGAACAAGGCTACGAGGATTCGGCGGATCATGGCGCCCTCCCGAGGCGCTCCCAAGGTATGCAGGGGAAGGAGGTGGGAAGCCGCCTTGTCGCCGGATCCGGCTATCCCCTGCGAGTACGAGGTTCTCATGGCTGGACAGGCGAAGCAAGAAAGCACACCCTTTCAGTGGTAGAATTGACCCAGTGAGGTGACAAAATGGCAGACGGATACGCAGATTCAGGACTCGGAACGAAGCGCAACGCGGAACTACCCGACCTGCAGTTGCCGGTCTACAGGGGCGACAATGTGCCCTCAGGCGACCAACAGGCGATGAGCCCAGAAGAGCGCCGGCTCCTGGCCGTAATCGAGGCGATCAAGATGCGCCGGGCGCAGCGCGGAGATGTGGGATTCGACCCGACGCTGGAGGCAGGAGCGGCGATACCAGAGGAAGAGGTTCAGAGGCTCAAAGCCTGGAGGATGGCGCCATGAAGAGAGCCATTCTTGCGGTTGTAGCGCTACTCTTCGCGTGGCAGGTCCAAGCGGCAGACTGCACCTGGACCGCGGCCGGCACGACTTCGGCGCGGAGCGTGGTCGGAACCGGCGCTATCGGGTGTACGTTCTCGACTTCGGCGCAGGGGATGGCCCTGTCGGGTGTCGCAGGATTCTCCGTCTACGCCTGCGCGGCCAGCGGACAAACGATCGCGACGGTCATCTCGCTTTCGGCCTGGGTCTATGACCCGTGGCTGACGGTGTGGTCTCGCGCGCCATCCTATGACCTCGTGGGAACCACGACGGGGGCCCGGTGCGAGCTCTTGGGAGGTTGGGCGGTCGAATCTCCAGCCGGCCGGATCGGCTACTCCCCCGCGTCTGGAACCGTGAGCTCCGGCGCCATCTACTTCCGCCTGATCGCGACCGGGATGGGGCCGTACGAGGGAGGTGATCTCCTGTGACCCGCATACTCCTTCTCCTCGCGCTTCTCCCCTCGCTCGCATTCGGGCAGGTGCTCCGGCGTGATGGCAGTACCGGTACATTCTCGGTCCCGGCAACAGGTCCATCCTTCACCGCGACGGCGGCCAGCGGCAACAACGGCCTAGCCTGCCAACAGAACGGGTGCCGTGTCGATTTCGGCGCGGGCGCAAGTGACTATGCGTCGAGCGATGGAACTACCGTGACGTTTGCGGGGCCGGTTGGTGCGACATCCTTGACCACATCTGCGGCGAGCGGGGCGACGGCGATCGCGATGCAAACCGGATCGAAGATCTACTATTCAAGTGCCGTCTATGCGACCGCGACGATAGGCACATATACACTTACCGGAAATTTTTCCACATCGGGAAATATCGGCACAGCAAGTGGAAGCTATTTCTATGGTGGATCGACGGGAACAATTTACTCCTCGAGCAAGGCGGACGCAGCCGACGCTGTCGCGCATTCTTTCCGTAGTTCCGCTTCTTTAGTCACTGCGGGCGCACAGATTGCCACGTTCGCCCCCGACAGTACCCCCACTGTCAAAGCGTCAATCGACAAGGACGGCACCTATCGAATGGACGGCACCGACGCCAGCGGCACCCCAGGGGCCGCGACGATCAATCAGCCGATCGGGCAGGTATCCGTTGACGACACCGCTGCGTCTGTCGTGGTGACCAATTCGCTCGTCACCACTGCGTCCGTCATCCTTCCCGTGCTTCAATTCGTAGACGCGACCTGCACCCAGATCCTCTCCTGTGTCCCTGCAGCCGGCTCGTTCACGATCACCATGAACGCGGCATGTACCGCACACACCAAGATCGGTTTCGTCGTTCACAACTACTTCTAGGAGAACAGCACTATGAGACAATACATCATCGGAGCAATCGCAGGCGCACTCGCAACTGTCACGCTTCTGGTTGGCGGCGTGGCTATGGCCGCTGTCACCGTCGTCCTCACGGGTCCCGTGAACTATACCAGTACGCAATGGCAGTCGGTCTGCATCTCGAACAAGAACGGGAACCCAAACTACCGAGCCAATATCATGGTGTGCCCATCTTCCAGCAATCCAGCGGTTCCGGGCGCATGCAGCACAGAGCAGGTCGAGGTAGCGTCACTGCCGGCCGCTGCTCAGACGATCGTCAACTACATGATCACCAACGTGTGGTGCGCAGTTCACGCCGGGTATTGCGCCTAAGCCGCCATGAGCACCGCTTTAGACCCGAACGTAACCCACCTGCTCGTCTACGCGGCGGTTGCAGTGCTCGTCTTGGTCTCGCTTGTGGGGGCGGTGCTCGTGATTCTCGGCCGGGTGAAGCGCTGGCTCTGCGACATGTTCGCGGAGTGGTCTCGGTCAGACGCCTTCGCCCAGTCGGTGGAGCGCATCCTGGACCACGTTTTCGAGCGGTTTCGGGCCGAAGTGGAGCCTCGCCTCATCCGGATCGAGGAGAGCGACAAAGCGCGGGCCGGGGGTGTAACTCGCGCCCATGCCCGCACGAACGAGCATGACAAGGAGCTCCACGTGATCAAGAACGAGATCGTCGAGCTCCACAAACTGATCGAGCAGAATATGCTATCCAAGGAGGGGCCCCAATGACGCTTGCGGTTCTGTCACTGATTGCAACTGCGCTACAGGTCGCGATTGTCTTGGGGATGCTAGTCGCCCTCTGGAAAATGGATAGGACCGTCAGAGAGGCCAAAGAAATCGCCGAGCACGGGGCGGCCAGCGCGGATCAAGCGGCCAAGCTCGGCCGGCAGATCATCGCGTCGTATATGCCGGTGCAACACCTGCTCGACGAACAGAAGATCACCCTGGACCGGCATGAGACCACCCTTGAGGTGCACGGCTCGGACATCGGGCGACTCGATAGGCGGGTATCTGAGATCGAGCGAATCATCCGGCCGGTGGAGGTGGACACATGAAGATGATGCCCGTTGGTAAGCCGCAGCTGTCTCGAGCAGACCTGGCCGCGCGGCTGGACGCTGAGCATCCCGGGTGGCAGAACTACCCGATCACCGCTGTCGGGATTCGTGGGTACTACTTGGACACGATGGGCGCGCCCGGGAAGAACGATCGCGGGATCTACGATGATGCCATCTTCCTTGTCACTCCTGACGTATTCCTGGCGTGTAACGGAAACACCGACCCGTCGAAGGGCCGGCCCGGAATGGCAACCCTTCAGCCGGGGTTCTATCCGGTCTACCGGTTCGACTTGCACCACGGCAAGGTCAAGACATACGAGGCAATTTGCCAGAGGTCTGGGCCAGTGACGCTCGTCAGAGACGGGGCTCCGGAGATCCGCGAAGTCAACTCGAAGTCGGGCATCAACGTCCACCGGGGCGGCTTCTGGGCTACCGGATCCGAGGGCTGCCAGACCATCCCGCCGTTCCAGTGGGATGGATTCTACGCGCTCGCAAAGTCGGAGGCGCTCCGCCTTTGGGGCGCGGACTGGCGAAAGAAGGACGTTCTCTATGTCCTGATGGAGGAACGATCATGACGAAACTCGGAAGCAAGGCGAAGTACTGTCTCGCGGGCGCGGGGCTACTCACCGCAGGGTGGGTGGCGCAGGGCATCGTGTCCGGACTCCAGTCGCAGTTTACGACGTGGCTGGGGGCAATCCTGGGGATCCTGGGTACCTTGGTCGGAACCCACACCCTGACCGATGTGGCGAAGACGCCGGCAACGCCTCCGACGCCCCCAACGCCATGACCCGGCGCCTGGCCCTTGAGGCGATCGAGCTTCTACTGTCGGTCGTTCTTGGTGCCGACGTGAACGAGGGCCGACACGATGACTACGGACTGCCGTACGCGCTTCAACTTGTCAGGCGCGAACTTGCGCGAGAGAGAGGACTCCATGTCGTTCCGGACCGTAGTTGACTTCTTGGGGGTCGCCTGGAAGTGGGTTGTGTTTGTCGCGGCGGCTTTTTTGGTCCTGGCTTTGCTCAAGGAATGCGACCGCGCGGATAGGGCCGAGGCGGAGGTCGATCGGGTGAAAGAAGATGTCGCGCTCACGGCGAAAAACCACACCGTTGCGCAGCGGGTCAACGCCGAGATCCTACGGGCCGCCCTAACGACGCCCCTGAAAAAGGAGATCGCTAGGCTCGAAAAAGACCTCGGCTCGAAGCCGAAGGTGGTGGTGGTTGAGCGGATCGTCACGGCGCCGTCGCCCGCCGAGGGCCTCCCGCGACCGCAGCCGTTGCCCGGCGAGCCCTGTCCGGAGTGCATGTTCGCGGCCGGGGACACGGGTCAGATCCGGGTTGACTCCGCCCACCTACAGACCGAGAAGGGCAACGAAGTGGTGGCGCTCTCGGCCGAATGCTGGCGCCTCACGCCGGAGCCCGCCACGCGAATCCTGGCGGGCGTAGCGAGTGCGCCGTTGTCCCGGGTGTCCGTCATGGCCCCCCCGAAAAAACTCGGTTGGGGGGCCGGCCTGGCTGGCGGATACAGCACCTCCGGACCGGTCGGCTCCGTGCTCGTGGTCTCGCCGCCGTTCTTGGGAGCTCACCTCGAGGGGGTTGGAGTACTATCGGCCGGTCCTGGGGTCGGGGCTATCCAATTCGGGATCGTCTACAGGCCATAAAGCTAGGGCTTCGCCTGTATCTGGTCGAGCGTGTAGCCCTGCACCTCGAGCGCGGCGATCCGGGCCCGCCGGTTGTCGTGCATAGTGGCGTCTCGGCGCCGCTTCACAAGCCAGTTTAGCATGTGGGGTCCTTGAGAAATGCGGCCAATTTACAGTCGGTTTTGTGTCCAGTTGTTCCGAGATCGGTACCTTCCCACTCATGAGATAACCCGCCGCATTCTGGACAATTTGAAAAGTCGCCTGAACCTTCCCATTCGATTTTTTTCAAGAGCGCGATGAGCTCGGCACGGTCGGCGAGAAGAGCACAAACACCCCCCGCAAGAAGCCGCCGAGAATACACGGCCTCCGGGCCAACATGGGAAGCTATCCGACTCAACTCCTTGATTTTCTCTGGGTCTATCGGCATGTCACTTCTCCTTCAGCACGGCTTTGCGGCACATGTAGCCCTCGGCCTGCAGTTTGGCGGCCAGTGCTTCCCGCTCGCGCTCTGCGGCCTCGGCGCGCTTCTCGGCCGCCTCGCCCGCTGTGAGGCCTGCCACAATCAGGCAATCATGATCGTGTTGCTCATCGACCGGGACGGACATCTTGAGGCGGCCGTTGGCACATGCGTCGTGTAGCGCCTTGAACGCCCGCTCATACACGCTCTCTGTCGGAGCTGATTCGGTCGCGCACTTCGCGTCATCACTCATTCTTCGGCTCCTCTCCCGCGCGGCGGTTCCAAGCGGCAACGGCGTCGCCATCAGTGAGTTGTGGGCCCGTTGAAGCATTGCATTCAAGGCACTCGACCGAACAGGGTCGTCCTCGCTCCCTATGATCCAAAACCTCGACACCCTCTCCCCCGCAGAATGGGCACGGCTTCAATTCGTCGCTCATCGCTTCCCTTCCCCCGCCAGCTCCCTGACCGCCGCGCACCACATGTCGCGGAGCATGAGGCCGATGGCGCGCTCGCGCATTCCAGCGACGACCATGAACGGAAGAGGACTCAATTGCCAGATCGACGGCTTCACTTTGCGGGGCATGGATTGTCTCCCTTCGAGATGCGCTCGAGGCGGTTACACTCCCGTACCAGGGATGATTCGGAAGCACAGACTTGCTCCCCTTTTTGGTATTGGTCTTTGATGAGCCGCGACAGATGGATCGCATACCTCGCGACAGCCAACAGGGCGCGGAACTCTTTCCTGATCTGGGGACTAACGGAGGTATCCAACATACGGAAGTACCTCACGAGATGTGGCGCAATCTTCACTTTGGGCATGGTGTCTCCTTGTTGTCGTACAATGGTCCGTGAGCAATCCCGAATTTCACCGCCCAAACGGAGGCCCGGACCCAACCCTCTACCTCTGGCCTCAAAGGAATGTCCTCCGTAGCGTCCGGATCGTAGTTCTCCGCGTCTGTGTCTACGACGTACCCGATCACGTCGATTGTCGCGTCCGGATCGGGCCAGCTTTCGTCTGCGGTCGGACCGATAGAGCACGAGTACTCCAGCCATTGACGGATCGCCTCATTGAGGTCGCAGCACGGTACCTCTGGCGCATCGGCGTCGCATGACCACCATCGGATCTGTTGGGATATGGCGCTCATGGCGTGGCCTTTCTGAGCGCGTCTATCAGGCGGTCCTCTGCGTTGGGCGTCTCCGCGACGATGATCCCAGCGTACGCATTGAGCAGCGCATACGGCCAGCCGTTGTACGTGACAAGTGCACCATACGGCTCCACATCCATGCCGGTGCTGCACGCGGTTTCCTCAGCGTGACCATTCACTGCGACATGAAACTCGCCCAGATCGTGCTCCCAACAGCCGGGGAGCTCCTTGATGTGTTTGGCTCCTAGCGAGGTCGCCCAGTCGATGATCGCCATGAACGCCTCAGAGATCCGCTCGCTCATATTCCATCCACCCCTTTCTTCGCCCCAAGGTACTCCTCGGCCGCATTCTTCCATGCGGTCAAAGTATTCCGGAGTTGCAGGTCCGCGAGCGCGACTGTTTTGGGCGTAACATCAAAGTAAGCCTCGCATCCGTTCACCGTATCGGCGATCTTGAGCGCGCGGATCAGGGCATCCTCTGCGGTCTCTAGTCGGCACCTCAATTGGTCTGGGTCTCGGGTCATGGTCATCCCTTCGCGATGTTGCGTTGTGATCGCAAATGCTGTTCCATCCACTGTGCGACTACCATCCCAGCAACTCTTCGATCGCGGGCTATCATGGCGATCTCGCCGTCCGCTTGTTTGTCGGGGTCGAACAGGAACAGCACAAACCCGACTCCGGCGCGCTCGATGTCGGGTCCAACGTCTTCGGCGATGTCTTTGACCAGGTCGGCCATGGTGTATTTGTCAGTCATCGTCGCTCCCTGGCTCTCTCTCGCCCGTCAGAATCGCAGCCGCCTCTGGGTCCACTCCGGGGTATTTGTCGGTGGCATCTTCCACCGGAAGTGACCTCCATCGGCTCAGGTAGTCCGTCACGGCCAGGATCTCTTTCTCGCTCCATTGGGTCGACGGCTTCCCGTTTGCGCACTCCCGGCACGCATCGGCCCATGCGTCCGCGAAGAGCTCGCCGTGCTTCTCTTTGGCCTCCTCACGGATCTTCGCGATCCGAGCATTGCGGGAACAGTTGTCGGAAGCGGGTTCGGCGGCCTTGGGTGGGTCGGCTTTCGGCTCCGGACTTGGACTGGGTTCGGCCGGCGGCGTAGAGGGTTTTGCGCGAGCCGCGAGTTTTTCCTTGATCTTGTCGGTGGTGGTGACGGGCAGTTCCTTGGGCGCATCTACGGCCCCGGGAGTCACGTCGATCGCGTCGAATGCTCGCTCGCGCTCTTCCTCCTCTGCTAATACCTCGCGGGCCGCCTGGATTTCGGGAGTCTTCGGGAGGAAATTGTAGAGCCTGCGGACTGCTGTCTTTTTGGCCATAGAGGCGAACCGTTTCTGCCATGGTGAATACTGAGAGTCTTTGCTAGCGCTAGAGTCTTTCGCCTCTGCGATTTCATCCATCGTCAGATACGCAGCCTGGACCTCCCCGCCACGCAACTTGACGATGGCGTAGGACCCCATCATGTCACCTCTGGCCCCGTCCGCGATCTCGTGCTTCAGGTGAACGAGGGTATCTCCCGAAGAGTCAACCCAGTACTCCCAGTGGTCCTTTGCATGCCGCATGTCGGAATGGATGGCTACCACCTCACCGGATCGTCGGGCTATATCGATCAGACCCCGATAGTCCGTGATCGCCACAAGCTCGTATCGATCCGGACCGCCGTTCTTCCCGTGCCGTTTGAACGGGAGAAGCCATCGGCCGCCCTCTACGTTCGGTTCCAGGCCGAGCCTCGAACAATTGATCAGCTCTGCGATGATGTCGGTAGCAGGCACTTTCTGAAGATCCGGCATCTTCGAGATCGCCAGTTGAGCGAGTTTTACGAGCCGCTCCGGGCTGAGATACTTCGTCGCCACGTCGGCAAACGATGCCATTTTCTGTTGAATGAGCTGCGCGAGCGTCGTTTGCGGGGGTTGTGTCTTGATGATGTCTGCCATGGTCACTTCTCCTTTGGGGTGATGAGGTTGAATGGTCTGGCGCCGGGCTTTGTGGTGGTGAATCTAGCTACCGCATCGGGGAAATATCCTGCCCCAACATGCCTAGACAAATCGCGGGCTACTGCTTCCCAGTCGGTGGTTGTACTCGGCTTGTTCTGCCGCCACATGCAGAGCCCCTCGATTCCACCCGCGTCGCCGATCAGGGACTTAAGTCGATTTTTTGCCTGTATTAGCGCTGCCTCGGCATAATCGACCGCATCCCTTCGTGAGCAAAACAGACTAACCCAGTCTCTCGCCTCATCCGTCGCCGGCAACATCGGCCTCATGTCGCGGGGGAACCTCCGCTTCAGATAGTTGGAGTAGTTCTCCGAGCCGTCCACGGGAGGCGGTGTCTGGGTCAGGATGTGGTCAACCCAGAACCGCTCGCAGATCTCGATCAGCTGGCCTTCGAGTTCGAGGTCACGTTTCAGGTGGTACTCGCGATCGTCTTGGCCTCCGATCAGCGCGGCAAGATCGGTCTCGTTGACACCAAGGACGGCCATCTCAATTGCCACCTGCACGGCGTACTCCTCGGGTACCTGATCCGTCCCGCTCGGCCCCCACTTGTCGGACTGGCGCAGGCCAGCGGTCTTGATTTGGAGGTTGCGCACCGGGGTTGCGATGCGCTTGCGGTAGATGATCCGATCTGGGGTTGCGATCAGCCGGAACCTCGGCGAGATCTCGCGCACGAGCGTTCCATTGACGCTCCCCTTGATGGTCTTCGGATGGCGGACTACGATCTTCTCTACTGCGTGCTCCTTGGCGTAGTGGTCGGCGATCACTTGCTCGAGGAGATCCCCCCACTTCGAGGACTTGTTGCCCTCGAACGGCTCAACCAGACCGAGCTTTGAAGACCAAATATCGATCGGCTTCACGTACGGATGGAGTCCAGCGACCGCGGCAACCTCAGACGCAGAGATCCCGGTCTTGCGTAGCGCGATCTGTTCAGGCGTTAGAGGCATCGTCACTTCCCCTTTCCGGGGTCAATGCGAGACCGCCATGTTTCGTCATGTCGGCGGATGAGATCCTCCATCATCCTTGTGGCTTTTTCCAAGGACGGCGCCATTCCATGTGGCGCAGCTCCACACAACGGGCATCCTCGATCGGGGTCCGACACAATGAAAATCCTGCTCTTTTTCCCAAACGTATTGACCGTCCGTTTATCTATCTTGATAGTCATCGTCACTCCTTCCGGCTTCGGCAAGCGTAAGCCGCTGCATCACGTCTCTGATCGCGGGGAGTAGACCGTCTTCTGGGCGTGCGGGATTCAGGAGCAGGATCGCAGCCCCAATCGTATTGGTCATGTGAAGCACATTCTCCTGGGCTTCCCTGAGAAGTTGATGGCCTCGACTGTTCTGGATTTCCAACTCCCTGACCCTGACCTCTGCGGCCTCGGCGCGCTTCTCGGCCGCTTCGCTGGCGGTGAGTCCTGCAATAATCAGGCAATCATGGTCGTGTTGCTCGTCGACAGGAACGGACATCTTGAGGCGTCCGTTGGCGCATGCGTCGTGTAGCGCAGCGAACGCCCGCTCATACACGCTCTCACTTTTGGTCTCGTCGCTCATCGCGTCACCTTCCCCTGGACAAACCCCGACCCGTTGCAATGCGGGCAGGGGGCATAATTGGCCTTCTGTTGCAGTATCAATGCCTTGATGGCATCCGCAAGACGCGAGTTTCCAGAAGTATTTGTAAGCCCACAACCATAGGCCCAAAGAGATCCTTTGTCGAAACGGGCAGCGTTCTTCTTCATCTCGGCTGCTAGAACGTCCCGATCTTCGTACTCTGTACCCTCCCATGAGTCACAACCTGAACAGCTACCATAAGTCCACTCGTAGAACTCCCAATGCTCACCGTCTGGCTCGGCGGCCAAAATGGCTGCATGGCCTTGATAGTCGCTTTCGGAGTCTTCCCAGACGATATCCCAAGCCCCCCAGTTCTTGATTGCTGCGTCCGCCCACCGACATCTACTTGCTACCGTGTCTGACCATTTCATCGCGTCACCTCGAAAAGAAACTGCTTCAGGATCCCCACCGCCTGGACTTCGACCGTGTCCAACTTCTCGCCGGGCCGGGCATCAACGAGAACCTCTGCTGCACTGAGAACCGCGCACGGCTGGCACATGATCTGCTCATCCAAGGCGTAGAACTCACCCTCCGGTATCGGCCTTCGGCACTCATCACAATGCGTTATCGGCGACTCGTGAAGAGGACCACCCGGAGCGTGCAGGTGCGATTCCTGGTCTATCCCTATTCGTTCCATGGTGGTCCTCCGAAAATTCCCGGGAAGGCCAACCCTTCCCGGGTGACACAATCTCCCTGCCCTCTCACGCAGCCGGCAGGGTTCGTGTCGTAACTCTTTGACGATTTCTGTCATTGTCACTTCTCTTTGGACGAGGAGCCCGTCATCGTGCCGACCTGCGAGGAGCCCCACATCTCGCCGACTCGCGAGGAGCCCGTCATCGACACGATTCGGGCAGATACAGCTATGTCGACTACAGTTGACCCAGTCAAAATCCAACACCCACCTAGCAATATAGGCCTATTGGTGGACACAAACATGCCACGGACGCGATCCTCTAGTTTGGCACGGATTGACTCTGAATCTACCCAGTCCGGCGCAGACTCTTCGTCAATTTGAAGCCTCCACAACGATAGGTCTTGGATCGCACTGATATCTTCCGGTGGAGTGAATTCTACGCGGACGAAAGAGCGGCCGGCGATCGTGTTTCCGGTGTCCTGTAGACCTAACGACTGGATCAAGATTTCGTGCGAATCTGTGTGCTCTGGATCAGCTACGATATCACCGTTTCGCAGCACTAGAGCCGACAAGAAATTACACATGGTCACTTCTCCTTATGCGGTTGGGCGCGATCGTTGACAGGAGCCGGTCAACCTCTTCCGCCGCAGCTAGAATCACCTTACCCGCAACTAGCTTCCCGGCCCTGGCCCGTCCGTCGCTCGTCTGCGAAACATAAGCCGGGTGGCCTGCGAGCCAGCGCTGTAGGTCATGAAGGTTCCGCAGCGCAATCGCGGCGAGCTGCTCGGCGTCCTTCGAGATCCGTTCTTCGGTAGCGTTGCAGCGCAGGCCGATCTTGATCGACTGGACTGCGGTACCGATCGAGAGATCGATCAGTCTCAGATCGCGGCCGGGCACATCGCTCGTGTCGGTATCGGCAAGGAGCTCCGACAGTTTGGCGCTGCAATTCGATAGGGTGTTGATTAGGTTGACCGCCTTCGACATTGCCGTCATGGTGTGTCTCCTATCCTCGAACCGTTTCGCGGGGGAAAGCCAGCAAGAACTGAATGTGAGCCTGAGTCAGAATGAGCCGGTCCACATCGAGCGCCGTACCGGCCACCTGTTCGGCCGTGATCTCGGTCAGGACTTGCGCGAGGAACTGGCGCCATTGCAGGACCGGCAGAACGAAGATCTTCACGATCGCCCCTTCCGGTCGATCAGCAACTCGTAGGCACACCACGCAACCAGCGCGACTCCGATCCAGATGAACCAATTGTCAAACCAGCTCATAGCATCCCCCGATGACACGCGCCGGAATGGCAGGACAGATCCCGGATCGCCTCAGCGACCGCCTGCGTCAGGTAGCCGAACGCGAAGGAGTAGCGATCCACTCGGCCCTTCGCGCGGCCGCGCTCCAGCGCCTCGCCAGGAGCGAACTCCAGCGCTGCCCGGATCTGCTCCAGCGAGTGCAGCTCTCGGCCGCAGCGCGCGCAAACGATCGGGTGCTCCAAGGGCCCTGCGGGGCAAGGGTCTTGCCGAGAGGTCCCCGCCTCCGCGCACCCTTGAGGGTTCCCCGCAGGGCTTCCGCGGCGCTCGATCTCCGCGCGCAGCTCGTCCAGCTCTCGCTCCTGGTCGCGGAGCAGGTCCTCCAGATCATCGGGAGTGAGATCGAAATATTCACGGAGGGTCATGGCGCCGGCTCCATCGCCCAGCCCAGCTCGCTCGGCCCGGTCGGGATCGCGATCGAGAGACCAGCGGCGTACGAATCGATCAGCCCGACAGTCAATAGCTCCGGATCGTCGCGCGTCCAACCCAGCATGGCGGCATACCGGACAGTCAAGGCATCCCTGGCAGCCCTGGCAGCCCAGGCATCCCTGGCATCCCTGGCAGCCCAGGCAGCCCAGGCATCCCTGGCAGCCCAGGCATCCCTGGCAGCCCAGGCAGCCCAGGCATCCCTGGCAGCCCTGGCAGCCCAGGCATCCCAGGCATCCCTGGCAGCCCAGGCATCCCTGGCATCCCTGGCATCCCAGGCATCCCTGGCAGCCCAGGCAGCCCTGGCGGAGTCAAATCGTCGAAGAGACCACCGCAGTCCACGCGCGTCGAGCGCTCTGCGCAGTCCGGACTCGATCGCGTCCGGATCCCGCCCGGGCCGCACCAACGCGCGGCGCCAATCCCTTTGCGCGGTGGCCATCGAGTCGGCGTGCGCGCCGAACGGCTCCGATAGCACGCGCACCGCCGACGCGATCTCCTCCTGTGTACACTCGGCGACGATGTCCCAGGTAGCTGCACGCACCTTGTCGACCCGCGAGATCACTACACCATCAGTCTCAACGACGAACGCCCTGGACGGATACCCGTCCGGCCAGAGCCCGGCAATCCGCAGCGCCCCCGCCAATGTCGGGCAGGCATTCCACCCACTCCCACATTCGGCATCGGAGGTGTCCACCGCCACTCCGTGGAGCGTGTACGGCAGAGATCCGTCCCACACGGGTGGCCCGCCTTGGAGGGGGCTACATAAACGGTCTGTGAATACCTTATAGGCGCGCGTGGTCATGACTCGCCCTCCGCCTTCGCGATCGCTTTGTCCGCCGCGATCCACTTTTCGATCCGTGGGTCGTCGATCCGGACTGAGGCGACTGCCAGGATGCCCTTCAGCGCCGCGAGCAGATCCGGCGCAGCGGCGATTAGGCGGGCTCGGCGAGAGGCGATTTCTCCGCCATGCCAGAGTGCTACCGTGGCGACCTCGATACCCTCGCGATCCTCTGAGGTCATTGTGGTCCTAACCGTTCGACCTACCGCCTCCCATGATTCGCTTTCGTGAGCGCTCATGACCTACCCCCCACTCTTTCTCGCGCCATCTCGAAGGCGCGCTTCCATCCAATGTACCGCCTGATTGCGATTCTGAGTCCGCTCTGTCCGTCCCGGATCAGGTCCAGGGCCCGGCACGGTTTCCCGGCGCGCATCCGATCCGACAACGCCTTGATGATCCGCTCCGTGTTCCATTTCCCGCGGGCGTTGTGCTTCGTAGTCGTTTTCTTGTGGCCGCTGATGATCTCCCTCGGCTCGGTTTCGCCCCAGCCCGCAGCGATCAACCGGTCAAGTTCCGCCATCCGGGCAGCCCCGTCCGCGTAGTACCCGGAGCCGCGAAGGTCCCGGTCCTTGTACGAGGGGTCGAATGCGCGGGCTAGCATGACTCGATTCCCTTCGGTGCGAGTTCGAGCAACATCTTGGTGAGCTGCTCATTCTGTGCGACTCGCTCGGCGTCGGCGTCGGCGGCGGCGGCGGCGGCGTAGGCGACAGCGGCGGCGTAGGCGGCGTCGGCGGCGTAGGCGGCGCCGACGCCGACGCCGGCGGGGGGGGGGGGGGGGGGGGGGGGGGGGGGGGGGTGGGCCCCGGGGGGGGGGTGGGGGGGGGGGGGGGGGTGGGCGGCCCCCCCGCCGACGCCGCCGTCGGCGGCGTCGGCGGCGGCGGCGGCGTAGGCGGCGTCGGCGGCGGCGGCGGCGGCGGCGGCGTCGGCGTCGGCGGCGGCGTCGGCGTAGGCGTAGGCGGCAGCGGCGGCAGCGGCGGCGTCGGCGGCGGCGGCGCGAGCGGAGATCACGTCATTCTTGGTCGCCCGGCCCAATAAATATTCCGTCGTGACTCGCACCGCATCGAGACTGCGTTTGTCTGGCACTCTGCCGGCATCCCGCTCGCGCGAAAGTGCACGGGAAGCACACCATACAGCGAACCACTGAAGCGTCTTGGTCGCGTCGGCCATCCATAAGGTCTTCCTGTGTGTAGCGACGATTTTGTTGTCGCCGCGGATGATGTGCCCGGACAACTCGACCCGCGCCACCATCATCCCGGGTGCGTATCGCAGCGCGTCTAGTGCTTTGGCGCTCGCGTGCAATCCATGCTCGCGCAACACGATCGGCTCCTCGACCGACAACATCTCGCCGACAACCACTGCGCGACCATCCCCGTGCGGTAGTCGAACCGGATCGCTCAGTTTTGAGAACCACCATCCCTGTACAGTTTCGCTCATTTTTAGGTTCCCTCGTGGGATCAACTCCATCTTCGTCAGACGCTACCATAGCGCAGCGGCGCTTGTCAAGGGGCACCTTTGAATGTTCACGCTTGACATCTGCGATCAGTGCTATCATATTACAGCGCATGGACCCAAGAGGACCGAAATTGCTGGCCAGATATCTCAAGAGGCACAAAGAATCGCAGCGAGCCCTAGAGCGCGCTATAGGCGCGAAGCCCGGAACAGTCTGTCGATATCTTCATGGTGTCCGAGTCCCGTCTGGGCGCCGAGCATTTCTCATCGAGGAGGCCACGAACTGGGAAGTCCCCGCAGGGTCATGGTGGTCTACGAGGTAGCGCATGGACCTCGAGGCGATCCAGATCCAACGCGCAGACCAGCAGATGGATATGCTCGGCGCGGCGGCCGTGCGCGTCTACTGCCATTGCGGATGCGGATCTTGGTGGTACCGAGAGCGGCGGATCGGACCAGGGCGACACCGGCTGTTCCTCGACGCCGGACATTGGAACCGAGAGAAGAACCGTAGGAGAAGGAAAACATGACCCGGACCCGACAACGGGAAAATGCGGAGTTTTCAGCTTCTTTCCTCCGCTGTAGTCTCCGACCGGCCCCGCCGCTCGCTGGTTATTGTCGGGAGAGCGGCACTACGGTAGGCCCCGGTACACAAGCCGGCAGGGGAGGGCGGAGCTCCCCACTACCATTCGCCGACTTCGACGAAGCCGGCCGTTACCGACGCAAACTATATCGGCCTCTCGCTGGCGAAAGTCCTTTGTGCATGTTCGTCATGCTGAACCCAAGCAGTGCGGGCGCGACCGACAACGATCCGACTGTCACCCGGTGTATAGGCTACGCAAAGCGGTGGGGATACAGTGGGCTCTATGTTGGCAACCTGTTCGATCTTGTTTCAACCGACCCGATCGCTCTCATAAACGGTGGAGTGGTCCTAACCCCAGAAAACGATACAGCCCTTGTCGATATGGCAACAGAGACGGTCGCGAGTGGTGGAAAGATCATCGCGGCTTGGGGCGTCCAAGGAAGGCTATTCTGCCGTTCCAATGATGTTCGCCGGCTACTTCGACCGATAGGCGACCTCTACTGCCTCCGCAAGACGAAGGATGGATCACCTTCGCACCCACTCTATCTCCCAGCCAATCTGCTACCGGTCCCATATTCACCGCATGTGAGTTTGACGCCATGACCGAGATCCATCTATCAATCGCCATCATTCTCGTGTTCCTCGCAGCGGCCGTCGCCTGGGACATCAAGCGCGCGAAGCGGAAGAAGGCGGCGCCTAGTATGGATATTGGCTTTGAACCGAGCAGAATAGGATACCATAAACATAAACCGGATTGGCCTTATCTGTCCGACATAGTGCATGTATGCCGCGTGGAAGATCAAATTACCGCGTTCATTGGCCACCGGATGGAACCGGTGGTACTGGTTATGCGTCAGGACCCAATCCCACTTCCGACCGGAGGAATCGCAGCCGGCGTCTACCACTCGACCAGGAAAGGCTGGGATCACGCATGGATCGAGCTCTATAGTTGGGCCGCGCTGGCGCATGAGCTCCTCCACCACGCTAGTGGTTTGGAAGACACCAAAGAGTTCCGTGAGCTGTACAAGCGATTCCAGATGAGGACGAAATGAGCGTTCTATTGGTGATAGCTGCGATCGTTGGCTGTTGGTGCCTCGGTCTACTTTTGGGATGGGCGCTGGAGTTGTCCGATGAGGCGCAACGTCAACGCCGGATCAAGGACGCGCGGTTGCTGCGGAACTCGATTGAGGGGCCGGAGGACAAACCATGATAGACGGCGCGCCGTTCAAGGTCAGGATGGAAAGAGCCCTAGGTGCCGAGTGTACGCGGCTCTTGGCTGAGCGTTGTGCTTGTTGGGACCGGGAGTGGGAATACAAGTTCTTCCTCAAGGACGCTCGCGGTCGAGACTGGGTTATGCATGCGGTACCGGTGGGGACGACCAAATCATGAGACGCAACCGTCCCGCCAGGCAAGACCAAGGCAACAAAGAGATCGTCGCCGCATGGCGCCAAATCGGCGCGAGCGTGCTGCGAATTGATCCGGCAGGGGACAGACATCAGCGCGGGGCCCCTGACTACCTCGTGGGATTCCGTGGCTCGGACTTCTTGATCGAGATCAAGCGTCCTGGGGAGAAGCTCCGGCCTGAACAGGCAATGTGGCACCGACTCTGGAAAGGCCGCAAAGTCCAGACCGTGGACAACACGCGGGATGCTCTCTCGGCTATTGGTTTCGCTGTGCCGACTCGATATGGTGGCTCCTCGGCCTGGGAAGACGCCCACGAGCCGCTACCGATCCCGGGTCGGTATCCGGACGGGATGTGACGAGCTGACAAGTCAAAATACCCGTGTAGGTCTCTTTGGGGTGCTGCCACTTGACAGCATTCTGGGTTCGGGCGATACTCGAATCATGAAGCGCACGACAACCAACCCGGATAACGAGATGACGACCACGATCCCTGAGAGGCTCCTTGAGGAGGCATATTGGATCAACGCTCTCCCCACAACAGCCAAGCGCAACGCCTGGATCGAGTGGCAGGCTGCGGTCGACAAGTACGAGCCTCTGCGGCTCGGGAAGTGCAGTACCCGAAAATATACCCCCGAGCAGCGGGCCGCGCGCATACATCTTCGCCAGTTAATGGCACGATATGAGGCGACGGAGTAGTCCCGCCCTCAGGGTGAGCCTGGACGCTCCAGGCCCGCCCCGAACGCAGGACCAACCCCAGGAGACGCCATGGTAACAACAATCCAAGGAACGTTATTTCCCGAAACAGAGATAGTGGAGTCGATTTCGTTCGGCGGGAAAACCTACTCAGTCGTAGAGTTGTACCTAGGGGAGCGCGGTAACCCTCCTCGAGGATTCCTGTTAGATGATGGGACCTACATCGACTCGATCGACGGCAAATGGGTACATGGTGGTCGAGCGCCTGGACTCCCCGAAATAGTCGAAATCACATGGTAGTACAACACCCATCCGAAAGGCACCCCATGCCACACACAACACCCCCTCAAACCTACCAGGACCCCCGCCTAGCGACGATCTCTACCCAGGCCGCACACATCCGCGACCTGCTCGCGCAGCTGCGCCGGGACATCGCCGAGGACCGCGCACAGAGGAATATGGACTCCATACGTCAACTTTCGACCACGGCGGCGCTGTGGGTCGACTGCGTGCGGGGGCTATGATGCTTGGCCCGGTCGATGCATACGTTGAGAGCGATTGGGGTGCGATCCATGACCGGCTCCTGTGCAGAGACATCTCGCGCCGGCAGGACCTCGACGACGCGATACGGCGTGAGGAGGTAGGATGGCTCGCGGAGCGGCGCGCGAAACTCAAGCGCGCCCAGAAAAAACGGAGGCCCCACGACTACAAAAACGAGATCGGGAAGCGGTACGGTTTACTCCGCGTGATTGCCCGTAGCGACGAAAAAGTGTGGTACGGCGGCACGCTATGGGTCTGTGTCTGTGACTGCGGCCGGACCCGGATTGTCCGCGGGGTCGCACTCCGTAGCGGGGATGTCAGGTCGTGCAGCCGTTTTCGTCACCGGAAGGACCGAAAGGGAGCGAAATTATCTCCGGCCGCCCGCAAGTCCCCGCGCGCAGGTCCGTGAGCGAGCCGTCGAGCTCTACCCTGACCGACTCGCCGAGAGGGCCAAGCCAGATCGAGCCGGCCAGGGCGTGCGTTGGGAGCCAGTCGGTCCTAGGCTGCATATGGATGACCTCGCGCATACTACCTCCTCAGGGATTTCCCTTTCACCTCGACGTACCTACCGCACTCGCGGAGTTTGTCCCGGAGTCGTTCACCATCGGTTCCATACCGCGCGAAGAACGGTTCGATCGGTAGGTTGAGGGTGATCCAGGTCTTCCGCCGCCATAACGACCGGCGGTGTAGCAGGTCCAGGATGTTCGCGAGCGCCCACCCCTTCTCGTCAAGCGGCTCGGCTCCCAACTCATCCACCACGAGCGCATTGGTGTTCTCGAGGTCGGCCCAGAATTCCGTGTCGTAGGTGCCATGGCGAACGAGATCCATCCCAAGCACGAACCGAACCGATCCGGGAATCTGCCACGCAGCGACACAACATGCGACCGTCTTCCCAACCCCTTTGCTTCCTCCGAGGATCAGGATCGTCTTGTCGTCCTGCTTCGAGAACTCGAGCGCGACCTTAAGCGCGTCGGTCTCGAAGTGGTCACTCAGGTGGTCGGCGGGCGCCTTTGGGATCCGCGACTCCAGGAGCCGGTTCGCTGTCTCGAGCACAAACGCGCGAGCCCGATCCTCACGCAGCTTCGCCTCGGCCGCTTCCCGCTGCGCCTCCCAGTCCGCGGCCCATTCCTGCTCGCACTTCTCCCTGTAGTCCTGATCGGACTCGTATCGGAGTCTGTGCGCCTCAACCTGCGCCCGGATGTGAGCCGGGACGATGTCGCGAATCGGGGTGTGGATGGGCGTCATCGCGATCTCCGCTGCATTGGGGTTGTGGCGGCATACAGCTGGGACCACCCACGGTGCCGACGTTGATCGTAGCAGGCGCGGGTTATGCAGTGCTGCTTCAACACCTCAGATAACAGCATCACCAATCCATTCAGCCGGATTGTCGCGCGATTGACACGGCACCTCCAGCAACCTTTACTCCCAGATCGCAGCGACTTGAGTTGCCGAAAGAACCTTTTTCCACACCGTTCACAGTGTACACGGAATGCTCGCTCCTTATGACCGGACCCATACCCATATAACACTGGGGCGACTTCTCGGATGATGGTCCAGAGTCCAAACCGGTCGCCAGGGGAGATCTTGAGCTTTCTCATTTTCCGTCTCCAGTGCTGCGAAGTAGGCCGTCTCGTAGTACCTCTAGTTTGCGGCGCTGCTTCGACAGGGATTGCAACCGCAGGTGTACTAGATCCAGAGCTCGACGCTCGGCGTCCTGAATAGTTAGGTACCAGTCGTTGGGACCCAGGTAGTCATTCACTCCGTACTCGGTTTCTATAACTATCCAATCGCCAATGGCATCGGCAACGTGGCGTGAAAAAACCTTCTCGACAATCCCGCGAGTCAGGAATTTCGCGGTCGAGTAGACCTTGTCTCCCGGCTTCAGGTTGCGCGCGTCTTTCATATCGGCCTTTCTCCTCCAGTGAACGCCTCGTCAGGGTACGCGGGGGCGAAGGCGAGCTTCTTGGTCTCGCCGTTGACCGGCATGGCCAGGTCGTTCCATTTGCTCGCGAGCTGGGAGACGCTC